>Ga0316628_100005315_pt1 | contig 10295 bp, 7 predicted proteins | sample OWC_Aug_M2_C1_D5_FD_207648 | JGI IMG/M metagenome (GOLD analysis project Ga0316628, IMG submission 207648) | Wetland soil microbial communities from Old Woman Creek delta, Ohio, United States - OWC_Aug_M2_C1_D5_C | ecosystem: Environmental > Terrestrial > Soil > Wetlands | place: USA: Ohio... | reverse complement strand
GATGCTCGCCACCTACCGCGCGACGGGCATGTCCGACGTGGCGTCGTTCGAGCTGTTCGTCCGAAAACTACCCTCTTCGAGGGGCTTCCTGCTCGCCGCCGGGATCGAGCAAGCGCTCGATTTTCTCGAGCGGCTGCGCTTCGAAGACGCCGAGATCGACTGGCTGCACGAGAGCGGCCGCTTCTCCCGTGACTTCGTCGAGAGCCTGCGCGAGCTGCGCTTCACCGGCGACGTCGACGCGGTGCCCGAGGGGACCGTCGTCTTCGAGGACGAGCCGCTGATTCGCGTGAGCGCGCCCATGCCCGAGGCGCAGCTCGTGGAGACGCGGCTGATGAACCTCGTTCACTTCGAGACGATCATCGCGTCGAAGGCCGCGCGCTCGGTGCTCGTCGCGCCGGGCAAGCTGCTCGTCGATTTCGGGTTGCGGCGCGCGCACGGGCTCGAGGCGGGCTTGCTCGCCGCGCACGCGTCGTACGTGGCCGGGTTCGCCGGGACGTCGACCGTGCTCGCGGGGATGCGCTTCGGCATCCCGCTGTTCGGGACGATGGCGCACTCGTTCGTGCAGGCGCACGACGACGAGCTCGAAGCGTTTCGCCGCTTCGCGCGCGAGAACCCCGGGAAGACGGTGCTGCTGATCGACACGTACGACACCGAGGAGGGCGCGCGCAACGTGGTGCGGCTCGCGCGCGAGGGACTTCGCGCGGACGGCGTCCGGATCGACAGCGGCGATCTCGCGAGCCACGCGCGTCGCGTCCGGGCGATCCTGGACGCGGGAGGGCTCGAGCGGTGCACCATCTTCGCGAGCGGCGGGCTCGACGAGATCGCCGTGCGCGACCTCGTGGAGAGCGGAGCGCCCATCGACGGGTTCGGCATCGGCTCGCGCCTCGACACCTCCGCCGACGCCCCGTACCTCGACTGCGCCTACAAGCTCGTCGAGTACGCCGGGAAACCGCGCCGCAAGCGCTCCGAAGGCAAGGCGACCTGGCCCGGCCGAAAGCAAGTCTTCCGCAGCTCGGCGAGCGGGACGATGGCGTTCGACACCCTCACGCTCGAGGGCGCGCGCGCCGAGGGCGAGCCGCTGCTCGTCCCGATGATGCGCGGAGGGAAACGCGTCGCGCCGCCGGAGCCGCTCGCCGCCAGCCGCGCGCGTGCCGCGGCGCAGCTCGCGCGGCTGCCTTCGCGCCTGCGAGCGCTCGAGGCGCAGCCGGCCTACCCGGTGCGGGTGGCGCCCGAGCTCGTCGCGCTCGCCGCCGAGGTCGACGCGAAGTCACCCGTGTGAACGACGCGCGCGCCGCGCGCGATCATGTCGGCGATGGCGCGCCCCCCGTCGCCGGGGTTCGCGTCGATGGCGCGGATCGCGTCGCCGAGCACCAGCACGTCCAGGCCGAGCGCGCGCGCGTCGGCGACGGTGCTCTTGACGCAGTACTCGGTCGTGAGCCCGCCGATCACGATCCGGCGGATCCCGAGACCGGTGAGGATCTTCGCGAGCTCGGTCCCTTCGAAGGCCGAGTACGCCTCACGCTCCGGGTTCGTCGCCTTCGACACGACGACCGTCGAGCGCGGGAGGCGCAGCGCGGCGGTGAGCTCCGCGCCGCTCGTCCCCTGAACGCAGTGCTCGGGCCACGGTCCGCCCCGCGAGTGGAACGAGCAGTGATTCGGCGGGTGCCAGTCGCGGGTCGCCACGACCGGAATCCGCGCCGCTTCGGCCGCGCGTACGGCTCGGTCGAGCAGCGGAACGATCTCGTCGCCGCGGGGCACCGCCAATCGCCCGCCCGGCAGGAAGTCGTCTTGCACGTCGGTCACGACGAGGGCATCGCCCGGGCGGAAGGCTTCCATGCTTCGATGGAAGCAACCGCCATACGCGCTCATGACCTCATGCGTCGGGCCGCGGGCTCCGCGAGAAGTTTGCGCAAGAGGTCGCGCAGCGCGCGGCGCTCCGGCCGTGAGAGGTTGCCCATCGCCTCGAGGGCGGCCGCGTTCACGCGCGGCGCGAGGGACTCGAACCACGCCTTACCCTTCGCCGTGGCGCGGACCACGAGCTTGCGGCGGTCCCCCGCAGCATGTGCGCGCGTGACGAAGCCGTCGGCCTCGAGCTCCTCGACGAGCCGCGAGATTCCTGCGGGGTGCTGGGCCGTCGCGTAGGCGAGATCGCGCTGCGTGGTGGCGCCGTTTCGAACGAGGTAACACACTACGTGCCAGCGAAAGGGGGATTCGCCTCGCTCTTCGAGGCAGCGTGATGTCGTGAGCCACAGCCGGCGCCGGGCGCGACCGACGAGCCGGTGGATTTCTTCGGCCTGGAGCAACGGAGCTTGCAGCTTCGCCATCGCTGGGCTGTATAAGGTGCTCCCCGATCGTTGCGAATGCAACCGTTGAACCTACAATCATCGGGCTGACCGCCAGCCATGTGGATCGTTCGCCTCGCCCTCCGCCGACCGTACACGGTGGCCGTGCTGTGCTTCGCGCTGCTCCTCTTCGGGGCGCTCGGCATCCGCAGCATGCGGACGGACATCTTCCCCGTCATCGACATCCCGGTCGTGGTCGTCGTGTGGGCCTACCCCGGCATGTCCGCCGAGGACATGGAGCGGCGCGTGGTCATCCTGAGCGAGCGCGCCTACTCGACCACCGTCGACGGCATCTCGCACATCGAATCGCAGTCGATGACGGGGATCGGCATCCTCAAGATCTACTTCGAGCCCGGGGCCGACATCGGCGGGGCGATCGCCCAGATCACCTCCGTCTCGCAGACCGCGAGCCACTTCATGCCGCCCGGCATTCTCCTGCCGAGCATCGTCCGGTACAACGCTTCGAACGTCCCGGTCGCGCAGCTCGCCGTCTCGAGCCAGAAGCTCACCGAGGAGCAGCTCTTCGACTACGCCCTCAACTTCATCCGCGTCCGCCTGTTCACCGTCCCCGGCCTCGCGACGCCCGCGCCGTACGGCGGCAAGCAGCGGCAGATCATGGTCGACATCGACCCCGCGAAGGCGACCGCCCACGGCATGTCGACCCAGGACGTCCTCACCGCGCTCCTCGGCTCGAACCTGCTGCTGCCCGGCGGGTCGGCCCGCATGGGCACCACCGACTACGACGTGCTGATGAACAGCAGCCCCACGGCCATCGCCGACTTCGAGCGGATACCGCTGCGCACTGTGGGCGGGGCGACGGTTACCATCGGCGACGTCGCGCGCGTGCACGACGGCTTCGCGGTGCAGCAGAACATCGTGCGCGTGAACGGCCAGCGGGCGACGTACCTCGCCATCCTCAAGAAGGCCAGCGCCTCCACGATCGCCGTCGTCGACGCCGCCCGCGAGGCGATCCCGCTCATCAAGGCCACCGCCCCCGAGGGGATGGAGATCAAGCTGGAGTTCGATCAGTCGGTCTTCGTGCGCGCCGCGATCGACGGCGTGCTGAAGGAGGCCGTCATCGCCTCGCTGCTCGTGTCGGTGATGATCTTCTTCTTCCTCGGCAGCGTGCGGAGCGTCGTCATCGTCTCGACGTCGATCCCGCTCGCCATCTTCGCCTCGCTCGGCGGCCTCTACCTCACGGGGCAGACGCTGAACATCATGACGCTCGGCGGACTCTCCCTCGCGATCGGCATGCTGGTCGACGACGCGACGGTCGCCGTCGAGAACATCCATCGCAACCGCGCCCTCGGCAAACCTCTCATGGTCGCGGTCCTCGACGGCTCGTACGAGATCGCGACGCCCGCGCTGGCCGCGACGCTCACGATCTGCATCGTGTTTCTGCCCGTCTTCCTGCTCGTCGGCCCGACGCGGTTCATGTTCTTCCCGCTGGCGCTCTCGGTGGTCTTCGCCATGCTCGCGTCGTACCTGCTCTCGCGGACGCTCGTGCCGATGCTCTCGCGCATGCTGCTGGAGAAGGAGCGGCACGAGGGCGCGGGGCTCATGCACCGCTTCAATGCCACGCGCGACCGGGCGTTCGAGCGGTTCCGGGACGCGTACGTCGGCGTGCTCGCCCGAGCGCTGGAGCACCGGGCGCTCGTCCTCTTCTGCGGGGCCTCCGTCGTCGCGCTCGCGGTGCTGCTGCCGCGCGCGGTGGGCCTGGACTTCTTCCCCGCGGTGGACGCGGGTCAGATGCGCCTGCACGTGCGCGCGCCGATCGGCACGCGCATCGAGGAGACGGAGCACGTCGTGGGCGGCGTCGAGCAGGCCATCCGCGACGTCGTCGGCCCCAAGGACCTCGGCACGATCAACGACAACATCGGCATCCCGACCTCGTACAACCTCGCCTTCGTGCAGACGGACAACATCGGCGGACAGGACGCCGACGTCCTCGTGACGCTCAACGAAGGGCACGCGCCCACGGCGGCCTATCGCCGCAAGATCCGCGAGCGGCTCGCCGAGCGGTTTCCCGGCGTGTCGTTCTACTTCCAGCCGGCGGACATCATCGCCCAGGTGCTCAACTTCGGCATCGCCGCGCCGATCGACGTCGAGATCGAGGGCAAGGAGCTCGAGCAGAGCATGAGCTACGCGCGCAAGCTCCGCGAGGCCATCCGCTCCATCCCCGGCGCGGTCGACGTCCGAATCCCGCAGGTGCTCTCGCACCCGGCGCTCTTCGTCGACGTGGACCGCGAGCGCGCCTCGCGGATCGGCATCCAGCAGAGAGACGTGGCCAACGACGTGCTGACGTCGCTCTCGTCGAGCTCGCTCGTCGCCCCGTCCTTCTGGCTGAACCCGAAGAACGGCGTGAACTACTTCGTGGTCGTGCAGACGCCGCTCGCCAAGGTCCAGTCGGTGGACGAGCTTCGCGCCACGCCCATCACGGGAGCCGCCTCCTACGCCCAGTCCGGGGCGCCCGGCGCGTCGCTGCCGCCCTACCTCGGGGCGATCGCGACCATCAAGCCCACCGAGAGCATGTCGCTCGTCTCGCACGACGCCGTCCAGCGCGTCGTCGACGTGCAGCTCGGCGTGGAAGGGCGTGACCTCGGCGCCGTGTCGGCCGACGTCGACAAGGCCATCCGGAGCCTCGGCAAGCTGCCCGCGGGCACGCGGGTCAACGTGCGCGGGCAGAGCGAGAGCATGCGCAGCTCGTTCCGGAGCCTCGGCTTCGGCTTGATCCTGGCGACCTTGCTCGTCTACTTGCTCCTGGTCGTGCTCTACCAGTCCTGGCTGGACCCGTTCATCATCCTCTTCGCGGTACCGGGCGCCATCGTCGGCGTGCTGTGGATGCTCGCCGCGACGGGGACGACGCTCAACGTCGAGTCGCTGATGGGGACGATCATGAGCGTGGGCGTGGCGGTGTCGAACAGCATCCTGCTCGTCAATTTCGCGAACGAGCTCCGCGCGCAGACCGAGATGGAGCCCGCCGCGGCGGCGCTCGAGGCGGGCAAGGTGAGGCTGCGGCCGGTGCTCATGACCGCGCTCGCGATGGTCCTCGGCATGATCCCCATGGCCAGCGGCCTCGGCGAGGGCGGCGAGCAGAACGCTCCGCTCGGGCGCGCGGTGATCGGCGGCCTGGTCTTCGCGACGTTCACCACGCTCTTCTTCGTGCCGATCGTCTACTCGCTCCTGCGCAAGCGGCCGCCGACCAAGCACCGGCTCGACGATCGCTTCGCGCTGGAGAGCGCGGGCGCGTCGAAGGAGGCGCAGGCGTGAAATCGTGGGCCATGGTGCTGGCGGGGCTCGCCGTCGTCGCGGTCGCGGCGAGCGGAACGGCCGCGCTCGTGATCTCGCGCAGCCGCGCGGAGTCGCGCGAGCGCGCCCAGCTCGTCCAGGAGCTCGCGAAGGGCCCGCGCGTCGAGACCGCCCGCGTCACCGCCGCGCCGCCCGTCCGCGACATCACGCTGCCCGGCGAGGTCCACGGGCTCGCCGAAGCGACGCTCTACGCGAAGATCAGCGGGTACTTGCGGCTGATCCAGGTCGACAAGGGCGATCACGTCACGAGCGGCGAGATCCTCGGCGTGATCGAGGCTCCCGAGGTCGCCGATCAGGTCGTCTCGAAGCGGGCCGACCTCGCCATCAAGAAGCTCACCGAGGCTCGCTACGCGCCCCTCGCGAAGAGCGGCATCGTCACCCAGCAGGACTTCGATCAGGCCAAGGCGAACGTGAAGATCGCGGAGGCGGAGCTGAAGCAGATCGAGTCTCTCAGCGGCTACCAGGTCATCCGCGCGCCGTTCGAGGGCGTGGTCACGGCGCGCTTCGCGGACCCCGGCGCGCTGCTGCAGGCCGCGACGCAGAGCGTGAACGCGCTCCCGCTCGTCTCGATCGCCAACATGGATCGCGTGCGCGTGCAGGCGTTCCTCGCCCAGGGCGAGGCGCTCTTCGTACGCGTGGGAGACCGCGCCGTGCTGTGGGCCGACGAGAAGCCCGACGTGCGCACCGAGGCGACCGTCACGCGCCTCGCGAAGGAGCTCGATCCTCGCACCCGGACGATGCTCACCGAGGTCGAGATCGACAACGCGCGACCCAGCTTCTACCCGGGCAGCATCGTCCGCGTGAAGCTGTCGCTGGCCATGCCCGAGGCCCTCGCGGTACCGGCCGACACCCTCCTCGAGTCGGAGGGCAAGTTCGTGGTGGCGCGCGTCGACGGCGACCGCGTGCGCTTCGTTCCGGTGGACGTGGTCGACACGGACGGCAAGGAGACGCACGTGCGCGGCGAGCTGAAGCCGGGCGACGTCGTCGTGCGCCATCCGGGCGACGACGTCGTCGACGGCGCGCGCGTGCGGGCGCAGCCGTGAGCGCTACAGCCCCTTGATCGCGTCGCTGCAGGCCTGCTTGTCGACGCCGGTGCCGAGCAGCCAGCTCGTGATGCACGTCTCGCCGGGATCGTTGGTCGGCGCCAGCGCGGGCCCTCCCTTGTGCGCCTCTAGCATGAGCGGCTTGGCGAGGATGAGCAGCGTGCGCGGCGGGTCCTCGCCGGCGACCACGCGCGACATCTCCTCCGGCTCGAGGCCGATGACGGCGCGGTAGTTGGCGGTGATCTCTTCGGGCGTGGTGTCGCCCGAGCCCGGGACGTTGCCCGCGTCGTTCGGCAGGCGCAGCCCGCGGCCGCTGTAGATGCGAAGCGGGCGGCCCTCCTGGCCGTGGCAGTCGAGCGTAGCGCACCGGCGCTCGAAGACCGGGCTGACCGTCGTGAACTCGCTCTGATCAGGCGCGAGGATGGTCGTGATGCGGATGCCGCCGTCAGGGTAAGTGAGATCGGCGGCGCAGCCAGTGGACGTGACGACGGCGCCGAGCGCGCCGGCGAGGGCGAAGGTGCAGGCTATCAACACTGCACTCCGAACTCTCGCTTTGCTCGAGCGTGCGGCACTGCTCGCGAGCAGAGGTCGAAGCGTGGAGCGCGCGCTCATTGGCTCTTCACCACGGGGCTGACGGGGCAGTTGCTGGACGCGGGCGGCGGCGTGTCGCCGTCCAGGTACATGTAGATGTGGCCGACGGCCGAGAGGGCCTCGTAGGCGGTCTGCGGGTCCTTGTGGCAGTTCGCGCACGAGCGCTCGCGGCCGATCTGCCCCTGCATCGTCCGCGCGAGGCCGTTCTTGTAGACGCGCACGAAGATGGGAAACGACGGATCCCAGTCCGCGCGCTTGACGAAGAAGTTGCCGACGCAGTTCGTCGTGACGGTGAACTTCGAGCCGGTCGTGTCCGTCATGGCGATGGTCGCCTGGTCGACGCCGGTGGGGTTGCTCGGCTGCGCGAAGATGGTGCCGGCGACCGAGAACGGCGACCCCGACGCGGGCCCGGAGGGGCTGTGGCAGTCGACGCACGGCTGGCCGGCGCGGTGATACTCGCCGACGGGCACGTTCGGCAGCTCGCCGCCGAGCGCGTTGATCGCCCCGTCCGTGACCGGATCGCCGCACGCGACGGCGGCGAGGAACGCGAGGAGGAGTCGTGTCCGCTTCAGTCGGCGTGCAGGTAGCACGCCGACATTCGCGTGCGCGTGGCTTCGCTTCATCAGTCGAACTCCATATCGACGCCGACGGTGCCGTAGACCGCCGTCCGCATGGTGACGAAGAGCGCGTTGAAGAACCGGGTGTACATGACGTCGCCGGCGACGTTGACGCCGATCTGCGTCTTGGAGTCTGGCGCCGTCACGGCGAGGCGCAAGCCCCCGCCTCCGGTCAGCGTGATGAGCGGGCCGAGCTCGCGATCGTCGCTGCGGAACAGCGGCAGGGTGATGCTCCCGTCGGCGTTGAGCACGGCCGAGTACGCGAGCTGGTAGAAGCTCGTGCCGGTCTGCGCGTTGAGGCGCACGTGCGGCCAGAAGCGCAGCTGCTTGCCGATGTCCTGCACCCAGCGGCCGTCCGTCGTCGTCGCGAGCGTCCCCCAGGTGTCGTAGTAGAGGCGCTGATCGAGGCGGAGCGTCGCGCTCTGCGCGGTGAAGCGCTTGGCGAGGCGCAGGCCCAGCGCGTAGCGGTCCCGCGACGTCGGCAGCTGCTCGAGCGGCCGCATCGGCAGGCGGTAGGCGTTCACCAGATCGACCGTCGCGCCGACGGGCACGCGCGAGGCGATGTCCGGCGCGAACATCGGGATGTAGCGGTAAGGCTTCGACTGGTCGCCTCGCTCGAAGCCGGCGGTCGCGTCGACGCTGAGGAGGACGGTGGGCGACATGACGAACGTGGCGCCGGCGTCGATCGTGCTCGTGTCGAGGTTGTGGTGGAAGACATCCCACGGCGTGCCCGTTCGGCCGATGGTGTCGTGCGAGAAGTTGTACGACAGGTGCGGGGTGATGAGCTTGTCGTGCAGATCGGCCGTCAGCGTGAGGCCGCCGAAGATCGAGGTGTAGTCGTTCTCGGTCGAGAAGCCGGCGTTGGCCTGCCCGCCGTAGAGCCCGTGCTTGTAGCCGCCCGCCAGCGTGCCGGCGTACCGGCGATCGCGGTACGCGGGCGACGCCATCGACACGATGTCCGGCGACGCGGCGGTGACGACGTCCAGCAGGAAGCTGCCGCCCACGTTCCAGCCCGCGGTCGGCGAGCTCACCGATCCATTGATGCTCGGCGACAGGACGTTGACCGAGTTGGTGTCGGTGTAGCCGCTGACGTCGAAGCCGGCCTTGACGACCAGGTTCTTCTGGTTCTGCGGCAGGCACTTGACCACGTCCTCCTGGTTCTTCGCCGCGAGCATGCATTTGAGCTGCCCCGGCGTCAGGTATTCGGGCGCCTGCGACTTGAGCGTGATGGCGACCGTGAGAAGCTCGCCCTCCTTGACGTCGTAGTCCTGCTCGAACTCGAGCGGGATGCCGTTCTGGGTTCCGCTCGCCTTGACGTGGTGCTTGCCGGGATCGATCGAGAAGCGCTTGGTGAGGGCGCTGGCCGGCACGGGGCGATCGTCGAACGCCACCTCGAGATCCGTGACGCCCGGCGGCGGCTGGAACGTGACGTGCGGGATGCGCGCGAGCAGGTCCTCCACGCGCTCGCGCGCCGCGCGCATGACCGGCGCGTCGCGCTTCTGGATGCCGTCCTCGAGGGCCTTCTGCGTGTCGCGCAGCGCGTCGATGAGCTTGCCGCCGCGCCGCTCGCACGAGGCGAGGTGGAGGCGCGTGCGCGGCTGCTCCTCGAGCTTGAGCGACTCCTTGTCCTTGGCGATGCACTCGCCGAGGTTGCCCGCGAGATCGGCCTTGAGGCCCGCGCTCGCGAGCTCGAACGCCTCGGTGCTGCCCCAGCCGGGGATGTGCGCGGGGCGCGACGCCGGCGCCGCAGGGGCCTCGGCGACGTCGGCCGCGGCCGGCTGCGGAGGAGGCGGCGGCGCTGGAGGAGGCGGCGGCGGGGGCGGCGAGGTCGCGGGGGGCGGCGGCGCGGAGGACGCTGCCGGCGTCGCCCCGGCGATGCCGACGGTCTTCTGCGCATCGGCCCACTGGAGCCGAATGCTCGGGGTGGTCCCCACCGACGGCAGGCGGGCGTTCGGGTTGGCCTGAAGCGCCGCGGCGAACTGTGCGCGGGCCTCGTCGCCCTGACCGAGCTGCGAGCCGACCATGCCCAGCGCGATGAGCACCTGGGCGCGCGTGTTCGCCGCGCAGCGGCCGCGCCGGCACTTGTCGAGCGCCTCCTGGAGCTTGTGGCGGGCGTCGCCGAAGGCGGCCGTCGCGTACTCGTCCGACATGACCTTCTGGACGGTGGCCAGGACCGCCATGTCCTCGCTGCCCGCGAGAACGGGCGCCTCCGCCCCGAGGAGGCACGCAAGCACGAGGAGCACGACTTCGATCGGCCGGCGCCAGCGGCAGTGGGTCGCGAGGGCCGAGCGGATCACGGCGCTACGGTAGCGGAACCGTTCCCGATTTGGATCACTCAGTTACATCCGCAACCGCCGCCGCCGCCGCCGAAGCCCCCGCTGGCTCCTTCGGAG
>Ga0316628_100005314_pt1 | contig 10296 bp, 8 predicted proteins | sample OWC_Aug_M2_C1_D5_FD_207648 | JGI IMG/M metagenome (GOLD analysis project Ga0316628, IMG submission 207648) | Wetland soil microbial communities from Old Woman Creek delta, Ohio, United States - OWC_Aug_M2_C1_D5_C | ecosystem: Environmental > Terrestrial > Soil > Wetlands | place: USA: Ohio... | reverse complement strand
CCCTACGGTCCTTGCGTCAATCGTCGCCGGGGGGTAGTCATATGCGCCCTTCGGCTTGAGCTCGCGGTGCTTCATCTTCTTACGCCTGAACAGGGCGGCTATCGCCCCGCCCTTTACAAGAACGACATTGCCGTCACCGAACAGCTCGATGATCAGCCTGCTGTCCTCCTCCTTCTGGAGCGACAACTCGATTATCCTGTCGCACCCGTGCTGCGAGACGGCAGTTACCCTAGCATTGGAGAGGTGCTTCCTCAGCTGGCTTGCAAACGAGGTCGGCGATGCGGGCATGTCCCCGGTCGGCTTCCCGAGCCAAATCCAGCCGGTCAGCTTGATGCGGAGCCTGAGCTTGCCCGCGCCCTTGGAAGCCAAGGAGATCTCGATCTCGTCCTTCCTCGGCTGGTATACCTTGTCTATTCGGGCGTCGATGATGGCCTGCAGCTCCTTCGTCATGGCCACAAGATCGAGCCCGCTCAGGGATCTCTTCATGCGCGACCTATCGCGAAAGCGAATATTAAAAACATGGATGACCAGCTCCAAAGCAGGGAAACCTTATAGTATGGATTCGTTGATGCGATTGGCCGTGCCACTGTGGCTTAGCGGTTGGCCGGGGCCGGATTCCCGACCCCGCCCGCCAAATAGCGACGCCTTGGTAAGGCGTAGGTCGAGGGTTCGATTCCCTCCAGTGGCTCTTCCTTTCTTTTGGCCAGCACCGCAGTGTTGATTCAGAAGTCAACGGGAAAAGCCCGTTGATATACCCTGCCGTAGCTCATCCGTACGATCAACATGTACAGCAAATCCGTCGTGCTAATCGCAATCGTACTTGCCGCATCGGGGGTCACGGCCGGGATATCGACCATCGCGATGATCGGCAATGGGCATAACGATCCCACCGACTTGATGCCCGCCTTCTCCAGCTATTCCGAATTGTCGCGCTTCCTCGACGGCGCCAGCAGCAATAACAATCCGCTCTACGGGCGCGAGGTGACGGGCGGCATGCCAGATACGAACCAGCAGCAGGCTTCGCTGGGCTCCCCCGACTATTCCCGGACAAACGTTCAAGTGAGCGGTGTGGACGAGGCCGATACCGTAAAGACTGACGGCGAGTACGTGTACATCGCCTCCTCGGACTGCGTGACGATCGTGAAGGCCTATCCGGGCGACAACCTCTCGGCCGCCAGCATTATAACCTATGGCATCCTGGCCGCCGAGGCGAACGCGACGATAGAGCACGCCTCGGATTCGCAGTTCGGCATGACGGTGTCGGGGCTATACCTCCTGCCCGGCAGGCTCGCCGTAATCGCAACCGCATACTACTGGACGAACTACTATGGCGGCGGGGAATACTACGCGCTGGGTTCCAAGGCAGAGGCGAGCACTTTCGCGTACGGCGGATACACGACAGACAGGACGATGATTTTCGTCTTCGACATCAACGACATCGGCAACCCCTCCATGCTCGGCTCCTTCAGCGTCTCCGGATACCCGGTGACCTCGAGGATGCAGGACGGGACAGTCTACTCGATATCGCAGCAGTACATCCAGAAGCGGGATGACGGCCGGTACGATATCCCCAAGGCGCAGAACGGTTCCGATGGCGGGGATCTGCCGGCCGAAGACATACACTACGACCCCGAGACCAACGACCCCGGCTATTTCATGAACATCATGGCGCTGGACATCTCGAAGCTGAAGGCCAAGTCGATCTCCATAGTCGAGGGTTGGTCATCGACGATATACATGTCGACGGAGTCACTCTACCTTACATTCGCGAAGTGGCCAGAGACCCCGGTCATGATAATGCCCGATGTACAGTCCAGGACGCTTTCCCAGGCGAAGCCGCTACCGACTACCTCGATATACAGGATCGATGTGAACGGCACTCACATGCGCGTCGCTGCGAAGGGGGACATCCGGGGCGTGCTGGCTGACCAGTTCTCGATGGACGAGAAGGACGGCTATCTCAGGGTGGCCGCGTACAACGGCGACTGGGCTGACAGGAGGAACGTCGTCTACGTCTTGGATTCGAACCTGACCGTTATCGGATCGATAAAGGACATCGCCGTGAACGAGACCATACAGTCATCCAGGTTCGTAGGCGATAAGTTGTACCTCGTTACTTTCAGGCAGGTCGACCCGCTCTTCGTGATCGACCTCAGCGTTCCGACCGCGCCGAAGATCCTTGGCGAGCTGACCATACCGGGCTTCTCGACATACCTGCACCCGGTGGACGACGGGCACATCCTCGGCATCGGCACCGAGAACGGCACCCTGAAGGTCTCGCTTTTCGACGTATCGGACTCGACTGAGCCCAAAGAGGACGCAAAGTACGTCTTCTCCGGCTATGCCTATTCGTCATCGCAGTACGAGCACAAGGCAGTGCTCTTCAATGCCGAAACCGGGCTGCTCGTGATTCCCGCCTCCGGCTACAGCTACGGGGACGGCAACTACACCTCCGGGTTCTATGCGTTCGATGTCTCGGCCAGCGCCGGCGCGATAACGATGAGGGGCGTGATCACTCACAGCAACAATAGCTACTGGGCGGACTGCAGCAGGGCGCTCTATATTGGCGAGTACCTGTACACGATCTCCGACTCGATCATCATGGCGAACGAGCTGTCCGACCTCTCGGCCGTTGATTCGATGGTCTATCACGAGGGCACCCGGTATTACGGCCCCTATTACGGGGTCGTCGAATCGGACGTGGTGTCGGGATGACCGAGGCCAGAGCCGGCGCGGGATTAATGCTTAGGGATGCCGTTATGCCGGGCATAGGAGCGAGGCAGATGCGCATCGAGCTTGACAAGAAATCGCTTTTCGCACTCGCATCAGACACCAGGCTGGACATCCTGCGCTCGCTGCAGCCGATGAGGAGGACGGTGACGCAGCTCGCGGAAAACCTCAACATCGACAAGGCCGCCGTGTACAGGCATCTCAAGAAGCTGGAGGAGGGCGGCCTGGTCAAGCGGTATGAGGAGCACGGTTTCGTCTACTACGGGCTCTCCTGGAAGGCGCGCGACCTCATGTCTCCCAACGAGAATACGAAGGTCATCGTGCTGATGTCGGCCTCATGGGTGCTGTCGGTGCTGGTTGCGTTCCTGCTGATCGCATCAGTCCTGACCACGGGTATCAGCGGAGGGCAGAATTCCTACGGCGCGCCAACCGGCGGAGGGGACAATCGGCAGTCGATGGCCGGAGAGAACCAGACGAGCAATGCCATTTCCTCCGTCCCATGGTTCGTCTACGCCGCGCCGGGCGCGGCGCTCGCATCACTGGCGGTCGTGCTGGTGGCCTTATCCTACAAGTCGGTCAAGAGGCCGAAGCAGCCGGCCGCTCAGCCCGAGGCCCCATTCGACGATGTCCCTTCGAAAGACATCGACTGATTATTTTGCATCGACCTTGAGCTTCAGCAGAACGACGATTCCGAGCAGGATGAAGATCGAGGTCGATATGAACCCGGCCGGATAGCCGAAGAACTGACATATCATGCCGCCGACGATTGGCCCTGCTATCGCGCCGAACCCCTGCACCGCGTTGTATGCGCCGAACGCCTCGCCCTGTATCTCGCACGCGGCTAGGCTGGAGACTATCAGCGACCCAGAGACGTTTATCATGGCCCAGCACAGACCGACCGCCGCATGCAGAATAAACACGAGCAGGAAGGCGACGACCGGATCCACGGGAAGCAGCGCTACCGCCATGAATGCTGGGAATAGGACGGTCCTCGCGCCCGAGCCGATTAGCTGCATGCTCTTTCCGCCCTTCGTCTTGACCCATGCGCCGACCCTCGTGTAGAATGCCACAGAGGTTGCCTGGGAGGCGATGTATATGAGGAATATCGAGGAGCTCTGCATCCCCATGTCGTCCACCAGGAATATCGGGAAGAAAGCGTAGAAGGCCGTGAAGCCGGAGAACAATAGGAAGATGCAGAAGAGGTAGGCGTATAGGGATCTGCTGAACTTCTGGGGCTTCTTCCCGTGGAAGCCGAAGTGAAGGACTTTCAACGGCACGTACTTCAGCCGCTCTATTGTTATGAAGTGGTGTTCGGAGAGGTGTCCTGGCCTGCCCTTCATCCTCTCCTTTGGCTCCTCGATGAGCCACCACGCGATTATCGCAGAGACGAGAGCCAGTGCGGCCCCGATGGCGAACAGTGTACGCATCCCCTCCGCCGCTGTCAGGTTGTAGAAGTCGAGCTGCAGCCAGAATGCGCCGAGGACCAGCCCGCTGACGTAGCCTATGCCGCCGATCTTGCTGAAGTCGGCTATCCGTTTGGCCCATTGCTCCTTCGCGACGGTCTCGATCATCAATACGGTCGCGACCGGAGCGCTTGCCGAGGTGAGGAACCCGAACAGCAGGTTCGCAATATAGTACTCTTCCACTCCCCAGCTGGCGCCCATCATCATCAGAGTCAGCGCCATGCCGAGGAACCCGAGGATGATGAACAGCTTCCTGTTCTCCAGCTTGTCGGAGAGGTGCCCCCAGAGGACGAACGCCGGGATGCTGGCCACGGATGAGATCGCTGCGATGATTCCAATCTGCCCGATCGATGCTCCGAGTTCTTTGGCGAAAAGCGGAATGAGGAGCGAAGTCGCACCGCTCGCCAGTCCGTTGGGAAGATAACAGTAATACCACTTGTCGGAGGCGGCACTCGGGCTCATATCCCATCCCTTGTTTCGGATATTCCATATGCTCTATTTTCAATTTTCTAGAATCGTCCGTGGGGGATAATATTGACGGTAATGCTCTTCACAACGATGTTCGGCGGGGGGATGTTCCTCTTCAGGCGATATAGATATGTCGCGATTCCTCGTTTCGGACCGCGCATCGCGCTCAGTTAATCTGAAATACCAGCCGTAGCTTTATATGACGCAGGTGTCCTCGGACACCTATAATGGAAGGGAGATTGACATGGACAAGTGGAGATGCATTGTGTGCGGATACATTTATAATCCGGACGAAGGGGATCCTGACAACGGGGTGGCGCCTGGAATAGCATTCGAATCGCTCCCTGACGATTGGACATGCCCGGTCTGCGGGGCATCTAAGGATCAGTTCGAGAAAGTAGAGCGAGGTTGAATTCATGGCATCATTAAGAGGAAGCAAGACCGAAAAGAACCTGCTGGCAGCATTCGCCGGTGAATCGCAGGCGAGGAATAGGTACACCTACTTCGCATCGAAAGCGAGGGATGAGGGTTTTGAGCAGATATCCGCGATCTTCCTGGACACCGCGGACAACGAGAAGGAACACGCAAAGCGCTTCTTCAAGTTCCTCGAAGGCGGCTCAGTCGAGATTGTAGCCGCGTATCCTGCCGGCCCTATCGGCACAACCGCGGAGAATCTGCGCGCTGCAGCCGACGGGGAGTACCACGAGCACATGCACCTCTATCCTGATTTCGCCAAGGTGGCGGAGGAGGAAGGTTTCAAAGAGGCCGCGGCCGCGTTCAAGAACATATCAAAGGCGGAGATCAGCCACGAGAAGAGATACCGCGCGCTGCTCGCCAACATCGAGGGCAAAACCGTCTTCAAGAAAGACAAGGTCGTGAAGTGGAAGTGCAGGAACTGCGGTTACGTGCACGAAGGCACCGATGCGCCGAAGGTGTGCCCCGCATGTCTGCACGCTCAGGCGTTCTTCGAACTGTTAGGGGAGAACTATTGATCATCCGAACGAAGGAGCGCCATGCGCTTCTTCGATCTCTTTTACATTTCCGAATTCTAGCCGCATCCCATTTCGATTTTGCAGAATTCTGATTAAACGAATCGATTTTCATTACGCGATACGATTTTCGGTGCGTCCGGGGCGATCAAAATATGCTCCCCGACTGGTAAAAATTCTAAGAAAAGTTTACTCCGCGCGAGGCATAAGATTCGATACCTTTTTCTGCCTTTCGAATAAAAAAAGCAAGCGTATTTAAATAAACCATCCTCCCGGGTATTTCTGCATCGCTCTTTTGCAGAATTATCAATCACCCAGTATCAAAATGGCAAGGGTTATTATACATTGGCAGACCTGAGGTAAAATGCCCGTATTGACGGTCTTGGGAACGGGGGGCGGCATATAAAAGCCGAGGGGGCTGGAGCGTTCCGAGTCGCCTTCCATTTGTGACACATTGGAGCAGGGGCAAGAGGTCGGTACAATGCCTGATGACAAGCACATCGAAGAGTACATGAGAAAAACCCCAAAATCATTGCAGATTTATGAACGCGCTTGCAAGAAGATGGCAGGCGGCGCGGAGAGCAACATCCGTCTTTTCCCACCCTACCCCTTGTATTTGACTCACGGTAGGGGAGCGTACATCTATGATGTGGACGGGAACGAATACATAGACTGCATCTGCGGCATGGGCTGCATCATTCTGGGGCACAACGACCCGGAGGTCCGCGCGGCGGTCATCGAGCGAGTGACGAAGGGCGGAGATGTCCTCGGATGCCCGACCGAGCTGGCGCTCGACTATATTGAGAGGGTCCAGAAGGCATTCCCGAGCATGGAGCTATGCAGGTTCAGCAACTCAGGCACCGAGGCGACGATGAACCTCCTGAGGATCGCAAGGGCCTACACGAAGAAGGACGCCATAGCGAAGGCCGAGGGCGCCTATCACGGCGGCCACGACTACGCGTTGCACGCGTTGCATCTCACTGAGAAGGAGATGAGCAGCGACCCGAAGCACCCGCCGTGCCTTCCGTACGGCTCAGGCATACCGAAGTACATCACCGAGAACCTGATCAAGGTCTTCCCGTACAACGACGCCGAAGCAACAGCTGAGATATTGGAGAAGAACCAGGACAATCTCGCCGCAGTCATAATCGAGCCAGTGATGGGCGGCGGCGGGCTCATCATTCCGAGGGACGACTACCTCAAGAAGGTCCGCAAGATCACTGAGAAGCTAGGCATCGTACTGATATTCGATGAGGTCCTGACCGGATTCAGAATCGCGTACGGCGGCGGACAGGAGAGATTCGGGGTAAAGGCCGACCTGACAGCGCTGTCGAAGATTGCGGGCGGAGGATTCCAGATGGCCTGCATCGGTGGCAAGAAGGAGATCATGGATATTATCGTCCCGAAGGCCCAGGGAACTGCTGCCGAAGTTACCTCGGGAATGACGAACGCCGTCCAGGTCGGTACCTACAACGGTCAACCGACGAGCCTCGCGGCCGGCATGAAGACAATCGAGATCCTTGGGAGGCCCGGCACATACGACTACCTGGAGAAGATCTCCAAGATGCTGTTCGACGGCCTGAAGGATCAGCTCGCCGACAACAAGCTCTGCGGGACCGTGAACTACGTCGGACCGCTCGGACAGGTGTATTTCGACTGCCCCAGCGCGAAGACCTGGCGCGAGACATTCGCTCTCAGCGAGCACAAGTGGAACCAGTTGTTCTACGGCGGGCTCGCGAGAGGCGTGTACTTCGGCATACCGCACCCCGACGAGAGGTTCTTCCTCACGAAGGCGCACACCGAGGAGAACATCCAGACGATCCTCAACGTCTCGGACCAGTGCATGAAGGAAATGAAGAAGAGCAAGTGCTGAAGCCGCGCTCTTCTTGAAACCCTTCTAAACCCCTTCCAATTTCTCAATTTCAATAGGACGACATGCCGCAACGGTGATTTTGCTGATAAAATCATGGAAGGGGGCCGAAGCCCCCTGATGGTGTTTAGAAGTACTTCGTGACCTTGTCGAAGTGCTCCGTGACGTTGATGCCCCTCTTGCCGAGCTCCACGAAGAAAGGTATCGGATCCACGGTCATTTCCGCAGGATAGACTCCTGCCGGCTTTATCTTCTTGATGCCCTGCCAGTATGAAACGATCGCTGGCGGGACCGCAGTGTCCCTAGCCGAGCTCGCGTTCCTCTTGGGGTCGTTCCAGGTCTCGATGAAGTAGGTTGCCGTCGAGGGCATTCCATCCTTCTTGCCGAAGCAGTCTATCCTGAACATGTCGTATTCATACGGCTCGTTCGGAGGAACCTCCCTGCCCGCGGAAATCGCGTTCTGGTACATCACGGTCAGGTAATCGAGCGGCGAAACATCGGCCTTCCCTGCCTTTAGTGGCTTCGTGTTCGCGAAACCGAGCTGCACGAGCGTCTTGAAGGTGTTGAGGTCCGTCGCCGGGAATCCGATCCTAAAGGTGACGTTCTTCGCGCCCAAGCTTTTCCCCATGGTCGCTGGCTCTGAGTGCTTGATGTAATACGACTTCACCTTTCCGATCGGGTCGGGCATTATGACTTCCTTCTCCCCCGAGAGGATCGGCTGGGCCTGATGCTTGCCGTTCAGCCATGCTATCGGCTGCTGGGTGAACTCATCGATCACAGTCCTGACGGAATATCCGGGCCATCCTGCCTCCTTGACCGGGAGGGTGTTGCCCCAAGAGCAGTAGATATCGATCGTATCGACCTTGTCGAGGACATGCGCGCCCGCTGCCCCTGCGACATTGGTCATACCGGGCGTGCTGCCCAGTCCGATCGTCGCGTTTGCGCCAGCGTCGACCCATTTCTTGTTCATCGCGAGCTGCTTCAAGCTGGTGTCGAAGAAACCGCCCAGGTCCGTGTAGTGCACCCCGTTCTTAACCGCGACCTCCATGACTCCCAGGTTCGTCTGGTACCATGCGCAGTTCGCCACACAGTCGGGCTTCTCCTTCTTCATGAGCTGGTCAAGCTTCTTCGAGTCGTTGGCGTCGACCTCCACGCAGGTCACCTTGTTCGGGTTGACCTTCAGGTCCTTGACCGCTTTCTTCGTCCGCTCGAGGTTCCTGCTCGATGCAATAACATCCGCCTTGCACATCTCCACAAGGTCTTGAACACAGAGCGCCCCGATTTGACCGGACGCGCCCAGTACGAGTGCCTTCATTTCATACCTCCTTTGCTGCCAGGGATGGCCAGAATGTCTCTTGCCCCCCGTGTTTTTTACCGATGCAATCAAAGATATAACTAATTTCTCTTGGAGGCGCTGGAAATCCTGCAAAACGATGCTTAAAGCACCAATCCGGCGCATATAAGCGGCTGCAGTTTTCTGCTCAACTTCTTGGCCGACTCTGAGAAGAATCCATACGCTCTAGCCTTTATCGGATGGGAGTTGTCAAAACATAGCCGGATGATTGGAATCGTCAATCAACCTCTCCGATCCTGAGCCTCTTGAGGTACTTCTGCCAACGCTTCTCGTCGTCTACCTTGTTCATTATCGCCGCCTTCCTCTCGATCAGGTCGTCGGATATCTCGATGTCGTGCAGGTCGTTTATCGCCTTCACCAGCCCGGAGATCTCGTCCAAAAGCTTCTTCGCCGCCGCGAGCGTCATCGGGTCCTTCCTGAGTTTCTCCTCCAGCTCCCTCTTGCGCTCCTTAATCTTTGCCATGAGGAGCCTCGCGAGCTCCCTGTCTTCGTCGGTGATGCCCTTCTTGGTTCTGAGCTTGAAGATCACATTGCGGAGCTCTATCTCGGTGTTGTCGAACTTCTCTCGGTCGGGGATCAGGTTGCCGACCCAGGAGAACACGGAATGCGCGAGGCTCAGTATGTGCTGCCTCTCCTCCTCCGTGAGGAGGTTCTGGTCTGGTCTGACGCATTTCTTATAGGAAGCATCGCATTTTTCGTTCATCGGTCAGCACTGCGCACGTATTTCCTACATTTAAGCCTTGACGCGGATTGAAAAGAGGGCTAGAGCGTGATCTCGGCGTAGTTATTGTCCCCGCTCGCGTCAGTCAGGCGGACAACGTAATTCTGGCTGAACACAGAATCATCCAGCATCATGTAGTCGCTCGTGTCGAGCTGTCCCGAAATCCCATTGTCGTGGCAGGTCACCCCGTCCGAATAGTCGCCGGATGTGAACGACATCAGGGGCCGCATGTCGATGATTGGGTTGCTAGAGGCATCCATTATCGTGAGGTAGACGTCCGACATCATCAGGCTCTGAGTGCCGGAGACGCCGGTCACAGTCAGCGTCCAGTTGTTGGCCGAGGGGCCCGACTTGGCCAGAGAGACCTGGATCTGGTTGTCCGGGTTCTGATCGTTCGGATTGTTGTTCTGGTCATTGTCCCCGGAGAACAGGTTCTCAGCGTCGAGATACCACCTGTCTTCTATCTGGAAGCAGGGGAGCCTGTCCGACATGGTCATCGACCCCTGGCTCATCGTGATGGTCATCTGGAACGATATCACCGCGTAGTTCGATATGCTGACGTCGTAGTCGCTCTCAATCTGCGCCATCCGGGCCTCGACCTCGGCGGTCTCCGTCTGGTTCATCTGCTGTGTGTAGAATACGGTGGGCCCCTGGGTCACGGCGACATGGAATGTGCCCGAGGGCACCTTCTGCTGCCTCAT
>Ga0316628_100005313_pt1 | contig 10296 bp, 10 predicted proteins | sample OWC_Aug_M2_C1_D5_FD_207648 | JGI IMG/M metagenome (GOLD analysis project Ga0316628, IMG submission 207648) | Wetland soil microbial communities from Old Woman Creek delta, Ohio, United States - OWC_Aug_M2_C1_D5_C | ecosystem: Environmental > Terrestrial > Soil > Wetlands | place: USA: Ohio... | reverse complement strand
CGCCCCAGCACGGCGAGCAACTTCCCGACGGGCCCGTCGGTCGGCACCGGGTAGCTCGCCGGGCGGAGCGTGCGCAGCTCGTAGCGCCCGTCGGCGCCGGTGGTGAACGCACCCCGCAGGTGCATCGCCGGCTGGGTGGGGTCCTGCACGTCGTAGAGCCCGTTCGGCGCCGCCTGCCACACCTCGAGCACCGCGCCCGCAATGGGCTGGCCGTCCTGCGCCAGCACCCGGCCCCGGTACGCCAGCGGCGAACCCGGCTCGCCCGCGGCGAGGTCCGCGCCCAGCTTCCGCGCCGGCGCGCCCGGCACGTAGAACGGCCCGAGCACCGAGCTCTCCGTGCTGCCCGGCGCCTTCCGGTTGTTGATCGCGTCCACCAGCATCGACACCCCGAGCGTGTCGGAGAGCAGGATGAACTCCTGCCGCTGCCCGTCGCACGTCTTTCCCGTCTCGGTGAGGAACTCGATCGCCGCCAGCCACTCCCCGGGCGTGGGCTCCGTCTCGCGCACGGCGGCGTGCAGGTGGCTGATCAGCGCGCCGAGCAGCGTCCTGGTCCGCGCGTCGCGGCACCCCTCGAGCTTCGCCAGCACCGCCTCGGTCAGCTCGCTCACGGCCGGCGCCCCTCCCAGGCGGCCTGCAGCAGCTCGCGGATCGGCGCGCGCTCGACGGGTCGCGGGTTCCAGTACGGCTGGGTGGTGGCGAGCTCGGAGGCGCGGTCCAGGCCGTCGTGCGGCATGCCCAGCTCGCGCAGGGAGCCCGGGGCCTTCAGCCGGCGTGCGAGGTCGAACAGGCCGCCCGGCGCGTCGTCGGTGCCGAGCGCGCGGCCCAGGCGCGCCATCGCCTCGGGCGCCGCGGCGCGGTTGTAGGCGAGCGCGTGCGGCAGCACCACGGTGTGCGTCTCCGCGTGCGGCAGGCCGAACGATCCACCGAGCGTGTGGCAGAGCTTGTGGTGCAGCGCCATGCCCACCGCGCCCAGCACCGCCCCGCACAGCCAGGCGCCGTAGAGGCACTGCTCGCGCGGCTCGAGCGCGCCCGGCTCGGCGGCCACCCGCGGCAGCGCCTGCACGAAGGCGCGCACGCCTTCCTCCGCGACCAGGCTGTGCAGCGGGTTGCCGTCCCGCGCGTAGAGCCCCTCCGCCGCGTGGGCGAGGGCGTTGAAGGCGCTCACCACGGTGGTGGCGACCGGCAGCCCGAGGGTGAGCGTCGCGTCGTAGATCACCGTGCGCGGCAGCACCCGCGGATCCTTGCCGGTCTTCTTGAGGCCCTGCTCGGTCAGCCCGTAGACGGCGGTCATCTCCGAGCCGGCGTAGGTGGTGGGAATGGCGAGGATGGGGAGCCCGCTCTCCAGCGCCAGCGCCTTGGCCAGCCCGGTGGTGGAGCCGCCTCCCACCGCCACCGCGCAGTCGGCGTCCGCCGCGCGCCTCGCCGCCCGCGCCGCCTCGGCCACCTCCACCGGCACGTGCATCCGCGCGCCGTCGAACAGCCCTGCGGCGCGTCCGCCCAGCCGATCGGCCACCGCCTGGCCCAGCGCCCGCTGGCCCGGCGTGCACAGCACCAGCGCGCGCCGGCTGCCCAGCCGCTCCAGCTCCTCGGCCACCCGCGCCAGGCTCCCGGCGCCGAACACCACCCGCGGGAGCGCCGCGTCGAGGACGAACGGCTTCACGACGAGCGCCGCCCTCGACGTCGCTCGGGCTGAACGGTTCGTTCCGCTCGCGCTGAGCCTGTCGAAGCGCCTTCCTCCGGGGGCAGCAGCGGAACGCCGGACAGCCGCTCCAGCTCGGCGATGGACAGGCCCTTCACCGTCTCTCGCACCCGCAGGCCCTCGGCGGTGACGTCGAGCACCGCGAGGTCGGTGTAGATGCGGTGCACGCACGCGGCGGCGGTGAGCGGGTAGCGGCAGCGCTTCACCACCTTGCTCTCTCCGTGCCGGGTGAAGTGCTCCATCATCACGAACACCTGCTTCGCGCCGATCGCGAGATCCATCGCCCCGCCCACCGCGGGGATCGCGCCGGGCTCGCCGGTGTGCCAGTTCGCCAGATCGCCCTTCATCGACACCTCGAAGGCCCCCAGCACGCACAGGTCGAGGTGCCCGCCGCGCATCATCGCGAACGAGTCGGCGTGGTGGAAGAAGCAGCCCCCGGTGAGCAGCGTCACCGGCTGCTTGCCGGCGTTGATCAGGTCCGGGTCCTCCTCGCCGGGCGCCGGGGCCGGGCCCACGCCGAGCACGCCGTTCTCGCTGTGGAGGATGATCTCCCGGCCCTCCGGCAGGTGGTTCGCCACCAGCGTCGGCAGGCCGATGCCCAGGTTCACGTAGGCGCCCTCGGGGATGTCCCGGGCCACCCGCTGCGCGAGCTCCTCTCGGGTGAGCTTGTTCACGCGGCCTCCGGCACGACGACCCTGGCGACGAAGATGCCCGGGGTGACGATCGCCTCCGGGTCGAGCTGCCCCAGCGGCACCACCTCGTCCACCTGCGCGATGGTGCAGGCGGCGGCGGTGGCCATCACCGGGCCGAAGTTGCGCGCCGTCTTCCGGTACACCAGGTTGCCCCAGCGATCGGCGCGGTGCGCGCGGATCAGCGCCACGTCGGCGTGCAGCGGGTACTCCAGCACGCACGGCTTGCCGCCGATGGTGCGCGTCTCCTTGCCCTCGGCGAGCTGGGTGCCGTAGCCGGTCGGCGTGTAGAAGGCGGGAATGCCGGCGCCGGCGGCGCGGATCCGCTCGGCGAGGTTGCCCTGCGGCACCACCTCCAGCTCGATGCGCCCGGCGCGGTACAGCGCGTCGAACACCTGCGAGTCCACCTGCCGCGGGAAGGTGCAGATGATCTTCCGCACCCGGCCGGTCTTGAGCAGCGCCGCCAGCCCGCGCTCTCCGTTGCCGGCGTTGTTGTTGATCACCGTGAGGTCCTTCGCGCCCTGGGCGATCAGCGCCTCCAGCAGCGCCACCGGCTGGCCGGCGCTGCCGAAGCCGCCCACCATCACCACCGCACCGTCGCGAATGCCCGCCACGGCGGCCTCCAGCGATGGCACCACCTTGTCGATCAAGAGCTCTCCTCAGCGCGCGTAGAACGGGGGAACCTGGGCGTCGACGTTCACCCAGACGGACTTCACCTGCGTGTACTCGCGCATCGCCTCGAAGCCCATGTCGCGGCCGTAGCCGGAGCTGCCGGTGCCGCCGAACGGTGAGCCGGGGTGCACGCGCTTGTAGCAGTTGACCCACACCATGCCGCTCTTCAGCTCGCGCGCGAACCGGTGGGCGCGGGACAGGTCGCGCGTCCACAGCCCGCCGCCCAGCCCGTACTCGGTGCCGTTGGCCACCGCGAGCGCCTCCTGCTCGTCGCGGAAGGTGGTCACGGTGACGAAGGGGCCGAACACCTCTTCCTGGCAGACGCGATCGGTGGGCCGGGCGCGCACCACCGTCGGCTCGACGTAGAAGCCGCGGGCCAGGTCGGGCCCGGCCGCCGCCCTGCCGCCGAGCAGCACCTCGCCGCCCTCCTGCCGTGCGAGCTGCACGTAGCCCAGCACCCGGTCGCGGTGCTGCGCGGAGGTGAGGGGCCCCAGCTCGGTGGCGAGGTCGGTGGGGTTGCCGACGCGAATCGAGCGCGCCAGCGAGAGGAACTTGTCGAGGAAGGCGTCGGCGATGCGCTCGTGGAGCAGCAGGCGCGAGCCGGCGATGCACGCCTGCCCCTGGTTGTGGAAGATGGCGAAGGCCGCGCCGTTCACCGCCGCCACGAGATCGGCGTCGTCGAACACCACGTTCGCGCCCTTGCCGCCCAGCTCGAGCTGCACCTTCTTCAGGTTGCCGGCGGACGCGGCGACGATGCGCCGCCCGGTGGCCGTCGAGCCGGTGAAGGCGACCTTGGCGAGGCCCGGGTGCTCGGCGATCGCCTGGCCCGCCACCGCGCCCAGCCCCGGGAGCACGTTCACCACCCCGTCGGGGAGGCCCACCTCGGCGCACAGCTCGGCGACGCGCAGGCTGGTCAGCGGCGTCAGCTCGGCCGGCTTGAGCACCACGCAGTTGCCGGCGGCCAGCGCGGGGCCCAGCTTCCAGCTGGTGAACATCAGCGGGAAGTTCCACGGCACCACCTGGCCCACCACGCCCAGCGGCTCGCGCACCAGGTAGTTGAGGAAGCCCGCGTCCACCGGCACCACCGAGCCCTCGAGCTTGTCCGCCATGCCGCCGAAGTAGCGGAAGGTGGCGGCGGTGCGGGGCACGTCCAGCCCGCGCGTGTCGCGCAGCGGGTGGCCGGTGTCGAGCGTCTCGAGCAGCGCGAGCTCCTCGCCGTGCGCCTCGATGGCGTCGGCGAGCTTCAGCAGCAGCCGGCCGCGCTCGCTCGCCGAGGTGTGGCTCCACCGGGGGAAGGCCGCCGTCGCCGCCTCCACCGCCGCGTCCACGTCGGCGCGGCCGGCCATCGCCACCTCCGCCAGCACCGACCCGTCGTGCGGGTTGAGCGAGGCCAGCGTCGCGCCGTCCTTCGCCGGCACGAACTTCCCGCCGATGAACAGCTTGTCCCGGGGCGCGCTCATCAGAACTCGACCGGGTACGCGGGCAGTTGGCCGCTCTCGTACAGCCGGGGCAGGTCGCGGCGGGCGTTCTCCCACACCAGCAGCATCGAGCGCCTGGTGGAGAAGCCCTGGTGGCGGATGTCCGCCGGCATCGCCGCCACGTCGCCGGCCTTCATCAGCACCAGCGCCCGCGGCGCGCCGGTCTCCTTGTCCGCCACCTCCCACTCGATCTCGTCGGTGAGCTGCACGAACCACTCGACGCGGTCGTTCCCGTGGATGATCGGCAGGATGTACTCCTCGGTCGTGGGGCAGAAGAGCGAGTCGCGGCACACCGAGGTGACCGACGGGTTCCACGTCACGTCGGAGCGCGAGAGGTACTTGAAGAGGTTGAACGCGTGGAGCGCGCCCTCGAAGCCCGGCTCGGGCTCGATCACCGGGTCGTCCTGCGGGACGTCGGCGAACGCGCGGTTGATCGGCAGCGCGTCGCGCAGCGGCGAGTCGCCCGGGAGGCCGGGCATGCGCTGGGTGGCGACCCGGTTGCGCTCGATGGCCGCCAGGTTGTCTCCCTGCTTCGGGCCGGCCCAGGCGTTGCCCGTCTCCTCCGGCGAGGCGAAGGGGTCGAAGCCCGCGCTGCACCAGTCGCGGAGGATGGCCTTGCAGGTGGCCATCGCCTCGGTGGCGTCGAACTCCTCGACGTACGAGAGGCCGGCGTCGCGGTAGGCCGGCAGGTAGCGGCCGGCGAAGAGCTCCACCCGGCCGTAGAGGTTGCGGCTGCCGAACACCGGGTCGAAGTTCACCAGCCCGTAGAAGAAGTTCCAGGCCACGTCGCGCATCAACGCGCGGAGGAAGGCGTCGGCGGACAGCCGGTGCTCCAGCCGGCCGCGCGGCGTGGGCCAGGAGACGAGGGCGAAGTACTCGTCGCGGGAGAACCGGAACTGCCCGAGCTCGAACGGCCGGTAGCCGGTCTTCGGATCAGGCGGGCCTCGCTTGACGTCGGGCGGGGGCGCGAGGCGGGTGGCGGAGCTGTCGAGCATGGCCATGGGGTGTCTCCTCTAGCGGGTGCAGATCTCCGCCCACTTCTGGACGGTGAGCGCGCCGGCGATGGTCTGCTGGATCATCACCGCCGGCGCCGAGGCGGTGAACCGGTACGCAGCCTGCTTCGGGAGCAGCGCCTGGTGCCCGCGCTTGAGGTGGATGCGGCCCATCTTCCGGCCGGTGGGCTCGTGGCCCAGCAGCTGGGTGCCGTCCTTCCCGGGGGAGGGCAGGGGGCGGCCCGGCTCGGCGAGGGTCACCGTCACCTCGCCGTCGAGCACCACCACGAACTCGTCGTGGGCGGCGGTGAACCAGGGCGACTCGCCCTCGGCGCGAAGGCACTCGATCACGTACTCCAGGTTCCGCGCGACGGCGATCTTCTCCCAGGGCTTCGCCTTCGAGGCGACCTCGAAGACGTTCGAGTGGCAGTACCGCTTGGGCAGGTCGTCGATCAGGGTGAGCCGGCCCTTCTCGTGGTGCTTCAGGGAGCCCATCACCGTCGTGTGGCCGGACATGAGGCACCGCCTTCCGCGTTCGCTGTGCGAACAGATGTTCTACCAGCGAATGCAGGCTACGGCCGGGCGCCCGCGGGCGTCAAGCGGGCGCTTGTTCGAGGAGCGAACCGCGGGCATGCTCCCGCGCCGCATGCAGACGTCGAAGAAGCCCCGCGCGCCTCGGCCGGGAGACGGGTTCGTCCAGTCGTTCGCGCGCGGCCTGGAGGTGATCCGCGCCTTCAGCGCCGAGCGCCCGGTGATGACGCTCTCCGAGGTGGCGGAGGTGGCCGGCCACTCGCGGGCCGGGGCGCGGCGGATCCTGCTCACCCTGGCCCAGCTGGGCTACGTGGCCGCCGAGGGCCGCGAGTTCCGGCTGACGCCGAAGATCCTCGACCTGGGCTTCGCCTACCTCTCGTCCACCCCGCTGTGGAGCCTCGCCGAGCCGATCATGGAGGACCTGGTGGCGAAGGTGCACGAGTCCTGCTCGGCCTCGGTGCTGGACGACACCGACGTGGTCTACGTGCTGCGCATCCCCACCCACAAGATCATGACCATCAACCTCGGGGTGGGCAGCCGGCTGCCGGCGTACTGCACCTCGATGGGCCGGGTGCTGCTCTCCGGGCTCGACGACGCCGAGGTGGACGCGACGCTGCGGCGCTCGAAGCTGGAGGCGCGCACCCCGCGCACGGTGACCAGCCGGGCGCAGCTGCTGGAGGTGGTGCGGGAGGTCCGTGGCAAGGGCTGGTCGCTGGTGAACCAGGAGCTCGAGGAGGGCCTGGTGTCGATGAGCGCGCCGATCCGCGACCGCGGCGGGCGGATCATCGCGGCGATGAACATCAGCGGGCAGGCGAACCGCACCCCGCCGGCGCACATGGTGAAGAAGTTCCTCCCGCTGCTGCGCGCGGCGGCGGACCGGATCAGCGCGACGCTGCGGGCACGGTGACCAGCGGCGCGAGGAGCGCGCGGGCGGCCTCGATCTCCTCGTCGTTCACCGCGTGCTCCAGGCCCGGGTAGACGCGCTCGTCGACCGTCGCGCCCATCGCGCGGAAGACCTCGGCCGTCTCGCGCACCCGGCTCACCGGCACCCAGGCGTCGGGGTCGGCGGTGGCCAGCAGCACCGGCGTGCCCACCAGGTCGCCGCCCGCCGGCCAGCGGAGCCCGGGGGGGCCGATCAGCCCGCCGGTGAAGGCGATCAGCGCGCCCCACCGCCGCGGGTGCCGCAGCACGTACTCGGCGGCCAGGCAGGCGCCCTGCGAGAAGCCGACCAGCGCGAGGCGCTCCGGGGCGTGGCCCAGCCGGCCGAGCGCGCCCACCAGCGCCTCGACGCGGGCCAGCGCCCGGTCGAGCCAGGGCTGGTTCTGCGCCCGGGGCGCGAGGAAGCTCTGCGGGTACCAGCTGCCCTCGGGGGCGGCGGGGGCGAGGCACGCCAGCGAGGGCAGCGAGATCCTCGCGGCCAGCGCCAGCACGTCCTGGGGGGAGCGCGCGCGGCCGTGGAGGAAGATCGCCGCCGCCGGCGCCACGGTGGGCGGCGCGCCCCACTGGCTCACCTCAGTCGTTGATGCGCTCCAGGTAGCCAAGGAGGTAGTCCTTGCGGTCGCGGAAGGGCGGGGGAATCTGCAGGCTGGAGCCCAGCTTCTCGTACGGCTCGTCGATCAGGAACCCCTCCGGCTTCGAGACCGTGGCCTCGAACAGCGCGCCGCCCGGGGTGCGCACGTAGATGGAGTCGAAGTAGCCGCGGTCCTTCACGTCGGACACGTCGGTGTAGCCGAGCCCCTCGAGGTAGCCCTTCACCTTCTTCTGGATGTCGAGGTCGTCGACCTGGAACGCGCAGTGGTGCACCACGCCCTCGCCGTAGCTCCAGGAGCCCTGCGGCAGCGTGGGGTCGACGCGGAAGTCCACGACGGTGCCGCTGCCGCCCTGGCCCACCTCGTAGCGGACGTACTTGCCGTCGGTGCGCCGGCGCCCGCCGTTCCAGCCCTGCTGCATGAACTCGTCGGAGCTCTCCACGTCGCGCACCGCGACGGTGACGCCGTGGGTGCCGCGAATGCCGTTGGCCGCGGGCACCGCCCCGTTGGAGAACGGCGTGCGATCGTCGTCCGCGATGCCCACCAGCTCGTAGCCGATGCCGCAGGGGTGGGCGAAGGAGAGCAGCTTCTCGCCGAAGCGCTCCGCCTCGGCCACCGCGAAGCCCTTGTTCTTCAGGCGCGTGCGCCAGAAGGTGAGCGTGGACTCGGGCACCGAGAGGGCGAGGGTGCTGATCTGCCCCGAGCCGCGCCGCGCCTTGCGGCCCGACTGGCGCATCGGGAAGCAGGTGATGAGCGTGCTCTCCTCGCCGAGATCGTTGCCGTAGTAGAGGTGGAGGATCGGCTCCTCGCCGTCGTAGAGGGCGGTCTTCTTCACGCTCTTCAGGCCGAGCACCTTGGTGTGGAAGTCGTAGTCCTCCTGGGCGGTGCCCACGCTCAAGGTCAGGTGGTGATGCCGGCGGATGTGGGGGTTCGCGTTCACGGGGGCCTCCTGCAGGCAGAAGAGCGGTGTGCGACAGGCGAACAGCAGTTCGATGCTCGAACGAAGTTATAGCGGCCCGACCCGAGGCGCCGTCAAGGGCACCTCGGGCGCTGGGGCGTCACGCCTCGCTCGGATCGACGGCGGTGGGCCTACTTCCGCTGCTTCGCCTTCGGAGGCGGCGGCGGAGGGCCGACGGGCTCGGTCTTCTTCTTGCCGGGCGCCGGCTGGGGCGCGGCGGGCTGGACCTGCCCCGGCGGCGGCGCTCGCAGCTGCGGCGGCGGCGCGACCGGTTGGCGGCGCTCGATCGGCTCACGCACCGGCTGGGGCTGGGCCTGCGGCGGGGGCAGCGGCTGCCGGCGCTCGATCTCACGTGCCGGGGGCAGCGGGGCCGGCTGCCGGCGCTCGAGCTCGCGCGCCGGGGGCGGCGCCTCGGTCGGAGCGCGGCGCTCCTCGGGCGCGACCCGCGCTGGAGGTGGCGGCGCGGTCTGCGGCGGCGGCGGCGTCGGGCCCGGCGCGCTCGGCACGACCGTCTGGGGCGGCGGCGGCGTCGGAGACGGCGCGCCCGGCACGACCGTCTGGGGCGGCGGCGGCGGAATGCGCCGTTCGCCGGCCACCGCGCCCTCGGGGAGGCGGCGCGGCGGGCCGATCGGCACCACCGTCACCTGCCGCCCAGGCGCGACCAGCGACGGGTCAGGGCCCCGCGGCACGTCGCGGTCGCCGCGCGGCACGGGCATCGCGGCGTGATACGCCTCGTCCTCGTCGTGCGCGTCCATCACCCGGTTGTGGTGGAAGTCGCGGTGCCCGAAGTGCTCGGTGCGCAGCCAGACCCAGCGCGGGTGGTAGGCGGTGACGACCACCTCCACGCCGGGGGGCCCCAGCGGAACCCAGCCCACGTGCCCGCCGCCCACGCGCCAGTCGACCCAGCCCGGTCCCCACACGTCGCCGGGGATCCACACCCAGCCGTAGCCCGCGGTGACCAGCCAGCGGCCGTGATGGAAGGGCACCCAGCCCCACTCCCAGTCCGAGACCCAGGTCCAGCCGTACTCGGTGTACTCCCAGTGGCCGCCGCTGAAGTACGGGTAGAAGTCCGGCCCCACGAGGTGCGGGTGCGGCCGCCACACGGTGCCGAAGCCGCTCACCACCACCCAGTCTCCGTACGGCGTCAGCACGTCGTAGAAGCTGCCCTGGGGGACGGCCCGGGGATGCATCGGCTCCGCGTGCACGATGCAGCCAGACAACAGCCCCGCGAACATCAACCCCGTCGCCAGCCGGCGCAGATTCTTCATCGCACACACCTCCACGCAGGGGTGGGAGGCATGGGGTGTGCCGGGGCCGCGGGGAGCCCGGCGGCGCGTTGAGTCAGGCGGGCGCCATCGGCCCGTGCGCGAACGGGTGCGGGGCGTGGCTGCGGCTGAGGAGCCAGCCGATGACCCACGCGAAGGCGAAGTTCGAGGCCGCGGCCTCCATGAAGTGGTGCAGCCGGAGCTCGGGCGTCATCAGGTGGTTCGGCATCAACTGCACGTCGTTCTGCACCAGCGAGAACCACAGCGCGACGTGCAGCGCGCCCACCCACCACGCCCCCCGGGTGGTGCGCAGCAGCGGCAGCGCGGCGGCCACCCACAGCGCCCCGCGGCCCACCTCCAGCGGGTAGAGCAGCGGGTCGTGGCTGAAGACCCAGGCGTAGTGCGAGAGGACGTCGCTGCCGTGGACGCCGCCGTAGAACGTGCGCACCTCCGGCGAGCGGAAGGCGATGAACCAGCCGGCGG
>Ga0316628_100005312_pt1 | contig 10296 bp, 12 predicted proteins | sample OWC_Aug_M2_C1_D5_FD_207648 | JGI IMG/M metagenome (GOLD analysis project Ga0316628, IMG submission 207648) | Wetland soil microbial communities from Old Woman Creek delta, Ohio, United States - OWC_Aug_M2_C1_D5_C | ecosystem: Environmental > Terrestrial > Soil > Wetlands | place: USA: Ohio... | reverse complement strand
GGGCTGATCGCGCGCAACGAGGTGTACTTCGATCGCGCCGCGCTCGCGCCGGCCCTCGAGGGGTGAGCGCTGAGGTAGCGTGCGCGCCCTTGGGGCGACGCGACAACAGAACCGCCATCCTCGACGCGGCCGCGAGGCTGTTCTCCCAGCGCGGCGTGGCGGCGGTGTCGATGGCCGAGCTCTGCCGCGCGGCGAAGGTGAGCAACGGCACGCTGTTTCACTTCTTCGGGTCGAAGGATGCGCTGGTCGCCGCGCTGTACCTGCGCGCGCTCGAGGCCTACCAGGAGACCATCGCCCGCACCCTGGAGGCGGCGCCCACGGCCCGCGACGGCGTGCGCGACCTGGTGCGCGCGCACGTGCGCTGGGTGCTGGCCAACCCCGGCCCGGCGCGGACGCTGCACGAGCTGCGGCGGGGCGAGGCCGAGCAGGCCGTCGACGCGGCCATCGCCGAGCGCAACGACACCTTCGCCGCCCGCGTCGGGGCGTGGCTCAAGCCCCACGTCGAACGCGGCGAGCTGCGCAGGGTGGCGCCCGACGTGCTGGTGGCGGTGCTGTTCGGGCCGGTGCAGGTGATGACCCGCGACTGGCTGCGCAGCGGCAAGGCGAAGCGGCTGCGTGCCTCCGCCGACGAGCTCGCCGACGCTGCCTGGGCCGCGTTGGCGCCCTGATTTGGTCGAGGTGGCGTTGGTCGGCATGGAGCCTCCGTGGACGAAGGGGTCCTGGCCCTCTCATAGATCTGACTTCGAGTAGGGAATTCAAAACCGCGCCGCAACCGCTGGAGCGGACTCAGGTTTTCAGGCGTCAAAATAGATTAGACTCGGAGTCGAATCTATAAAGGTACCCTTTCAGCCCCCATCGCCCCCGGGCTGGCGCAGCACGCGCACCGGCTGCGGAGCGCGCATGTCATCGCCACCACGAGGCCGGGGATCGACCGGCAACGAGCTCGCCGGCCTGGGCGGCGCCGGCGGTGCCGGGCGGACCTTCGTCCCCTCGGAGCCAGAGCGGCCAGTCGGGCAAACACGGTGGCGGTGGCGCCCCGAAGGGCGGGTGCGCAGCACGCGCGGCGGAGCCGGCGGCCCGAGCAGGGGCCACCTCATGCCGCTGCGAGCCAGGGAGCCACGATGCGGACTGCGGACCGAGCGCGGATCCTTCACCCGCGCAGGAACACGGGTGACCCCGCGCTTCTCCGCAGCCCCCGCCCTGCCAGCGCCAGCTCGAGGCCGGGGAACTTCGAGAGGCAGAACGAGTCCACGAACAGCGCGCCCCCGGGCGACACCCGATCACCCAGCCCCATGGCGATGCGCGTCGCGACGCCCTCCACGAAGTAGCCGAGGAAGTTGCGGCACACCACCAGGTCCCACGGCCCAGCGGCGACGCCGCTCGGCGCGCCCGGCGCCACCAGCAGGTCGCCCAAGCCGAAGTCGATGTGCGCCAGCACCGGCGCCGCCACCACCGCCGGCGTGGAGAGGTACTCGTCGGGGAAGCCCATGGTGAGGCGGCCGGTGCGCGCGGCCTCGACGCACGCCTGCTGGATGTCGCGGGCCTCGATGGAGAAGCGCACTCCGGCCTTGAGGCAGGCGGCGGCGATGCTGAACGCCTCCTCGCCGTGGCTGCAGGGCGCGCTCAGCACCCGCACCGGCGCGGCGCGCGGCCGCGTCACCAGGCGCAGCAGCACCTCCCACTCGCCCTCGCTGAAGCGGAACAGCACCGTCTCGTTGGTGACCAGGTTGCAGCGCAGCCGGTCCTCCACCGACATCGCCTCGAAGACGGCCCGCCCGGCGTGGCGCGCCCCGCGGCAGTCGGCCAGCAGCCGCTCCATCAGGTCGCGGGTGTCGCGGGCCGCGGTGACGATGGCCAGCAACTCGGAGATGTAGCGGCTCTGCGGGTCGAGGTCGGCGGCCACCTGCGCGATGAAGGCACGCACCTCGGTCAGTGAGGAGTCTGGGCTGAGCATCGACCCTCTCGTGTAGCACGACTGTAATCGCTCGATGCCGCGCCGATTCGGCCGCCAGCGGATGATCGAGTACGCTTCGTCAGTGGTGTCCCGCCTCGGTGGAGCGCTGGTCATGCTGGCGCCGTTCGTCGTCGCGGCGGCGGACGTGGAGGTGGGGAGCTTCTCCAAGTCCACCGTCACCGGCGCCCAGGTCGTCTCCCACGGGCTGGGCTCGACGCCGAAGGGGCTGATCCTGTGGACCAACGACCAGCTCGCCGGCGTGACGGGCCCGGGCGCGCGAATGGCCATCGGGTTGAGCGACGGCACCACCAGCCGCGCCGTCGCCAGCGCGAGCCAGCACGCCGCCGCCTCGGCCAACACCAGCGTCGGCCTCTACGCCCGCGCGCTGGCGGTGCTGCGCTGGGGCGAAGTGACGGACGCCGAGGCCGACCTGCTGTCGTGGGACGCGACCAGCTTCACCCTCAACTGGATCACCAACGACGGGACGCCGGCGAACGTGCACTACCTGATCATCGGCGGAGCGGCCCAGTGCCGCGTCGTCGACTGGGCGATGCCCAACGCGCCCCCCGCGACGGTGGCGGTCACCGGGGTCGGCTTCCGGCCCGACGCGGTGCTGAGCATCCACGGCGGGTCGAGCAACGTCGCGCTGGGCCTCGCCACCTCGGCGGTGCTGGGCGTGACGGCGATGGACTCGTCAGGGGGGCAGTGGGCCAGCGGCTCGCGCAGCTACGACGCGGCCGCCACCACCGGCACCGGCGCGCACCGCTTCCAGAGCGCCGCGCGCTCCCTGGTGCTCGGAAACGGATCGGGCCTCTACGAGCAGGCCCAGTGGCAGTCGATGGACGCGGACGGGTTCTCGATGCGCTTCACCGCCGGCATCGCGGGCAACACCGGCCGGGTGTTCTCGCTGGCGCTGGCCAACGTCGACGCGCGCGCCGGGGCGCTCCTCAAGGCGACGGCCGCCGCGCCCGCCATCCAGGACGTCAGCGTCGGCTTCACCCCCGGCGCGGTGCTGTTGAAGAGCGACCAGACCACCACCCAGGCGGGCGTCACCGCGCACGACCGCAGCGGCCTCGGCGCGGCCGACGGCTTCAACCAGGGCTGCGCGGCGGCGCAGAACACCGACGGGGTGTCGCCTTCGCAGGCCACCGGCGTGGACAGCGTCAGCGCCACCTTCGACAAGGTGGACAGCGACGGTGGCGTCGTGGCCGCGGAGGCGACGCTGACGATGATCGACGGCGGCTTCCGGCTGCGGTGGACTCCCAACGACGCCGTCGCGACCGAGATCGGCTTCCTGGCCATCGCGGTGCGCGGGCCTGACGGCGGCCTCGACGCGGGTCCACCCGACGCGGGCCCACCCGACGCGGGCCCACCCGACGCGGGTCCACCCGACGCGGGTCCACCCGACGCGGGTCCGCCCGACGCGGGCCCACCCGACGCGGGCCCGTCCGACGCAGGCCCGCCCGACGCAGGCCCGCCCGACGCGGGCCCGCCCGACGCAGGCGGACCCGACGCAGGCGCACCCGACGCCGGCAACCCGGACGCCGGCAACCCCGACGCCGGCAACCCCGACGCGGGCTCGCCCTCGGACGACGGCGGGTCCAGCGGGCCCCTCGAGCGGCAGGTGGGCTGCGACTGCTCCGCCGCGCCCCTGGGCTGGCTCGGCGTCGCGCTGCTGTTCTACCCGCGGCGCCGGCGCGCTCAGCGCGGCGCCTGAAGCCCCACCGCCACCGCGTCGGCGGGCTTCGGCTCGAAGCGCATCGCGCCCGCCGGCAGGAAGTAGAGGATGTCCATCACGCCACCCTCCACCGTGGGCACGTGCCAGGTGTTCGCGCCGTACACCGTCCACCCCTCGGGCCGGCCGTCGAAGCGGGGCTTGCCGCTGACCCCGAAGCAGAGGTCGAGCTCGCCCCGCGGGTGGGTGTGCGCCGCGCCCGGCCCGGACAGGTGCACCACGTCGATGGAGAAGCCCCGCGCGTCGGCCTTCAGCAGCCGCCCGAAGCGCACGCCGCCGTTCTCCTTCTCGCACAGCCACCGCGCCTCGACGCCCTCCCGCACCAGCGCCCGCAGCGCCACCATCGCCGGGCCGCCGATGGGGAACGCCGCCTCCAGCCGCGCCGTCGCCTCGCCCGTCGAGGGGTCCAGCGTCGCGAGCAGCTCCAGCACCGGCGCCAACGCCGCCAACACGTCGTCCTTGTTCGCCATGGGCGCCTTCTAACCGACCCTGCCCGCCCTGCGCTTGCCAGCAGCCGCAGAACGTGGAGGATGGTACGCGTGACGCGCCGGTGCCTCGGGCTGTTCCTGTTCATGCTGGCCAGCTGCCTGCCGGCCAGCTCGTGCCCCTCCCAGACCGGCGGCACCTGCGACCCGCGCGACCCGAAGTGCCCCACCGACTACTACTGCGCGCTGGCCGAGGTGTGCACCCGGCACTGCGACCAGACCTCCGACTGCTGGGTGAGCGCGGCCAACGGCTGCGTGTCCTCCACCCTGCCCGGCCAGCGGCTGCCCGACGGCGGCACCGCCGAGGAGCAGCCCATCGACGGCTTCTGCGCCGACAGCAAGCGCATGGCGTGCCTCGACGGCTACTGCCAGCGCGAGGGCTGCCTCGACGGCGGCTGCGACTACGACCTGTACGGGCCCTCGCCCTTCAAAGGCAACCGCAGCACGGGGCCCAACCAGTGAGGCGGCTGGCGGCGGCGCTGGGGCTGCTCGCGGCGTGCACCGCGCCGGTGGGCAAGTACTGCCTCTCGCACGACGACTGCGCCGGCCTCCAGGACGGCTACTGCGCGCGGGTGGAGATCTGCACCCGCCAGTGCGTGCCCGGCAGCGCCTCGATCAAGGACCAGTGCCCGACCGGCAGCCTCTGCATCCAGGAGGGCGCCCGCGCCATCTGCCTCCCGCGCTGCGGCGCCGACTCCAACTGCGAGACGAACTTCGCCTGCCAGACGCTGCCCGAGGGCCAGGTGTGCCGCTACGTGGACGCGCTCATCGAGCCGGCCCCCGCCAAGAAGCAGTAGCGTCAGCCCTTGGAGAGGTACTTCGAGAGCAGCGCCCGCACCATCTCCAGCCGCATCGGCTTGGTGAGGTAGTCGTTGGCGCCCGCCTCCTGGGCCGCGGTGGCCAGCCGGTCCTCGCCCATCGCCGAGAGCAGCACCACCGGCGTCTTGCCCAGCGCAGCGTCGGCGCGAATCGCCTTGCAGACGTCGAGGCCGTCCAGCCCCGGCATCAGCACGTCGAGGAACACCGCCGCCGGCTTCTCGGCGCGCACCAGCGCCAGCGCCTGATCGCCGCGCTCGGCCGGCACCACCCGGTGGCCCTCGCGGGTGATGACCCGGGCCAGAAAGTCGAGGATCGACGGGTCGTCGTCGGCCACCACCACCGTGGCCGAGGTGCGCGGCGCGTGCCTCGCCTTGCCCAGCAGCCCGTCGATGGTGCGCTTGAGCAGCGCCTCGCTGGGCTCGGACAGGTCGCCGATGCGCAGCCCGGCCAGCTGCAGCTCGGGCCGCGTCCACATCACCGCTGCGAACAGCTGCAGCTCCTGCGTGTCGGACAGGCGCACCAACAACTCGCACACCATCCCGGCCGTGAGCTCCACCGGCACGTTGAGCGTCAGCCCGCCCATCGAGAGGCTCTTCACCGCGCCCTCGCCCACCACCGGCCCCACCAGCCGCGCGGGCAGGTTGCAGTCGGCGCGCGGCTCGGTGCGGCCGAGCACCCGGGTGCCTTCCTTGGCCGCCAGCGCGCGGCACCTCTCGAGCGAGAACTCGTCGAACTTCACCAGCACCCCCGCGGGAGCGCGGCCGCTCAACGGCCGCAGCGCCTGCACGGTGCCGTGCACGGTGAGCGGCAACAACTCCGGAGCCTCGAGCTCCACGTCCACCGCGTCGCCGACGGCGAACGCCTCGGTGGTCGGCACGAACACGTGCTCGCCGTGGGGAGTGACCACCTCGGCCCACAGCCGACTCACCGCCGGGAAGGACAGCTTGAGGGGCATTCGCCAGACAGAGGATCAGCCCGTTGAGTCCCGGGCGCAAGCTCCGATCCGCGAAGCGCTCGAGGGGGGTTGACTCAGGTGGTGACGTTGAAGCGGAAGTGCATGCAGTCGCCGTCCTGCACCACGTACTCCTTGCCCTCGATGCGCAGCAGGCCCTTGTCGCGCACCGCCGCCTCGCTGCCGTACTGCAGCAGGTCCTTCCAGCTCATCACCTCGGCCTTGATGAAGCCCTTCTCGAAGTCGGTGTGGATCACCCCCGCGCACTGCGGCGCCTTCCAGCCCTGGTGGAAGGTCCAGGCGCGGCACTCCTTGGGGCCCACCGTGAAGTAGGTCTGCAGGCCGAGCAGCTTGAAGCCGGCGCGCACCACCTTGTTCAGGCCCGGCTCGGCGAGGCCCGCCGACTCCAGGAAGGCCGGCCGCTCCTCCAGCGGCAGTTGCTGGATCTCCGCCTCCAGCGCCGCCGCCAGCACCACCGCCTCGGCGCCCTCCGCGGCGGCGATCTCCTTCACCTGCTTCACCAGCGGGTCGGCGTCGGCGGTGGCCAGCTGCCCCTCGGCCACGTTGGCGATGTACAGCACCGGCTTGGAGGTGAGGAAGAACAGCTCCGCCACCAGCGCCTGCTCCTCCGCGGTGAGGCCCTGCGCGCGCACCGGCACGCCCTGGTCCAGCTTCGCCTTCACCTTGTCCAGCACCGTCAGCTCGGCCTTGGCCAGCTCGCCCTCCTTGCCCGGCGCCTTCGCGCTGCGCGCCGTCTTGTCGCGCCGCTTCTCGATGGTCTCCAGATCCTTGAGGCACAGCTCGGTGTCCACCGTCTCCTTGTCGCGGCGGGGGTCCACGCTGCCCTCGACGTGGGTGACGTTGTCGTCCACGAAGCAGCGCAGCACGTAGAGCACCGCGTCCACCTGGCGGATGTTGGCCAGGAACTGGTTGCCCAGCCCCTCGCCCTTCGAGGCGCCGCGCACCAGGCCGGCGATGTCCACGAACTCCAGCGTGGTGTAGATGGTCTTCTCGGGCTTCACCAGCGCGGCCACCTTGTCCAGCCGCTCGTCGGGCACCGGCACCACGCCGATGTTCGGCTCGATGGTGGCGAAGGGGTAGTTGGCCGCCAGCGCGCCGGCGTTGGACAGCGCGTTGAAGAGGGTCGACTTGCCGACGTTGGGCAAGCCGACGATTCCGATTGAGAGACCCATGGGCGGGCCCCAATAGCGGAGAGTGCCGCTGGAAAGCCAATGACTTCTCAGCCCGAAGGGCTAGGGCGACTCGGTGTGCTCGGCCATCACGGTGACGAAGCGCTCGATCTGCTCCAGCTCGGCCGGCTTCAGCTTCGCCTTCTTCGACATCTTCAGCAGGTCCGCGGGCCACTGCTGCGGCGCGCGCTCGGTGGGCACGTACAGCAGGTGGCAGCCCGAGCAGCGGGTGACGTAGGTGGCGCGCGCGGCCTCCAGCGTGGCCAGGTCGGCCTGGGGCCAGGTGCGCTGCGCGCGGGCCACGTCGGCCGGCGAGGGGTGCGGCAGGCTCACGCAGGACAGCAGCAGCAGCACCAGGGCGGGGGCGAGCAGGCGCATGATCAGATCTTCAGCGAGAACAGCAGCCGGGCGTTGAACCGCTCCTGGTCGTCGAGCACCAGCAGCGAGGCGGGGGCGCTGCGCTTGAGGGCCGGCAGCTGCGGCTGAATCGACAGCGACACCCACCAGTTCTCGCGCGCATAGGCCAGGGTGGGCCCGAAGTAGAGCGCCGAGTACGCCCAGCCCGCGGGCACCACCACGTTGACGTTGCGCAGCTCGAGCCCCAGGATCAGCCGGTCGGTGAGGTAGTAGCCGGCCGCGAGGTCCAGCTCGATGTCCGTCTCCGGCGCCACCCGGTTCAGCTCGAGACCCAGCTCCTGTTCCACCACCACGTTGGCGGCCAGCAGCACCCGCCCGATGCGCTTGTCGAGGATGAGCTTGGCCTCCAGCTCCACCACCGTCGGCGACCAGGTCACCTCGCCGTAGATGGACAGGCCCAGCGGGTCGGCCACCGGGTCCAGCAGCTTGTACTTCCACTCCGAGGAGACGCCGGCGAACTCGAAGGACGACTGGAGCCCGTCGCCCACCCGCTCCGAGAGCGCGTTGCCGTTGAGGTAGAAGGCCGTCATCAGCCGATCCATCAGGCCCACCTCGAACTCCACCCGGTTGTCGAAGCGCAGGTAGTGCTCCTCGCGCCCCACCCGCGGCGTGATCCATACCTCCACCTCGCGCTCGCCCGGCGGCAGCACCGCCGTCTCGTAGGTGAAGCCGAAGTGCCGCTCGTTCGCCGCCGCCGCCGTCGCCACCCCCACTGCCGCCACCGCCACCAGCCGCTGCATCCACGTCATGGTCGGGAACCCCGAGTTGCAAGTGATTCTCAATTTCAATTTCCTTTTGCCTCACCCGCCCGGCCTCGTCAAGGCTCTCGTCGCGGCCGGCGCTGATGGCGCGCATCAGCCGGCCCAAAGCTGTCGGCCCCGGCGGCGCTCGCCTAGGCTGGAGGGCGTGCGTCACGTGGTGTTCCGCTTGGAGAAGGACCGCTACGCGCTCCCGCTCTCGGCCATCAAGGAGGTGGTGGCGACGCCGGAGCGCTTCACGCGGGTCCCGCGGGCGCCGGCGTCGCTGCGGGGGGTGATGAACCTGCGCGGCCGGGTGGTGCCGGTGGTGGACCTGCGGGCGCTGCTCAGGGTGCAGGCGGCCGGCATGCCGGCCACCAAGGTGGTGCTGCTCGATCGCGGCCGCCGCGAGCTGGGGCTGCTCATCACCGACGTGGACGGCATCGAGTCCATCGACAAGGTGGCCTCCGCCGGGGCGGGCAGCGGCCCCACGGTGCGCGGGCTGGCCCGGCTGGGCGCGCTGGCCATCACGGTGCTCGATCCCGACGGCCTCGACGCCGCCGTAGCCCACGCCTTTACAACGCGCTAAGGTGCCCGGGACTTGAGGAGCTCCTGCTAATGGCGAAGCGCGTGCTTGTCGTCGACGACAGCGTCTTCATGCGCGACATCATCAAAGACATCTTCGCCGCCGGCGGCTTCGAGGTCGCCGGAGAGGCCGGCAACGGCGTGGAAGCCGTCGAGAAGTACAAGGAGCTCAAGCCGGACCTGGTGACGATGGACCTGGTGATGCCGTACCGCAACGGCATCGACGCCACGCGGGAGATCCTCCGCGGCGACTCGCAGGCGCTGGTGGTGATGTGCAGCGCGCTGGGCCAGGAGACCATGGTGATGGAGGCCATCGAGGCCGGCGCCGTGGACTTCATCGTCAAGCCACCCCGCGCGGAGGACGTGCTGGCGGTGGTGAAGAAGGTCCTGGGCGACTGACCGGCTGGCCGGTTCCGCGGGTGCTTTCGGGGGTCGTGCTAGGCTTTCGCCGTGGCCGCCGGGTGGGACACCTCCCGCTACTTGTCCCTCTTCGTTGGTGAGGCGACCGAGCACCTCGAGGCGCTCGGCAAGGACCTCGTGCGCCTCGAGCAGGACAAGGGCCAGGCGCCGGCGCTGGTGGACTCGATGTTCCGCCACGCGCACTCGGTGAAGGGCATGGCCGCCTCGATGGGCTTCGAGGGCACCGCCACCCTCGCGCACCGGCTGGAGGACCTGCTCCACGCGCTGCGCACCGAGCCCGCCCGCTTCGACAAGGGCACCGGCGACCTGGTGCTGGGCGCGGTGGACACCCTCTCGGCGCACGTGAAGGCCGCCGCCGAGGGCCAGCCGCCGGCCGACGCCACCGCGCTGGCCGGGAAGCTGGCGCAGGCCATCGCCACGCTGAGCCCGGCCCCCGCGGGCGCGACGAAGACCCCGGTGGCGGGCACCCCCAGCCCGGTGCCGATGCCGCCGCCGGCGGAGGTGCCGGTGGCCGACCTGAGCCTGCCGCCGCGCTTCGCGCTCAAGCTGCGCGTCTCGCCAGCGGCCAGCCAGCCGGGGGTGCGCGGCTTCCTCGCCTACAAGCGCCTCTCGCTGCTGGGCAACGTCTTCGACCTCAAGCCGCCGCTGGAGGACGTGAAGGCCGGCCGCATCCCCGACGGCGTCATCACCCTCGAGCTGGAGACCGAGGAGCGCGAGCCGGCGGTGGCGAAGACGCTGAAGGCGGTGGCCGACGTGGAGCTGGAGGCCATCAAGGTGGTGGCCCAGACCGCGCGGCCCCAGCCGAAGGCCGAGAAGGAGACCGAGCCGCGCCCGGTGGGCGAGCCGGCCCGCACCGTGCGCGTGCGCACCGAGCTGCTCGACGACTTCCTCGACGCCGCCGGCGAGCTCTTGCTGGCCACCGCCCGGGTGCGCGAGGTGGGCAAGGCGCTGCCCGAGCCCTTGCGCCCGCCGCTCGACGAGGCGGTGGACCGGCTCCACGAC
>Ga0316628_100005311_pt1 | contig 10296 bp, 8 predicted proteins | sample OWC_Aug_M2_C1_D5_FD_207648 | JGI IMG/M metagenome (GOLD analysis project Ga0316628, IMG submission 207648) | Wetland soil microbial communities from Old Woman Creek delta, Ohio, United States - OWC_Aug_M2_C1_D5_C | ecosystem: Environmental > Terrestrial > Soil > Wetlands | place: USA: Ohio... | reverse complement strand
GCTGGAGGTGGCTGCGGGGGGGGCGCACGCCATCGCCCAGGCGCTTCATCCGCTCTGGGTGGCGGGCCTTGGCGAGGCCCGCCACCGCCGCCCGGTTTTCGGCCACCGGATCAGGCGTGAACGAGTCGTCACGCGCATTGACGACGTTCTCTTCGCGGGACGGCCTTGCGATCGTATGCGGCTCAAGCGCGAGCGCCGCGCCCAGCCGCATGATCGTGCCCTCGAAGTCCAGGTCGAGGTCCTCGTAGCGGAGGACGTGGATGTCACGCGATTGCTCGGCCGCCTCCAGCCAGAGGGTCACGTGGTCGGCCCAGCGGTCGAGCATTGTCGCGTGCTGGCGGTACTGCAGCCGCATCAGCCGGCCCATCGGCTCGGCCATGGCGAACTCAACCAGCGTCTCGCACCGCGGACCCTCGGTCCAGGGCCAGCCGTGCAGGAAACGCCAGTAGGAGGCGAGGACGTCCGCCGGGTGCCGGTAGACGTAGATCGTCGCCAGACCGCCGCGGCAGTTCGGCAGCGCCTCGGCGAAGAATTCGTAGGCGTGGTGGCTCTTGATCAGGTTCGCGGGGCGGAGGGCCGCGATGTTCCGAAGCGTCTGCGTGAGCATCTGCTTGGAAAAAAAATTGATGTTGAAGTGCACGTGGTCGAAGTCGAACCAGGGCGCGGAGACGTAGCCGAAGCACACCGCGAGCGAGTTCATCGTGAAGTGCGTGCCCGAACGCTCGTGACTCGCCACTATGAGAGGCGTCCGCCCGTCGGGCAGCTGAGTAATCTCCATGCCGGGTGGGCCCCCCTCGAACGCGGCACAATCTAAAATTACAGCGCGCCACGATCAATCGGCCGATTCGGGCGGATATAAGGAGGGGCGATCACGAAAGTGGCGGCGGACCGCAATCCAGAGCTGCAGAGGGGGCTGCCGCGCGACGAAGTCCTGCAGCAGCCGCATGCCAGCGTCCCGCGTCATGAAGATTGTCCGCAAAGGGTCGGGCGAGTAGCGGAAGAGGTCGGGTCGGCTCGCCAGCTGCCACGCGAGCGCCGCGCAGGCGCGGGCGACGCCCTCGTCGCTGGCGAGCGCCTGCAGGGCGCGCCCCGCTTCGGGGGTGATGTCACGGCCGGCGGAGAACGCGGCGGCGAAGCGGCGACGCAAGGGATCGTAGAAGGCGGGCGTCGCGCGGAGGGGCCGTTGCGTCCAGGACGCTTCGCCGGGCTCGACCACAAGGCGTCCCGCCTGCTGTGCATAGGCGACGAAGGCGGCCACGCGGCCCCGGCTTGCGATCCCGCTCGGCGCGACGCTGCGGATGAGCCCGGCGAGCGTCAGCGGCTTCGGGCCTGGGCTGAGAATGGCCGCCGCGGCGTACACGGAGGTGCGCCCAAGGTCCTTCAGCATCCAGCGTGCGGCCGCGTCATCGGCGAGATGCGCCTGCAGGGCCGAAACGGCCATCGCCCGGGCGGTCTCGATGAATGGCGGTTCGCGCCGCACTCTGTCCAGGGCGGTCGCGGAGAATTCGTCGGTATTCTCGGGCCGGGTCCCGTCCACGCGACCACCGTTCCCAACCGAACTCGGGAGGCATCCAAGGCGCGGCCGTCAAGAAAGTACAGGTCCCAATCCTGGAAGCGCCGGTGATTTCCCCAAAATGGGGAGGGAAGGGCGGAGAGTCCGGCCCTAGCTCCTGACCTTCACGTATTCGCCGGGCGCATCGCCCAGGGGCGGGAGCTTGCCCTTCGCGGGATCGCGTGCGGGGACGAGCCCGCCGGAGCGCGCCTTCAACCATTCGGCCCAATGCGGCCACCAGGAGCCGGGATGCTCCGTCGCGCCGGCCTGCCACGCTTCGAGCGTCGGCGGCAGGGCGTCGTTGGTCCAGTGCTGGTACTTCTTCGCCGCGGGCGCATTGATCACGCCCGCGATGTGCCCCGAGCCCGCCATCATGAAGGTGACCGGGCCGCCGAACAGCCGCGCGCCGTTGTAGACGCTGCGGGCCGGCGCGATGTGGTCTTCCTTGGAGGACTGCACATAGATCGGCGTCTTCACGTCCTTGAGGTTCAGGCGCACCCCGTCGAGCTCGAGTTCGCCCTTGGCCAGCGCGTTCTCGCCGTAGAACTTCCGCAGGTAGAAAAGGTGCAGCGTCCGGGGCATTCGCGTCTGGTCGGAGTTCCAGAAAAGCAGGTCGAACGGCCTGGGCTCCTTGCCCAGCAGGTAGTTGTTCACGAAGAAGGACCAGATCAGGTCGTTGGCCCGCAGCGCGTTGAAGGTGTCGGCCATGGTCTGGCCGGACAGCACGCCGCCGCCTCTCTCCATCTTCTGCTCGAGGTCCTTCAACCAGTCCTCGCTGGTGAAGAGCAGGAGGTCGCCGGCCTCGGAGAAGTCCTGCTGGGCGGCGAAGAAGGTGGCCGAGGCGATGGGCTGGACGCCCTTGGCCGCCATGTGCGCGAGCGTCGCCGAGAGCAGGGTGCCGCCGATGCAGTAGCCGACCGTATTCACCCGGCTCACGCCGCATTGGTCCATGGCCGCCGCGACTCCCGCGTAGACTCCGTCGCGCATGTAGTCTTCGAAGGTCTTCTCGGCGAGCCGCGGGTCGGGGTTGACCCACGAGGCCACGAACACCGTGAATCCCTGGCCCGTGAGCCAGCGGATCATCGAGTTCTCGGGCCGAAGGTCGAGGATGTAGAACTTGTTGATCCACGGCGGGAAGATCACCAACGGGATCTCGAAGATCTCTTCCGTTGCCGGAGAATACTGCAGCAACTCGATGAGTTCGTTGCGGAACACGACCTTCCCGGGCGCGGTGGCGACGTTCTCTCCGATCCTGAACATCTGATAGTCGGTCTGGGCGATGGAGAGCTGGCCCCCGCCGCGCTCCAGATCGGCCGCGAAATTCTCCATCCCCTTGACCAGGCTCTCGCCGCCGCTCTCCACGAGCGCCTTCAGGGCCTCGGGATTTGAGGTCAGGAAGTTCGAGGGCGCGAGCGCGTCGGTGAGCATCCGGGTGAAGAACTCGACCCGCCGCTTGGTCATGGGGTCGACGCCCTCGACGCCGCTCACCAGGTCGTTCAGCCACTGCGAGGTGATCAGGTACGACTGCTTGATGACGTCGAAGACGGGATTTTCGCTCCATTCCGGCGCCAGGAACCGCTTGTCGCCGCGCGCGGGATGGACCGTGGGCTCCGGTGTCTCGCCCGCTGTCCGGCGCGCCGCCGCCTGCCACAGGTCGAGGTAGCGGCCGAAGAGCTCCGCCTGGGCGCGCATGAGCTTGTCGGGCTGGCCGGCGAGGCGGCCCATCACCTCGCTCAGGGCGGGGGCCACGTGGAAGGGGTCGGGCGAGAGCGCCGCCGGCCGGTCGGCGCTCTTCAGCGCCATCTCGGCGATCGCGCCCTGCGCCGTCATGGCCGCGCGGGCGAGATTCATCGACAGCTTCTCCATCTGCGCCCGCTGCTCCGCGGTCAGCGGCGGCGGCGCGGCGGCGGGCGCGTCGCGATCGGGAGGAGCCGTGGACCGGGTCTCGGGCGCGGCGTCCGCCGCCTTCCGCTTGCCCCGCGCGGGCTCCTTGTCGGTCGCCGAGGACTGTCCGCTCATGGCCGCCTTCCAAGGGAGCGACAGCGCGCGCCCTTTCAACGGGCGGCATCATCGCATAAGACCGGGAAGGAAATGTATGCCCTCGTTCGCCAAATTTCGATTCGCGTCGCAAGTCGCCCGATCGTCAGGCTGCTGACGACGACAGGCGCCTGCGCGACGCTCGCCAGCTGCGTCGGCAACCCCTTCGCCGACGCCAAGGTGGATCCCAACTCGCCGTTGGCCGCGGAGGTGGCGAGGGTGGCGAGCACGAATCGCGCCTGGCCGAAGTTCTCCGACATCCCGCCCACCCCGAAGGACGTGCGCCAGCCGCAGCAGTACGGCCGCGCGGCGGAGGCGGTCGAGCAGGCGCGGAGCGAGCTCGAGGCCGAGACCGCGCCCGGGACCTGGTCGCTCACCGGCACCGACGCGTTCGCCGAACAGGCCCGCGCCGCCGCCGGGGCCGAGTCCGCGCCGCAGCCTTCGAGCGCGACGGGCGACTTCGTCGACTCCGCGCGCCGGCGAGCTACCCCGCCTCCGCCGCCCCCGCAGAGATAGGGGCCCGCGGAGGCAAAAATTCCCGCCTCATGGCTTGGCTGGCTCCGGCCCGGAGTCTATCCATGCCTCGCCTTCCAGCTCCCTCAAGCCGCAACGGGCCCTTTAGAGACGCGGCGCTAGAGCGCTCCGATGACACCGGAATTCCACCGTATCCGACGCCTTCCGCCCTACGTCTTCGAGGAGGTCAATCGCATCAAGGCGCGCCTGCGCGCCGACGGCGTCGACATCATCGACTTCGGCATGGGCAATCCCGACATGCCGACGCCGCCGCACATCGTCGACAAGCTGATCGAGACCGCCCGCGACCCCAAGGCGGGGCGCTACTCGGCCTCCAAGGGGATCCTCGGCCTCCGCCGGGCGATGGCCGGCTATTACGCCCGGCGCTTCGGCGTGAAGCTGAACCCCGAGACCGAGGTTGTCGCCACGCTCGGCTCCAAGGAGGGCTTCGCCAACCTCGCCCAGGCGCTCACCGCGCCCGGTGACGTGATCGTCTGCCCGAACCCGGCCTACCCGATCCACGCCTACGGCTTCATCATGGCCGGCGGGGTGATCCGGCACGTGCCCGCCCTCTCGCCGGAGGATTACCTCTCCGGCGTGTCCCGCGCGGTGAGGCACTCGGCCCCGCCGCCCAGCGTGCTGGTGGTCAGCTATCCCTCCAATCCGACGGCCCAATGGGTCGATCTCGACTTCTACAAGGAGGTCGTCGCGCTCGCGAAGAAGCACGAGATGCTCGTGCTCTCCGACGTCGCCTATTCGGAGATCTACTTCGACGACAACCCGCCGCCCTCGATCCTGCAGGTCGAGGGCGCGCGCGACATCGCCGTGGAGGTCAATTCGCTGTCGAAGACCTACGCCATGGCCGGATGGCGGGTGGGCATGGTGGTCGGCAACGACCGGATGTGCGCGGCGCTGGCTCGGGTGAAGTCCTATCTCGACTACGGCGCCTACACGCCGATCCAGGTCGCCGCGGCCGCGGCCCTGAACGGGCCGCAGGACTGCGTCGAGGAGATCCGCAACACCTACAAGCGGCGCCGTGACTGCCTGGTGGAGTCAATGCGCCGCGCCGGGTGGGAGATCCCCGCGCCGCCCGCGTCCATGTTCGCCTGGGCGCCTCTGCCGGAGCGGTTCCGCGAGGCGGGCTCGATGCTGTTCTCCAAGCTCCTCGTGGAGGAGGCCGGCGTCGCGGTGGCCCCCGGCTCCGGCTTCGGCGAATACGGCGAGGGATACGTGCGCATCGGCCTCGTGGAGAACGAGCAGCGCATCCGCCAGGCGGCCCGCAACGTGAAGCGGTTCCTGGCGAACGCCGACGAGATCCTCGGCCGCGCCCACAACACACTGGCCGCCCAATGACGACGCCGCAGCAACCCAGGACCTGGCGCATCGGGATCGCGGGGCTGGGCACCGTCGGGACGGGCCTGCTCAACCTGCTCTCCGAGCGCCCCGATTTCGCCCCGGCCGGCGGGCGCGTCGTCGTCACCGGCGTCTCGGCCCGGTCCCGCTCGCGGCCGCGGCCGTTCGACATCTCCAACCTGCCCTGGTTCGACGATCCGGTGGCGCTGGCGACCTCGCCGGAGATCGACCTCTTCGTCGAGCTGGTCGGCGGCTCGGACGGTCCGGCCAAGGCTGCGGTCGAGGCCGCGCTGCGGGCGGGCAAGCCCGTCGTCACCGCCAACAAGGCCCTCATCGCCGAGCACGGCGCCGAACTCGCCGCGATCGCCGAGGACGCAGGCGCGCCTCTGCTGTTCGAGGCCGCCGTCATGGGCGGCACGCCCGCAGTGAAGATGCTGCGCGAGGCGATGGTGGGCGACGAGGTGAAGTCCGTCGCCGGGATCCTCAACGGCACCTGCAACTACATCCTGACGGAAATGGAGGCGACGGGGCGTTCGTTCGCCGACGTGCTCGCCGAGGCCCAGCGCCTGGGATACGCAGAGGCCGATCCGACCATGGATGTCGGCGGGTTCGACGCCGCCCACAAGATCTCGATCCTGGCCGCGCTCGCCTTCGGCTGCGCCCCCAATTTCGCCGCCGCAGAGGTCGAGGGGATCGAACAGGTCGACCTTCTCGACATCCGGCTGGCCAGGGACCTCGGCTATCGCATCAAGTTGGTGGCCTCGGCCGACCGCTCGCCTGACGGCGTCCTGGTTCGCGTCCATCCCTCGCTCGCGCCGCTGAACCATCCGCTCGCGCAGGCGGGCGGGGCGCTGAACGCGCTCTTCATCGAGGGCGTGCGCATCGGGCGGATCTTCCTGCAGGGCCCGGGCGCCGGCTCCGGGCCGACGGCGGCCGCGGTCGCCGCCGACATCGCCGACGTGATGGCGGGCGCCCAGCGGCCCGTCTTCCAGGCCCCTGCCAGGAAGCTCACGCCGTTCACGCCGGTGGATCCCGCCAAGAGCGTCGGCCGCGCCTACCTGCGGTTCCTGGTGAAGGACGAACCCGGCGTCATCGCCGCGGTGTCCGAGACCCTCGCCGAGGCTGGAGTCTCGATCGAAAGCTTCTTGCAGAAGCCGATCGAGGACGTCGGCGGCGTGCCGATTGTGCTCACCACCCACGCCGTGGCCGAGTCCGTCCTCAAGGCGGCGATCGCGCGCATCGCGGACCTGCCGGCGGTGATGGACCAACCGAGGCTGTTGCGCATTGCCCGTATCTGAGGCTCAGAAGACAACCCGCGCCACCCAGAGGCGCCCGATCGTCGGGAGACGCGACACGATGAGTTCCCAAGTCCTGGACCGCAGCCTAGTGCTGGACGCGGTCCGCGTGACCGAGATCGCCGCCATCGCCGCCTGGAAGCTGGCCGGGCGAGGCGACGAGAAGGCCGCCGACCAGGCCGCGGTCGACGCCATGCGCACCGCGCTCAACGACCTCGACCTCGACGGCGAGATCGTGATCGGCGAGGGCGAGCGCGACGAGGCGCCCATGCTCTATATCGGCGAGAAAGTCGGCCGCGGCGGCAAGGTCAAGATCGACATCGCCCTCGATCCGCTGGAGGGCACGACGCTCACCGCCAAGGCCATGGCCAACGCCCTGGCGGTGATGGCCTGGGCGCCCAAGGGCACCCTGCTCAACGCGCCCGACACCTACATGGACAAGATCGCCTGCGGCCCGGGATATCCGACCGGCGTCATCGACCTCGACCGCAGCCCCGCCGACAACGTCCATGCGCTGGCCTCGGCCAAGGGCGCGCAGCCCTCCGACATCACCGTCTGCGTGCTCGACCGGCCGCGGCACGCCGAGATCATCGCCAGCCTGCGCTCGGTCGGCGCGCGCGTGCATCTGATCACTGACGGCGACGTGGCGGGCGTCATCAACACCGCCGATCCCACCACCGGCATCGACATGTACGTCGGCCAGGGCGGCGCGCCCGAAGGCGTGCTCGCCTGCGCGGCTCTGAAGTGCGTCGGCGGTCAGTTCCAGGGGCGGCTGGTGTTCCGCAACGCCGACGAGAAGGCGCGCGCCGCGCGCGTCGGCATCACCGATCTCGACAAGAAGTACGACCTGCACGAGATGGTCCGGGCCGATGCGATCTTCGTCGCAACCGGCGTCACCAAGGGCGCGCTCCTCGATGGCGTCCGCTTCGACGCCGGCTTCGTGCACACCCACACCCTGGTGATGAACTCCTCCACGCACACCATGCGCGAAGTCCGTATGAAGCGGCCGGTGTGACCGGCTACGTCCGTCCCTGACGCAGGCTTCTGATAATCCGCCACCAGGCTGGCGACTCGTCGCGGGCCGACCGATAGTGCCGGCCGGGGCCGGGGAGGACGAATGGCGGACGGAAGCGCGCAGCTGGGCTATCTCGGCGTCACGCGTTCGCTCTCCGGGCGCCTGTGGCGCGAGCGGCCAGCCGACGCCGCTCTGGTCCGGCGCCACCAGCTCGGCCTGGGCCTCTCGGAGCCGCTCGCCCGCGCGCTCGCCAGCCGCGGCGTGGCCGAGGTGGACGGCGAGACCTACCTGAACCCGACGCTCCGCGCGTTTTTCCCGGACCCCTCCCGCTTCGCCGACATGGACCGCGCCGCCGCGATCCTCGTCGGGGCGTTGGAACGCAAGCGCCCGATGGTCGTGTTCGCCGACTACGACGTCGACGGGGCGTCCTCGGCCGCTCAGCTCGTCCGATGGTTCCGGGCCATGGGCGCGGAGCTGCCGATCTACGTTCCCGACCGGATGACCGAAGGCTACGGCCCGTCGCCCGCCGCGTTCCGCCGCCTGAGGTCGGAAGGCGCCGAACTGGTCGTTACCGTCGACTGCGGCGCGGCCGCGCACGACGCGCTCGCCTGCGCCGGCGAGATCGGCCTCGAGGTCGTCGTCATCGACCATCACCTGATGCGCGGCGAGGCTGTCCCGGGGGTCGGCGCGCTGGTCAATCCCAATCGCCCCGACTGCGCCTCGGGGCAGGGGCATCTGGCGGCCGCCGGCGTGACCTTCGTGCTGCTGGCCGCGCTGAACCGCGAGGCGCGCCGCCGCGGGCTATTCGGCGCACGCGCCGAACCGGACATCCGCCAGTGGCTCGATCTCGCCGCCATGGGTGCGATCTGCGACGTGACCCAGCTGACGGGGTTCAACCGCGCGCTGGCGGCCCAGGGTCTCAAGGTCATGTCCGCCTGGCGCAATCCCGGTCTCAGGGCGCTGTTGGAGGTCGCGAACGGCAAGGGCCCGGCTTCGGTTTTCCACGTGGGCTTCATGCTCGGCCCGCGGATTAACGCTGGCGGCCGCATCGGTCGCTCGGATCTCGGTGCGCGCCTCCTGGCGACGGACGATCCGGAGGAGGCGGCGCGCCTCGCCGCCGAACTCGACGCCCTCAACGCCTCGCGCAAGGAGGTCGAGAAGGAGGTGCTCGACGCCGCGGTCCGCATGGTCGAGCAGCAGTCGAACCAGGCCGACCGGCCCTGCCTGCTGGTCGCCGCGGACGGCTGGCACCCGGGCGTGATCGGGATCGTGGCCGGTCGGCTGCGCGAGCGCTACCGCAAGCCGACCATCGTCGTGGGGATCGACCGGCCCGCCAACGTCGGCAAGGGTTCGGGACGGTCGCAGCCGGGCGTCAACCTGGGCCGCGCTGTGCAGGCGGCCTTCGACGAGGGGCTGCTGCTGGCCGGCGGCGGCCACGCCATGGCCGCGGGACTGTCCGTCCGGCCCGACACGATCCCCGAGCTGCGTGAGTTCCTCTGCGAGCGGCTCGCCGAGGAGAGCGAGATCGCCGCTGCCGAGGACGGGCTGGAGATCGACGCCCTGGTCACCACGCGCGCCTGCGATCGGGCGCTCTGGACCGACTTCCAGCGCCTCGCGCCGTTCGGGCCGGGCAATCCCGAACCCCTGTTCGCCGCCGCGAACGTGCACGTCGAGCGGCCGACGGCGCTGCGCGGCGGCCACGTGCGGTGCACGCTCGTCGACGGCTCCGGTGGGCGGCTGAAGGCCGTCGCCTGGCGGGCCGAGGACACCGAGGCAGGCCGCACGCTGCTGCAGGGCGGGGCCGCCTTGCACGTGGCGGGCCGGCTCAAGCCAGACGACTGGCAGGGCCGCGAGGGCGTCGAGTTCGAGATCGAGGACGTGGCCGATCCAAGGCGGGTTTGACAGGACCTCCGCCGGGATGACAGCGTCACTGCCACGAATGGGCTGGAGGAGTGGGCATGGGGAGACTCGTGGTCATGTCCGGCTATCCGGCGGCCGGAAAGTCCACACTCGCCGCGGCCCTTGCTGCGCGCCTCGACTTCACCCTCGTGTCAAAGGACGCGCTGCTGGCCGCCATCTTCCAGGCGATGGAGGGGGCTGCGGGCGACCACGCCCTGTCGCTGCGGTGCGGCCGTGCGGCCTGGGAAGCTTTCTGGATGCTGTCGCGCGCCGGCGGCGACCTCGTGCTGGACAGCAATATCAAGGGAGACGACCCCTACGAGCGGGCTCAGCTCGAGCGGCTGGCCGGCCGTATCGTCGAGCTCCATTGTGAGTGCTCGCTGGAGCTTGCGCAGCAGCGATACCGCCAGCGGGCCGCACTCGGCCGCGCGGCGCAAAGGACCGAAGCGCTGGATCGGAAACGTGCAGCGCTGTACGCATCCCCGCTCGCCATCGGCAGGATGATCCGGGTCGATACGACCGTGCCCGTCGACGTCGATGAGGTCGCAAGCGCGGTCCTGCGCGCCTTCGGCTGAGGGCTCCGGGCGCGGCCTTGCGCCCCCTCGGGCAAGCGGATATAGAGCCGCCCTTCG
>Ga0316628_100005309_pt1 | contig 10296 bp, 10 predicted proteins | sample OWC_Aug_M2_C1_D5_FD_207648 | JGI IMG/M metagenome (GOLD analysis project Ga0316628, IMG submission 207648) | Wetland soil microbial communities from Old Woman Creek delta, Ohio, United States - OWC_Aug_M2_C1_D5_C | ecosystem: Environmental > Terrestrial > Soil > Wetlands | place: USA: Ohio... | reverse complement strand
GTCGGCGGCCAGTTTCGAGGCCAGGGCCAGGAGCGTCGACACCGGCGCGACCGGCTTGCCGGAGGCGAAGGCCAGCGACTGGACCGCCCCGACGCCGATGCGGATGCCGGTGAAGGAGCCGGGGCCGGCGGCCACGGCGAAGGCGTCGACGTCCTTGACGTCCCGGCCGTGGGCGCCGAGGAGGAAATCGATCGACCGGAGGAGACGCGCGGAGTGCGTCCCGCTCGACTCGACATTGACCTCGCCGACGAGGACGCCGTCCTCGAGCAGGGCCACGGAGCCGCTGGGCGTGGTCGTATCGACGGCCAGGACGATCATCCGCGCGCGCGTCCCACGGGGGAGCCCTCCTCCTTCTTGAATATATTCCGGGAGCTCGCCTACAGCTTGGCGGCGACAGCCCGGCCGATGTCCAGGCTCGTCGCATGCCCGCCCATGTCGTAGGTCCGCTCCTTCCCTTCCCTGATGACCTCGGCGACGGCGGCCTCGACGGCGCGGCCCTTGTCCGTTTCGCCGATCCAATCGAGCATCATCTTGGCGGCCAGGATGGTGGCGATGGGGTTGACCTTGTACATCCCCGAATACTTGGGGGCCGAGCCGTGGGTCGGCTCGAAGACGGCGTACGTGTCGCCGATGTTGCCGCTGCAGGCGAAGCCCAGCCCGCCGACGAGCTGGGCGGCCAGGTCGGAGATGATGTCGCCGAAGAGGTTCTCGGCGACGAGGATGTCGTAGTCGTGGGGGTTCTTGAGCAGCCACATGCAGATGGCGTCGACGTTGGCGTCCCAGAACCGGATGTCGGGATAGCCCTTGGCGACCTCGCGGGCCGTGTCGAGCATCAGGCCGCCGGTCTCGCGCAGGACGTTGGGCTTCTCGATGAGGGTGACCGATTTCCGGCGGTATTTCCGGGCGAAGTCGAAGGCCGCCTTGACGATGCGGGCGCAGGCGGACTTGGTCATGATGCGCGTCGACACGGCGATCTCCCCGGCCGGGACGTCCTTGAAGCGCTTCATCTTGGGGTTGGTCAGCAGGGCGTCGCGGACGACCTGGGGCAGGGGGAAGAACTCGACCCCCGCGTACATGCCTTCGGTATTCTCGCGGAAGATGACCAGGTCGATGCCTTCCTTATAGTTCAGGGGGTTGCCGGAGTAGGCTTTGCAGGGCCGCAGGTTCTGGTAGAGGTCGAACTCCTGGCGGAGGCGGACGATGGGGCTGAAGTAGGACAGGCCCTTGCCCTTGAGGGACGGGTCGAGCTCCAAATCGGCGTCCTCCTTAGGCTTGGAGGTGATGGCCCCGAAGAGGCAGGCGTCCGTCTCCCGGAGGAGCTTGAGGGTCCGGTCGGGCAGGGGGTTGCCCTCCTTGCACCAGAACTCCCAGCCAATGTCCCCGTAGACGTATTTGGCGTCGAGGCCGGTCTTATCGAGGACGATCATCGTCGCTTCGACGACGTCCTTCCCCACCCCGTCGCCGGGGAGGATGGCGATCTTGTACTTGGACATGGTCACTCCTTTGCGAGTCTCTTCTTGGTGTATTCGAGCAGGCCGCCGGCCTCGATGATCCCGATGACGGAATCCGGGAGAGGCAGGAAGCGGTAGGTGCCCTTTTCGGAGCGGATCTCTCCCCGGGCGAAGTCGACGTCGACCCGGTCGCCCGCCTCCAGGGCGTCCACGGCCTCGTCGCATTGCAGGACGGCCAGGCCGAGGTTGATGGCGTTGCGGAAGTAGATGCGGGCGAAGGACTTAGCCACGACGGCCTGGACGCCGGCGGCCTTGAGGCAGGCCGCGGCCTGTTCCCGGGACGAGCCGCAGCCGAAGTTCTTGCCGGCCACGACGACGTCGCCGGGCTTGACGCCGGAGGCGAAGGACGGGTCGAGGTCCTCCATGGCGTGCTTGGCCATCTCCTCGGGCGGCATGAGCTGGTAGGTGTAGCGGCCGGGGAAGATGACGTCGGTGTTGACGCTGTCGCCGTATTTCCAGACCGTTCCTCGGCTCATGAGAACTCCCTCGGATCGGCGATCCGGCCGGCGACGGCCGTGGCCGCGGCCGTGGCCGGGGAGGCCAGGTAGATCTCCGAGTCGCGGTGGCCCATCCGGCCGCGGAAATTGCGGTTCGACGTGCTCAGGCAGACCTCGCCGGCGGCCAGCAGGCCCTCGTGGGCGCCGAGGCACGGGCCGCAGCCCGAATTGAGGATGACGCACCCGGCCTCGACCAGCGCGGCCAGGGCCCCCGACCCGAGGGCCTCGCGGTAAACCTCCCACGAGGCCGGGATGACGAGGACCCGCACCGAGGAGTGGACCTTGCGGCCCTTGAGGATGGCCGCGGCGGCCTCGAGGTCCTCGAGGCGGCCGTTGGTGCAGGTGCCGATGAGGACCTGGTTGACGGGCTTGCCGGCGACGGCCGCGACCGGCTTGACGTTGTCGACGGTGTGCGGGCAGGCCACCTGGGGCTCGAGCGCCGAGAGGTCGCAGGCGAGGACGGACGCGTAACGCGCGTCGGGGTCGGACGAGACAACGGCGAAAGGCCCCCGGGCCCGGCCCTCGAGCCATTCCAGGGCCTTGGCGTCCGGGGCGAAGTAGCCGTTCTTGGCCCCCATCTCGGCCGACATGTTGGCCAGGGTCAGCCGCGAGCCGACGCTGAACACGCCGGCCGCGGGCCCGGCGAACTCGACGGCCATGTAGTTGGCCATCTCGGCCCCGTGGTCGCCGATGAGCTTGAGGCTGAGGTCCTTGGCGAAGACGCCGGGCCGGAGGCGCCCGGAAAGGTCGATGCGCATGGTCTCGGGGACGCGGAGCCAGATCTCGTCGGTGGCCCAGGTGCAGGCCGTCTCGGTCCGGCCGATGCCGGCGGCGAAGGCCCCGAGCGCGCCGTAGCTCGGCGTATGGGAGTCGCTGCCGACGATGACCGCCCCGGGCACGGCGAAGCCCTGCTCGGGCAGGACCTGGTGGCAGATGCCGGCGTTGATGTCGAAGAAGTTGGGGATGCCCTGCTCGGCGACGAACTCGCGGATGGACTTGTGGTTCTGGGCGTACTTCTCGTCGGCGGCCGGGACGATGTGGTCGAGGACGATGACGATCTTCTCCGGCGCCCGGACCTTCTTGACGCCGAGCTTGCGGAATTCCTGGATGATGGCCGCCGAGTTGTCGTGGGACAGGACGTAGTCCGGCGAAACGGTGATGACCTCGCCCGCCTGAACGTCCTTGCCGGCCTTGCGGCCGAGGACCTTCTCCGTCAGCGTCTGGCCCACGATCGACCTCCTGGCCCCCCCATTTTATGGGCGCCGGAGGGCCTTGTCAACGAGGGGAAAAGGGGGATTGACAAAGGCCGGTCCCCCGGCGTATCGTCGGAGCAAAGGCACCCAAGAGGAGGGAAAGATGTCCAAACGATGGCTGAAGGTCTTTCTATGCGTTCTCGCCCTCGGCGTCATGGCCTGGACCGTCGTCTCCGCGACGGGCCAGACCCAGGTCCAAGCCCAAAAGGAGCGGCTGAGGCTCCGCGAGCTCAGCGCTCCGCCGGCCATCAAGCAGACGCTGGCCTCGATGCGGCAGGAGATCCAGCAGAAGGGCCTGCGCTACAAGGTCGGCTACACCAAGGCCCTGGACAAGCCGAGGACGAGGCTCCTGGGCGACGTCGACGACCCGAAGCTCACCCCGGCCTGGAGAAGGGCGGTCAACGTGCGCGCCGCCAGACTGCTCCGCGTCGACCAAGAGACGCAGGCGGCGGCCTTGAAGGTCAATCCCGCGCTGAGAGCGAAGATGCCGGAATTCCGGCTGCCCGTCTGTTCGGCCACCTACAAGGCCTTCAACTGGCGCGACCTGGGCAAGGTCACGCCGATCCGGATCCAGGACTGCGGCAACTGTTGGGCCTTCGCCGCGGCGGGGGCCTATGAAGCCAGCTATCTTCGCCGCAACGGCATCACCCTCGATATCTCCGAGCAGTACCTCAACGACTGCGGGCGGAAGGACGACGGGGAGGACGCCGGCAGCTGCGGCGGCGGGCTGGCGGCCAAGGCCCTCGAACACATGGTCCGTGAGGGCAACGTCGCTGAGACGACCGTCCCCTACACGGCGACGAACCAGGCCTGCACGAACCCGGCGACGCCGCTCGACGCCGTGGCCTGGGGCTTCGTCGACCCGGCCGTCGAACACCCCACGACCCAGCAGATCAAGCAGGCCATCTGCACCTACGGCCCGGTGGCCACGCGGATGAGGGTCGTTTCGGACAACTTCTTCGCTTACGCCGAAGGCGTCTACAGCGAGGAGGTCGCCTCCGACACGAGCGGCGGAGGCCACGCCGTCCTGCTGGTGGGCTGGGACGATAACCGCGGCGCCTGGCTGATGAAGAACTCCTGGGAGGACTGGGGCGAGGACGGGTATTGCTGGATCGCCTACGGCAGCAACCGGATCGGCCGGCACACGTCCTGGGTCACGGCCGAAAGCGCCTTCTACGCCATGCCGATGAACTACAAGCTCCTGCAGAAGGCCCTGCCGATCAAGAGGAAGTAGGGCGCGTCACTCGAGCCAGATTTTAATGAGGGCGTCGTCGTCGCGGAGCTCGATGAGGGCCATGGGACCGGCCTTCTTCAGCTCCTTCCAAAGGGCCCTGAGGTCGACCTCGCACTCGCCGTCGTCCAACCGGACGTGGCGCGTGTCGCCTAAGCTCAGGACGAGCTCGATGATGGCGACGGGCAGGGTGATCTTGAGCTTGCCCGCGTGCGAATGTCCGTCCATGATCTCGACCTTGAACCAGCGGACCTCCCTGCCCTCCTCATAGGCCGGGTTCTTCTTGACGGCCTTCTGGAAGGAGTGGAAATCGTTGCCGGGGGCCGCGACGGCCGGGGCGGCCAGTCCCAAGGCCAGGATGGCCATGATGATGAGCGCGGTTCTTTTCATCGGTGTTCTCCTCTTCTCTCCGTCTTTCAATCGATCCAGATCTCGATGACCGAGCCGTCGTCGCCCGTGATCTTGAGGATGCTCTCCTTGGACTTGGCCAGCTCGCTGACGATCTTGTTGAGGTCATAGCCCTTCTTCCTCAGCTCCGCCTTGTCGTCCTCGTCCATGGCGCCGAGGGCCAGGTCGGCCAGGGCCCAGGGGATGTTGAGCGCGAACGCGGCTTCCTTCCGCCCCTTGTCATAGATCCGGATCCTGAGCATCCGGGGGGAGCCGGTCCGGGGATGGCGCGCCTCCAGGGAGTCCTCGGCGCTCCTGAGGCCTTCCGGCGAGACGCGCAGGAGCGCGATCCGGGCCCGGTCGAGGAGCTCGGGGTCCTTCTCGGTCTCGATGATCTTCTGGAGGACGGGCGCGGCCTTGGCCGCGATGCGCTTGTCCTTGACCTGGCTCAGCTTGTAGGCCGCGTAGTAACGGACGACCATGTTCTTGTGCTCGAGCCGGCTCTCGACGTCCCGGAGCGCCGAGGCGTCGCCGGCCTCGTAGAGCTCGAAGGACAGGTCGACGATGCGGCCCTCGGCCTCCTCGACCAGGTTGGCCTTGGCCTCGTCGGACTTGATGTAATCCTTGAAAGCCCGCAGAGCGTCCTTCTCCCGGCCGCCGAGCCCGTTCAGGCACTCTCCTTTATAAAAGAGGGACTGGGCGGCGTAGGGGCTGTCGGGGTGCTTCTCGCGGAGCTCCTCGATCTTGTCCAGGGCGGAGACCCAGTCCTTGTCGTAGACGAGGAGCTTGGCCTCCCGGAAGAGCGTCTCGTCCGCCGGCCTTTGGGCGTAGAGGCTCGAACCCATGGACAGGGCGATGATCAAACCGATCAGGGCGGTGGTTCGTTTCATGTCAGATCTCTCTTTCCAGTTCTTTCCGGACCAGGTTGATCTTGAGGAGGAGCTGGCGCTCCTCGACAAGGCCCTTGATCCTGTCGAGCTCGGCCGCGGGCAGGTCCTCGCTGACCTCGGAGAGCTCGCGGAAGAGCATCTCGATCTGGTCGCAGATGGCCTTGGCCTTGGCCATCTGGAACCGCTCGAGCTGGCCGTTGAGGTACTTTTTCCTGGCCAGGAGGTCCCGGGCCTGATCCGAGCTGAACGAGGCCGGCCCGAGGCCTTTCCCGCCCGTGTCGAAGACGTCGAGAAGGATGTACTGGCTCTTCTTCAGGTAGTCCAGGGTGTTGCGGCGGGCCATCTCGAGCTCGGCCCGGTCCAGGAACTCGCCCGAGGCGTAGTAGCCCGTGTCCGGGGCCGGCCGCGACCCGGGCGTTCTCAGCGCGAAGTACATGGCCGCCGCGCCGACGACCAGGCCGGCGGCGAGCCCCGCCATGACCGGCCGCAGCTGGAGCGGGAACGTCCAGCTCCAGGCCTTCCCGGCCCGCGGCGCTTTTTCCGGAGCGCGGGCATCGGCCATGGCGCGGTCGGCGATCAGGGCCGGGAGCGCCTCCCAATTGACGGAGGCGACCGCTTCCCGGATCTCGGCCTTGACGGACTCCGCCCTGGCCAGGACCCGCTTCATGTCCTCGGCCTCGGCCCGGCAGTCCGGGCACTCGTCAAGATGTTCGGCCATTGTCCGTCTCCTTCCCTCCTCGATCTCGTCCGCGAGGAAGGCCGCCCAGTCGTCCTTGCCGATCGCGCATTTGCTCATGGTCACATCCCCAATTCCGGCGACAGCCATTTCCTGAGGTTGCGAACGGCCTTGAAATGGAGCGACTTGGCCGTCCCGACCGAGATCCGCATGGCCTCGGAGATCTCGTTGAACTGGAGCTCGTTGTAGTGCCTCATGACGAAGACCATCCTCTGCCTCTCGGCCAGCTTGTCGACGCCGCGCGAGAAGGCGGTCCGCAGGTCCGACGAGACCGAGTCCGAGTCCCTGTCCTCGCTGGCCACCTGGATGTCCTCGAGCGGCGTCGAGGTCTCCCATTCGTTCCGCTTCTTCTGGTGCTTGCGGTAGCTGTCGATGCTGATGTTCTTGGCCATCTGCAGGAGCCAGCCCTGGAACGAATTCCCCGGCCTGTAGAGCCCGGCTTTCTGGTACAGCCGGAGGAAGGTCTCCTGGACCGCGTCCAGGGCGTCCTCGCGGTCGCGGAGGATGGAGTAGGTCATGACGAACACCTTTTGCTGATAGAGCCGGATGATGGTCATGAACGCCTCCCGGTCCCCGCCCTGGATGCGTTCCAGGAGGGAGGCGAGCTCGGCCGGTTCGGCCCTGGATCCTGCTTCCCTTTGTTCGTCCATGCTGTCCGTTCCGCGCCCCCGGCGGGGCGCTTTAAAACTGCCCTGAAGGAACTCTAAGCCGTTCGTCTCCGGCGGTCAAGCGGCCGCCGCGCCTATCCGACACTCGCTGCCTCCTCTGGGGGACTTCACAAGATACAACGAACCGGTCTGAGCAAAGGTTTACCCCTGATCAGGGGGACGTGTACTCTTAGTACGCGTCTCCTTTCTTGGGTAAAAAGGATCAGGTGTCAAGAACGGGGACATGTCCCCAAGACCGCCCCGCGTCCCAATGCGGGGGACCGGAGGGGTCAGAGCAGGATCGAGGAGGAGGTCAGAATCGAGAAAAGCCTCTGCGATCGCCGCCGGGTCCGGGGCGCCGGTCCATTCCGGGCCTCTCGGCCCTCGGGCGGGCGTCATTGACGATGAGCTTGCGGCCGTCGAATTCGGTGCCGTTGAGCTTGCCTTTGGCATCCTGCGCCGCCTCGGGCGTGGCCATTTCGACGAAGCCGAAACCGCGCCCCTGCAGGATGTTGACCGAGGTAACCTCGCCGTACTGCACGAACAAGCCCTTGAGCGTCTCTTCCGTCGTCTTGTAGTTGAGGTTACCGACATAAAGCTTTGAAAAGGACATTCAGGATACCTCCTCGTTCCTTTTATTCTCGCCATTTCAAATATCGAAATCAAGCCGTTTCTGCTATAGTTGGAGGGCCGGGTCCGGGCCCGGGCCGGGCCGGCGAAAGAGGAGTTGCCATGAAGAAGGGCGCCTACGTCGGACTGATCTTCCTGTTCTTTTTCCTGCTGGCCGCGGCCGGGTTCTTCGCCCTGTTCTTCTTCGACATCGGCGGGACGGACGTCGACCTGCCGGCCCGGGGCTACCTCGAAGTCCGGCTGTCCGGCCCCGTCTCCGAGGTCGCGCCGCCCGACTTCATCACCTCGCTCATCTTCGGGACCAAGCCGCTGGCCGTCCACGATTTCTGGATGAACTTGCGCAAGGCCAAGGTCGACGGCCGCGTCGAGGCCGTGCTCCTGCGGCTGGGCCTGCTCGAGTGCGACTGGGCCAAGGCCAACGAGATGCGCGAAGCCGTGCTCGACTTCCGCCGTTCGGGCAAGAAGGTCTACGCCGTGATCGAGGAAGCCCCCGACTTCGACATGGAATATTTCCTGGCCACGGCCTGCGACCGGATCATCCTCCACCCCCTCGGCTGGCTGGGGATCAACGGCATCGGCGGCTACGTCCCGTTCTTCAAGGGGGCCCTCGACAAGCTCGGCGTCAGGGCCGAGTTCGAGCACGTCGAGGAGTACAAGACCGCGGCCAACGCCTTCACGGAAAAGGGCTTCACTCCGGCCCACAGGGAGGAGATGGAGTCGCTCTACGGGGACCTCTTCGCCCAGTACGTGTCCGTCACGGCCAAGGCCCGGGGCAAGACCGAGGCGGAGTTCCGGGCCCTCGTCGACCGGGGGTTCTTCCAGGGCGAGAAGGCCAAGTCGGCCGGGCTGGTCGACGACTGCCTCTACGAGGACGAGGTCCTCGACCTCCTCAGGCGGGACGGACGGCCGCTCGCCCGGGTCCGCTTCGACGACTACACCCGGGTGACGCCGGTCTCGGTCGGCCTCGGGACCGGCCGCCGGGTCGCCCTGATCTACGCCGTGGGCACGATCATGACCGGGGAGAGCGTCCCGCCGGTCATGGGCGGCTCGACGGTGGCCCGCTGGATCCGGAACGCCCGCAACGACGGTTCGGTCAGGGCCATCGTCCTCCGCGTCGACAGCCCGGGCGGCTCGTCGGTCGGCTCCGACGTCATCTGGCGCGAGGTCGCCCTGGCCCGCAAGGTCAAGCCTGTCATTGTCTCCATGTCCGACGTGGCCGGCTCGGGCGGCTACTGGATCGCCACGCCGGCGACGAAGATCGTCGCCCAGCCCCAGACCCTGACCGGGTCCATCGGCGTCCTGGCCGGAAAGTTCAGCCTGGACGGCCTGGCCGCCAAGCTCGGCATCACCGCGGAGAAGCTCGCTTACGGCGAGAAGGCCGACATCTTCTCGCCCTTCCGCGCCTTCACGCCCGAGGAGCGGAAGGTCCTCAAGGACGAGATCCTGTGGACCTACGGCCAGTTCCTGGACAGGACCGCGGAGGGCCGCGGCCTCACCCGCGAGGAGGTCGACCGCGTCGGGCGGGGCCGCGTCTGGACCGGACGCCAGGCCAAGGACCTCAAGCTCGTCGACGAGCTCGGCGGCCTGACCATGGCCGTGGGGCTGGCCAAGAAGGAGGCCGGGATCGACCCCGACGAGGAGGTCAGCCTCGACGTCTGGCCCAAGAAGAGGTCGTTCTGGCAGTCGCTGTTCGCCCGGCCCGCGGTCGGGCTCGACCTGAAGAGCGCCGCCGGCCGCGAGCGGGTCCTGGAGACGTTCCGGCTGGCTGGCCAAACGCGGATCTGGGCGGTCATGCCCTTCTGGGTCAAGCCCCAGTAGGCTCAATACGCATAGGACGAGGGGCAGATCGTCTTGAACTCGCAATACGAGCAGTTGTGCCAGTCCGGCCGGGCCGCGAACTCGCCCCGCCGGATACCCTCGGCCGCCTCGCGGATCTTCTCCGCCGCCCGGCGCAGTTCCTTCTCGCCCTTCGCCGCCCGGCCGACGAGGTCGGACTCGAGGAAATGGAGCCTCGTCTCGACCGGCAGAAAGCCCTCGGTCTTCAGGAACGACAGGGCGTAGACGTCCATCTGCAGGCTGTCGGCCGTCCGGCGGTCGGCCTCCTTCTGTGAGGCGGCCTCGGTCGACTTGAAATCGATGATGACCGGGCCGCGGTCCTCGTAATCGACGCGGTCGTAGCGTCCCGAGAACCGGAGGCCGCCCTCCTGCCAGCGGAATGGCCGTTCGAGGAAGGCCGGCAGGCTCCCCGACCCTTCCTCGCGCCGGCAGAAGAGCCGCAGGGCTCTCTCCCCGGCCGCCTTGCGCAGTTCCTCGTGCTCGCGGCTGAGGAAGCCCTCGTTGACCCAGTTCCGGAGGTATTCGTCGATGACGTCCTGTTCGGCCGGCCTCTTGCCCTTCATCCTCTGGCTCAGGTAGGAGCGGATGGTCGCGTGGAGGACGCGCCCGACGACGAGCGCGTGGTGCGGCAGGACCGGCACGCGCATGACGTGCCGGAACCGGTACTTGAGCGGGCAG
>Ga0316628_100005308_pt1 | contig 10297 bp, 7 predicted proteins | sample OWC_Aug_M2_C1_D5_FD_207648 | JGI IMG/M metagenome (GOLD analysis project Ga0316628, IMG submission 207648) | Wetland soil microbial communities from Old Woman Creek delta, Ohio, United States - OWC_Aug_M2_C1_D5_C | ecosystem: Environmental > Terrestrial > Soil > Wetlands | place: USA: Ohio... | reverse complement strand
CTCCCACATTACCAATTTGTAATCCGCTGGAAATGCATCGGTAAGGCGACGGCGCCTATTTCTCCTGTCCAAGAGCCGGGCAACCCGGTGTCGTGAGAATCAGGAGATCGACATGAACGAGACAGCACCCGAACCGCTTCCGGCCCGCCGGCGGTCATTCAAGCGCAAGCTTTTCGTCGGCACGGCAATTGCGGGCGTCGCCGCATTGCAGGTCACGCTGCTGGTCAAGGCTTTCGACCTCGGCATTCACGAGGTGCGCGCCGCGGCCCCCGAAGCGCCTGCAGTCAGCCTGAACCTCAATCCGACCAGCTTCGCGCCCCTGGTGAAGGCGGTCGCTCCGGCCGTGGTCAATATCTCGACCACCCAGAAGATGGACCAGCAGGGGATGAACGAAGAGAACGGCTTCTCCGGCTTCCCGCCCGGTTCGCCGTTCGACGAGTTCCTCAAGCATTTCTTCAATCAGCAGCAGATGCAGGGCCCGCACAATGAAAAGGTCCATGCGCTCGGTTCCGGCTTCATCATCGATCCCTCCGGCTATGTGGTCACCAACAACCACGTGATCGGCAACGCCGAGGAAATCACCGTCATCGTCAATCAGGACCAGAAATATCCGGCCAAGCTGATCGGCCGCGATGCCAAGACCGACCTGGCCCTGCTGAAGATCGATGCCGGCAAGCCGTTGCCCTATGTCAGCTTCGGCAATTCCGATGCCGCCGAGGTCGGCGACTGGGTGGTCGCGGTCGGCAATCCCTTCGGTCTTGGCGGCACCGTCACCGCCGGCATCCTCTCGGCGCGCGGCCGCGATCTCAACAGCGGTCCGTTCGACGATTTCCTGCAGGTCGATGCCCCGATCAACCGCGGCAATTCCGGCGGCCCGCTGTTCAACGCCCAGGGCAAGGTGATCGGCATCAACTCGGCGATCATCTCGCCGAACGGCGGCAGCGTCGGCGTCGGCTTTGCCATCCCGGCATCGCTCGCCGAACCGGTGGTCGAACAGCTGCGCGTAGGCGGCAAGGTCGACCGCGGCTGGCTCGGCGTCACCATCCAGCCGGTAACGCCGGAAATCGCCGAGGGTCTCGATCTCAGCAAGCCGGCGGGCGCGCTGGTCAGCAACGTCAATCCCGGCAGCCCGGCCGCCAAAGCCGGTTTGCAGCAGGGCGACGTGATCCTGAAGTTCGCCGGCAAGCCGGTCGCACAGCTGCATGACCTGCCGCGCCTGGTGGCCAATACCAAGGCCGGACAGACCGCCGAGCTCGGCATCTGGCGCAACGGCAAGGAAATCCAGCTATCGGCCACGATCGCGCCGCTGAAGGACAATGCCAATATGACCGCCGACGCCGGACATGGCGGCAAGGTCTCGCCGGCCAATGCCCTCGGCCTCGCCCTGGCGCCGCTCGATCCGGCGACGCGCCAGCGCTTCGGCATCGACCAGGAGATCCACGGCGTGCTGGTCGTCGGGGTCCAGGACGGCAGTCCGGCGGCCGACCGCGGCCTCCGGCCCGGCGACGTGATCGTCAAGGTCGGCAGCCAGAAGGTCAACCGGCCCGATCAGGTGGCGCAGCATATCGACCATGCCCGCGAGGCCGGCAAGAAATCGGTGCTGATGCTGGTGGAGCGCGAGGGCAACGACCGCTTCGTCGCCCTCGGGCTGGCCACGTCATAGCGTAACGAGGTCGCAGCGCGGCGCCTTCTTCCCCTCGGCGCCGCCGATGCCGCTGCCGCAACCCCCCGCGGCAGCGGCATTTTTTTGCCGGCGCGATGAGCCGGCAGCCCTTCAATAAGCCGGGAAATCGATCACGACCCGCAAGCCGGGCCCATTGTCCTCTAGCACCAGCCGGGCCCGGTGCAGTTTCGCCACCGCCGCCGCCAGGCTCAGGCCAAGGCCGCTGCCCGGCGAACTGCGGCTGCCTTCCAGCCGCACGAAGCGCTGCAGCGCCCGCTCCCGCTCGGCCGGCGGAATCCCCGGCCCGGTATCGGCGATGATCAGCCGGGGCGCCGCCGCACCGGCGACCACGGCGATGGTGACCCGCCCGCCCGCGGGCGTGTACTTGATCGCATTGTCGAGCAGATTGGCGACCGCCTGCGACAAGAGATGCCGGTCGCCCTGCACGATCTGCCCCGCGGCATAGTGCTGGGCAAATTGCAGTCCCTTCTCTTCCGCCAGCGGCTGATAGAGATCGGCGGCATCGCGCGCCAGATCGCCGAGGTCGATCGGCGCCCGCGCGGTGCGCCCGGCGCCGGCCTCGGCCTGGGCGATGCTGAGCAGGGCGTTGAACGTGCCGAGCAGCGCATCGACCTCGCCGATCGACTGCTCCAGCTCCTGGCGCGCCTCGTCGTCGGGACCGCGTTGCATCAGCATCAGCTCCAAGCGGTTGCGCAGCCGGTTCAACGGGCTGCGCAGGTCATGGGCGACATTGTCGGTCACTTCGCGCATGCCGGTCATCAGCTGCTCGATCTGCCGCAGCATCAGATTCAGGTTCTCCGCCAGGCGGTCGAACTCGTCGCCGCTGCCGCGCAGCGGCACCCGCCGGTCGAGATTGCCGTAAAGGATATCGGCACTGGTCCGGTTGATCGCTTCGAGCCGATGCAGCAGATTGCGGCTGACCAGCAAACCGCCGGCAAGACCCAGAACCACGATGACGCCGAGGCTGCTCAACAGCGACCACAGGATGATGCGCTGGAACTGGCGCCGCTCGGTCAGGTCGCGCCCGACCAGCAGGCGATAGTCGCCGGTCAGCCGGAAGGCCCGGGCGCGGGCCAGCGACGGCCCGAGTTCCGGATTGCGCAGGTTCTCGATGCGGAATTCGAGCCAGCCCTCGTCATCGGGCGCGACGTCGGGCCAGTCGCGCAGATTGCCGGCCAGGGCATGGCCGTCGGCGGCGACCAGGAGATAGATGTTGCCGCTGCGGCGGCTGCCATCGGTGCGGTCGCGGATCGACTGCACCAGGCCGGCCAGCAATCCGTTGCGATATTGCTCGACCAGGCCGACGATCTCCGCATCGATGGTGGCATCCGATTGCCGGTCGATGACCCGGATCGTGGTCCAGTAGATGAACCCGATGAGCAATATGCCGGAAAGCGCGAACAGCCCCATGAAGGCTGCGACCATGCGGAAGGCGGAGGTGCGGAACAGGTTCGGCCGCACGCGACGACCCGGGGCCGGTCCGGCACCGGCATCCGGCGCGCCGGCCGGCGCCGGCGGGGTCGGCACGCCCGGCGGCAACCGGCCTTCCTGATCCTGCGATTTTGCCAGTGTCATGCTCGCCCCGTCATCGTCGCGCCGCCAGCCGGTCACTTTGACCGCAACGATCGGATAGTCCGGCGAGCCAGCCTGGGGCAATATCCGGGGTCAAGGCAACCTGATTGCGCTCAGCCATGGACGGTCCGCTCATGCCCAGCACCACGCCCCGCCGCAGCGCCGACCGTCCGGCCGGAACCGCCCAGCCGGATTGGCCGGCGATCGCCCGGAGCCTCGATGGATTCGGCTATGCCAAGACCGGGCCGCTGCTCGATGGTTCCGCCTGCGAGGATCTCATGGCCAGCTACGACCGCGACATCTTCCGCTCGCGGGTGATCATGCAACGCCACGGCTTCGGCCAGGGCGAATACAAATATTTCGCCGCCCCGCTGCCCGATGCGGTGGCGCGTCTGCGCGAGGGCCTGTACCCGCCGCTCGCCGCCATCGCCAACGCCTGGGTTCCCGCGCTCGGCCTTCCGACCTTGTTTCCCGACCGGCTGGCCGATCTGCAGGCGCTCTGCGCCCGGCATGGCCAGCGGAAGCCGACGCCGCTGCTGCTGCGCTATCAGGCCGGCGATTACAATTGCCTGCATCAGGACCTCTATGGCGAGGTGGTGTTTCCGCTGCAACTTACCATCGCCCTGAGCCGGCCCGGCCGGGACTACGAGGGCGGGGAATTCGTGCTGGTGGAACAGCGGCCGCGCCTGCAATCCCGGGCCGAAGTGGTGCGCATCGAGCAGGGCGAGGCGGTGATTTTCGCCACCCGGCAACGCCCGGTGCAAGGCAGCCGCGGCACCTACCGGGTCAACCTGCGCCACGGGGTCAGCCGGGTGACCCGGGGCCTGCGTTTCACCCTCGGCATCATTTTTCACGATGCGGCCTAGCTAGCCGCCGCGCCCTCACCCGTCGGCCCGCAGGCAATAGCCGGCGCCGCGCACCGTATGGATCAACGGCCGGTCGAAGCCGCGGTCGAGCTTCTGGCGCAACCGGCTGATATGGACGTCGATCACGTTGGTCTGCGGGTCGAAGTGATAGTCCCAGACATTCTCCAGCAGCATGGTGCGGGTCACCACCTGGCCGGCGTGGCGCAACAAATATTCCAGCAAGCGAAACTCGCGCGGCTGCAGCTCCAGCGGCTGCCCGGCGCGTTTCACGCTGCGTGACAGGAGATCCATCTCCAGATCGGCGCAGGCGAGCCGCATCTGTCCGGTCTCGGTGCCGCCGCGCCGGCTCAACGCCTCGAGCCGGGCCAGCAGTTCGGCAAAGGCGAAGGGCTTGGTCAGGTAGTCGTCGCCACCGGCGCGCAGGCCGCGCACCCGGTCGTCGACCTGGCCCATGGCGCTGAGAAACAGCACCGGCGTGCTGTTGCCGCCAGCACGCAGCCGCTCGACGATGCCGATGCCGTCGAGCTGCGGCAGCATGCGATCGACCACCAGGACGTCGTAGCGTTCGGTCTCGGCCAGATGCAGGCCCTGCAACCCGTCGGCGGCATGATCCGCCACATGGCCGCTTTCCTTCAGGCCCTTGACGATATAGGCGGCCGTGGCCCGGTCATCCTCGATCAGCAGTACCCGCATCCATGCATCATAGTCGCGGCTGCCGCGCGAGGAAAACACCCTCGGCGGCGAAGCCTGCGTTGTCAGCATTCGCGAACAACTCTAGACTTTGCGGTTCAGGTCCGGAGGAACCCATGCAACTGGCACAAGTTACACTTGACGACAAATACGCCCTGGAATCCGGACGGGTCTATCTGAGCGGGGTCCAGGCCCTGGTCCGCCTGCCGATGATGCAGCGCCAGCGCGACCTGGCCGCCGGGCTCAATACCGGCGGGTTCATCTCCGGCTATCGCGGCTCGCCGCTCGGCATGTACGACAATGCGCTGTGGAATGCCAAGCGGTTCCTGAAGAACAGCAATATCCATTTCCAGCCCGGGGTGAACGAGGATCTGGCGGCGACCGCGGTGTGGGGCAGCCAGCAGGTCAACCTGTTCAAGGGTGCCACCGTCGACGGGGTCTTCGCCATCTGGTACGGCAAAGGCCCCGGCGTCGACCGCTCGGCCGATCCGTTGAAGCATGGCAACGCCGCGGGTTCGTCGAAGCACGGCGGCGTGCTGGTGCTGTGCGGCGACGACCACGGCTGCCAGTCCTCCACCCTGCCGCATCAGAGCGAGCAGATCTTCCAGGCGGCGATGATCCCGGTGCTCAATCCCGCCAATGTGCAGGAATATCTCGACTACGGCCTGCTGGGCTTCGCCCTGTCGCGCTATTCCGGCTGCTGGGTCGCCTTCAAGGCGATTTCCGAAGCGGTGGAGAGCTCGGCCTCGGTCTCGGTCGATCCGCACCGCATCGACATCGTCACGCCCAGCGACTTCGAGCTGCCGGCCGGCGGCCTGAACATCCGCTGGCCGGACCCGCCGATGGAGCAGGAACGCCGGCTGCACGGGCCGAAGATGCAGGCGGTGCTGGCCTTCGCCCGCGCCAACCGGCTCGACCGGATCGTGCTGGATGCGCCGCGGCCGCGCTTCGGCATCATCACCACCGGCAAGGCCTATCTGGACGTGCGCCAGGCGCTCGACGATCTCGGCATCACCCCGGCGCGCGCCGGCGAGCTCGGGCTCCGCATCTACAAGGTCGGCATGCCCTGGCCGCTGGAACCCGAAGGCGCCCGGGCGTTCGCCGCGGGCCTGGAAGAGGTGCTGGTGATCGAGGAGAAGCGCCCGATCATCGAAGACCAGCTGGTCAAGCAATTCTACAACATGGAAGCGAACCTTCGCCCGCGCATCATCGGCAAGCGCGACGAACAGGGCGCCTTCCTGATGCCGACCGAGGGCGAGCTGGAGCCGACCGGGATCGCCAAGGTGATCGGCCAGCGGCTGATCCGCATGGGCGGCGACAGCCCGGAAATGCGCCAGCGCCTGGCACGCCTGGAGGCCAAGGAGCGGCAATTGGCGGTGCCGCCGCCCAAGGTGGCGCGGGTGCCGTTCTTCTGCTCCGGCTGCCCGCACAATACCTCGACCAGGCTGCCGGAAGGCAGCCGGGCGATGGCCGGCATCGGCTGCCATGGCATGGCGATCTCCATGCCGCACCGGAATACGGCCACCATCACCCATATGGGCGGCGAGGGGGTGAACTGGATCGGCCAGGCGCCCTTCACCGACGAGGCGCATGTCTTCCAGAACCTCGGCGACGGCACCTATTTCCACTCGGGCCTGATGGCCGTCCGCGCCGCCGCCGCGGCCGGCGTCAACATCACCTACAAGATCCTGTTCAATGACGCGGTGGCCATGACCGGCGGCCAGCCCGTCGAGGGCCAGCTCACCGTGCCGGAAGTGACCCGCCAGGTCGCCGCCGAAGGCGCCAAGAAGGTGGTGGTGGTCACCGACGAGCCGGGCAAATACCCGGTGGGCGCCGATTTCGCGCCGGGCGTCAGCATCCGCCATCGCGACGAGCTCGATGCCGTGCAGCGGGAGCTGCGCGAGATCAAGGGCCTCACCGTGCTGGTCTACGACCAGACCTGCGCCGCGGAAAAACGGCGCCGGCGCAAACGCGGCCTCTATCCCGATCCGCCGAAGCGGGTGTTCATCAATGACGCGGTCTGCGAAGGCTGCGGCGATTGTTCGGAGCAATCCAATTGCGTCTCGGTGAAGCCGCTGGAAACCGAATATGGCCGCAAGCGGACCATCGACCAGTCCAACTGCAACAAGGATTTCTCCTGCCTGAAGGGCTTCTGCCCGAGTTTCGTCACCGTGCATGGCGGCAGCCCGCGGAAGAACCGCAGGCCGGCCACGGCCGTGGCGGACGATCCGTTCGCGGACCTGCCGCTGCCGAAGATCGCCCCGCTCGGCGAGGCCTACGGCATCCTGGTTACCGGCATCGGCGGCACCGGCGTGATCACCGTCGGCGCCCTCCTCGGCATGGCGGCACATCTGGAAGGCAAGGGCTGCTCGGTATTGGATTTCACCGGCCTGTCGCAGAAGAACGGCGCGGTGATGAGCCATATCCGCCTGGCGCCGGCGCCCGAGGATCTGCATTCGGTGCGCATCGCCGCCGGCGGCGCCAATCTGCTGCTCGGCTGCGACATGGTGGTGGCGGCGAGCCCGAACGCGCTGTCGCGCGTGGAGGCGGGCGTCACCCGGGCGGTGATCAACAGCTACCTGACGCCGACCGCCGCCTTCGTGATCAACGGCGATTTCGATTTCCAGACCGAGGCGATGCGCCGCGCGATCCGCGAAGCGAGCGGCGGCCATGGCACCGATTTCGTCGACGGCACCGGGCTCGCCACCGCGCTCCTGGGCGATTCGATCGCCACCAACCTGTTCATGCTGGGCTTTGCCTTCCAGAAGGGCCTGGTGCCGCTCAGCCTGGAAGCGATCCTGCGGGCGATCGAACTGAACAACGTGGCGGTCGAGACCAGCAAGCGCACCTTTGCCTGGGGCCGGCTGGCGGCGCATGACCTGGCCCGGGTCGAGGCCCAGGCCAGACCGACCTTGCCGGTCGAAGCGCCGGCGGCGCAGAGCCTGGCCGATATCGTCGCGCGCCGGGTGGCCGATCTGACGCAATATCAGAACGCCGCCTATGCGGCGCGCTACCAAAGCTTCGTGGCCAAGGCGGAAGCCGCCGAGAAGGCGCGCGCCAAGGGCCGCAGCGGCCTCGCCGAGACGGTCGCCAAGTCCCTCTACAAGCTGATGGCCTACAAGGACGAATACGAAGTGGCGCGGCTCTATACCGACGGCAGCTTCCTGCGCAAGCTCAACACCCAGTTCGAAGGCGACTTCACGCTGGAATTCAACCTGGCGCCGCCCCTGCTGGCACGGCGCGATCCCACCACCGGCCATCTGCAGAAGCAGAAGTTCGGCCCCTGGATGTTCCGCGCCTTCAGGCTTCTGGCCGGCCTCAAGGGCCTGCGCGGCACCGCCTGGGACATCTTCGGCTACAGCGCGGAACGCAAGAGCGAACGGCGGCTGATCGGCGAGTATGAAGCCACCATGCAGGAGATCCTGGGCCGGCTCGATACGCACAATCACGCGCTGGCACTGCAGATCGCCGCCCTGCCGGAGCAGATCAGGGGCTACGGTCACATCAAGGAGCGGAACCTCAAATCGGTAAAGGAGCGCGAGGCGAACCTGCTGGCGGCGTTCCGGAGCCCGGCGCCGGAGGCGAGCGCCGCGGAATAACCATCCGCGACAGCGACCAGCACAGGCGGATCGCCATGGCAGAAGACGGCCGACCGGATGCGAAGCCAGCAACGCCAGGCAAGCTGCCGCTGTTCTATCGCCAGCCGCAACCGCTCGACACCGTCCGCGACGCCGGTCTAGGCATCAAGGACGTCATCGATTTCGGCTTCGCCCGCGAGACCAATTCGGTGCCGCTGGCCGGTGTCGAGTTCGATCCCGCCTCGGCGCATTACCCGATCGTCTTCGCCGCCGGCGAACGGATCTTCCCGGTCGCGGTCCTTGGCCTGCGCGGCAATCGCAATGCCTTCGTCGATGCCGCCGGCCGGTGGCTGCCGGGCAGCTATATCCCCAGCTACGTGCGGCGCTATCCCTTCATCTTCGCCGCCGCCGCCGGCAGCGACAAGCTCACGCTCTGCGCCGACCGCGCCTCCGAACTGCTGCTGCAGAACGCCGGTCGCCCGCTGTTCGCCGACGGCAAGCCGACCGCCGTAACCGAATCCGCCTTGAAATTCTGCACCGAGTTCGAACAGCAGTACCGCGCCACCCTGGAGTTCGCCGAGGCCTTGCGCCAGCAACAGCTGCTGGTCACGGTGCGGGCCGATGCTTCCCTGGTCGGCGGCGAGAAACTGTCCCTGGCGGATCTGCTGATCGTCGACGAGGCCAGGCTGAACGCGGTACCGGACGAGATGTTCCTCACCTGGCGGCGGCGCAACTGGCTCCGGCCGCTCCATGCCCACCTGCGCTCGCAGGCCAACTGGCCGGCGCTGGCCGACCGCAGTGCCGGCGCCGCCTGAGCCCGCCGAACCAGCCTACAGGTGCGAATACATGCGCTTGCCCGGTACCGGCAGGCGGCAGCGCAGGATGGTTCCGGATTCCGATTCGACGATATAGAGATCGCGATTGTCCGGCCCGCCATAGGCCAGATTGGTGGTGCCTAGTCCGGCCGCCGAGCGGATGCGATAGAGCGGCTCGCCGAGCGGGCTCACCAGCCAGACGGTGCCGAAGCCGACATGGGCGATGCTCAGATTGCCGGCTTCGTCCATCGCCATGCCATCGGGCCCGCCGCCGCCGGACAATTGCACGAACACGCCGACCTTGGTCGTGCCGCCATCCTCGAGGAGCGGCAGGCGCCAGACCTGATTGGCCCTGGTCACGGCGACGTAGAGCAAATTCTCGGCCGGGTTCAGCACCAGCCCGTTGGGGCTGGGTACCGTATCCACCAGACATTCGAGCCGGCCATCGGCCCTGTGGCGGAACACTCGCCCGGTCGGATCATGCAGCCCGGTCAGGCCCTGGTCGGTGAAATAGAGATCGCCGTTCGCCGCGAACACCAGATCGTTGACGCCCTTGAAGCGTTCCACGCGCCAGCGTTCGAGGAACGGCGTGACCCGGCCGCTCGCCGGATCGAGCAGCAGGATGCCCTGCTTGTAATCGGCGATGAAGATGCGGCCGTCGCGATGGATCTTCAGGCCGTTCGGTTCGCCGTCGTATTCGGCGATCAGGTCGAACTCGCCGGAAGGCGATACGCGGAAGATGCGGCCATGGGGCACGTCGACCAGATACAGATTTCCGGCACGATCGAACGACGGGCCTTCGAGGAAGGAATGCAGCGGCGCGCCGGGGCGGTTCACCGCCGACCAGATGGTGCGGCGGGCGAGGCGCAGACGCTCCGGCAGGCGCGCGAAGACTTCGGTCGCCAGTTCCGGCGGCGGGGCGAAGAAACTCATCGGGACTCCGTGCTGAAGTGGATCACGCAAGCAGGCTGCACGGTAGCGGCTGGCGGCGGCGGCGGCAACCGGGGGCAGCGCAGCCAGCTGGCAAAAGAAGAGGGCCGCCGGAGATTCCGGCGGCCCGTATCAGCATCAGACTCTCAAAGGTTTGTGTCT
>Ga0316628_100005307_pt1 | contig 10298 bp, 8 predicted proteins | sample OWC_Aug_M2_C1_D5_FD_207648 | JGI IMG/M metagenome (GOLD analysis project Ga0316628, IMG submission 207648) | Wetland soil microbial communities from Old Woman Creek delta, Ohio, United States - OWC_Aug_M2_C1_D5_C | ecosystem: Environmental > Terrestrial > Soil > Wetlands | place: USA: Ohio... | reverse complement strand
CAGAGGGGTATTTTTTAACGTAGCTTCTCCTTGGAGTTAGAATGGCATCCGGAGGTCGGGCGTGATAAAATGTGGTGATATCCGGATTTATGGTTTACAATGTCGGTGAACCGCTTTAACTCGGGTCAGCTAAGCAGTAAAGTATTCATCGGCAGCTTGATCAAAGCACAAGAAAGAAGGAAAAGATGTTCATCGTGATGATAACGCCGGAATGCGCGCCGGTGGCCAAGGTGGGAGGGCTCGCCGACGTCGTATACGGGCTTACGCACGAATTGGAAATACGGGGCAATGATGTTGAGATCATACTGCCGAAATACGATTGCATGCGTTATGACCACATCTACGGCCTAACCCGGGTGTACAACGACCTCTGGGTCCCCTTCTATGGCGGTTCGGTCCACTGCTCGGTCCTCTTCGGCTTTGTCCACGGGAGAAAATGTTTTTTCATCGAACCCCACTCCGAGAAGAACTTTTTCAGCAGGGGTGTTTTTTACGGGCATCGCGACGACCCTGAGCGGTTCACCTTTTTCTGCAGGGCCGCACTCGAGTTTATGCTAAAGGCGAACAAGCATCCCGACATCATCCACTGCCATGACTGGCAGACCGGCATCGTGCCCGTGCTTTTGTTCGACATCTACAAACATCTCGGCATGGCCCACCCCCGCGTCTGCTATACGCTTCACAACCTCAAGCATCAGGGCGTGACGGGGGAATTTATACTGCACGCAGCCGGGCTCGGCACGACCGACTATTACCTCCATCCGGACCGGCTTCGGGACAATTTCAACCATTCCGCGGTGAACCTCATGAAGGGCGGCATCGTCTACTCAAATTTTGTGGCCACCGTCTCCCCGAGTTACGCATGGGAGATCCAAAACACCCCTCTCTCCTATGGCCTAGGCCAGACCCTTCACGTGCATGCGCAGAAATTGGGCGGGGTCCTCAACGGCGTCGACTACGACGTCTGGAACCCGGCCATAGACAGGCATATCCCTAACCGGTATAACATCGATACGCTGCAGGAAAAGTATAGAAACAAGGAGGCCCTGCGCAACAGGCTCCTTCTGCGCCAGATATACAAGCCGATCGTGGCCTATGTGGGCAGGCTGGACCATCAGAAGGGAGTCGACCTTATCAGGGATGCGCTCTTCTATTCTCTTGCCAACGGATGCCAGTTTGTCCTTCTCGGGTCCAGCCCCGAGCACGGGACCAATAACTACTTCATGAACCTTAAACGGCACCTGAACGACAACCCGGACTGCCATCTCGAGATCGGGTTCGACGAGGAGCTCTCTCATCTCATTTATGCCGGTTCCGACATGATAGTGCTGCCGAGTCTATTCGAACCGTGCGGGTTGACCCAGATGATCGCCCTTAAATACGGCACCATCCCGGTCGTTCGTTCCACGGGCGGATTGAGGGACACAGTCTTTGATGCAGACTACTCACCGAGGCCGTACCATGAGAGAAACGGCTATGTATTCAATGACTTCAATTTCAAGGGGCTGGAGTCGGCGCTCCACCGCGCCATCGGCATGTGGTATGCTTATCCCCAGTACTTCAGGGAACTCATGGTCAATGGGATGCGCTACGACTTTTCATGGAACCACCCGGGGCAGAACTACCTGAATATTTACGAGTATATAAGAGACAAATAAGGGCTGCCCGGATGATGATGTTTGCTTCATAAGATTAAAATCGCAGGTTCGGGAGAAAAAGGAGCTCATATGCGGCCGCTGAGAGAAAGGATTAAAGTATGCGTCATCCTTATCGTCATCTCGGTCCTTCCGAACTTTCTTGTTACTCCGGCCGCTCATGACGGAGAGGTCATCAAGATAGGGGGTGTGGGCAGCGCACTTGGAACGATGAAGATACTCGCCTCTGCCTTTGCCAGGTCACATCCCGGGACAAAGGTAGTGGTGCTTCCAAGCATCGGCACTAAAGGCGCACTCAAGGCGGTGCCTGACGGCGCGATCGACATCGGTCTCCTCGGTGTATCTTTTAGGAAGGATGAGGTCGCCGCAGGTACGATCGTGACCGAATATGCAAGGACCCCCTTTGTTTTCGTGACGAGAAAAGACATAGAAAAGAAAGGCCTCACCACCGAGGAGGTGGCGAGGATCTATAGGGGGGACATGCAGAGATGGCCCGGAGGGGAACGAATCCGTGTGATACTGCGCAGACTTGATGACGCCGACAACCTTATTTTAAAGGGCCTTTCTCCCGCTGTTAAGAATGCGCTGGAAGTTTTGTTTTCCGAGCGGGGACATCTATTTGCGATCACCGATCAGGACAACCTGGACCTGATAGAAAAGACGCCGGGCTCCCTGGGGTACACGACTCTGACCCAGGTGATTGCCGAAAAACGGCGGGTGAAGATTCTCTCTTTAGACAGAGTTTTTCCGAGCGTGGAGACGCTTGCCACCGGCAGCTATTCCCTCTCCAAAACGCTCTCTATCATGACGAAGCAGAGACCTTCCGGCAAGGTCCTCAGCTTCCTCAATTTTGTCATGTCTGAAGAAGGCGCGAAGATATTGAAGGACAACGGAAACATGGTGATTAGAAATAAGTGACCGATCCTCTATGACCAGCCAGAAATCAACAAATATCAGCAGAACGCTTACGTGGTCGGTGGGGATCATCTTCGGTTTGATAGTGATCGCCCTTCCCCTGGGGTTCTTTTTGCTCTCTTACCAGAGTATGGCCGGGAACCTCGAAGCAGAGGCCGAGGACATAGCAGAGGAACTTTCGCAGGTGATAGCGGAAAACCCCGGCGTCTGGGAATATCAGCAGATACGATACATGGGGTACCTTTCGATGAGACCGTGGCGTGGACACGGAGAGGCCAGGCGTGTCCTCACCAAGGAGGGGAAGGTCGTTGCAGAAAAGTCAGACCCGTTGTCTCAGCCGCTGATCATGCGGTCGGCTGAGGTGTATGATTCCGGGGCAGTGGTTGGAAGGCTTGAGATCTCCCGCTCCCTTCGTCCGCTGCTGAACAGGGCCGCTGTCATTACACTGGCTGTTGTGCCCCTTTCGGTAGCGGCTTTCCTGCTGATGCATATGATCCCGCTTAAGGCGATAAAGAGTTCGGAGGAGTCGCTTAGGGCGAGCGAGGCGAGGTTCCGCAGACTTTCACAGGAATTTCACACCATCCTTAACGCTTCTTCGGACGCTATGTTCCTGGTATCCAGGGACTTGAAGGTCATATGGGCAAATGAGGGCGCATCGGTGTTATTAAAGGGAACAGGGGGCGCAGACCTTGTCGGACGGCATTGTTATGAGTTAATGCATGAACGTTCCAGTCCCTGCCCGGACTGCTATCTCGTCATGAGCATCTCCACCGGACAGCCCGAGAGTTATTCCTACTCGTCCCGCGAGGGGAGACTGCTTGAGGCTCGTGCCTTCCCGATAAGGGAGGAAGACGGGGACATACGGAACGTTCTTGCAGTGATGACCGACGTCACGGAAAAGTCCTTACTCCAGGCAGAGGCGATGAGGGCGGCCCACCTAGCCTCCCTCGGAGAGCTTGCCGCGGGGGTCGCGCACGAGATCAACAACCCCATCAACGGTGTTATCAACTACGCCCAGCTGCTGGTCAACAAAAGCCCTGCAGGAAGCGCTGAGAACGAAATGGCGGGACGGATAATAAAGGAAGGCGACAGGGTAGCGCGGATCGTCAGGGGACTTCTTTCTTTCGCCCGGCAGGATAAGGATGAGAAGTCAGCCGTTCGCCTGCGGGAAATTTTGGACGATACCGTGATGCTGACGGCAGCCCAGCTCAGGAATGACGGCATAAGCCTGCAGATACACGTGTCCGAAAACTTAGCGGAAATAATCGCAAGCCCTCAGCAGATTCAACAGGTCTTTCTGAACATCATAAGCAACTCGCGGTACGCACTGAACCGCAAGTATCCAGGGTTCCATAAAGACAAGACCCTCTCGATATCCTGCGAAAACACGACTACGGCAGGGTCGCCCTACGTGAGGACAATTTTTTATGACCGGGGTATCGGTATACCCGATGACGTGCGGGAGAAGGTGCTGACTCCTTTTTTCTCCACGAAGCCGAGCGGACACGGTACCGGACTCGGGCTGAGCATAAGCCATAGCATCATTAAAGACCACGGAGGCTTTATCATGATCGAAAGCGAGGAAGGCAGTTACACACGAATGATTGTAGACCTGCCGTCGAGGAGGCAAGGTGGAGAAAAAATATAGGATCCTCATCGTCGATGATGAGGAGAGCATCAGATTTACCCTCTCATGTTTTCTAACGGAAGAGGGGTATGATGTAGTTACCGCGAAGAATTACGGCGAGGCGATAGAGATGATCGAAACCGGGTCGTTTGATATGATATACGCTGACATAATTCTCGGTGGAGGCAAGACAGGAATTGATGTCATCCGGGAGGCAAGGGAGAGAGGCATAACCTGTCCCGTTGTCGTCATAACCGGCGCGCCGGCTGTCGAGACTGCTGTGGAAGCGGCCCGTCTCGGCGTCTTTGATTATGTTCCGAAACCGATCCGCTGGGAAAACCTGATACAGACCACGAAGGCCGCGCTGGAAGGGAAAGACCCCTACGGCAAAGAGGGATAGCCTGCTTGCAAGCTATAAAGGGAGATTTAAGCAATTTACTTGAAAAATAGGAGTTTTCTGAGGCAACCGGGGTTACTCCGATTCTATCTCTTTTAGCTGCCTGCGAAGTTCCGTCAGTTTTGTCCGGTAGGCTTCGGCGTCGCCGTAATCGACGAAAAGATGCGTCCTGGAATGGCGCCGGGCCTTACCCGAAGCGTGTTTAACGGGACACCAGTACTGTTCCGTCCTCGCGGCAATTTCCATTGCATACGAAGAAAGACCGTTAAAGTAACTGCAATAATCGCAGTTCAGCCTTTCAAGGAAGTTCAGGTATTTCAGATAATGACGGTCAAGAACGATATGGTCCGACCGCTTCACCTTCGGGATTCCGTAGACCGGGAAGCAGACCGCCTGATATATCCACAGCCCCAGGTCCATGAGCATAGTCGGGACTATCATTACATATATTACGGGCGCGGACAGTATGGTAAGGATAGGGGCCCTGATGATATAGAAGAAAAGCGAACTCGCAATCTTCTTGTGAAGCTCGAGAATCTCCCGTTCGAATATTACCCTGCCTTCGCTTACCCTGAATTTCAGTTCTTCTTCCCTCAGCCTCATCTCAGCCTGTACCTTCTTTTCCAGCTCTCTTATCTCTTCCAGGATCTCATTCAGGTGACTGTTCATCGCCCCTCCTCTGCCGCATCTTCTTTACCTGAACTTTATCACAGGAGGAAAGATTATGTTAATGCGGCATTATTTTTAAACCTGTTCCACTTGATCCCAATGCAGGAGGGGACTGTCCTTTCGCTCATTTTCGCTCCGCTCCGAGGCAATTTCCCGACCCGCATGCTGCAGGTCAATACGGGAAATTGAAGCCGCTCAAAAACAGCCCCTCCTGCCGCATTAATGAACTATACTGAGAATAGGCGGGGTATAGCATTCGAGCGGTTTCTTTTGCCGATATTCGAATGACGGCAACCCACCCTTCGCCCCTCCGAGGAAGGGACCAGGAAAGATTCCGGACAAGCCGGAATGACATCGTACCTGTGGTTCTATTATCCCCTTCGAAAATTCCAGGTTTGCGACAGAGGGTGAAGGTTAAAGATTTTAGGCTGTCTGAGTCCCGAAGACTTTCGGGGCGAGTTCCTAAAATCTACTGAGGCCGACAGAGCAAACCGTTAAGGGATTTTCGTTGGGGCGCCATTCTTTGGGCTACCTTGCTTGGGCGGCAAGAAAAGTGGCTGGGGTGCGGGGCAAAGCCCCCCGCCTATTCCGGTTTGACATGTCTGATCTGTATGAATTATATGGGCCGGATTTGACAGGTTTTCCAGGAAATCGGGAAAAGGAGGAATGTCCCGGGTTATCGGGACTTTTGCTCTTCCGTGCTTTCGAGAAGACGGGTCAGTCCAAGCATGAGCTGAAGCGGCGTCGGGGGGCAACCAGGGATCCGGGCATCGACGGGTATAACCTTGTCGATTCCGCCGAGAGAGGCGTAACTTTCGCCGAAGATACCGCCGTTGCACGCGCAGTCCCCAACAGCGACCACGAGTTTTGGAGAGGGTGTGGCGGCATACGTCCTGCGAAGTGCGATCTCCATATTATGAGTGACCGGTCCCGTGACAAGGAGCATGTCGGCGAAGCGCGGGGAAGCGGTGAAATGGATGCCGTACTTTTCGCAATTGTAGATAGGGTTGTTGATCGCATGGATCTCGAGCTCGCAGCCGTTACATGAGCCTGCGTCGACCTGACGTATGGTGATGCTCCTCCTGAAGCGCTTTCTGATAGCCTCTTCCATTTTAAGCCCGACGACCTCGATCTCCTGCTTCGCATCGAGGGGAAGCGGCTCGGTAACGATGCCTGTACGGAATATCTGTTTGAGGATCCTAATCATAGATCATGCCCCGAGTAGGACTGGTTAAAGCTTTTGTTGCATAGCGGGAAATCAGGCACTATGTTGCCGGGTATCGCCCGCTCAAGCCCCAGCCAGTTGACGCTGGAAGGGTCCCTGACCATGCAGCGGTTGACCTCGCCCGCCAATCCGGACTGGAGCCAGTAGATGATCTCGCCGCGCCAGCCTTCTACCGCTGCGAACCCCGCCTTATCGGGGGGGGGCGTTTCGAAGGGGACGGATATCGCCCCGTCTGGCATGTTCTCCAGTATCCAGCGGATGATCCTTATCGATTCGCGTATCTCCTGGACCCTCACCCATGTCCTTGCGTGGACGTCGCCGGAGATCATTACCGGCACGTCGAGTTCCAGCCTGTCATATTGGTCATAGGGCGGGAAAGGGTTGAAGATGCGACAGTCGAGGTTTAGGCCGCTTGCCCTTGCAACGATGCCGACTGCGCATATCTCTCTTGCCCTCTTCGGTTTTAGCATCCCGGTGTTCCTTACCCTGTCTTCTAAGGACGGGTTTTCTTCATATATTGTTACAAGCCTCTCGAAGTCTTTTGAAAGGCGCGCAAGTTCAGATAGTATTTCATCCTTCCCTTCAGCACCGATATCGACCGCGACCCCTCCAGGTATTACCCTATCCATGATGAACCTGTGGCCGAAGAGCTTATGGTTCGTGCGGAGGAGCATCTCTTTAAGCCTCATCATCTGATACAGCATGAACGCAAAGGCGGCGTCATTACAGATGGCACCTATGTCGCCCAGGTGGTTGGCGATGCGCTCTCTTTCAAGTAGAAGAGCCCTGATCCAGTGCGCCCTTTCAGGCGGATTGTATCCCGCCAGGGATTCGAGCGCCATGCAGAAAGTGAGACTGTGGGCAACGGTAGTGTCCCCTGAGACGCGGCCGGCCAGCCTGAAGCCTTCCTGCCATGAAAGTGCTTCAAACCTTTTCTCTATGCCCTTGTGCACATATCCCAGCCTCTCTTCGAGGTTCAGCACGTCTTCACCCACGGCCTGGAAACGGAAATGGCCGGGCTCGATGATCCCTGCATGGACAGGGCCGACAGGTATCTCGTACACACCTTCCCCCTCGGCCCTGGTCCACTTGTACTCGCCTTTCACCCGCGGCATCGGTCTCGACGCGTCGAATGATTTCCTGAGGGGCCATGAATCTTCAGGCCAATCCTCGAATTTTATCCACGGGCGTGTATCCGGATGGTCCAGCGGGGTAATGCCCATAAGGCTCTGTATCTGCCGCTCGAAGCGATAGGCCGGAAGGAATTTTTTCGTGAGGCTTGGGAAAGCAGGGTCATCGGCCGGCGCCTCTGTCTTCACTATCAGATATTCGGAACCCCAACGATAACATGCGAATATCCCGTATCCTCTCCCTAAGGACGTTTCGTCAGCAGCCCATTCAGCCGCAAGCAGTGCATATGCTTTTTTCATCGCCCTTGCCGACTCCACGAATTTCTCCCTGGGCACGGAGCAGAAGACCACCTTGGCCGGGTATTGATAACCCTCGATGAAATGGACATCCTCGCCAAGCAGTGCGGTTATTGCGTCTTTCAATATGCTCATTTCAGCAGCTCCACCGCGGTATGAAACCACTGGTTCAGAAAATCAGGCAGATAAATACCTATAAAAAGGACCAAGGCCATATGGAGCAAGACCGGAATATGTGCGACGGTCATCGGTTTTTGGTATGAAGGGACTTCTCCGGAGACCATCGGCTGGACCCTTCTGAAGAGGGCCGCGAAGGCGACGCCGAGACCCAGAAGGAGAAACGGGGTAAGAAGAGGGGCGTCTTTTATCGTGGCGGTCAGGATGAGGAACTCGCTCGTGAATACTCCGAAGGGCGGCATGCCGACGATCGCCATCACCCCGAACATCAGTCCCCATCCGACGAGCGGATTGCCCTTGAAGAGCCCCTTTATCCTGTCCATGTCCTGTGTCCGGTGCATCTGCGACGCGTGGCCGACAGTGAAAAAAATGGACGACTTGGCAAGACTGTGGACGAGCATATGGAGGAGGCCGCCGAAGGTCGCGATGGGGCCTCCCAGACCGAAGGCGAAGGTGGCGATTCCCATATGCTCGATAGACGAATATGAAAACATCCGCTTGATGTCCTTTTGCCTCAGGAGTGAGAACGCAGCTACAAGGATCGAGATGAGCCCGAAGCCCATCATGATGTCGCCGGCGTGATGAGTGCCGGTGGAGCCGTCCACTAAGACTTTGCATCTGATGAGCGCATAAAGGGCGACGTTCAAAAGCAGGCCGGAAAGCACTGCGGAGATAGGAGTCGGGCCTTCGCTGTGCGCATCCGGAAGCCAGTTATGAAGTGGCACAAGACCGACCTTCGTGCCGTATCCCACCATAAGAAAGACGAAGGCAAGCGACAGCACCGTCGGCTCCAGCTGGCCGCTCACCCGGCTGAGGTTTGTCCAGAGCAGGGCCTCTCCTCCCTCACCCAGGACCTTCTCCGCCGCAAAGTATAAGAGCACTGTCCCGAAGAGCGCCTGGGCAATGCCGACGCCGCAGAGGATAAAATATTTCCAGGCAGCCTCGATCGCGGTCGGCGTGCGGTATAGCGAAACCAGAAGGACCGTTGACAGCGTGGCCAGTTCCATCGCGATCCATAATACGCCGACATTGTTCGTCAGAAGGCAAAGGAGCATGGCGAAGATAAAGAGCTGAAACATCGCATGATAAAAACGCATACCTATATGCCCGACGCGGCCGTGCTCCCTCTCCCTGCGCATATAGCGCCTACTGAATACGGCGGTAGTCATCGAGACGAATGAGGTGAGGACCGCAAGATAGACATTAAAGGCGTCGACAAAGAAAAACTTCCCTCCGGCCAGCATCGGTCCGTGATAATAGACCTGGAAGGCCAATCCCAGCCCCGCTGCAAAATTTGCGGCCGAGCAAAAGATATTGATCTCCGGCGCAAACTTTCTGTCTCCTACAAAGGCCAGTATGATCGCCGCAGCAAGAGGCACCACCAACAGAATAAGCAGCATCATAGGGCCACTCCGGCCCTTGCCAGCCTATCCAGCACGGGAGAGGCCGGTGAAAAATCTATTATGCGACACCTTGTAAAAAAAGACCTTTGAGGGGTCGGCAAAAGGACCTCTGAATCTTGTAGAGGACTATATATATAAGTCATCAAGTCGATCATAAAAATTTTTCAACCGCCTGTCCCGGGTTTATGCCCATGGGCTAATCCCCTTCCTTCAGCCGCGCCATCTGATCTACGTCCAGACTGTCGAATGTCGTGTGTATATGGAAAAAGAAAATCCCGAAGATAAACGCCGCGATCAGGACGTCGAGCGCAACGCCGAGTTCGACCACAAGGGGCATGCCGTAGGTCGCGCTGGTGGCCGCAAAGAAGAGCCCGTTTTCCATCGCCAGAAAACCTATGATCTGCGTGACCGCATGCCTTCTGGTGATCATCATCAGCAGCCCGATCATGACCGTGGCGAGCGCTACCGCAAGGGTGGAACGGGTCACCAGTGTCGAGAGCTCCCGGACAGGGGCCGTCAGGTGGTAGGAGAAGATGACGAGTGCGATGCCGATCAGCATTGTGAGCGGCACGTTGACGATGGTCTCAACCTCCTTTTGAATCTTCAGACGCAGGATCAGGACGTGCAGGATGTACGGCAGGAGGACCACCTTGAGCGAGAGCGTGAGGACCGAAGAGATATAGAGGTGGTGTTTCCCCGCCACAAAACCGACGATGGCGGTGCTGATCGAAAGGAAGAGCCCCTGCCAGGCAAAGAGATGTATCAGCCCGTACATCCTCCGCTGGACCAGCATGCCGAATGCG
>Ga0316628_100005306_pt1 | contig 10299 bp, 5 predicted proteins | sample OWC_Aug_M2_C1_D5_FD_207648 | JGI IMG/M metagenome (GOLD analysis project Ga0316628, IMG submission 207648) | Wetland soil microbial communities from Old Woman Creek delta, Ohio, United States - OWC_Aug_M2_C1_D5_C | ecosystem: Environmental > Terrestrial > Soil > Wetlands | place: USA: Ohio... | reverse complement strand
CGACGAGTACTTCTTCTCGATGGAGTTCGTCTACGGGCAGGACCTCAGCCACCTGCTCCGGCGCGCGGCCGAGACGCGCAAGCCCCCGTCGCTCGACACCGCGCTGACGATCGTGATCGCGCTGTGCGCCGCGCTTCATCACGCGCACGAGAAGGAAGGCGCCGACGGCAAGCCGCTGCACCTCGTGCACCGCGACGTGTCGCCGCAGAACGTGCTGATCAGCTACGACGGCGCGGTCAAGCTGATGGACTTCGGCATCGCGAAGGCCGCGAACAACTCGACGAAGACCCGCGACGGCACGCTCAAGGGCAAGATCGCGTACATGTCCCCGGAGCAGGGGACGTCGGGCAAGGTCGATCGCCGCAGCGACATCTTCTCCCTGGCGATCCTGCTGTGGGAGCTCACCACGTTCAGGCGCCTCTACCGCGCGGAGTCGGACTTCGAGACGCTGCGCAAGATCATCCAGGAGGACGCGCCGAAGCCGTCGAAGCACCGTCCGGACTACCCGCCGGCGCTCGAGAAGATCGTGATGAAGGGCCTGCGGCGCAACCCGGCCGAGCGCTACCAGACCGCGGAGGAGCTGCAGGAGGACCTCGAGGCGTTCGCGCGCGAACAAAGGCTCGTGATCTCGACCGTGTCGATGTCGCGCTACATCCGCGATCTGTTCTCCGAGCGCGTGCAGGCGTGGGCGCGCGCGCAGCAAGCGGGCAAGTCGTTCGCCGACTTCCTCGTCGAAGGCTCGCAGGTCCAGGAAGGCAGCGCGATCACGGCCGACACGTGGGTCGCGCCGTCGACCGAGCCGACCGCGACCACGATGGCGAACGAGCCCGAGCTGTCGGTCTCCGAGGAGCCCCAGTTCCCGATCAAGGACACGCGCAGGCGCACGGTCGCGATCGCGGTTGGCGTCGCCGCGCTCGTGCTCGGCGTGATCGGCTGGCGGCTGATCGCGTCGTCGAACGAGCCGCCAACGAAGGCCGCAGCGCCCGCGGCGGTGAAGCCGCCCGAGCCGGCCGCACCGGCGCCGGTCGCCGCACCGCCGCCCGAGCCGGTGGTCGCGAAGCCGCCCGAGCCGGTGGTCGCGAAGCCGCCCGAGCCGCCTCCTGCTCGACCGCCGTCGCCGGCTGCCAAACCGCCGGTCAAGCATGTCGTCAAGCCGGTCAAGCCGGTGACGAAGCCGCCGGTCGTCAAGCCGAAGCCCAAGGAAGACCTCGACTCGCCGTTCCCGAACTAGGAGCCTTCGATGCGCCTCTTGCCCGCGTCGGTACTGGTAGCAGGGTTGTGTGGATCTGCGCTCGCCGACGACGCGAAAGCGAAGGCGCACGAGCACAGCGAGGCCGGCACGAAGTTCTTCAACATCCAGGAGTACGACAAGGCCGCGGACGAGTACCAGCAGGCGTACTTGCTCGATCCCGACCCGGCGTACCTCTATGCGGTCGCGCAAGCGCAGCGGCTCGGCGGCGATTGCGAGAAGGCACTGCTCTCGTACAAGGCGTACCTGCGCACGAACCCGGTGGATCCCTCCAAGGCGCAGACGAACATCGAGCGCTGCGAGCAGGACCTCGCGAACCACACGGTGACGCGCGAGACCAGGATCGAGGCGCCGATCATCGAAGCGCCGGTGATTCCCGCGCCGCCGCCCCCACCGGCCGAGCCGGAGATGGTGTCGGCGCCGTGGAGCGGAGACTGGGTCGGCCACGTGCTCGTCGGTACCGGCGTGGTCGCGACGGCGGCCGGTGCGTACTTCTTCATGACCGGGCGCTCGGCGATCTCCGACAACAACACCGCCTCGACCTACGATCAGTTCGCGAGCGCGCACGGCGGGCTCGGCAACGCGCACACCAAGGAGGTCATCGGCGTGTCGGCGATGGCGGTGGGCGGCGCGCTGGTCGTCGGCGGCGTGATCCACTACTTCGTGCACACGCGCCCCACGCCGGTCGAGCACCTCTCTGCGATCGTCGGACCGCAGAGCACCACGCTCGTGCTCTCGGGGGCGTTCTAAGATGCGCCTGGTCGTCGCCGCGCTCGTGCTGCTCGCCGCGTGCTTGCAGCCGAAAGACACGTTCACGTGCGCGGACTCGACGTCGTGCGGTGCAAGCGGCACCTGCGAGTCGACCGGCTTCTGCAGCTTCGCGGACTCGACGTGCCCGTCGGGACGGCGCTATGGCCAGTACGCCGGGGCAGGGCTCGCCGGCGAGTGCGTCGTGCCGGCGGGGCCGCAGTGCTCGAACGGCATCGACGACGACGGAGACGGCTTCGTCGACAGCGCAGATCCGGGGTGCTCGAGCCCCGACGACGCCGACGAGCACGGCGACGCGCAGTGCGACAACGGCATCGATGACGACCAGGACGGCGCGACCGACTTCCGCGTGGACGGCCAGGGCGATCCCGGGTGCTCCGATCCGGTCGACGGCTCCGAGCACGGCGACATCGCGTGTGACAACGGCGCGGATGACGACGGCGACGGCCTCGCCGACACGAGCGACCCCGGGTGCTCGGGGCCTCAGGATGCCGACGAGCACGGCACGCTCGCGTGCGACAACGGGATGGACGACGACGGCGATGGCCGCACGGACTTCCTCGCGGCGGGCGGCGGCGATCCCGGCTGCACCGGCCCCGGCGACGCGAGCGAGCACGGCTCGGCCGCGTGTGACGACGGCGTCGACAACGACAGCGACGGCAAGGTCGACTTCCAGCTCGATCCGGTCGCGAATGATCCGGGGTGCACCGGTCCGGAAGACACCGACGAGCACGGGACGATCGCGTGCGACAACGGCGTCGACGACGACGGCGACGGCCTCGTCGACTTCAACGTCACCAACGCCGGTGACCCGGGCTGCTCGTCGCCGCTCGACCTCTCCGAGCGCGGCAGCGACGTCTGCGACAACGGCCTCGACGACGACGGCGACGGTCTGGTCGACATGATGGACCCGGGCTGCGCGAGCCCGGTCGACCCCGACGAGCACTGCATGCAGGGTGCCGCGTGCGCGCAGTGCGACGACGGCGTCGACAACGACACCGACGGCACGCTCGACTTCCGGCTCGACGGCACGGGCGACGCCGGCTGCGTGAGCCCGGTCGACACGTCCGAGCTCGGCGCGACCGCCTGCAGCGACGGCATGGACAACGACGGCGACGGTGCGATCGATCTCGCGGATCCGGGCTGCGCGAACGCGCTCGATTCGAGCGAGAAGGGCACGATCGCCTGCGACAACGGCGTCGATGACGACGACGACGGCCTCACCGACTACCTGACGACGGGCGGCGATCCGGGCTGCTCCGGGCCCAACGACGCGAGCGAGAAGGGGGCCGGCGCGTGCGACGATGGCCTCGACAACGACGGCGACGGGCTCGCCGACTACCGGCTCGACGGCGCCGGTGATCCGGGCTGCACCGCACCGTCGGATTCCAGCGAGCGCGGCACGGTCGCGTGCGACGACGGCGCCGACAACGACGGCGACGGGCTCACCGACTACGCGACGACCGGCGGCGATCCGGGCTGCGCCTCGGCGTCGGACACGAGCGAGCTCGGCACGTCGGTGTGTGACGACGGCGTCGACAACGACGACGATGGGTTCGTCGACTTCAAGCTCAGCGGCGGTGACCCGGGCTGCTCGTCGCCGACCGATACGAGCGAGCGCGGCGGCAGCAGCGCGTGCGACGACGGTCTCGACAACGACTCCGACGGCACCCACGACTTCCGGCTCGACGGCACCGGTGACGTCGGCTGCTCGACGGTGTCCGACACGAGCGAGCGCTGCACCCCGGGCACGGGCTGCCCGGACTGCGACAACGGCATCGACGACGACGCCGACGGGTTCACCGACTACCGCAACGACGCGTCGGGTGACGCGCAGTGCACCGGACCGACCGACACGAGCGAGCTCGGCCCCCCGGCGTGCTCGAACGGCCTCGACGACGACGGCGATGGCCTGATCGACGGCGCCGATCCGGGCTGCACCGACGCCAGCGACACGAGCGAGAAGGGCACCGGCGCGTGCGACAACGGCGTCGACGACGACAACGACGGCCTCGCGGACTACGTCCAGGCAGGCGGCGGCGACCCGGGGTGCAGCTCGCCGGCCGACGGAAGCGAGCGGGGCACGAACGCGTGCGACGACGGCACCGACAACGACGGCGACGGTCTCATCGACTTCAACCTCAACGCGTCGCTGACCGATCCGGGATGCACCAGTGTGACCGACACCGACGAGCACGGCACCGCGGCCTGCGACGACGGCGTCGACAACGACTCCGACGGCACGACCGACTTCCGCACCACCGGCGGCGATCAGGGATGTGACTCGGCGTCCGATGCGAGCGAGAAGGGCACCAACGAGTGCGACGACGGCGTCGACAACGACTCCGACGGCCGCACCGACTTCAACACGAACGCGTCGCTGTCCGATCCGGCCTGCACCGATCCCTCCGGCGCGAGCGAGAGGTGCAGCGGCGCCGGCTGTCCGGCCTGCGACGACGGCGTCGACAACGACAGCGACGGCCGCACCGACTTCTCGACGAACGCGGCGATCTCCGATCCGGGGTGCTCGGACCCGACCGACACCGGCGAGAAGTGCGCGCCGGGCGCGGGCTGTCCGCAGTGCGACGACGGCACCGATAACGACAGCGACGGCGCCACGGACCTCGCCGACGCCGGCTGCAGCGGTCAGCCGACCGGCAACAACGAGGGTGCGAACCAGACCGCGTGCTCCGACGGCGTCGACAACGACGGCGACGGACAGATCGACCTCGCGGACCCGGGATGCGCGAACGCCGCCGACACCAGCGAGAAGGGCACGACCCAGTGCGACGACGGCACCGACAACGACAGCGACGGGCGCACCGACTACAACATCGATCCCGCGGTCGGCGATCCCGGGTGCTCCGGCGCGTCGGATACCTCCGAGAAGTGCAGCGGAGGCAGCTGTCCGGCGTGCGACAACGGCCTCGACGACGACAACGACGGCCGCACCGACTACGCGACCAGCAACGGCGACTCCGGCTGCTCGGGTCCGACCGACACGTCCGAGCACGGCACGACGGTCTGCGACGACGGCCTCGACAACGACGACGACGGCCTGTTCGACTACCAGCTGTCGGGCGGCGATCCGGGCTGCTACAGCCGCACCGACTCGAGCGAGCACACGAGCAACACCGCCTGCGACAACGGCCAGGACGACGACGGAGACGGCCTCTCCGACTATCAGCTGTCGGGCGGTGACCCGGGGTGCACGAGCGCGACCGACTCGAGCGAGCACGGCACCGCGCAGTGCGACGACGGCCTCGACAACGACGGCGACATGCGGTTCGACTACACCACCAACTCCGCGGTGAGCGACCCCGGCTGCTCGAGCCCCAGCGACACGAGCGAGCACTGCACGCAGGGCTCGGGCTGCCCGCAGTGCGACGACGGCGTCGACAACGACTCCGACGGCCACATCGACCTCACCGACACGTCGTGCCAGGGCCCGACCTGGACGAGCGAGAGCTCGGGCGCGACGTGCACGGCCAACAGCGTGACGTTCACGACCAACGGCACGTTCGTGCTGCCGGCCGGCTGCAAGAGCATGACGGTGAACGCGTACGGCGGCGGCGGCGCGGGTGGCGCGAAGAACTCTGGAACCTCGGCGGCCGGCGGTACGGGCGGCCTCGCGATCATGAGCTTCACCAACCAGGTGCCGACGACATCGTTCACGATCACCGTCGGCGGTGGCGGCGTGTGCGGCTCGTCGAGCTACACGCAGGGCGGCTACAACGGCGGCCGCGGCGGCGACGTCGGCAGCAGCGGCGGCACCGGCGGTGGCGCGAGCTCGCCCCCCGGCGGGACCGGCGGTACCGCGGGAGCCGGTGGTGCCGGCGCGGGTCGCAACGGCGGCTACGGCGGCGGTGGCGGCGGCGGCGCGGCCAGCACGGCGCGCGGAAACAGCGCCGGCGCGGCGTCGACGTTCCAGCTCACCGCGACGCTCGCGGACTGGGTCGTCGGCGGCGGCGGTGGCGGTGCCGGTGCCGAGTACGCGTCGGGCGATCTCGCGGGTGCGGGCGCCAACGCCTGCAACGGCTACAACGGGGCCAACGGCGGTGCCGGCACGGCGGGCGGCGGCGGTGGTGGCGGCGGTGGCGCGTGCTTCTGCCTCGGCGGCACGTGCACCTCGACGCCGACGTCGGGCGGCGGGGCCGGCGGCACCGCAGGTACCGGCGCGTGCAGCAGCGCGCAGAACGGCGCAGCGGGTAAAGTCATCATCACGTATCCGTGATTCGCTCCCGGCTCTCGATCCTCGTCCTCCTCGCCGCCTGCCAGCAGCACGGCGATCGCGCGCCCGCGCAGGGCTCGGGCGCCAGCGTCGCTCCGCCACCTCCGCCACCTCCGCCGCCGACCTCGTCGTCCGCGACGTCGCCTCCGCCGCCGCGCCCTCCGGCGCCGCCGCTACCGCCCAAGCTGCCCGGCAAGCGGCGCGACCTCGATGCCGGCAAGGCCTACAAGGCCGCGATCGCCGACCTCGACGGACACGCCGATCTCGTGCTCGTCGACGGCGACGCGATGCGCGTGCTCGATCACACCGGCAAGGAGATCGCGCGCGCGCCGGTCACCGGCGGCATCGAGCTGCTCGTCCCGGCGGATCACGAGCTCTACGCCGGCTGGGGCCAGAGCCGCGATCACATGGACGCCAAGGCGCGCGTCACGCGCCACCGGCTCGACCACGGGACGCTGCGCGAGGAGCAGGTGCTCGCGCCGGTGACCACGCGCCAGGACGTCGTCGCGATCATTCCGAGCGGCAAGGATCTGCTGGTCGCGTACTTCGAGAGCAAGTACATGGTCCGCAAGGTGCTGCTCGAGGACGGCGTCGAGACCGATCCGGTCTCGCTGCGCATGGCGACCGCGTGGGCGGTCGGGCCGATGGGCACCGTCGTCGGGCGGCTCTACGGCGACGCCAAGGGTGTCGATGGCGATGCGTTCATCCTCGCCGCCGGCGGCACGCGCACGCCGCTGCCGACGACGCGCGGGGTGCAGGGCCTCGCGATCGCGGGCAACGACATCTTCGTCGGCGACGGCTGGCACCAGAACTACGCCGACCGCGCACAGGGTTTGCTGACCTGGCTGCGCCGCGACGGCGGCGCGTATCGCAGCCAGCTGATCGAGGACACGCCCGGGCAGTTCACGATCTTCCAGATCATCGCGGCCGACCTCGACGGCGACGGCTCACCCGAGCTCGTCACGCGCGGCAACGCCTACGTGCGCGTCTACAAGCGAAACGGCGACCGCTGGCAGGGCCAGACGATCGCCGGAGTCGCACGCGATATCGCCGTCGGGAATCTCGACGGCACCGGTAACGAGGTCGTCATCCTCGGAGACCACTCCGAGGTCGTCGACCTCCACTGATCACTGCGCCGCGACGGCCGCCTTGATCAGCTTCTTGATGTTCGAGACGTCGACGTTCGGGTTCGACGGCTCCCACTGACCGGTCGGCGACCACAGGAAGTCGATGTGGCTGTTCTCGGCGTCGGTGCAGTAGCGGCCACCGATGATCTTGCCGGTCGAGCCGACCTCGAGGATGTAGTGGTAGTCGTCCGTCGAGACGTTGTCCTTGTAGCCGATGGGCGCCTTGCCCGGCGAGCCCTCGACGACGTAGCTGACGGTCGCGCGGACCTCGTACAGCTCCTTCGCGTCGGTGTTGTAGGTGTACGTGTCGCCGGTCGCGCCGACGCACTTCATCGCGTCCGAGGCCGAGACCTTGTCCTGCTTCGTGATCTCGTAGCCGACGACCGGCTGGTTCCACACCTCGTAGTTCGCCGTCTTGTCCTCGACGAGCGGCAGCGTGTTGAGGCCGAGGAAGTTCGCGAGGACGACGTGCATCGCGCCCGGGTTGACGTCGGCGCAGTCATCGTTCGCCGAGCCGTGGACGTCGTGCTTGATCTCCTTGTCGTTGCAGCGACCGCCGAGCATGACGGCGGAGGTCTGGTCGAACGCGTTCTGGATCAGCGCCTTGATGTCGCCGACCTCGAACGTGACGCCGTTCATCGTCACCGCGTGCTGCGGCTCGGGCACGAGCTGCGACGCCGGGGTCCACGCGTGGCAGCTGCCCCACCAGCCCTGGACGCCGTCGATGCCGTCGTTGCCGTAGTTGTCGGTCGTGCCGTCGTGGTCGTCGTCGATGCCGTTGTGCATCAGGCCGATCTCTTCGTAATTCTCGGTCTGCCACTTCGCGGCCGGGCCCGCGCAGTTGTTGTACGTGTCCCAGGCGGCCTTCGCGCCGTCGCCGTACATCGCCGGCTGCGTGTCGCAACCCGGCGCGTTGTTGAACGCCGCGTCGTACTTCTCGAGCGGCGACTTCTGGTCCGCGCCCTGCCAGCGCGCGTTGTGCGAGCCTTCCGACGCCGGCCAGTAGGTGTCCGCCCAGACGCTCGCGGCCTTGCCGACGGCCTCGGGGTAGGTGTCCTTCCACACCGGCGTGTCGCGCCAGCCCTTCTTCGGCAGCTTCTCGAGGTGGCACTCGAGGTGCTGCGCCATCACGGACGGGTCGTTCTTGTCGTCCCAGCCGTCCGACTTGCCGTCGCCGACCGGGCGGCTGTTGCACTCCGCGTCACCTGGCTGGCAGTCCTGCGCAGGGGTGTCGGCACAGCCGACCAGGGAGAGCGAACCGAGCAGGGTGAGTCCGAGGAGCGAGCGCGTCATCATGATGCCCGACCCCTATGGCATGGCGCGTGCCACCCCCCGGGGGACGGGTTTCGGCCGGGTTAGGCCTCGCGACCGGGACACTCGACCTGCCGATCGTCGTGTGAACACGATTGGACTTGCCGGCAGGCGGACCAGCCATCACTCGCTGCGACTGGCGCGCTGGTCATCGACCAACTTGTGCAACCTGGTCGCGAGCTCGGTACGGCTGCGCACCGCGAGCGCGGCGAACACGTTGGTCAGGTAGTTCTTGACCGTGCCCTCGACGATCTGGAGCCGCTCGGCGATCTCGCGGTTGCGGTGGCCCTGCACGGCGAGGAACGCGATCCGGATCTCCTGCGCCGATAGCCGGAACTTCTCGGCGAGCACCTGCTTGACGTCGACCTCGCGCAGCGCATCGACCGAGAGCGTGATCGCGAACGCCGCGCACGGCACCTGCCGGCACCGCGCGTGGAGCCGGCGGTTCTCGGGTGCGGTGACCTCGGTCGCCTGCGTGAACCGGCCACCGAGGCGCTGCGACGACTGCACGAGAGGACGCAGCCGCTCCCACAACCGAGGCGGGACCTGGCTCGCCGTGGTTCCGAACAGCGCGCACAGCTGATGGGCGAGCGTGTTGCTGCGGTAGATGTTTCCGGCGTCGTCCACGAGCAAGATCCCGACGTCGAGGCTCTCGATCAGCAGCTCGATCTGCTCGAGCGCAGCGAGCGACGCCACATGCGGCCCGTGATCGACGTACGGCCCCGTCTCGTCGGGTTCGACCGCGTTCGGCGCGCCTGGCACGAGCGGCTTTGGCATCCCCGTCTAGTCATCATGACGTCGCCGGTGCAGCGGTAGCAAGTACTCGATAGGGCATGACGTTCGTCAGGTGACGGACGCACTGTGACCTTCCGCGGACTTCCGCTGCTGCGAGCGCAGTGCCTCGCCACGCCTACATCGACTTCTCTTCGGGCTTCGTCGACTTGTCCTCGGGCTTCATCGACTTGTCCTCGGGCTTCATCTTGTCCTCGGGCTTCATCTTGTCCTCGGGCTTCATCGTCTCGCCCTTGGTCGGGCGCTCGATCGTGATCGCCGCGGCCTGGGTGTAGGTCGCCTGGATCTTGTCGCCTTCCTTGAGATCGCCGAGCTTGGCCTGCAGGTCGGGGTCCTTGACGTCGATCGTGTCCTGCTCGCCGTTCGGGCGCTTCACGGTGACCTGGTTCTTGCTCTTGTCGACGTTCACGATCTCGACAGCGCCGGTTCTCTGGTGCGCCACGATGCCGCTCGGCAGCTTGCTCGCGTTGCGCTCGATCAGCGTGCGCTCGTCTCCCGCCGGTGCGGCTTCGCCACTCTTGGCGAGCGAGAGCCCGATCGACTGGTAGTAGTCGACCTTGAGCTTGTCGCCTGGCTTGATCTCGTCGAGCCTCTTGACGCTCTGGGGCACCTGCAGCGTCATCTCGAGGCCGTTGTCGCCCTTGAGCGTGAGCTGCCGCTTGGCCGTATCGACGCGTACGACGCTCGCCTCGGTCGACTTGCGTTCCATCATCGACATCGACTTCGACTCGTCGGTCGGCTTCGGGGTATCCGCGATTGCGGGCCCCATCGCGAGCCAGCTCGCCATGCCGAAGCCGATCGCACACAAGAATTTCTTCGTT
>Ga0316628_100005305_pt1 | contig 10299 bp, 8 predicted proteins | sample OWC_Aug_M2_C1_D5_FD_207648 | JGI IMG/M metagenome (GOLD analysis project Ga0316628, IMG submission 207648) | Wetland soil microbial communities from Old Woman Creek delta, Ohio, United States - OWC_Aug_M2_C1_D5_C | ecosystem: Environmental > Terrestrial > Soil > Wetlands | place: USA: Ohio... | reverse complement strand
GTGTGGCGGCGTTCACGGACCTGGTGATCACGGGGACGGCGGGAGACCGGACGCTGAGCTTCACGTCCGGGACACTGACCAGCGCGACCTCCGGGACGATCGCGGTGTCGGCCGGAGCGGCCACGCAGCTGACGATCACGACCGAGCCCTCGGCGAGCGCGCAGAGCGGAGTGGCTCTGGCTCAGCAGCCGGTGATTCAGCTGCGGGACGCTTCGGGCAACGCGGTGAGCCAGTCTGGTGTGGAGGTGGTGGCAGCGATCGCGAGCGGCGGTGGGACGCTGGGTGGCACGGATACGGTGCTGACGGACGGGAGCGGGGCGGCGGCGTTCACGGACCTGGTGATCACGGGGACGGCGGGAGACCGGACGCTGAGCTTCACGTCGGGCTCGCTGACGGGCGCTACGTCCGGGACGATCACCCTAGGGCCCGGAGTCGCCAGCCTGCTCGTCTTCACGAGTCAGCCTGAGAACACTACAGCGGGCGCAGCCTTCGGGGTGGTCGTCACCGTTCGAGACGCTGCAGGCAACACGGCCACGGACTTCGACGAATATGTCACGGTGACGCTGGCGCACGGAGCATCGGGCGCGAGCCTCTCCGGGGAGGCAACGGTGGCCGCAGTGGACGGCGTGGCGACGTTCACCGGCTTGAGCATCGACTCGGCGGGAACGGGGTATGAGCTGGATGCGTCGGCAACGGATGTGACGGGGACGAGCAGCAACGCATTCGATATCGCGGCGGGAGAGGCCACTCAGCTCGTCTTAACCGTGCAGCCGTCGGACGCAGCACAGGATTCCACTATCAGCCCGGAGATTGAAGTCAGAGCACTTGATTCGCTTGGCAACCTCGCGACCAGCTTCGAGGGCGACGTGAGCATCGCCATCGAGACCGACCCGCCAGGTGGTTCCACGCTCTCCGGCACCAGCCCGAAGGCTGCGTCAGGAGGAGTGGCGACGTTCAGCGACCTCAGCATCGACAAGGTGGGCAATGGCTTCAAGCTGCGGGTCACCTCCGGTACCCTGACGGGCGCCACCAGCACTACATTCAACATCACGTCACCATGAACTGTCCGAATTGCCGCGCCGGCGAGATATCGCCCGAGACGAACCGTTGCGACCTGTGCGGGCTCGCGCCGGAGGGGCTCGTCGCTGAGGCGACGCAGGCCGGGGTTCTCGACGACTTCGCGCGGCAGGAGCTCGCCGAGCGCTTCCGCGTCGACGCTTTCCTCGGCCGGGGCGAGAAGTCAGCCATCCTTCTCGCCCGTGAGCACGGCTCGAGCCGGCAGATAGTAGTGAAGGTGCTCCCGCGCCCAGCGGGAGGGAGAGAGGGGACGGACGGGCGGTTCCGCACTGCCGTACAGGCGATCGTGGGAATCGAGCACCCGCACATCGTCCCCGTCTTCGACTTCGGGTGGACGGAGCACCTCTACTGGTACTCGATGCAGCACGTGCAGGGGCGCTCGCTCCGCACCTCCCTCCTCTCGCGCGGCCCGCTCGACCTCAAGGCCTGCCTGCGGCTCGTCGCGCAGGTGGCGAGCGCGCTCGACTACGTGCACCGCCGCGGCCTCGTGCACGGTGGCCTCAAGCCGGAGAACGTCCTGATCGACGCCGAGGGGTGGGCGCACGTGTGCGATCTGCTGGTGCCCCGTGCGCTCGATCCGCCGCCACTCACGCGGCTGGCGCCCCGGCCGCGGGCGGCGGGGGCTGGAGCGGCGTCGGTGTCGCGCGAGGGGCGGTCGTCGGGGCCGGAGCCGGCAGCGGAGCAGGCGGGGGGGGACGCGGAGGCGCCGGCGCCGGAGCCGCCGCCGTACCAGGCGCCGGAGGATCTTCGCACGCCGCTCTCGGACCAGTACGCGCTCGCGGTCCTGGTCTACGAGTGCCTTGCCGGCTCACCGCCGCCCCGCCCCGGCTCGGGCATAGCGCCGGCGTCGCTCCTCGCGGGAACGCGTCCCGACGTCCCGCCGCACGTCACCCACTCGGTGCGGCGCGCGCTGAGCCCGCGACCCATCGATCGGTTTCCCGGCGTGCTCGACTTCGTGGCGGCGTTGGAGACCGCGTCGCCCCCGGTGCCGGAAGTACTGCCGTCGGCGACCCCGACGGCCACGATCCTGCGCGTGACGGACTGGGAGCCGCCTGGGAGCCCGCTCCGGCAGCGCGTCATCCTCGCGGGGCTGGTTGTCGTTCTCGTCGTCGCCGGCGTCCTGCTGCGCCCCGTGATCGCGCGGCTTCTGGAGCCCTCGTACACGCCGCCGGGATTCGTGCCGGTCGCGCAGCCGCCCAGCGATACGACGCTGGCCGCGCGGCCCGCGGACACGACGCCGCTCCCGGCTCCGCCGGCGGCGCGCGAGGCGCGGCGCCGGCCCGCTCCACCCCCGACCGGGCGCGAGGCCGCTCCACGGACACGCACGGCCGACACGCGGCGGCAGCGGCGCGACAGCGCGACGGCCGCGAACGCGCGCCAGACTCCGGCCCGTCCGGCAGCCGCCGCTCCCCAGAGGGCTGCCGCGCCCGCGCCGGAGATCGCGGTCACCCCGAGCGCGGCGCCGCCATCGGGCGCCGCCCCGGGCGCGGACTCCGGGCGGCTGTTCGTGAGCGCCACTCCATGGGGGCAGTTGTACGTGGACGGCCGTCTCGTGGGCAACACGCCGAGGGCCAACCTCCCGCTGGCGCCGGGCGCGCACACCATTCGAGTGGTGCGGGAGGGATTCGAGTCCTACGAGCGCAGCGTCACACTGGCTCCCGGCCAGGTTCTGCGTCTGACCGACATCGTCCTGGCGGCGCGTCAGCCGTGAGGTGCGCCGCCGCGGCCCTCGCCGTCGCGCTGCTCCTCGGGGCGGCGCTTGCGCGGACCGCACTTGCGCAAACACCGGCGGAGCGGCTCGCTCGTGGCGTGCGCGCCTACCAGGGCCTCGACTACGACAGCGCCGCTGCCATGCTGCGCGCTGCGCTCGAGTCGGGCGCTGCGGGGGCGGGGACCCTGGGGGATTCCGACAGGGTGCGCGCGCTGGCCTACCTCGCCGCGACCGAGTTCTTCCGCGAGAACCGCGACTCCGCCGCCGCCGCGTTCGGCCGCCTGGTGCGCCTCGACCCGCGCTACCGCCCCGACCAGCTCGTCTTTCCGCCCGAGGTGTCGAGCCTCTTCCAGGAGGTGCGGCTCGGCACCCGCGCCGCGATCATCACGGCGCCCCCGCTGACGACAATCGTGTCGGCCGGCGACCGGCTGGTGCTCTGGGTCCACGCCACCTCGTACCACCAGGCGGACGTGACACTCCTGCGCGGCAATGGTGTCCCGGTGCGCAGCCTGTACTCCGGCGGGATCGGCGACAGCCTGCAGATACTCTGGGACGGGCGGACGGCGACGGGCGCCGTGCCCGAGGCCGGCGCCTACGTGGTGCGGGTGGACTCGCGGGCGGCCGACGGGCGCGTGAGCTGGAGCGTGGACCTCCCTCTGGAGGTCGCGCGTCTCGGCGCGGACACGCTGCGCATCCCGCCGCCGCCCCCCGACTCGCTGTTTCTCCCCGAGCGCACGGTCGTGGGGCGAGGCACACGCGCTCTGGTGACCGGCCTCGCCGCGGCCGCGACGGCGGTCCTTCTTCCCTCGCTCGTCGCCGGCGGATCGGCCGGGATGGGCGAGCGCTTCGCCGTGGCCGGCGCCCTCGGCGTCGCCGGAGTGGTGGGGTTCCAGTACCAGCGCCATCCCCAGCCGATCGCCGCGAACATCGCCGCCAACCGCGCGCTCCGCTCCCCCTGGGAACGGCAGGCGGATTCGGTGCGCGCGGAGAACGCCGGGCGGCTCCGGGTGGTGCGGCTCCAGATCCGCGCCGGTGCGTCGCGCGTCGCGGGGGCGCCGTGAGGCGCGCGGCCGCCGTGCTCGTTCTGTGCTCCGCGCTCGCCGCGGGGTCGCTTGCGGCGCAGGTCCCGCGCTTCCTTTCCGCCGACGCGGGCGTCTCGCGGGTGCGCTTTCGCAGCGTCGTGCCCGGAGGGGGCGAGGTGATGACCGGAGTCGAAGCGGGCGTCCACGTGCGCGCTCTCCTCGGCGCCGTCTCGGTCGAGGTGGCGTACGGGCAGGGCCGTCTCTCCGCCGACACGGGCCTCGCCACCCCGCGGGACCTCGTGAACGGGAGCTTCTTCCTCGCGCTGCAGCCGGCGTCGTGGCTGGCGCTCAAGGTGGGGCCGCACGCGAGGGCGTACGTGGCCACGGGGGGCACGGAGCGCTGGATGCTCTGGGAGAGTCGCGCGCGCGCCGACGGGGCCATCATCCCCGGGATGCTGCAGGTGCACGCCGAGGGGTGGCTGTCCCTCTCGTCCGACGTGAACGTGGCGCCCGGCGCCGCCGGTGCGCGGGGCGGCGAGATCGGGCTCACCCTGCGCCCGCCGCAGTCGCTGGTGTGGGCGCGGCTCGGCTACGCGGTGGACCAGGCGAAGCTGAAGGGCGGTGCTCGCACCGAGACCGTCGAGATGGTGGTCCTCGCGGTGGGCGTCGGCGGTCGGTAGCGAGCGGCGCGCTGCACTTCCGCTCACCTTCCGCGGAGAATCCGCCCGTATGTGGCCAGGGGAGGAACCGGCACGAGGACCGGCCCGGCGCGGGTCATCAGGAGCCGCGGCTTCAGGTAGCGGACGTTCGCCTCAGTTGACCGCCTCGGTCGTGGATGCAGGGAAGCTCGGCGCGAGTCCGGCGGGTGGCGCCCGCCGGACTCGCGCGGCCGGCCGCCCTCACGCCCCGGCCCGCTCACTCGGCAGGCGATGATGCAGCCCGAATCCCTCCGCTCTCTCTCCGGCCTGCCCAGGCTTTACGGTGACCTGGCGGACTGGTACCCCCTGCTCACTCCGCCCGAGGACTACGCCGAGGAGGCCCAGATCTTCCTGGGGCTGTTCCGCGACGCGTGTGCACTGCCGCCGCGCACGTTGCTCGATCTGGGCAGCGGCGGCGGGCACAACGCCTCGCACTTGAAGAGCGGCCTTGCGCCGACCCTGGTCGACATCTCGGCACGCATGCTGGATCAGAGCCGCGCGCTGAACCCCGAGTGCGAGCACGTCGAGGGTGACATGCGCACGGTCCGGTTGGGTCGGATCTTCGACTGCGTGCTGGCCCATGACGCGGTGAGCTACCTCACATCCCGCGAGGACGTCGCTCGCACCATCGAGACGGCCTTCGTCCACTGCGCTCCCGGGGGCGCCGCGCTGTTCCTGCCGGACTACGTGCGAGAGAACTTCACGACCGGCACCGAGACCGGCGGCACCGACGGCGGCGGGCGCGGCATGAGGTACCTCGAGTGGCGGTGGGATCCGGACCCTGCGGACGATACGTATCTGGTGGAGATGGCGTACCTGCTCCGCGGCGCCGACGGCTCGGTGGAGGTGGCCCACGACCGGCACGTGTTGGGGCTGTTCTCCCGGTCCACCTGGCTGGGTCTGATCGCCGCGGCCGGCTTCGAGGCGCGCGCGGTGCCTTTCGAGCACAGCACGCTGCCGGGCCGCACCCACGAGGTCTTCCTCGGCCTGAAGCCGGGCCAAGCCCGAAGGGGCCCCTGAGCAGTGGCGGCCCGGCGGACTGAGTCCTCTCCCGCTCCCGGCCGGGGCGCCTTCACGGCCCGGGAAGGGGCCGTCATCGCGAGGTGCCGCACGCCCAGGCAGGTGCAGGCCTTCCTCCGCAGCCTCCCGTACAACCGCGAGGAGCGGGGCGAGACGCTCCGCACCTTCCGGCAGGTCGTGCGGCACTGGGAGGCTCACTGCCTGGAAGGCGCGCTCGCCGCCGCGACGATTCTCGAACAACACGGGCACCCGCCCCTGCTCCTCGACTTCGAGTCGCAGGACAAGCTCGACCACGTCCTGTTCCTGTTCCGCCGGAAGGGCCGCTACGGCACCGTGGCGCGCTCGCGCGACCTGGGACTGCACGGCCGCAGGCCGGTGTTCCGCACGGTGCGCCAGCTCGTGATGAGCTACGTGGACCCCTACGTGGACTTCTCCGGCCGCATAACCGGCTACGGCGTCTTCGACCTCCGGACGCTGGGCCGCTGCGACTGGCGGCTATCCGAGCGGAACGTATGGAAGGTCGAGCGCGCCCTCATCGAGTTCCCGCACCGGAAGCTCCGCACCTCCGACCGCCGCTACAGAGCCATGCTGCGACGATTCCGCGCGTTCAAGCGGGAGCACCCGGACGAGCCCGTGACTTTCTACCAGGGCCAGCACCTGTGGCTATAGAGGGAGTCTCGCCCGCCGAGGAAGGAGTTCGCTCATGCATGGACCCTGCCTGCTCCTGCCGGTGCTGCTCGCCGCTGCGCCGCTCTTCGCTCAGCAGCTCCCGTGAGGGCGCTCCAGGAGGACGTGATCCCCACCTCTGGATCCGGCGGTAGTGGGGATGCTCCGGAAGAGCGGCACCCGGGTGGCGGTGTCGCGGTCGTGCGAAGGACGGGTTCCGGGTGGTTGGTGATGCGGAACGGGGAGGTGGGGGAGGTGGCGGGATTCCCCGTCGAGGCAGTTCCGGCCTACAACCTCGTCCACGCGCGGCCGGGAGGGCAGCCGTACCACCCCAGGGGCAGCGGGAACGGCTATGTCATCGCCTTCGCGGACGTGAGGGTCTACGTGGGCGGCGACACCGAGAACGCGCCGGAGATGAAGGCGCTGCGGAACATCGCCGTGGCGTTCCTCCCCATGAATCTCCCCTACACGATGACGCCGGAGATGGTGGCCGACGCCGCCCGGTCCATCCGGCCCCGGTTCCTGTATCCCTACCACTTCGGCCAGACCGACCCTCAGGTGCTCGTGCGGCTGCTGGCAGGGGAAGCGGGGATCGATGTCAGGGTGAGGGAGATGCGGTAGGGACGGGGAGCCGGGCCGCGCGCGGTCGTACGCGACGACGGCAGAGCTCGCCAGTCGCGGTCCGCCGGTGCGTCACGATGTCCGACGCGGCGCCGCGCCACGCAGATTCCCCTGCTTGGACCCGTCCGAATCGTCTGAATGACCGATCGTCCGACGGCGCGACTGTCCGACCGTGCGGAACGCCTGGAAGGCGGCAGTGTAGCAATGTAGAATTGCGGTTGGTGGCGGGGGCGCGGGCCAAGCCGAAGACCGATCCCCGTCGTCCAGCGAAGGCACTGATGCCTGCGCTGGCGCGCCGGCGACAGACAATCCGGCAAACGCGAAAGGGCAGTCGGGGCTCGAACGATGAAGACGACGGGAACCGCTCTTGGGATGTGCTTGGTGCTGCACCTGGCAGCGTGCGGCCTCGGGCACGCGCAGGCAAGGCCCATCGAACTCGGCATTGACGGCGCGATCTCCTTCTCCCGGGTCGATGGCGTCGGTGGCGCGGGCGGGAACAGCGTGCAGTCGTGGGCCTTCCCGGCTCAGCGCATCCGCGCGGGCTTCTTCCCGGCCGACCGAGTCCAGCTGCAGCTGACCATGGCATTCTCGGTCGCCGACTGGGGCGAGGTCTCGACGGTCCGCTTTTCCGTCGGCATGGCCGCCGCTTATCAGTTGACCGGTCAGGGTGCGCGGTCGGGGCTCTTCGCGTCCGGAGGCGTCGCCGCCGACCTGGAGAGCCACAACGGGTCCGACACACAGTGGACCGTGGGCGTGGGGATCGGGTACAGGGCGCCGCTCGGGGACCGACTGGCGTTTCGCCCCGGGCTGGAGATCGGGCGGTCGTTCGCCAGCGCGCTGAGACCCGGCAACACGACCGTCTCAGGGTTGGTCGGGCTCTCGTTCTTCACCAAGTAGGGGGTCTCGGACCATGACCGGCCGATTGCGCGACATCGCTCGCCGCTCCGCCATGAGCGGGGCCCTCGTCGTCGCGGTGCTGTCCGCTCAAGGATGTGACGCGGCCCTGACGGGACCGGGACGGCTCGAGCCTCTCTCGATCGCTCCCTTCCTGCGCAAGCCCTTTGCCGGCGACTACCCGGTCACGAGCTTCTTCGACCACGACCTGCCGATCCGCTGGGGGGATGCGAACGGCTACCAGCTCACCTTCTGGGGTGAGCGGGCGGTGGGGCTCGATGGCCACGAGGGGTACGACTTCGCCATGCCCGAGGGCACACCGCTGCTCGCCACCGCCGCCGGAATCGTGACCAGGGCCGGATGGAGCAACGACAGCTACTGCCCGCCGCTGGGACGATCCACCAGGAACCTCCGCGTCGTCATCCGACACGACGTGGCAGGGGGTGAGCGGTTCGTGACCGCGTACGTCCACCTCCGCGAGGTGTTGGTCGAGGTCGGAGAGCGGGTGGCCGCCGGCCAGCCGATAGCGCTTTCGGGAAACACGGGGTGCAGCACTGGGCCGCACCTCCATTTCCAGGTGGAGCGGGAGGCACGCGGTGAAGCTCCCTCGGCCATCGGCGCGCTGGGCGTGCCCGCCGAGCGATCGGTCGTCGTCGATCCGTTTGGCTGGGACGGCAGCGGCGGCGATCCGTGGTCGGTCACCTCCGTCGGCAGCAGGAGCTGGGGGCTGTGGCTCGAGGGGGCGGTCCCCGAGTTCCGTCGCGGAGGGAAGCGCTTCCTCTCCCTGCATCCGCCCGAGCCCGTGCCCGTGATCATCGTGGACTGGGTGGCCATGGGCGTGCGGGACTCGGAGCACCTCAACAACGAGATGGTCGAGCTCGCGCTGAACACCTCCTACGCGAGCGCCGACTCTCATGACATGACCGGCTACACCATCGAAAACAACCGTGGGGACAGCTACCAGTTCCCCACGGGCTTCCGGATCTTCGCCGCGCGCAACGTCCGCCTGTACAGCGGCGTGGGGCAGGACTCCGACACCGCGCTCTATTGGGGGCGGAACACCGAGGCATGGGGCAACTTCGGCGACTGCGTCACGCTGCGCGCCCCCGACCGCACTCTCGCAAACAGGTTCCAGTTCTACTCGAGCTGCTCGGGCTTGGCGGGCTCCTCGTTCTCAGGCAGACCCGGTGAGGCGGTGCCATGAAGCTTGGCTGGCTGTTCGTGCTGGTCGTGTCGGGATCGCTGCCGGAGGGCGCGTTGGCGGAGGGCGGCCCCGCGCCGCCGAACTCGGCGTCGTGGTCGGACACTTCGGGGGTGGTGGCCGGCGTGGTGCTGTCCGCGCTCGACAGCCAGCCGATTCCCTTCGCGCTGGTGCGGGTCGTGGGACGCGTGAGCGAGGTGCGCACGGACGAAGGCGGACGATTCTCTCTGAGCCTGCCGCCGGGAACTTACGACTTGGAAGCGAGGGCGCTGGGGTACGCTCCGCAGCGAGTGAGCGGCATCGCCGTTGCCGACAGAGACACCAGCGCCGTGGGCATCCTCATGAATCCCGCTGCGGTCCGGCTGAGCGACATCGTGGTCACGCCCAGCACGTTCGGGATCCTGGGCGAGCGCGAGGTCGTGACGGACGTGGTCCTCAACAGGGAGCAGATCGAGACGCGGCCGCACCTGGGTGAGGACATCTACCGCGCGGTCGACCGGCTGCCGGGAGTCTCGAAGCACGACATCACGGCCAGGTTCCAGGTGCGTGGGGCGCCCAGCAACCAGGTGCTGAATCTGCTGGACGGCCTGGAGCTCTACGACGCGTTCCACCTCAAGGACGCCGAGGGCGTCTTCAGCATCATCGACGTGGAATCGGTGGCCGACGTCAACCTGGTGACCGGCGGCTTCTCGGCAGAGTACGGCGACCGGCTGGCGGGTGTGCTCTCCATGCGGACTCCCACTCCGGACCCGGAGCGCAGCACGACCACGCTGGGCCTGAGCCTTCAGAATCTCACCTTCAAGAGCGAGGGCGGGTTCGCGAACGGGAGAGGGACATGGCTGGCATCGGCCCGGCGCGGTTGGCTGGACCTCATCCTGTCGATCACCGACGCCACGAGCCAGGAGACGCACGTCTCGCCCACCTACTACGACGTCTTCGGGAAGCTGCAGTACCAGCTGGGGTCGGGGCATCTGCTGTCGGCCCACGTCCTCCACGCCGGCGACCGGGTCTCCTCGGTCGAGGACGACGACACCGAGTTGGAGAGCGACTGGGGCTCGAGCTACGCGTGGCTGAACTGGCAGGCCGGGTTCTCGAGCACCCTCTCGGCGCTGACATCGGTGTCAGTGGGCCGCTTGACGCGGGAGCGCCTGGGGCGCGAGTTCGGCGGAGAGCGGACCTATCAGAACCTGCGGGTGGACGATCGCGGCACCTTCGACTTCGTGGGACTGAAGCAGGACTGGACCCTCCTCGCCTCCGATCGACTGATGGTGCGATGGGGCTTCGACGTCAGGCACGGCTCCGCGGCCTACGACTACTCCCGGTGGCGGTTGGACTTCGTGCCGAACACCGTGGACCCGCTCGGACCGGCGTTCACTCCGGTCGTGGACT
>Ga0316628_100005304_pt1 | contig 10300 bp, 4 predicted proteins | sample OWC_Aug_M2_C1_D5_FD_207648 | JGI IMG/M metagenome (GOLD analysis project Ga0316628, IMG submission 207648) | Wetland soil microbial communities from Old Woman Creek delta, Ohio, United States - OWC_Aug_M2_C1_D5_C | ecosystem: Environmental > Terrestrial > Soil > Wetlands | place: USA: Ohio... | reverse complement strand
CCTTGTCCTCGAAGGTCCGGATCGTCTCGTCGGTCCGGGCGATGTCGGTCCCGGGCGGCATGCCGACGCGGACATAGAGATATTCCTTCGAGTACCAGGGATACCAGCGGCCGATGGTGACCTCGGCCCGGAACCAGCGGTAGGTCCCGAAGAGAAGGGCGGCGACGATGAGAAAAACTTCGATGGGGTGGCGGATGAGGAACTCCAGGGCCCTCTCGAACCGAAGGCTTCGCCTCTCCTCGGTGCCCACTTTTTTCCGCTTTTCGATGAGCCGCGGGCTGAGGGCGGGGATGAGAGAGAAGGAGACGAGGAGCGACGCGGCCATGGCCGAGGCGATGACGATGGCCAGCGGCAGGTAGTAGATCTTCAGCTTCCCCTGGAAAAAGGGAAAGCTGAAGAAGACGGCCATGACCGTCAGGGTCGAGGCCAGGACGGCGACGAAGACTTCCTTGGGCCCCTGGATGGCCGCCTCGCGCGGCGCCAGGCCGCGCTCGCGCAGGCGGAGGATATTCTCGAAGACGACGATGGAGTTGTCGACGAACATGCCGAAGCCCAGGGCCAGCGCCCCGAGGGTCAGCATGTTGAGGGAGATCTTGAAGGCGTAGATGAGGTTGAAGGTGATGACGATGGAGAAGGCGATGGAGGACAGGATGAGGAGCGACGGCTTGACGCGCAGGAGGACGACGAAGATCATGGCGAAGACGATGATTGTGATCAGCCCGGCGAGAAGGTAGAGGTCGTTGAGATTCTTCCGGATCTCCTCGCTCTCGTCGTCGACGCTCTTGAATAAGAGGTCGGCGGGGAGATCGGCCTTGACCTCTTCGAGCTTGCGCTTGACGTCAGCGGCGACGCGGAGGGTGTTTGAGCCCCGCTCCTTCAGCACGGTCAGGCTGACCGTGGGCTGGCCGTTGATGCGGTGGATGGTCCGGATATCGGCGTAGGTGATCTCGACCTTGGCCACGTCCTTGACCAGGATGGGATTCTGCCCGGAATAGGCGACGACCGTCTCCTCGAGCTCGGCCAGGCTGTCGATCCTGTCGGCGAACTTGAACAGAAACTCCTGGTTGCCCTTGCGGACGCGGCCCGTGGGGTAGGTCCTGAGCCGGGCGCCGATGGCCGCGTTGACCGTGTAGGGGTGCAGGCCGTAGGCCTTGATCTTGCCCTGGTCGAGGACGACGCGGATCTCGGGCTCCGAGCCGCCCGCGACCTCGACCCCGGAGACGCCGCGGACGGAGCCGAGACCGATCTCAAGTTTCTCCTTGACCAGCTCCTGGAGCTCCTGGAGCCCGTAGTCTCCGGAGACGGTATACTGGAGGAAGGGCCGGACCCGGAAGTCCTCGGGGATATAGGGTTGGAGCACGGGCCGGATCCTCGGCGGCAGGACCGCGCGCGCCTTGCTCATCTCCTCCCTCAGGGCGAGGGTGGCGAATTCCATGTTGGTCTTGGGGTCGAACTCCAGGGTGATCCGGGAAAGACCGATCTGGGAACTCGAGGTCATTTTGACGATGCCCTTGACGGTCGCGCAGGCCTCTTCGAGCGGCGCCGTGACCTGGGTCTGGACGACCTCGGGCGGCACGCCGTACCAGCTCGTGACGATGTCCACCATCGGAAAGCTTTCCTTCGGCGCGAGCTCGATCGGCGTGTTGAGGAAGGAATAGACGCCCGTCGCGAGCAAGGCCAGGAAGGCCATGGCCGTGGCCACGGGGCGGTCGATAAAGACCTTCATCGTTTTCTCCGCTCCGCCCACTCGTAGATGACCGGGATCAGGATGAGCGTCAGGAAGGTCGAGAACGCGAGGCCGCCGATGACGACGATGGCCAGGGGCTGCATGAGCTCCGCGCCCCTCTCGAGGGCCAGGGCCATCGGGATGAGACCGACCAGTGTGCTCCCCGTGGACATGAGGATGGGCCTCAGGCGGACATGGCTTCCCTCCTCGACGGCCTCCCGGAGCCCCATGCCGCCCCGCCGGAGCTGGTTCGTGTAGTCGATTTTGACCGTGGCGTTGTCGACGACGATGCCGATGAGGACGACCATGCCGATGATGGATATGACGTTAAACGTCTGGCCCGTGAGGAGAAGGGCCACGATGGCGCCGGCCGCGCCCATGGGGAGGGTGAACATGACGATGAACGGGTGGACGAGGGATTCGAACTGGGCGGCCATGATCATGTAGGTGAGAAGGGCGGCGAGAAGCAGGGCCAGGACGAGGCTCCGGAACGAGCGGTTCATCTCCTCGCGCTCGCCGCTCCAGACGACGCGGTAGTCGGTCGGAAGGCGCAAGCCCGCGATCGCCCGTTCGACCGCCGGCGTGACTTGGCTGATCTTTCGCCCCTTGAGGTTCGCCGTCACAAGGACTTCCCTCTGCTGGTTCTCGCGCCGGATCTCGCGCGGGCCGCGGATGACTTCGTAGGAGACGAGTTCCCGGAGGGGCACGAGCTTGGCCTCGTAGGGAATGGGCTCGTCGAGGAGGGCCTCGATATTCTGCCGCGAGGCGTCCTCCAGGCGGACCAGGACGTAGTACTTCTTCTCCATTTCCCGGAACTGGGTGGCCACCTGGCCGCGGACGGCGCTGACCAGGAAATCGCCGATCAGCGAGGGCGTAAGGCCCGGGTATCTCTTGATGGCCTCCTTGTCGATGGTCACCTTGAACTCGGGCTTGCCCTCGCCGATGTTGGTGGCCAGGTCGGCGATGCCCGGGATTCCCGCGAGCCGGCCGACAAGGTCTTCGGAGATCTCCTTGAGGCGGTCGAGGTCCCGGCCCTTGACCTTGAGCCCGACCTCGGCCGAGGACAAGGCAAGGAACTGGCTGATCGTCGACTGCTCGCGGACGATCGAGTAAGCGATGTCGGGGAACTGGGCCAGACGGGCGCGCATGACGTCGAGGACGCCTTCGAGCTGTTTGGGCCTCTCGACTTCGACAAAGATGCGGGCCGAGTTGACGGAGATGTTGGGGTCGGCGCTCTCCATGCCGCTGACGATTCCGACTTGGGAGAGAACCGTCCGGACGGGCGCGAGGCCGCGGATTTGACTTTCGAGCATGACCGCCATCTCGGTCGTCTGCTCGAAGGAGAAATCGACCGGCATCTTAAGGTCGAGCTCGAACGTCGTCGTCTCCATCCGGGGCATGAGCTCTCGCCTAATGAGGCCGGCGAGAGCGAAGGTGACGGCGAAGAAGACCAACGTCCAGGCCATGACTCGGCCCTTGTGGTCAAGGCTCCAGGTCAGGAACCGCTTGTACCAGTCGATGAACCGGCCGTAAACGGCGTTGAAGGCCGAGAAGACCGCCTTGAGGACAGGGCGGAACGGCAGTCCGAGAAAGTGGAAGATGAGAGCGAAGAGCTGGACAAAGAAACTGACGAGGAAATTCAGGACGAAGCCGACGCCCTTGAACACGGCGTAAAAAAACCAACGGACGGCCCGGACGGGTGCCATGAGGAAATCGGATATCCTCTTCTTGCGCCGCGGCGGCTCGGCCCCGCCCGGCAGTCCGCCGGTTTCCGGGCCGGCGGGTTTCCGGGGGCTCCAGATCTTTTTGAGCCCCCAGGTCCACTTCCAGCGGCCTTCTGAGCCGGCGCCGAGGTCGAAGGTCCTCGACTGGAGCGTGGCGATGAGGGTCAGGGAGACGAGGAGCGAGGCTAGCAGGGCGAACGTGACCGTCAGGGCCGTGTCCTTGAAGAGTTGGCCGGCGACGCCGTGGACGTAGATGACCGGGAGGAAGACGACGATCGTCGTCAGGGCCGTGGACACGACGGCCGGTCCGACCTCCTTCGTCCCGATGTAGGCCGCTTCCTTCAGGCCTTTCCCCAGGCTCCGGTGGCGGAAGATGTTCTCCGAGACGACGACGGCGCAGTCGTCGAGCATGCCCACCCCGAGGGCCAGGCCGCCGAGCGACATGATGTTGAGGGTGATGTCGCCGAAGAAAAGCAAACTGAACGTTCCGATGACCGAGATGGGAATGACCGTCCCGATGATGAGGGGCGTCTTCCACTCCTGGAGGAAGATGAGCAGGGTCAGGAACGCCAGAACCGCCCCCTGGATGAGCTCGTCCTTGACCGCGCCGATGGCGTCCTCGATCGTCCTGGACTGCTCGTTGACGACGCTCAACGAGACGCCCGGGTTCTCCTTGCGGATCTGGTCGATGACCTCGCGGGCGAGTTTGGTCACCTTGACCGTGTTGGCCCCGGACTCCTTGCGGACGAGGAGGCCGATGCTCTCGGCGCCGCCGAGCCGGGTCATGCCCTGACGTTCCTTGATCGAGTCGCGGACAGTGGCCACGTCCCTGAGCCGGACGACCCCGCCCTCCTTGGTGACCATGAGGGAGATCTCGCCGATCTCGTCGAGCGACTCGAACTCGCCGACGACGCGGAGGGCGTACTTGAACGTCCCCTTGCGGATCGTACCGCCCTGGAGGTTGCGGTTGAAGGCGTCAATGCGGCGGGCGACATCCTCGACTTTGAGCCCGTAGAGAGAGAGCTTGCGCGGGTCGGCCTCGACCTGGATCTCGCGCTCGACGCCGCCGGTGATCTCGGCCGAGCCGACGCCCTCGATCTGCTCGAGACGCGGCTTGATGAGTTCCTCGGCGAACTCCTTGAGCTCGAGGAGGCCGCGGTCGCCGCTGACGGCCAGGGTCATGATCGGCCGGCTCTGGGGGTCGAGCGGAATGATGGTCGGGCTCTCGGCGTCCTCGGGGAAGCGGTCCTTGGCGTTGTCCAGCTGTTCCCGGGTGTGGAGCATGGTGAAGTCCATATCCGTGCCCCAGTCGAACTCGAGCGTCAAGAGCGACACTCCTTCCTTCGACACCGATTCGACGCGGCGGAGGCCCGGGATGCGGCTGACGGCGGACTCGAGGGGGGCGGTGATCAGGGTCTCGACCTCTTCGGGCGCGACGCCCGGGTAGTTGGTGATGACCGAGAGGCGCGGGTAGCTGATGTCGGGCAGGAGGTCGACGGAGAGCTCCCGGAGCGAGACGGCGCCGAGGAGGATGACGCCGATGTAGAACATGTACATCGTCACCGGCCGGTCGACGGCGATGCGGGCGAGCTTCATGGTCCCTCCCTTTCCTTTACTTGACGGTCCAGGTCACGGCGTAGCGCTTGACGATCTGGTAGCCTTCCTCGTCCTCCTCGAGGGCGTAGTATTTCCCTTTGAGGATCTCGACGCCGGAGGGCTTGAGCGGGACGCGGCCGATGAACCGCCCTTCGGCGTCGAAGATGTCATGGACGAACTTCCCGTCCTTCGCTTTCTCCCACGTCTGGACGACAACGTGCCCCAGGTCGCTCAGGAAAAACCGGTAGTAGGCCGCGTGGTATTTCGAGAAATCGAGGACGATGCCCGACCCTTGTGGGTAGTCCTTTTCCTCTTCCTTTTTTTCCTCTTCGGTGACCGCGACGGGGTCGTAGTCGCGCGTGATTTTCCTGGCGACCTTCAGGTTGTCGACGCCGAAGACCTGGATTTCATAGGTTTCCGGATAGCCGTAGACGATGGTGTCATTCGGGCCGATCCGCCAGTAACCGACGGCGCTGAAGGGGTTGAAGTTCCCGGGCCTCGGGGCGGGCGATTTGGCCAGCATGGCGATGAAAGAAGCGTCGGGGCCGAGCTTTTTCAGTTCGTACCGCGGGTCCTTGGGGTCGACGAAGCCCTCGGTGACGTAGATGCAGCCTTTGGAATCGACGTGACCGTAAAGGGCCCATATTTCCTTGAAGGAGACATGGCGGAGAAATGTCCCGTCCAGCTTGAAGAAGGATATCCGGCGGGAGAGCTCGAGGACGGCGAGCTCCCCGCCTGCCCGGTTGATGGACAGCATCCTCGGCCGGTCGAGCTCGCCCGGGCCCTGGCCTTTGCGGCCGATTGTCCGGAGGTACTTTCCCGACCGGTCGAAGACCTTGACTTGGGCGCTCTTCGTGTCCAGGACATAGATCGACCCCTCGTCGTCGACGACGAAGTTCCGGGCCTCGTCGAACGCGTAGTCGCCCTGGGCCTCCGGCCCGCCGAGTGAGAGGTCTTCCCTGAGCTCGAGGACGGGGGTTTTGTAGAGCGGCTCCTTGGGGTTCCTGACGACGGTCACGTCGCCCTCCTTGACGATCGTTCCCTTCCACTTGACCTGGCCGGAGCCCAAGGTAGCCATGGAAAACGTCACAACCAGAAGGCCGATAAGAACACTGCGCCTGCTCTTCATTTCTCGACGATCGTGTATTGATAGATCGTGACGCCGCGCTCCCGGTCGATGAGAAAGAGGCTATTGCCGAAGACGCGGATGGCGTCGACGAAGTGAGTCAGCGGGATCTCGCCGAGGAGGACGCCGTCCTCGGTGAACACCTCCAGCTTGAAGGCGTCGGTCGTCCTGAGCTCGGTGTTGCCAGTGGTTTTGACCGAGACATTGCTTACGCCGCCCGCCCCGCCGACGCTTCTCATGGAGGTCTGGACTTTCTCCTCCTCCCTGAGCTGGCGCGCGTAGGTGACCACCCATATCCGGCCCCTTCCGTCCACGGCGACGCCCCTCGAACAGGCATTCATCTCGGGCTCGATCATCGAAATCCCGCCGCCGGACCTTTCGATCTTCCCCTTTTTCTTGACCTCTGTGCCGTAATTCAGCGGCCGGTCGGCCCGCCAGACGAGCTTTCCGTCCGGGCCGTACTTTTCGACCCTGTTCTGGGCGTTGAAGCTCACGCACATCGCGTCCCTGTCGTCGACATCGAACGAACTCGCGTTTCCGGAGGAGTTTGTCAGGGCTTCGCCGAAGTCCGTGAGTTCGCCGAATCCGCTCGTGATCCGGCCGTCCGGAGCCAGGATCCTGAACAGACGCATTTCGCCGGCCTTCTTGGCGTCTCCCGTCGCCGTCGGGAAGGAAGAGATCGAACCCCGGCCCACATAGTTGCCGGAGCGGAGCGGGCGGACGCCGTAGATGCGCTCATCCTTGACGACGATGGATCTCACGTCCGCGCCTCCGCCGATGATCACGTGGATCCGCGACTGGGTCGAGTCGGCGACGACGAGGTTGCCGTCCTTGTCGAAAGTGATATTGCCCGGCATGACGAACTCGCCCGGCCCCTGGCCCTTGCGGCCGATCGTGGCCAGGTAGTTGCCGTCCGGGCCGAACTTCTGGATCCGCGCGTTCCCGGCATCGAGGATGTAGATGTTCCCTTGCGCGTCCACGGCGACGTCGGAGGGGTAGTTGAAGGCGAGGTTTTCGTCGTCCGTGTCGATATCGCCGATCTTGCGGACGAGCTCGAGCGAAACCTTCGGGCTCTTCCCCCAAATCCCGCCCTTTTTGTTGTGGACGATCCGCACGCCGTTGACGGTTTCGGTCTTCTGGGCGGACAAACCTGCCGTAAGGAAGAAAGGAAGAAGGCAAAGGAAGAGAACAACATGTATTGGGAAATTCCAAGCGGATTTATTCATCGCCGTCCTCAGAATTCGTAACTTTTGAACTTGAGCCCCTTGGCCCGGAGGGTCGTCCCCATGGCCTTGTCCAGCGCGGCCAGGGCGACCTTGTAGTCGATGACGGCCCGGATCTCGTCGGCCTTGGCCTGGGCCAGGTTCCTCTGGTAGGTGAAGAGCCACTCGCTGCCGACGAGACCGAGGTCGTAACGCTGGATTTCGGACTGGACGCGTTTCTCCATGAGCTCGCGGTATCGGGTCGAGGTCTCGATCCTCCTGGCGTTCGCCTCGAGGTCCTTGATCGCGTCGGCGACCTCGATTTCGATCGCCTGGCGTTCCTTCTCGAGTTGAAGTTGGGCCTGGTCCTGGGCCAGGCGGGCCCGGGACAGTGCCGCCCGGGAGATGAAATTCGAGAGCGGCAGGGACAGGGTGACGTTCAAGGAGACGTTGTTGTAGGCCATCTTCCAGATGTCCTTGAAGGACTCGCCGCGGCTGCCGACGATTGTGTCGAGGATGACCCCCGTGATCGGATTGTCGTCGAGGTAGATGTACTTGACACCCGATTGTCCCGGATTCCACAGGGAGAAATTGAGGTCGAGGCGGGGGAGAAGCTGGTTTTTATAATAACCCACGTCCGTTGCCGCGCTGGCGATCATCGCGTCCGTCCGGAGAAGCTCCGGCCTCTCGGAAAAGGCGGTGGCCAGCGCTTCCTCGAAGGTGACAGCCCGCTTTTCGGCCTCGGGGACGTCGGAAGGGACGATCGTCACGGGGGCTTCCCCGGGGGCGGCCTCCGCCCCGGCCGCCGCTCCCGCGACCGGCATGTTGAGCAGGGATTTGAGCCGGTTCTCTGTTTTTTCGACCTGGCGCCGGGCCGAGAGGACGCGGTCCTCGTAGCCGGCGACCTCGGTTTCCGCGCTGAGCACCTCGAGGGCGGACTTCGTCCCAATCCGGGCCGCCTCCTCGTTCCGCCTGAGCGTCTCCCGGCTCTGGGCCAGCGACATCTCCAGGACTTGCAGGCTCTCGCGGGCGTAATAGAGGTTCCAGTAGGCTTCTTCCACGCCGTAGACCGTCTGGATGAGGGTTGTCTTGAGGGCCGCCTCGGACACGTCGAGCTGGCGCCGGGCCTTGGCCGACGGATAGCGGTTGGCCTTGAGGCCGAAGTCCCTGAGGAGCGGCTGTCGCAGGTTCAGCCGGAACTCGCTGTAGTAGGCCGGGTTGACGATCGGGTAGGCCCGCGACGTGTCGGTCTTGCGTGTCGACAAGCCCAGGTCGAGCTCGGTGCCGAACGGTGTCCGCTGGGTGATGCCGAACTGGTAGTAGTCCATCTTGGTTTTGATGGTCGGCCCCTCCAAGCCCCAGGAGCTGGGAATGTCCTGGTTGAGGTAGCTCGAGTTCAGGCCGAATTCCGGCAGGTATTTTTCCCGGGCCTCGGCGACCGAAGCGGTATCCATTTCGGGATTTAGCGCCTCGATGGCCAGGTCGAGGTTGGCTTCGAGGGCCTTCCGGATGCAATCGGCGAGCGTGAGCGAACGGCTCTCGGGCTTCGGCGCTTGGGCCGGCGCCGCCCAGACGAGCGGCGCGATGATGACCGCGGCCAGAGCCGCGCGAATGGTTTTACGGCGCATGATCCCCCTCCTCGGATCCAGGTCTATTCGACGATGCTGACCTTGGTGTCGTGGGCCAGGGTGATATGGCCCTCGATGATGACGGTGTCGCCTGCGGAGACGCCCCAACCCGGCTCCTTGCCGGGCAGGACCTCGGCGAAGCGCTCGTTCTCGAGCCCCACTTCGATGTAGCGCCATTTGGCGATGTCCCCCTCGACGGCGAAGACGAGCTTGCGTCCGCCGCGGACGAGGATAGCCTGTTGGGGGACGAGCAACCGGTCCTTGAAAATCTCGGTCGGGATCTCGACCTCGGCGTGCATGCCGGGCTTGACCTCTTCGGAGGGGTTGTCCATGGTGACGTGGACGGCGCAGGTCTTGTCGTCGGCGTTGATGATCGGGCTGACGGCTTCGATCCGCCCCTTGAAGGCCCGGCCGGGGAAGGCGCTGAAGAGGAGCTCGACTTCGCGGCCGGCGACGACCTTGCCGACCTCGCTCTCGAGGACCTTGGCCCTGACCTTGATGCGGCTGATGTCGACGAGGGTGAAGAGCTCGCGGCCGGCGTCGAGCCGTTCTTTCGGCGAAAGCTTGATGTCGGTGACGATCCCGGCGAAGGGAGCGCGGATGCGGGTTTTCTCAAGGTCCATGCGGGCGATCTTGACGTCGACCTCGGCCTGGGTCAGGCCCTTGGTCGAGGCCATGATCTCGTCTTTCTTGCGGCCGGCCTCGATCAAGGCGAGCTCGAGGTCTCCTTGGGCCTTCTCCAGGTCAGCCTGGGAGACAAGGCCTTTCTTGAAGGCTTCGGCCGATTTATCGTAGGCGGCCTGGGCCTTGTCGAGCTTGTCAATGACGCCCGGGGAAGCTTCCTGTCCGGCCGCTGCGTACTGTTTCTCGAGGAAGAGCTCGGACAGGTAGCGCAGCCTCTGGGCCTCGAGCCGTTCGAGGCGCAGGCGGTATTCGCGGTCGTCGAGCTCGACGAGCAGGTCACCTTCCTTGACGTGACGGCCCTCGGTGGCGTAAAGATTCTTGACAAACCCTCCGACCTCGGCCTTCATGGCGATCCGCCTTTCCGTGTAGGCCTCACCGGGCGATTTGAGGGTCATGACCAGGTCCCCCATGACCGCTTTGGAGACCTTGACCGGGAGCGGAGCGGCTTCGACCTTTTGGTCGGGAGCGGGGGCGGAGTTCCCTCCGGGGGACTCCGCGGCGGCGTTTTCCGCCTGATTTTCAGCCTTGGGGGGGGTTTTGTCGAGGACAAGAAAGTATACGCCGGCGGCGGCCAGAACGAGGATCAGAAAACCGCCCAGGACAGCTTTGGGAAT
>Ga0316628_100005303_pt1 | contig 10300 bp, 11 predicted proteins | sample OWC_Aug_M2_C1_D5_FD_207648 | JGI IMG/M metagenome (GOLD analysis project Ga0316628, IMG submission 207648) | Wetland soil microbial communities from Old Woman Creek delta, Ohio, United States - OWC_Aug_M2_C1_D5_C | ecosystem: Environmental > Terrestrial > Soil > Wetlands | place: USA: Ohio... | reverse complement strand
ACGACGCGCGCCGGCGTGCTGTCGGGCTCGATGATCGCGCTCAAGAAGCGCACGACGAAGCTGGCGATCGTCGCCGGCTTCGCGCTGCTGCTCGGCATGGGGCTGGCGTTCGCCCTGCGCGGCGGCTCCTCGCACGTGGTCGCGACTGCCGTGCCGCCGAAGACGGTCGCGACACCTGCCCCGCTGCCCGCGGTCGCGGCCCCCGCGGCGACGCCCGCGCCGATCGCGCACGACGCGACGATCGCGCGCGAGCCGGAGGCCCCGGCGAAGGACAACGAGCCGAAGACCGCGCCGAGGCCGAAGGTCGTACGCGTGGCGCGCCAGATCTCGCGACCCGCGCCGCCGACCGCGAAGCCTGCGCCGCGTCCCGAGGCGCAGCCGATCGCGAAGGCTGCGCCCGAGAAGCCCAAGGATGACTGCAACCCGCCCTACTACTTCGAAGGTCGCAAGAAGATCTTCAAACCAGCCTGCCTGTAAGGAGACGCATGACCAAGACTCTTCTCGTAGCTCTCATCGCGATCTCGGTGCCTGCGTTTGCAGGTCCGTCCAAGGACGAGTGCGTCGACGCCTACAGCCGGGGCCAGGACGCGAAGGAGGCCGGCAAGCTGTCGCTCGCGCGCAAGCTGTTCCTGACCTGCGCGCAGGCGTCGTGCCCGCAGCTGGTCCAGGGTGACTGCGCGCGGTTCACCGACGAGCTGTCGCGGATGCAGCCGTCGATCAGCCTGGTCGCGCGCGACACCAACGGCGCCGACCTCCCCGACACCACGGTGTACGTCGACGACGTGCTGATGGTGACGCGGCTCGACGACGGCAAGCCGCACGAGATCGACCCGGGCAAGCACGTGGTCAAGTTCACCAACGCCGGCCGCGACCGCGTGGTCACGGTCGTGATCGGTGCCGGCGAGCAAGGCCGCACCGTCGCCGCGACGTTCGACGCGCCGCAGAGTGCCGCGCCCGCGCGAGCGCAGCTATCGCTGCAGCAGGACGTCGCGAGGCCGAAGCCTGCCGGTCCGAGGACGACGCACCCCGGCGGGAGCAAGGTGCTGATCTACGGCGGCGCCGCGCTCGCGATCGGCGGCACCGCGCTCGGCATCTTCGAGCTGACGCGCGTACCGGGCAACTGCTCGGTCTCGACGCACCAGTGCGCGGCGCCTCCGGGCGACCCGTCGATCGCCGCCGCGCGCAGCGCGATGCAGGACGCGAACATCGGCTGGATGGTCGGCGCGGTCGGCGTCGCCGCGCTCGCCGGCGGCATCACCTGGTACGTGACCGGCGCCAAGACTCACAAGGAGCACATGGCGCTCGCCCCGTGGGCGACGTCGACAGCGGGAGGCCTCGCCGTCGGCGGGAGTCTGTGAGCATGCGCAACCTCCACAGCTCGGACTGGGCCGACGCGACCGACGTCAACGAAGTCGACGTCAAGGCGCTCCCTCTGCCCCCGGCGATCCCGCCGGTGAGCCCGCCGTGGAAGATGGCGACGCTGCTCGTCGCGTGTCCCGATCAGAAGGGCATCGTCGCCGAGATCGCGCAGGTGCTCCACGCGCAGGGCGCGAACATCGTCGACTCCGCGCAGCACACCGATCCGCTCGCGAGCGTGTTCTTCCAGCGCCTGCGCCTCGATCTGTCGGCCGGCACCAACCGCGTCGAGCTCGAGGGCGCGGTGCGCGACCTGTGCGACCGCCTCGGCATGAACTACCGGCTCTACGGCGATCGCAAGCGCCGGGTCGCGATCATGTGCTCCAAGCAGGAGCACTGCCTCTACGACCTGCTCGTCCGCTACCGCGCGGGCGAGCTGCCGTGTGACCTGGCGATGATCGTCTCCAACCACGCCGACGCGGCGCCGATCGCGAAGCACTTCGCGATCCCGTTTCACCACCTGCCGGTCGACAAGACCAACAAGCCGGCGCAGGAAGGCCAGGTGCTCGACCTGCTCCACCAGGCCGGCATCGAGCTGGTCGTGCTCGCGCGCTACATGCAGATCCTGTCGGCGCGATTCGTCGAGCGGTTCCCGTACCGCATCATCAACATCCACCACTCGTTCCTGCCGGCGTTCGTCGGTGCGAACCCGTACCGCCAAGCGTACGAGAAGGGCGTCAAGCTGATCGGCGCGACCAGCCACTACGTGACGCCGGAGCTCGATCAGGGTCCGATCATCGAGCAGGAGACGATCCGCGTCTCGCACCGCGACACGCCGGAAGAGCTGCAGCGCAAGGGCAAGGACCTCGAGAAGCGCGTGCTCGCCCAGGCGCTGCGCTGGCACCTCGAGGACCGCATCCTGATCCACCACAACAAGACCGTTGTTTTCGATTAGCCCTCGACGGTCGTCGGCGACGACGTGCTCTCTGCCGCTGGCGTGGGCGCGGACCTCCCGGCGACCGTCGTAGGCGCGGTCGACTCGCTCGCACGTCGAAGTAGCCGACGACGTGTACTGATTCGTGGTCGGCGTCGAGATCCACGATGTCGAAGGATGCAGACGTCGACGCCTTCCAGGTGAGGAACGGATCGGTGAGGAATGGCGCGTCGCCGGTCGGCAGGCTTGGCCTTCCATGGCGGTTGGTCTGGACAGATGAGGTGGGTTCTGTGTCCGCAGGCGACGCGCTCGGTGTCAGGTCTCCCCGGGGCGGAGCGATCCGACCATGTATGCGATGCCGGGCGCGTGGACCGGCACGACGAACCGTGGTCAGGGCACTGGCATCGATTGCAATGCTTGGACCTCGACGGGCGTGGTGCCCGACCCGCCGGCCAAGGGCAACTTCGGGGAGTTCACGATCGACATTCCCTGGAACGTCTCGTGGAGCGCCTTGGCCGTCGACGAACCTGGCTACCCGCCGGCCGGCCCGGACGATTGCAGCTACGCGAAGCACCTTTACTGCTTTCAGAACGACTGATCTCCGGCCCGGGCGCGGGCCCAGGGGCCCGGCAGCAGCTCGTCGAGACGGCGCTTCGGATGATCCTGCACGCGCGGGATGACGTCGGACAGATAGGCAAACGGGTTGATGCCGCGGGCCTCGCAGGTCGCGAGCGTCTCGCCGCTGCGGCTCCTCGGTGGCACGAAGGGCACCCTGATCGTCGACGGCTACAGTGGCTACAACGTCGTCGCCGAGGTCTCGCGACGCAAGCGCGCCGCCTGCCATGCGCACCTGCGCCGCTACGAGGCGCTGCCGACGGCGCCGGTCGCCCAGGAGGCGATCGATCTGATCCTCGGCCTCTACCGCGTCGAGCACGACGCAAAGGAACAGGACATCACCGGGACGAAGAAGCACCTCCGCCTCCGCCGCGAGCGGGCCGGGCCGATCCGCGATCAGCTCCACGAATGGCTGCTCCGCCAGCAGCCGCGACACCCTCCAAAGAGCCCGATCTCGACGGCGACCCGCTACGCGCTGAACCAGTGGCGCGAGCTCGGGCGTTTTCTCGACGATGCTCGTGTGCCACTCGATAACCACGCGTCCGAGCGGTCGCTGCGCCGTGTCGCGCTCGGTCGCAAGAACTACCTCTTCGTCGGCGACGTCGAGGCGGGCGCGAGCATCGCCGGGCTCTACACACTGGTCGCGACCTGCGAGGCGCGCAACATCAACCCGTTTGCCTATCTCGCCGACGTCATCCCGCGCGTGCAGGATCACCCCAAGCGCCGACTCGACGAGCTGCTCCCAGGGAACTGGTCGCGCGCTCAGGCTGATACTCGCGCGTAGCCCAGTGCCGTACGGGGTCGCTGAGCACGAGCTCAACGACTTGTGTCCGCGGCGGACCAGATGCCGCTGCACCCCTGCATCGTCCGGCGCTGGGGATCGCCGGTGCTGCGCCGGACGCGCCAGTCCGGAACGCGGGCGCCGATCCGGTGACGCGTCTGCCCGCTCCACTCCACGTTGAGTCCGTGGCCACGCAGGGCCGCTGCGACCTCCGCGCCGATGCGTGCGTCCTCGCGGGAGGTGAAGCTTGCATACGACAGGTAGAGCAGCCCTCCGTTCGCAGCACCCTCCGCATCCTGTATGTTGAACGTGCAGGTGCCGCGTACTGGTGCCGTGGCAGCGATGCCTTCGGCTTCCTGACGCACCGCGCTCTCGGCATCACTGATCGTGGCGCCGTAGCACTCGCGCGACACGATTCCACTCCGATCGAGCTCGTCGAGCGCGGCGATGAGACGATCGTGATCGGTGGGCCCTCGCCACGTCTCCTCGTCGCGCCGCCGCTCCGTCAGCGCGCCATCGACTAGCTCTTCGACCGTCGCGTCGGTGACCTCCAGCCCATCGTCGGCCAGTGCGTCGCCGAGGAGATCGATCAGATGCTCGCGCGACGCATAGCCGACCGTCAGCTCCCACGCGAGCACTTCTCCCGCACGCTCGCGTACGCGGTCCGAGCTCATAGCTTCGCGCGATGCAGGTCGTTCTCGCGCTCATCCCTCGACGACGCCGCCTTGGCGCTTGCTGCTGCTGCCATGATGATCCCGTTCTTGTTAACACGCGACATTCCTGCCTCCAAGTGAGCCCCAGCTGACGGCTCGGCCAAGCGCCGCGCGAGGCCCCATCGCTGATCGGACGCTTACGTTGTCCGTCCCTCGCCGATGGGCTCGAGCTTGTCGTTGCCGCAGCTCGGGCACGTGCGCTCCTCGACCGGGACTTTGTGTTCGATGCGCACAGTTTCCGTTTGCGCACGGTCGGCCACTTGCGCGCGCCGCTTTGTCAGCCGCTCCTCGGGCGTCGACGGCTTGCCCGGCACGCGCGGCATCTTGCTGCGCTCGCTCTTGGGCCCGATGTGCGCCTTCTTGATCTGCGCGAGCTCGTGCTCGAGCTTGGCGATCTTGTTGCTCATCGCGACGACGATGTCGCGCAGCGAGCAGTCGTGATCGACGGGAGGCACCACCACCTCCCTGTTTGATCACGATCCGGAATCCTTGTCGATCCCTTCCGGCGTCCAGCGAGCCAGCCGCATGGCGTTGAGGTCGTTACCGTCGAGGAGCATCGCGAGTTGGGCGGCCTCCATCTCGACCTTCACGCGCTTCTCGTCGACGACCGGCAATTGAAAGCGACCACGCTCGAGCCGCTTGAAGTAGACGACGTAGCCGTTCTTGTCCCAGAACAGGATCTTGAGCATGTCGCGGCGCTTGCCGACGAAGACGAAGAGGTGTCTCTCGTTCGGGTTTCGCCTGAGCACTTGCTCGACGATCGTGCGCAGTCCGTCGACGCCGTTGCGCATGTCGACGAGACCCGTCGCAAAGTAGATGCGCACACTTGGTGGAAGCCCCAACACCTCAGGTGCCCTCGAGTACGGCGACCACGCGGGCGAACGCCTCCTCGTCGAACCCGCGGCCGACCTTCACGATGTGCCCGCTCCGCAGGTACACGGCGACCGGCTCGCCGCGCTTGGGCGGCGTCGGCTCCGTCACGTGCACCGGGACGCCACGCGCTTCATGCTCTGACCACTGACCACGATGGGACATGTCGGCACGGACGATCGCTCATGCCCGATCGCGACGACAGGATCGATCTCCGTACGGTTACGCTCGATCATCAACACCACGGTCCTTCCGCGAGCATGCGGCAGGTGCGTGACGCCCTTCGGGGCGGTCACCGCCTGGTTCGGACCAAGCTCGATGGTCGCCTCTCGCGCCCGTCAGATGTGTCGGCCGAGGGGGATTGCTCGTTCTGCGGCGCGCACGAGACGTATCCGATCGTGGGCAGCGAACGGCTCCGCGGAGCTACCGAGGAACGGACGGTGACAGGACAGGCGGTGCGCATCTGCTCGTTGTGTGTCGAGCGCGCGGCTGCCGCTACGCGGCCGAGCTAAGCAGCAACGGAGCGCTGACCTGCGGCCGGGAACACCGACGCGCGCGGCCCCGGCACTTCGTACACGCTGATGAGGCCGCAGCGGCGCCAGCCTTGTGAGAGCAGCCATGTGCGCGGTCGCCAGCTCATGATCGGTTCGTAGCTTGCGCGCAGCTTCCACACGAACGGCTCGTCCTCGCGCTCCTTCCAACCGTCGAAGCTCCACCCGGTCGAGAACGGCGCTGATCTAGGACAGCCGAGCTACGGATGTGGATCTTCAGAACGCGCGTCACGCTGCTTGACTTGTGACCCACCCGCGAACGGCGCGCAGAGCGCGAACGGTGACCCTCGAGTGGGCCGTCTGCAGAACGCGCGGCGGCGCTGATGGACTTGTGGAGGCCGCCACAAACTCCCCCCGTGCCACCGAGCGCCCTCCACAGGGTCCACAGCGCCCGACCCTCGAGCGTGCTCCGTTTCGCATCGAGCACGCGTCGCACACGTTGCTCGGCTAGACCAGCCCGCGCAGTACCGGGCGGAGGGCGTCGACATCGATCGGCCGGTCGAGATCGATGCTCGCGAGCAGGCCGAGCGCGACCAGGACCAGCGTCTCGGCGCGTGCCGCGCGGTCGTCGCCTCGTGGACGCGGCGTCAGGCGGGCGCGCAGGGTCGCGGCCGTCGCGTCGAGCAGCCGTAAGTATCGCTTGCGGACCTGCGGGTAGCGCACGCACGCGTCGAGCAGGTGATGGAAGCGCAGCGCGCCTGTGCCGCCGACCTCGGGGGTGCGACGGGCGATGCTTGCGAGGAACGCGTCGACGAAGGAGGCGGCGTCGGAGGCCGCGCCGGCCGAGAACACGCGACCGACGAACTGCTGCAGCGCGCGCTCCATCGCGGCGACGATCAGGTCCTCGCGGGTCGCGAAGTGCACGTAGAACGCACCTCGCGTGCAGCCGGCCGCCTCGCAGATGCGGTCCAGGCTCGGTGCCTCGGTGCCTTCGGCCTGGAACAGCTGGACGGCCGCATCGACGAGGGCGGCGCGGGTCTCGTCCTTGCGCTGGTCGCGGACGGGCGAGCGGTAGGGGGCGCGGCGTCGCATTTTGATTGACATACTATACCGTATGCGAATAGAGCAGTCGCATACGAACCGGTATCTCAAAGGAACATCCCCATGATCTCCAGCCACCCGCAGCGCATCCTCATCACCGGCGCCACCGCTGGCATCGGCAAGCACGCCACCCTCGAGCTGCTGCGGCGCGGGCATCAGGTCATCGCCACGGGGCGGCGGCCGTCGATGCTCGCGGCGCTGGCGAGCGAAGCCGCGGTCGCCGGGCTCGCCGCCAAGCTGACCACGGTCGTGCTCGATGTCGACCGCGCGGACTCGCTGGCCGCGGCCGTTGCCGCCGTCGAGGCCCAGGCCGGCGGCATCGACGTGCTCGTCAACAACGCGGGCTACGCGACGGCCGGGCCGCTGATCGAGCTGGACGATGCGGTCGTCCGCGCGCAGTTCGAGACCAACGTCTTCGGGCTGTTGCGGGTGACGCGCGCGTTCGGCGCCGCGATGGTGGCGAGCGGGCGCGGGCGGATCATCAACATCGGGAGCGTCAGCGGGCGGATCCCGGCGCCGATGCTCGGCGCGTATCACGCCAGCAAGTATGCGCTCGAGGCGATCACCGACTCGCTACGGATGGAGCTGCGGCCGTTCGGCGTCGACGTCGTGATCATCGAGCCCGGGACGATCCGGACCGAGTTTGCGTCGCGCGTGATCGCCGAGGCGGAGGCGGCGCGCCCGGTCGGCTCGCGCTACGAGGCCGTGTACGCGCGCCAGGCCGAGCTTGCGGCGCGCTTCGATCGGCTGGCCAGCGGGCCGGCGCCGGTCACCCGCGCGCTGGTCCGTGCCGTCGAGGCACGCCGGCCGCGTGCGCGTATCGTCGCGCCGCGCCGGTTCGCGTTGATGATCGGGCTCGTCAAGCTGCTGCCGGTGTGCTGGGTCGACTGGATCATGCGCCGCATCGCCGGCCTGGATCGACTCGCGGCGCCGGCGTGACCGCTAGCGCGGGCGGATGCGGATGACGACCGACTTGGAGGTCGGCGTGTTGGAGCGGTCGGCGACCGAGTCGAGCGGCACGAGCGGGTTGGCTTCGGGGAAGTAGGTCGCGCAGTTGCCGCGCGGGACGTCGAACGGCACGACGATGAATCGCTCGGCCACGCGCTCGTGATCGGTCCACTCGGAGATCAGGTCGACGACCTGGCCGTCGATCAGGTGGAGCTCGACCATGTCGGTCGGGTTCATGAAGATCACGCGGCGCTCGCCGCGGATGCCGCGGTAGCGATCGTCGAGGCCGTAGATGGTCGTGTTGTACTGATCGTGGCTGCGGATCGTCATCATGCGCAGCCGGCCGGCCGGCAATGACAGATCCGGTGGCGTCGAGACCGTGAACTTCGCGCGGCCACCGATGCTGGAGAACGTGCGGTCGCGCGCGACGTTCGGGAGCTGGAAGCCGTCGGGCTGGCGGACGCGGCGGTTGAAGTCCTCGAAGCCCGGCACGACCTCGGCGATGCGATCGCGGATCGCGTCGTACGAGTGGGCCCAGTCGGTCCACGGGGCGCGGTCGCCGACGAGCGCGCGGCCCAGGCCGCAGAGGATCGCGACCTCGCTGCGCAGGTGCTCGGATGCGGGCGGCAGGACGCCCTGGGAGGCGTGCACCATCGACATCGAATCCTCGACGGTGACGAACTGGCCGGCGTCGACCTCGCTGCGGCCGAGGCACGGCAGGAGGAGCGCGCGCGTGCCCGGGTAGAGATGCGTGCGGTTGAGCTTGGTCGTGATGCCGATCGTCAGCGCGCAGCGCTCGAGACCCGCGGCGATGCGGTCGGTGTCGGGGCCGGCGGACAGCCAGTTGCCGCCGAGCCCGACGAACGCGCGCAGGGCGCCCGACTCCATGCCCTTGATGGCGGCGATCGTGTCGACACCGGGTGTGCGCGGCGGCTCGAAGTGGAAGGTGGCGGCGAGCGCGTCGAGGAAGGCCGGGCGCGGCAGGTGGTAGATGCCCATCGTGCGATCGCCCTGGACGTTGGAGTGGCCGCGCACGGGGCACAGGCCGGCGCCCGGGCGGCCGACGTTGCCGCGCAGGAGCATGAAGTTGACGATCTCCTGGATCGTCGCGACCGAGTGCTTGTGCTGGGTCAGGCCCATCGCCCAGCACGTGATGACCGCCTTCGATGCGATGTAGAGGTCGGCCAGCTCGCGGATCGTGGACTCGGGGACGCCGGAGCGCGCGACGATTGTGTCCCACGGGATCGCGAGCACGTGATCGCGCCAGGGCCCGAAGTTGTCGGTGTGATCGGCGACGAACAGCAGGTCGACGACCGGCGACAGCGGCTCCTTGACCGTCGGCGCGTCCTCGCGGGCGCGGGCGGCCTCACCGTCGCGCTCGAGCACGGCCTTGGACAGGCCGAGGAAGAACGCCTGATCGCCGCCGATCGGAATCTGGACGAAGTGCTTCGCGAGCGCGGTGCCGGCGAGCATGTCGAGCGGCTTCTGCGGGTGGGCGAAGCGGGTCAGCGCCACTTCGCGCAGCGGATTGACCGCGACGATCGTCGCGCCGCGGCGCGCGGCCTCGCGCAGCGTGGTCAGCATGCGCGGGTGGTTCGTGCCCGGGTTCTGGCCGACGACGAAGATCAGGTCGGCGTGGTCGAAGTCGGAGATCGAGACCGTGCCCTTGCCGATGCCGAGCACCTGCGAGAGCGCGACGCCGCTCGACTCGTGGCACATGTTCGAGCAGTCGGGGAAGTTGTTCGTGCCGAACAGCCGGCCGAGCAGCTGGTAGGTGAACGCGGCCTCGTTCGACGTGCGGCCGGAGGTGTAGAACACGCTGCGATCGGGGCCGGCCGCGCGCAGCTCGGCGGCGGCGAGGTCGAACGCGGCCTCCCACGTGATGGGGCGGTAGTGACGGCCTTCGAGCACCATCGGGTGCGTGATGCGGCCGAGCTGGCCGAGCTCGTGCTCGGAGAGCAGGCGGAGCTCGTCGACGGAGAGCGCCGCGAACACCTCGGGCGTCAGCCGCTGCGTGGTCGCTTCCTCGGCGAGCGCCTTCGCGCCGTTCTCGCAGAACTCGAAGCGATCGCGGTGGGCCGGCTCGGGCCACGCGCAGCCCGGGCAGTCGAAGCCGCCGACCTGGTTCATCGCGAGCAGCGCCTTGCCGCCGCGCACCAGGCCCGAGCCCCTGGCGACGAACTTCGCCGTCGACCACACCGCGCCAAGCCCGCCGGCCGCGCGAGGCAGCTCGGTCAGGTGGACGTCAGCACGCTCGGGATCGTCCGCCACTCCCCCGTGCTTAGCACGGGCGCGCGAACCGATACCTCGTTCGTGCTCGCGACCGATCCATCCCGGCTGGCTTCGTTGCCGGCTCCGGTCCTCAGGTCACATCCGTCGTTACCAGTCGAACTGCAGGGTCGCGCCGCCGCCCGTCGGCGAGATGACCGGAGTCACCACGATCTCGGGCTTCTTGACGCGGTGGCCGCGCTCGGCGTGCTCGCTGCTGTTG
>Ga0316628_100005301_pt1 | contig 10302 bp, 7 predicted proteins | sample OWC_Aug_M2_C1_D5_FD_207648 | JGI IMG/M metagenome (GOLD analysis project Ga0316628, IMG submission 207648) | Wetland soil microbial communities from Old Woman Creek delta, Ohio, United States - OWC_Aug_M2_C1_D5_C | ecosystem: Environmental > Terrestrial > Soil > Wetlands | place: USA: Ohio... | reverse complement strand
GTGGAGGACCTTGGGGTTGGTCCCGCTGGCCACGAAGTCGCCCTGCGGGTACTTCTTGCCGTTCATGGCGGAGCAGGTGGGGTCGGACGTGATCCGGTGGTGCGTGGAGAGGTTTCCGCAGGCCGCGCCCACCGTGGCGCAGGGCACGTAGTCGGTCGCCTTCGGGCTGTCGTCGGAACCGCAGCAGACGTACTCGTCGAGGAACCCGGTGCAGTCGTTGCGGCAGGTGGCGTCGGTTCCGCAGGTGGTCGTGTCGCTGGCCCCGGTGCATTTCTTCACCGCGTAGTAGGGGCCGATGGGGGTGTCGCCCTGCGTCTTGCAGCACACCTTGTCGCCGACCACCCCGCCGGCGGGGTTGGGGCAATCGTTCCGGCAGGTCGGGGTGGTGGAGTCGGGGAGGTTCTCGAACACCGAGGTGGTGGTGACGGCCAGGTGGAAGTCGATCGGGACCAGCTTCTCCGCCACCCGGTTCACGTTGGCCTGGTTGAGGTTCGTGATGAAGGTGTCGAACGCCGCGGCCAGCCTGGCCTGCTCTCCGGCCATCGATCCCGAGTCGTCGACCACGAACAGCACGTCGGCGGTGGTGATGTCCGAGAGCGGCACCTGCTTCAGGTTCGGCTTGATGAGGCACTCGCCGACCGGATTGAAGTTGTAGTCCTGGCACCCTGCCGCGGCGAGCAGCGCAGTGAACACGAGCGCGCGGACGCGGGACGTTCGCGACATCGAAGGCCTCCGATCGCCCCGATGATAGCCCCGTTCGTCCCTCGGGCAAACGACGGTCACCCGAAACCGCCGAGGGTGAAGCAAGCGCAGAGAGTCGCACCTACTCCCACTCGATGGTGGCGGGCGGCTTCGACGAGATGTCGTACACCACGCGATTGATGCCGCGGACCTCGTTGATGATGCGCGACGAGATCCGCCCCAGCAGCTCGTGAGGCAAACGCGCCCAGTCGCCGGTCATGCCGTCGGTGGACTCCACCGCGCGGATGGCGCAGGTCGACTCGTAGGTGCGCTCGTCGCCCATGACGCCCACGCTGCGCACCGGGAGCAGCACCGCGAAGGCCTGCCAGAGCCTCTCGTAGAGCCCGGCGGCGCGGATCTCCTCCTGGACGATGGCGTCGGCGCGTCGCAGCAGCGCCAGCCGCTCCTCCGTCACCTCGCCCAGCACGCGGATGGCGAGCCCGGGGCCGGGGAAGGGCTGGCGCTGGACGATGGCCGGGGGGAGCCCGAGCTCGACCCCCAGCTTGCGCACCTCGTCCTTGAAGAGCTCGCGCAGCGGCTCCACCAGCGCGAGCTTCATCACCTCGGGCAGGCCACCCACGTTGTGGTGGCTCTTGATGGTGGCCGAGGGCCCCTTGAACGAGACCGACTCGATGACGTCGGGGTAGAGCGTCCCCTGCACCAGGAAGCGAGCCCGCTGGCCGTGCGCGGCCAGCCGCTCCACCTCCTCCTCGAAGACGGTGATGAACTCGCGCCCGATGATCTTCCGCTTGTGCTCTGGCTCGGTCACCCCCGCCAGCCGCGTCAGGAAGCGGGTGGCGGCGTCGACGGTGATGAGCGGCAGGCGGAACATCTGCCCGAAGACCTCCTGCACCTGCTGGCGCTCACCGCCGCGCAGCACCCCGTTGTCCACGAAGATGCAGCGCAGCCGGTCGCCGATGGCGCGATGCACCAGCAGCGCCGCCACCGCCGAGTCGACCCCCCCCGAGAGCGCGCAGATGACGTGCCCGTCGCCCACCTGGGCGCGGATCTGCTCCACCGCCACCTCGGCGTAGGCCCGCATCGACCAGCTCCCGCTGCAGCCGCACACGCCGTGGGCGAAGTTCCAGAGCACCTCCTTGCCGCGGGGCGTGTGGACCACCTCCGGGTGGAACTGGACCGCGAAGAACCGGCGCCGCGCGTCCTCCACCGCCGCGAAGGAGGCGTTGCCGGTGGAGGCCACCGGCTCGAAGCCGGGCGGGATGGCCTCGACCCGGTCGCCGTGGCTCATCCAGACGTCGAGCCGCGGGGGAAGCCCGCGGAAGAGCGGCGACGAGGCCTTCACGTCGATGGTGGCTGGCCCGTACTCGCGGTGCGTCGCCCCGCCGACCTTCCCGCCCAGCTCGTGGGCCATGAGCTGCAGCCCGTAGCAGATGCCCAGCACCGGCACGCCCAGCTCCCAGATGATGCGGTCGGCGCGGGGACTCCCCTCGGCGGTGACCGAGGAGGGCGAGCCGGAGAGGATGATGCCCCGCGGGGCGAAGGCGCGGATGGCCGCTGCCGGCGCGGTGCAGGGGTGGATCTCGCAGTAGACCCCCAGCTCGCGGACCCGCCGGGCGATGAGCTGCGTGTACTGCGAGCCGAAGTCGAGGATGAGGATCTTCTCTGCGTGGATGTCCGCGGTCACGCCTACTCCGTCCGGTAGTTGGGCGCTTCCTTCTCGATGATGACGTCGTGCACGTGGCTCTCGCGCAGCCCGGCCGACGAGATGCGCACGAAGCGCGGCTTGGTCCGGAGCTCGGCGATGCTGCCCGTGCCGAGGTAGCCCATGCCGCTGCGCAGCCCGCCCACCAGCTGGAAGATGGTCATCTCCAGCGAGCCCTTGTACGGCACGCGCCCCTCGATGCCCTCCGGCACCAGCTTCTCCGCGTCGGTGACGTCGCTCTGGAAGTAGCGGTCGCGCGAACCCTGCTTCATGGCGCCCAGCGAGCCCATGCCGCGGTACGACTTGTAGCTCCGGCCCTGGTACAGGATCACGTCCCCGGGCGCCTCCTCGGTGCCCGCCAGGAGCGACCCGATCATCACCGAGGCGGCCCCGGCGGCCAGCGCCTTGACCAGGTCGCCGGAGAACTTGACGCCGCCGTCGGAGATCACCGGGATCCCGTACTTCTCGGCTGCCCGGGCGCACTCGTCGACGGCGGTGATCTGCGGCACCCCCACCCCGGCCACCACCCGGGTGGTGCAGATCGAGCCCGGCCCCACCCCGACCTTGACCGCGTCCACGCCCGCCTTGCACAGGGCCTCGGCCGCCTCGGCGGTGGCCACGTTGCCGGCCACCAGCTCCACGTTCTTGAAGGCCGCCTTGGTGGCCCGCACCGCCTCGGCCACCGCGCGCGAGTGGCCGTGCGCCGTGTCGATGGCGATCACGTCCACGCCGGCCTTGAGCAGCGCCGCCACGCGCTGCTCGCGGTCGGGGCCGACGCCCACCGCGGCGCCGCAGAGGAGCCGGCCCAGCCGGTCCTTGGCGGCGTTGGGGTGCTTCTGGACCTTCTCGATGTCCTTGATGGTGATGAGCCCCTTCAGCTCGAAGACCTCGTTCACCACCAGGAGCTTCTCGATCCGGTGGCGGTGGAGCAGCTCCTTGGCCTCCTCGAGGGTCACGCCCTCGCGGGCGGTGACCAGGTCGCGGGTCATGACCTGCTCGACCCGCTGCTCCAGGTTCTTCTCGAACCGGAGATCGCGGTTGGTGAGGATGCCGACGGCCCGGCCCCGCTGCACCACCGGGATGCCGCTGATCCCGTGCTCGCGCATGAGCGCGACCGCGCGCTGGATGGGGGCCTCCGGCTCGATGGTGACCGGGTCGGTGACCACCGCGGTCTCGTACTTCTTGACCTTCACCACCTGGGCCGCCTGGTCTTCCACCGAGAGGTTCTTGTGGATGAACCCCAGCCCGCCGGCGGCGGCCATGGCGATGGCCATGCGGGCCTCGGTCACCGTGTCCATGGCGGCCGAGACGATGGGGATGTTGAGGTTGAGGTTCCGGGTGAGGCGGGTCGCGGTCTCGACCGATTTCGGGAGCACGTCCGACTCCGCCGGAAGGAGCAGGACGTCGTCGAACGTGAGCGCCAGGCGCAGCTCGTCGCGGTTGAGCATGGGGACGTATACGGAAATCCATGTAGGACCGTCAAGGCGACCAGGAGCGCAGTGCGCACACCCGGGAGCCGGGTCGGAAAACCCACGAGTCACGCGAACGAGCGCCTTGCCCGCTGCACTCCCCGGAAGGGATAATTCGGGTGCGAGTGGAGGGTCCTTCCGACAAACGCGGTGGCGAGCGCCAGCCGGTCGGGCTGCTGGTACGCCTGGCGTACGGGAGCGTCGACGAGTTCGTCGAGCGCTTCGCGGTCAACATGTCGCGGGGCGGGCTCTTCATCCGGACTCGCGACCCGCGCCCGGTGGGCACCCTGCTGGCCCTCGAGATCCGCCTGCAGACGGGCGAGACGGTGATCCGCGCGCAGGGCGTGGTCCGCTGGGTGCAGAAGCCCGAGGGCGGTACCCCCGCCCGGCCGCCGCTGGCACCGGGGATGGGCATCCAGTTCACGCAGCTCGACGAGGCCTCGCGCTCGGTGGTCGACCGCATGGTCTCGCTGCGGGAGAAGCGCGGGCTGGCCCCCGGCGCAGCGGCGCCCGCCCCCGTGGCGCCTCGCCCTGCCGTCACCCCCGCGCCGACGCGGGCACCCGCCGCGGTGACCCCGCCGCCCGTCGCCGCCGAGAGCCCATCCCTCGCGGAGGAGCCCACGCAAGGCGCCGCGACGGCCTCGGCGCCCCCTTCTTCCCCGCCCGTGCTCGCCCCGGCGCCCCAGCGCCCGGCAGCGCCCCCACCGATCCCGCCCGCGGGGCCCGGCACGGCGCTGCGGGTTCCCCGGACCCCGCCCGGGATGCCGGCCCAGGCCGATCTCTCGATGCCCCACCGCATCGAGCAGCTCTCCGCCGGACCGGCCCGGGTGGCCATCGACCTCCCCGACACCCCGGTTCCGGTCGCCAAGCCGTCCCGGACCATCATCGGGATCGACCTCGGCACCACCAACTCCTGCGCGGCGGTGGTCAAGGACGGCAAGCCGTACGTGATCCCGTCGCGCGAGGGGTACAACACCGTCCCCTCGATCGTGGCGCTCAACGCGCGCAACAGGATCGTCGTCGGCCACCTGGCCCGGGCTCAGCTGCTCACCAACCCGCGCCAGACGGTCTGGGGCGCGAAGCGGCTGGTGGGGCGCGCCTACGACACGCCGGTGGTCCAGGACATCAAGAGCAAGTTCGCCTACGAGATCGTGGCCGGGCCGGAGGGACTGGCGGCGGTGAAGCTCGGGCCCGAGGTGCTCACCCTCGAGCAGATCTCCGCCCTGGTGCTGCGGGAGGTGAAGGAGGTTGCGCAGAACCACGTGGGCGAGGAGGTGAACCGCGCCGTCATCACCGTCCCGGCCTACTACAACGAGCGGCAGCGCGCCGCCGTCCGGCACGCCGGCGCGCTGGCCGGCCTGCAGGTGGAGCGGATCCTGAACGAGCCCACCGCGGCCGCGCTGGCCTACGCCTTCGGGCGCCGGGTCAACCAGCGCGTGCTGGTCTACGACCTGGGCGGCGGCACCTTCGACGCGTCGGTGCTGGAGCTGAACGACAACGTCTTCGAGGTGATCTCCACCGGCGGCGACACGTTCCTGGGCGGCGTCGACTTCGACGCCCGCATCGTGGAGCGCCTCCTGGAGGTGTGGAAGGAGAAGACCGGCGAGGCCTTCTCGGGCGACCGGGTGGCGCTCTCGCGCCTGGTGGACGCCGCCGAGCGCGCCAAGTGCGCCCTCTCCGAGCGCACCGACTTCCCCATCCAGCTGCCGTTCCTGGCGATGAAGGACGGGCGCCCGCTGTCCCTCGAGACCGCGCTGGCCCGCGACGAGCTGGTCGGGCTGGTGGCGCCGCTGGTGGACCGGACCATCGAGGTCTGCCGCGAGGTGCTGGCCGCCAGGAACCTCACCCCGGCGGACATCGACGAGGTGCTGCTGGTGGGTGGGCAGTCGCGCATGCCGCTGGTGCACGAGCGCGTCGGAGCCTTCTTCGGCAGGCAACCCTCGCGCGCCGTTCACCCCGACGAGGCGGTGGCGGTGGGGGCCGCGCTGCTGGCGCACTCGCTGGGCAGCGCCGAGGGGGTGGTGCTCATCGACGTGCTCCCCATGTCCATCGGCATCGGGCTGCCGGGCGACCGGGTCAAGATCATCATCGAGCGGAACACGCCGCTGCCGGCCCGCAAGCAGTACGGGCTCACCACCACCCGCGACGGGCAGACCGAGTTCGAGCTGGTGGTGCTGCAGGGCGAGAGCCCGCGGGCCGCCGAGTGCGAGTACCTGGGCACGGTGCGCCTGACCGGGCTCCCCTCCGGCCCGCGCGGGATGGTGAAGATCGCGGTCTCGTTCGAGCTGGGGGCCGAGTGCCTCCTGACCGTGACCGCACGCGAGCTCAACACCGGGCGGCAGGTGCAGGCGGTCATGTCCGCCAAGGAAGGGCCGACCGCCGCGCGGCGGAAGCTGGACGACGGCCTGGCCAAGGGCGCGACCGGCTCGTTCCCGGTCCAGACCACGCCGGGAGGCGGCCTGGCGCTCCCCGGGCCCAGGCCGGCCGGGCCGTTCCGGCGCTTCTTCCGCAGGCTGCTGGGGCGGTCCGAGGCCCGCTGAGCGCCGGCGCGCCCGCTACGGGCGATGGGGCGGCCTGGGGATCTCCGGCCGCGAGCTGTACACGTTCTCGGCCGGCGGCGGAGGCGGCGCCGGGGCGGCGGCCCTGGCCCGGCGCGCCCGCACCCAGCGGAGCGCCAGCACCAGGACCACCACCGCCATGCCCAGCAGGATGTAGTGGCCGAAGCGCTGCGCCTGGTGCGCGGCGGCCTCGATGTCGGAGCCGAACCAGAACCCGAGGCAGACCCACAGCGGCGCCGAGATGGTCGCGGCCGCACCGTCGAAGAGCAGGAACTCCCAGTAGGGCAGGCGCGCGTGCCCGGCGGTGAAGTAGGTCGGGGCGCGGATCCCGGGCAGGTAGCGGGCCAGCATCACCACGATGTTGCCGCGGCGGCGCATCAGCTTCTCCACCCGCTCGAGCTTCTCGGGGGTGATGATGCGCCGGAGCGGCTTGAAGTCGGCGACCCGCACGCCGAAGCGGCGCCCCGCGAAGAAGATGACCGAGTCGCCGGCCAGGATGCCCACCAGGCCCACCACCACCATCCCGATCAACCCCTCGTCGTGGACCATGCCGCGCAGGGTGACCGCCTCGAGCGGCGACGCCAGCCAGGCCAGCACGCCGCCGGTGACGAGGATGATGTCCTCGGGCATGGGGAGGCCGAAGCCGCACAGCACCAGGGCCACGAAGACGAAGAGGTAGCCCACGTGGAGCGACTGGCCTCCGACCATCTCGACCAGGTGCTCGAGCATGCGCCCGCGAGTCTCCTTCTTGCGATCCGGGTCCGCGGCGCGCGGGATCCCGCTGACGTATGGCCGGGAATCCACCCGGTCCGACGCCCCGCGAGGCGGAGCGGCCGGCGCCCTCGCTACTACCGGACTCCGGGCGCGCCGTCCACCCCGATGGAGCGCATCATCGGGTGGCGGCCAACCTCTGCAGGATGTCCCGCGTCTCGCTCACCCGCGAGGCCAGGTCGGCCGCGATGGCCAGCGCCAGCTTGAGGCAGGCCTGCGGCTTCTCCGGCTGGAGCCGCTGGAAGTCGCGGTTGGCCAGCTCCACCACCTCGCAGGGCGTGGCGGCCACCGCCGAGACGAGCCGCACCGTCTTGCCGAGCAGGGCCAGGGTGCCCAGGTGCTCGCCCGGCCCCACCACCGCCAGCTCCTTCTCCCCGCCCTCGACGCGCTGGGTGATCCGCACCGCCCCCGACTTCACGATGAAGAGCGACTCCCCGACCATGTTCTCCACGAAGAGCGGCGTTCCGGCCGGGATCGACTTCTCCTGCGCGATCCCGGCGAAGAGCCGCAGGCCGATCTCCGTGAAGCCCTTGAAGAGGGAGTTCTTCTCCAGCACCTCTTGCGCGCTCACGAGTGCCCCCAGCCTTCCGCGCGATATCGCGCGGCCAGTTCGACGTAGTGTGCGGCCGATTCCCGGAGCCCCGTCCTCTCCTCCTCGGTGAGCTGTCTCTGCACGCGGGCGGGCGCGCCCAGGGCCAGGGTGCCGGGGGGAACCACCGCCCCGGGCGTCACCAGCGCCCCCGCCCCGACCATCGCGTCCGGGCCCACCACCGCCCCGTCGAGGATGATGGCGCCGATCCCGATCAGGCAGCGCTCCTTCACCGTGCACCCGTGAAGCACCGCCCTGTGACCGACGGTGACATCGTCGCCGATGAGGGTGGCGTGCCGGTCGGTGGTGACGTGCACCACCACCCCGTCCTGGAGGTTGGTGCGCGCCCCGATGCGCACGTGGAAGACGTCGCCGCGCACCACCGCCCCGGGCCAGATCGACGATCCCTCACCGATCTCCACGTCGCCGATGACCCGGCCCCCCTCCATCACCAGCACCGACGCATGGAGGCGGGGGGAAATCCCCCGGAAGGGCGCGACGGAGATCATGCCTCGACGATGCTAGCCCGCGGCAGGGGGCGAGACAACTCCATGGACCCACGACCGCAGCCGCCGTCGCACACCTCCGGGAGCCTCGAGGTCCGTCCTCAGATGGCCGCTCCGGACAGCGAGCTGCTCCCGGCCCGCGTGATCCGCACCGGGACCAGGGCGCCGGCCGGCGCCGCCGCCTCGCTGGCGGCGAAGTGGACCACGTGGTTCTCGGGCGTGCGCCCCAGCCGCTCGCCGGGCCGATCGGATGGCCCCTCGACCAGCACCTCCACGGTGCTGCCCCGCTCGGCCGCCAGGATCTCGGCCGCGATCCGGCGCTGCACGGTGAGCAGGCGCTCGAGCCGCTCCACCGCCGCCTGGCGCGGGACCTCCCGCCACTCGGGCGAGGATCCCAAGCGCAGGCTGGCCACGGTGTGGGGTCGCGGGCTGAACACGAAGCTGAAGCTCTGGTCGAAGCGCACCTGCTCGAGGAGCCGGAGCGAGGCCTCGAAGTCCTCGTCGCTCTCGCCCGGGAAGCCGACGATGAAGTCGGTGGTGACGGCGATCCCGGGGCGGGCGGCGCGGAGACGGTCGAAGCGTTCCAGGTACTCCGCCACGGTGTAGTCGCGGCGCATGCGCGCCAGGACCGCGTCCGAGCCGGACTGGACCGGCAGGTGGAAGTGCGGCATGACCCGCGGCTCGTCGCGGAAGACCTGAATGAGCTCGTCGGAGAGGTCGTGGGGGTGGCTGGTGGTGAACCGGACCCGGGCGATCCCCGGGATGGCGGCCACCCGGCGCAGCATCTCGGCGAAGGTGCAGCCGCCCCGGTACGAGTTCACGTTCTGTCCGATGAGGGTGACCTCGCGGACGCCCACCTCGGCCAGGGCGGCGCACTCGGCCACCAGCTCCGGCCACGGGCGCGAGACCTCGCGCCCGCGGGTGTGCGGCACCACGCAGAAAGCGCAGACGTTGTCGCAGCCCTTCATGGCGGTGACGAAGGCGGTGGCCCGCCCACGCGCCGCCTCCGGCTCGGCGCAGGGGAAGACGTACTGCTCCGAGCTCATCCAGCCCGTCTCGGCGAACCGCTCGCGCGCCCGCGCCCGGGCGATCATCTCGGGGAGGCGTGAGAGGTTGTCCGGGCCGAACACGAAATCGACGTAGGGGACGCGCTTCAGCAGCCGGTCCTTCTCCTGCTGGGCCACGCAGCCCGCCACCGCGATGAGCGCCCCGCGCCGCGCCTTCACCTCGCGGTAGCGGCCCAGGGCCGAGAGCAGCTTCTGCTCGGCCTTCTCGCGGACCGCGCAGGTGTTCACCAGGATGAGGTCGGCCTCGTCCGGCGAGGCGGCCAGGGCGAAGGCGTGCCGGTAGAGCAGCTCCGTCATGCGGAGCGAGTCGGCCTCGTTCATCTGGCAGCCGAAGGTGTGGACGAACACCTTCCCGGCCGGCGCCGCGGCCGGCGCGGGGGCGAGGTCCTTGCGGGTGAGGGAGACCAGGTCCGGCACGGGGGCGGAAGCTAAGCGAATGCGGGTTGGGGGGCAAGGTGAACGAGGGTTTGCAGGCGAGGCGCCATCCGAACCCGAACCCGGCTTCTTCGTGATCCGAGTCCCCAGTCCCGAGGCCCGTGGCCCGTGGTCCGAATGCGACCATGCTCGGAGCGGGGGACTCGGGCCGGGGGACAGGGGACGCGGGTCACGGGTCACGGGGCAACGGGTTCAGGTTCGGGTTCGGGTTCGGGGGCTGTCAGCGCGGCACCAGCGCGTCCGCGATCCCATCGAGATCCGGGAGCGTCGTCACCTCCGCCACCCGGTCGCAGGCCTCGGCGTAGAGCAGCATGTCGCTGTCGCCGGTCCCCCAGAGCTGGCGCGGCTCGGGGCACATCCACAGCAGGCGCCGGGCCCGCCGGCGCAGCTCGTGGAGCACCCAGGTCTCGGCCGGGTGGTAGTTGTTCCGGCCGTCGCCGATCACCAGCACCGTGGTCCGCCGGGTCACCGCGGCGGCGTGGTGGCGGTGAAAGGCGGTGAGC
>Ga0316628_100005300_pt1 | contig 10302 bp, 5 predicted proteins | sample OWC_Aug_M2_C1_D5_FD_207648 | JGI IMG/M metagenome (GOLD analysis project Ga0316628, IMG submission 207648) | Wetland soil microbial communities from Old Woman Creek delta, Ohio, United States - OWC_Aug_M2_C1_D5_C | ecosystem: Environmental > Terrestrial > Soil > Wetlands | place: USA: Ohio... | reverse complement strand
GGCCGGTACTGATAGCTGATTTCAGCGATTAGCTGACTTTATTCGAACGCAGAGGGCGGATGCCCGCAAAGGGCACTCCGCCCTTTTTTATTTTCGGGGGGTGATTCGGGGGACAAAGTCCGAATTCTCTAGAAATCGGTACCTGTCCCCAGGGCGGAAGTCTGGCCTGATTCCAAGGGAGCCCAGATCGGTTCCCAGCCGTAAGATCCAGGCCTTCCTCAATATCTTGTCCATGGGCTTTCCCTTCGCCAACTCGTCGATGAGCTTATCCAGGTATCAATGGCTACCAGGGATACCCGTTTGTTTTCAACAACTTGATTTCTTCTTGAGCCCCGAGGCCGTGCGGTTCTCGGGCGCCGGGGCCTTGGTGACGCGGCGGGGCTGGGTCGATGAACCCGCCGTCCTTCTCCGCGACGCCTGGGGTGTCGAACGGTGAGCGGATTCGTTACGAGCGGAAAACGTCCCAGCCGGCTTCTATCAATCCTTCGATGCGGGCTTTTGAAAGAACCGAGGCGATCTCCCCGTCAGCGTTCATCCCTGCGCCTCTGGGCGACGATCTGATCGACCAATCCGTACTCGACGGCATCCTCCGCGGTCAGATAAAAATCCCTGTCCGTGTCGCGTTCGATGACCTCGAGGGGTTGTCCGGTATGGCGGACCAGGATTTCGTTGAGCCGCTTTTTCACGCGGCACATCTCTTTGGCCTGGATCTCCATGTCCGAGGCCTGTCCTTCGGCCCCGCCGAGCGGCTGGTGGATCATCATCCTTGCGTTCGGGAACGCCATCCGCTTCCCTTTGGTGCCGCCGGCCAGAAGCACGGCGGCCATGGATGCCGCTTGTCCCAGGCAGACCGTGGCGACGTCGCAAGAAACGTATTGCATCGTGTCGTAGATGGCCAGCCCCGCCGTCACCTCTCCGCCTGGGCTGTTGAGATAAAAGAAGATGTCTTTGTTCGGATCCTCGGATTCCAGGTAGAAGAGCTGGGAGACGACGCTATCCGCGACATCGTCAATGATGGCCCCGGTCAGCAGGACGATGCGGGCCGACAACAGGCGGGAATAGAGGTCGACCTGCCGGGCTCCTTGGGGCGTCTGTTCGACAACATAAGGCACCTTGATGATGGCCATTGTCCAGGTTCTCCCTTCAGGCGAGCGTCCTCTGGCCGATGATCCGGTCAGATCTCACCGAATTTCTTGCCCCCGAACCGGGCCTGGATCTCGTCGTCGTACTTATCGGCCGTCGAAACGATGGCCTTGACGGCGACCTCGAGCTCCTTCCGGTTGAGAAAATCCCCCAACAGCGTGTGTTCGTAGAAGACCATGCGCTCCGTCGGCTCGACCGAGAACTTGCCGAAGATGAGCCTCATGTTCTCGGCGATCAGGTACTTCGCCAGCTCGTCTGCGGGCTCCCCATCCTTGTTCACCGGGGAGATGATCTTGACCAGGGTCTGTTCCTCGACCCAGTCGAGGGGAGCGACGATGACACGGGCGCTGCCCGCCATGAGAATGAAATTGTCGTTCTGATCCCTCAGGAACCCGCCGAAGGATTCCTGAAGGTATTTCGCGATCGTCGATCTCAACGTGGCTAACGCATCGGAATCCGGCATTCCATTCCTCCCTTATCGGACTATTATCCGCCCGGGGAACGCGGGATTTCCCCCTCCGGTCGATCCGCCCGGCCATCGTAACAAATCGGATCGGACATCGCAAGCGTTGGCCTCAGGACCTCCGATAGATCTCGAACCCGGCTTGGGCGAGGAACGAAGGCAATCCCCGGACCGTATCGCGGTCGAGATCCTGGACCTCCCGGGGAAGCTCCTCCCAGGGGATCAGAGAGGGGCTCGTCCTCTTCTTGAGGTCCTTCGGCCCCGGGCCGTAGGACCAGCCCTGCCGGCGCCGTTCCTCCAGCCAGCGGTCATGTTCAATCCTGGCCAGCTTGTCGACGTCGAACACGTCCTTGATCTCCTTCGGCAGGGTCTCGTAGGATACGGTTTTCCAGCCGGATAAAGATCGAACGCCGCAGCCGATCGCATTCAACTTCGTTTCGATATGATCGGCCTGTTGCCGGTTCGACTCTTTCAGGTCCTCCGGCAGGGCCTCCCACTCTACCATGGAAGGATTCGTCTCGGCGGTCCCCCCGGTTTCCTTCTGGCGGCGCACATAGTCCTCATGGATGGCCCTCGCGAGGATCTCATGTCGTCCCGTCAGGAGAGCTTCCAGAACACAGGTCCGGTCGAGAAGACCGAAAACGTGGAGCCGGCGGAGGGTCTGGGCGCCGCGGGCCTTCGCCAGGAGAGTGGCCAGCCCGGCGTCACGGCTCATGCGCACGACGATCGGCACCTCGTAGGGCGCGACCTTCCGAAGAAGCGCCAGGGCGTTGACCAGGACGTGCACATCATCGTCAAAGCAGATATAGATGATGTCGACGTCGGGGCGGCCTTGGGCGTCAAAAAGGAAGACGCCCCGCTCGAAATCCGGGGCGTTCTTCGGCATCTGACGGATATCGAGATCGCAGGCTTCGACGAGCTGGGGGAATTGCAGGCGAAGGACCTCGACCTTCGTCTCGGCCGCCTGGTCGATCACGGAGATCCTCATCCGCCGGCCGTTCCCCGCCTGCCTCATCCACCAGTCTCGGCCGGCCTTGATGACCAAGCTTCGGCCCAACTTGCCCAGGCCGACGATCAGGACGTGCGGCGGCCGGCCTTCGTGTTCGATTTCCTTTCTGACGGGCGGATGCTCCTCCAGCATGAGCTGGGCTCCGCGCTCGAGGACGTTGAAGAACTCCAGCCTGATAGACTCTCCTTCGGCGGCGGCCAGGTCTCCGCCGCTGAGGGCATTGCACAGCTCGAGGTCGTCGATATGGACGAAAGCGGTCAAAGCCCGGCCTTGGCGAGAGCGAGAGAGCTCCCGGGCCCGGAGGGCGATTTCCGCGTTGGCGCCGTCATTGGCGCAGACGGAGACGAGGTATTTGGCCCTCCTAACCCCGGCCTTGTGCAGCAGGCTCCGTTCCTTGGCATCGCCGCTCAAGACGACCGCTCCCGCCTCGCGGCACGGAGCGATCAAAGGATTGTCCTCGTCTTGCTCGATGACGGCCACGCGGAATCCGCGGTCCAGAAGGTCCTGCGTCAGCCGCAAGCCCCTTTCCCCCAGCCCGCACACGACCGCATGATCCTTCATGAAGCGAAGCCTGAAAAGATGCCATTGCCCGCTGAAGACGGAGAGAAGCGCCTGAATGGCCGTATAGCCGGCCACGGCGGGCATCAGGAACCGCGACACCTCGAGCGGCCAGGGGACGGGGCCCGTCATGTCGCCGGACTCCAGCACGATGAGCTGAAGCGTCCGATACAGGATATCCCGGACCGTGACAGGTTCGCCCCCAGCTTGGGAGAGCTGGCTGAATCCTAGATAGGCCAAGACCAGGGACAGGGCCCAGAGCCCCCCGACGAGCGGCCACTCGATGTCACGCCAGATCGGTCGCAGCCGCTTCCTCCAGTAGGCGCGCCAGCGGTTGCGCCAAGTGACCTTGTCGAATGATCTTGAGTCGCTCATGGGAGTTCGCGACCGCACTTCTGACACCGCTTCGCCGAAGCGTCATTCTCGGCGCCGCAGCCCCGACCGGGACATGTCTTGGTCTGCCGGCCCGGAGAGGCGGCCGGGATCCGCGTGAACGTCAAGCGGCCGTCCGCGACCCCGAGTTCGACCGTGTCGTGTTCAGAGAGCCTGCCGCTGATGATCTCGTCCGAGAGGGCGTTGACGACGAGATCCTCGATCGTCCGTCGCAGGGGCCGAGCCCCCAGGGCCTCGTCGTACCGGGCATTGACCAGGAGATCCAGGGCTTTCTCATCCGCCTCGACCCTAACGGGGACCTTCGCCAACATGACCAGGGCGATGTTGCGAAGGGTCTCACGGGTCAAGGGATTGAAGATGATGACCTTGTCGATCCGGTTCATGAACTCCGGGCTGAGCCTCTTGGCCAGCTCCTTTTCGATATCCCGGCGGATCTCGGTCATGGAGAGCCCCGGCGCCGGGCCCTCATTCGACCGCGGCTTGACGCCGACGGGCCGGTACTCGCTGATCCGCGCCGAGCCGATGTTCGACGTCATGATGACCACCGCGTTCCGGAAACTGACGGTCCTCCCCAACGCGTCCGTCAAGCGCCCGTCCTCCATGATCTGGAGCAGGAGGCGCAGGACGTCCGGATGGGCCTTCTCGATCTCGTCGAACAGGACCACGGAATAGGGCTTCTTCCGGACGGCCTCCGTCAGCTGGCCTCCCTCCTCCATGCCGATGTAGCCATAGGGAGCGCCCGTCAGGCGCGAGATCATGTGCTTGTCGTAGAACTCCGACATGTCGATCTGGATCAAGCGCTCGTCGTCGTCGAAGAGGATCCCGGCCAGGGCCCTGGCCAGGGCCGTCTTGCCCACGCCGGTCGGGCCGAGGAAGAGGAATGAGCCGATGGGCCGCTTGGGGTTGCCGAGCCCGGAACGCGACCTTTTGATCGCTTGGGCGACGGCCTTGACCGCCTCGTCCTGCCCGGCGATCTTCTTCCTGATCGAGGGCTCCAGGTCGGCGAGCTTCGCGGCCTCTTTTTCCGTGAGCTTGCCGGCGGGAATGCCCGTCCATTCCGCGATGACGCGGGCCACGTCTTCGATCGAGATCAGCAGCGATTTCGCCCCCGCCGGGGCCTTCTTCTTGCCCGATAACAGGTCGCGCCGTTCCTGCTTGGTCAGCTCCGTCAGGTCGCTAAGGCCATAATACGTCCGCAGTTTCTTGTTCGAACACGCCTGGTCGATGACATCGATGGCCTTGTCCGGCAGATGCCTGTCTCCGATGTATCTCGCCGAGAGCTCGACCGCGCCCCTGACCGCTTCGTCAAGGATCTTGAGCCCGTGGAACTCCTCGTACTTCGGCCGGAGACCCCACAGGATCTCGAGCGTTTCGTCCGTGGTCGGCTCTCCAATGAAGACGGGCTGGAAGCGCCGGGCCAGGGCCTTGTCCTTCTCGAAGTGTTTCCGGAACTCCTCCTGGGTCGTGGCCCCGATGCATTTCACGCGGCCCCCGGAGAGGGCCGGCTTCAGGATGTCGGCCGCGCCCATGGTCCCGCCGCGGGCCCCGATCAAGGTATGGACCTCATCGATGAAGATGATGAGGTCGGGGTCCTTCTCCGCGGCCTTGATGAGCGATTGGAGCTTCTGTTCGAATTGCCCCAGGAGCTGGGCCCCGGCGGCCAGGCCGGCCATCTCGACGGTCCGGATCCTTTTGCCCTGGAGTCCCGGCGGCGCCCCCTCGGAGACAAGGACTTGAGCCAACCCCTCCACGACGGCCGTCTTGCCCACCCCGGCGTCGCCGACGAGGATGGGGTTGTTCTTCCGCCGGCCCGTCAGGATCTTCATCAAGGCCAGGATCTCGTCTTCTCGGCCGATGATCGGATCGAGGAGACCCTGTTCGGCCTCCGCCGTCAGGTCGCGGCCCAAGTCCTTGAGGATGCCGGAGGTCTTGTCGATCCCCGGCTGCTCGACCGCCTTGCGTTCGTCATAGAAGTTCTTTGGCCACTCTCCTTTGCGGGCCATTTCCCGCAGATTCTGGGCCAATTTCGCCAAAACCACGCCGGAACTTTTTAGGACGCCGGCCGTCGTGCCCGCCTCGTTTTCTAAGACGCCAAGCAGGATATGAGGGGCCTCGACCTCGTTTTGTCCAAGCTGGCGGGTTTCCTTTCGGGCAACCTCCAACGCCTTCTTGGCGGCGGGGGTCAGAGAGACCTGGCCTTTTGCCGGCGTTTTCCCTTTGCCGATCTCCTGGCGGATCTTACGAGAGACCTCATCGATATCGACCCCGCATTTTTGAAACTGGCGCCGGATGTTCGCGTCTTCGAGCTCGGCCACGCCCAAAAAGAGATGGTCTGTCCCAAAGTGGTCATGGTTCAATTCTTTGGAAATGCGCTCGCCGTAAGATAGAGCGAGCTTCCCGGATTCGCCGAAATTGGCGAGGTCGGTGATGTTCATCGTATCCCCTCGCGAAGACAGCCTGCGGGCGGGCCAGGCTAGTTTATAAGAAAAGGAAGGTTCCAGTCAAAAGTCAATGAACGGCGCTGACATCCCATGAATCCGAGAAACCCGAGAACGCCCTAGCGATGCGGCTTGCGCCGATACACCCTATAGCCTGCCCTGGCCAGGACCGCGGGGAAGTTCCGTACGGCGGAAAGGTCGTACTTTCGGATCGCCGGAGGCAGCGCGCTCCACGGCACGATATGAGGGTTGGTCTTCTTGTCGGGATCGTTCTCGGGGCCGAACCGCCAGCCCTCCGCCAACCGCTCGGCGTTCCAGCGGCCATGCTCCATCTCGGCCATGCGGGCCACCTCTTCCTCGTCGCTGAATTTCGGCAGAGCGAAGGTTTTTCCCCTCGCGGCGCGCTCCACGACGTATCCCTCCGTGGCAAGGATCATCGCCGCATAACGCACCTGTCGGCGGTTCGAATCCCTGTATTCGGCCCTCAGCTTCTCCCACCGTCTCATCGAGGGATGCAGCTTCTTGGCGTTGGTCTCGTTGTCCTTGACAAAGTTGGCGTGGACCTCCCTGGCCATCGCGTCAACCTCCTCGTCTTGAAGCTCCAAGGACGCGGCCGGCGCGCACACGAATGCGCGCAGGGTCATGGGATCGTTGGGCAGGACGATCAGGTTCGGCATCTCGCACCGCTCGGCCTCGCGGAGCAGTTCCGAGGCCTTTCGGCCGCTGGATTCCACGATGCCCACGATCGCCCCGACCGCGACGGCGAGCCAGTATTCGAAGCCCGACAATTGGCCGCCGTTGATGCCCAAGATCCTGACCTCCCACGGCTTGCGTCCCTGGAGAAGAAGATCGGCCCAGGTCTGAATGGGGCCCAGCGCCGAGTAGTCGCGGCCGGCCAGCCTTCGCGAGGGCCGGTCATAGCCGGAATGTCGCTTGTCGCCGCGCGGCAGCGGGTCCTCCGGCAGATAGGCGATCTTGCGCACTCCTCCGGAAAACTCGAGGTCGCCCACCAGGCCGCTGACGCCGGAGGTCGTGCCTCCGGATATGATGGTGCCCCGGAATCCCTTGAATCCGTCCTCCAGGAGTCTGCCGTAGGCTGCCCTGATCTCCTTGTCATAAGCTGGATCGCAGCTGCCGACGACGATCACGACGGGCCCATCGACGGCTTCAGGAAGCGGGGAGGTGGCCAACGCGGCTAGGCGGCCATCTTCGAGGCGGGCCTTGGACCTGGCTCGAGCCGTGGAGAGTTCCTTTTTGGTTGTCTCGAGCTTTGCCCGCCGCAGCTCGACGCGCTTCGCCGCTTCCTCAAGGTCCGCCGGCCTCGGCTTGAACCGCGCTCCTTCCATCGCGGCCCGATCTTCTTCGGCATCCTGAAGCTCCCACTGCGCTTTCTCGAGCGCTCTCTCCGCGGCGCGTTCAACGACCAAGTACTTGCTGGGGATCGCGAGCGCCAGGAACCTCCTGATCCACTCCAGCCCGGAGGGCGCTTTCTCTCCGAGAGCCTCCGCCATCCATGTGACGGACCGCAGGGCCTGTTCGATCGGCCGGACGTCCGCGCTCCGGTGCACGCCCTTGGCGAAAGCGCCAAGGCTCGTGTAGGGCGCCTCCGGCTCCAGGAAGAAATGGAACAATCCCATGTCGTAATAAGCGTCCGGCAGGTATACGCTCAGCTCGGCCCTGCGCTCGCACTCCTCGATCGCGCCGAGCAGGCTGCCCCGCAAGAGCGGCAGGAAGTCGGCCCGTTTCTCGATACAGATCTTGCACCGGATGTAGGACTGAAGGATGCGCGGCTCGGTCGGCGCAGACTTGAAAGCGAGTTCGTAGTTCTTGAGAGCGTTGTCCTTAGCCTCCCCAGCCCCCCCCTGACAGCCGCCCTGCGATTGGAATTCTTCGAACCAGGAGTCCGCGAGCTCGGAGAAAATGAACGCGTTGGCCGGGCGGTCTTTGAGGGCCTCTCGCAGATGCGCCCGTCCTCTCCGCACGAGATCATCGTCATCTTTCGCGCGACCCAGCCGGCACTCGGCGTTCCCGAGTTCGCGAAGCAGCGGGCCGCTGATCTTGCCCTCGTCCCTTTCGAAACGCGTGATCGAGCCGATGATCGCGTCCCAGTCCTCGAGGGCCCGCGCCAAGTGCGCGATCTTGAGGACCGCGGTCACGCTTCGCTTGTCGCACTGCCGGACGGCCTCCCACTTGTCGATATCGTCCCGGATCTGATCCGGGGACATGTAGGCGTTGAAGTTGTTGATATAGGTGTCGAGACGATCGGTCGCGCGCTCGAATTCGGCGTCCGACGACTCGAGCAGCGCGGCCACCCGGTGGACCTCGCGTTCGATCTGTTTCGGCACTTTGACGCGGCCCTTGTACAGACGATCGTGGCCGATGGCCGCCCAGGCGTGCTGGAGGAAAGTGCAGACCTGGATCTCCGCCTTGCGGCCTTCGAGCGCCAGCGGGATATCCACGCCGAGCAGGGTCCTCGAATCCATCACCACGACATAGTGGCAGGCGCGATAACCGAACTCGGCCGTCTTGAGGCGTGCCGCGACGTCGAGACTGTTGGCCTCGTCCACCTTGAAGTGCTCCTCGATGAACCGGGAGACGGCCGTCGCATCGGCCTGGGTATAGGTAACGACGCGTCCCCCGCACAGGTCGGTCAGCTGGCTGACGGGATCCTTGTATTTGTCGTGCTTGCGCAGGCATTTCTCGGCGAAGCTGGCCAACGATTTCGGCCTGGTCTGGACCATGGCCATGATGCCCAGGGTTTCCACCACCTTCTGCAGCAGCTTTTGGAGGACCCCGGCATAGATCTCATAGTTCGACATCTCGTAGGCCATGTATTTTTGGACCTGGTCGAAATGCCAAGCCCTCTTCTTTTCGTCCATTATCCTCCCTCCCGCACAGAGGGATCGAACCCTTTCCATCTGAAGTCATCTTATTCCCGGTCGAAGGAATGTGTCAATGGCGCTCCATAGGCCGAGCCCGTATGTAGTTAGGCGGTTCAGTCTAAGGCAGGCATAATGTTAGGCGGTCAGGTCATTGCGCTGCTTTATGCCACTCGGGGCCAAAGCCGACGAGATCCAGAATATAGAGGTTTCCGCCAGAACCTCCACATACGATCATGTCGTTCAGAGGACTGAAGTCGCAGCATTTTACGTTACCCAGGCATGGATACACTTCAATGGGTTTGCCCGTCCCCGTATCCCAGAGCCTCACCGTCCCGTCATCGCTTGCCGAGACCACGGTCTTCCCGTCCGGCGAAAAAGCGCAGGAGTTGACATCCCCTGTGTGGCCGGCGAGGACGGCTCTCTTGGTGCCTGTTTGCGCATCCCAGAGCCTCACCGTCCGATCCCCGCTTGCCGAGGCCACGGTCTTCCCGTCCGGCGAGAAAGCCCAGGAGCTGACATCCCCTGTGTGGCCGGCGAGGACGGCTCTCTTGGTGCCTGTTTGTGCATCCCAGAGCCTCACCGTCCGATCCCCGCTTGCCGAGACCACGGTCTTCCCGTTCGGCGAAAAAGCGCAGAAATTGACCCAGGATTTGTGACCGGAGAGGACGACTTTTTCAACGCCAGTCTCCGCATCCCAGAGCCTCACCGTCCGATCACTGCTTGCCGAGGCCACGGTCTTCCCGTTCGGCGAAAAAGCGCAGAAATTGATCCAGGATTTGTGACCGGAGAGGACGACTTTTTCAACGCCAGTCTCCGCATCCCAGAGCCTCACCGTCCAATCACGGCTTGCCGAGGCCACGGTCTTTCCGTCCGGCGAAAAAGCCCAGGAGCTGACATCCCCGGTGTGGCCGGCGAGGACGGCTTTCTCAGTGCCAGTCTCCGCATCCCAGAGCCTCACCGTCCCATAATCGCTTGCCGAGGCCACGGTCTTCCCGTCCGGCGAAAAAGCGCAGGAACCGTGGCCTCTGAGAACGGCTTTCTCAGTGCCAGTCTCCGCATCCCAGAGCCTCACCGTCCGATCCCCGCTTGCTGAGACCACAGTCTTTCCGTCCGGCGAAAAAGCGCAGGAGTTGACATGCCCTGTGTGGCCAGCGAGGACGGCTCTCTCGGCGCCTATCTCGGCATCCCAGAGCCTCACCGTCCCGTCATTGCTTGCCGAGGCCACGGTCTTCCCGTCCGGCGAAAAAGCACAGAAAATGACCCAGGCTGTGTGGCCGGCGAGGACGGCTCTCTCGGCGCCTATCTCGGCATCCCAGAGCCTCACCGTCCCGTCACTGCTTGCCGAGGCCACGGTCTTCCCGTCCGGCGAAAAAGCGCAGAACTTGACCCAGGATTTGTGACCGGAGAGGACGACTT
>Ga0316628_100005299_pt1 | contig 10304 bp, 6 predicted proteins | sample OWC_Aug_M2_C1_D5_FD_207648 | JGI IMG/M metagenome (GOLD analysis project Ga0316628, IMG submission 207648) | Wetland soil microbial communities from Old Woman Creek delta, Ohio, United States - OWC_Aug_M2_C1_D5_C | ecosystem: Environmental > Terrestrial > Soil > Wetlands | place: USA: Ohio... | reverse complement strand
CTGAATGCCGTCTTTTCAAGAGATTATCCTGACGCTGAAGCAGTACTGGGCGAAACGCGACTGTGTGATCCAGGAGCCGTACGATGTGGAGGTGGGGGCCGGCACCATGTGTCCGGAGACCTTCCTGCGCGTGCTGGGTCCGGACCCGTACCGGGTGGCATATGTGCAGCCCAGCCGGCGTCCGGCGGACGGGCGCTACGGAGATAACCCGAACCGCCTGTATAAGCACTCGCAGTTGCAGGTGATTCTGAAACCGGCGCCCGCGGACATTATTGAACAGTACCTGGGCAGCCTGGAAGCGATCGGGATCGACCTGCGCAAGCACGATATCAAGTTCGAGGAAGACAACTGGGAAGCGCCCACGCTCGGCGCCTGGGGCATCGGCTGGCAGGTGATGCTGGACGGGCTGGAGATTTCGCAGTTCACCTACTTCCAGCAGTGCGGCGGGATCGACCTGGACCTGGTGCCGGCGGAACTCACCTACGGGTTGGAACGGCTGACGGCGTTCCTGCAGGTGAAGGACAGCGTCTACGACATCGAGTGGGGCGGCGGGTTCACCTACCGGGACGTGCGCTACAAGGACGAACTCCAGTACTCGGTCTACAACTTCGAAATGGCCGATATCGCGACGCTGTGGCAGTTGTTCGACCTGCACGAAGGCGAGGCGGGGCGGCTGCTCGGAATGTACGACCCGAAATCGGCCGGGAAGAAGAGATTTCCCCTGCTGCCGGCCTACGATCAGGTATTGAAGTGCTCCAACCTCTTCAACACGCTGGACGCGCGCGGCGCGATCAGTGTGACCGAGCGGCAGGCGGTGATCCAGCGGGTGCGGAAGATGGCGGTGGCGGTGGCGCAGGCGTGGGTGGATCAACAGGCGCCGGTGGCGGTGGAGGTGGCGGAATGAGCCTGCCGTTTCTGCTGGAGATCGGTACCGAGGAGATTCCCGATTGGATGATCCCGGGAGCGCTCGAGAACCTGCGGCTGCTGTTTGAGCGGCTGGGGATTCCCCACGACGAGGTGCGGGTGGATGCCACGCCGCGACGGCTGGTCCTGCGCGCCGAGGGACTGCCGGCGCGCCAGCCCGACAGCGAGGAACGCATCCCGGGGCCGGCAAAATCGGCGCCCGCGCAGGCAGTGGCGGGTTTCGCGCGCAAACAGGGAATCGCCCCCGAAGAGCTGGCGGTGGAGAGCACGCCCAAGGGCGAGTATTACGTCTATTACAAGAAGGTCAAGGGGCGGGAGACGAAGGACCTGCTGGGCGAATCGCTGCCCGGCGTGATCCTGGGGATCTACTTTCCGAAGACCATGTACTGGACCGGCAAGGGCGGACCGCGTTTTATCCGGCCCATCCGGTGGATTGTGGCGCTGCTGGGCAACGACATCGTGCCGTTCGAGCTGGCCGGGATACGTTCGGGGGCGTTGACCAGCGGGCATCGCCGCCTGGGGGCGCGGGAAGTGGCGGTGACCTGCGCGGATTACGAGCATCGCCTGCGCGACCACTACGTAATCCTCTCGGCGCAGGAGCGGCACGACCGCATCGCCGGACAACTGGATCCGGGCCGCGTCAAGGCGGATCCGGAACTGGTGCGCAAGCTCTCTTACCTGACCGAATACCCGACCACCATCACCGGCAGCTTCGACCCCGAGTTCCTGGCGCTGCCCGGGGAAGTGCTGAGCACCGTCATGCGCCATCACCAGAATTACTTTTCGGTGGTGGAGGCCGGCGGCCGGCTGGCGCCGGAGTTTGTCGCGGTGATGAATATCGAGAGCGATCCCGAAGGCTTCGTGCGCAAGGGCAATGAGAGAGTGCTGCGCGCGCGTTTCAACGACGCCCGCTTCTTCTGGGAGACGGACCAGAAGAAGACGCTGGCGGCGCGCAAGCAGGACCTGGCCCACGTGACTTTCCAGGCGAAGCTGGGCAGCTACCTCGGAAAGGTGGAGCGCATGATGACGCTGGCCGCGGAACTGGGCGGCGACGCGCACGCGGTGCGCGCGGCGGAATTGTGCAAGTGCGACCTGACCACGGAACTGGTGAAGGAATTCACCGAATTGCAGGGCGTGGTGGGCGGTCTGTATGCGCGCGCGCAGGGCGAGCCGGAGCCGGTGTGGCAGGCGATCTACGACCACTACAAGCCGGAGAGCATGGACGATTCGATTCCGCGCAACCGGACCGGGCAGATTGTGGCGGTGGCGGACAAGCTGGATACGCTGCGCGGCTGCTTCCGGGTGGGGCTGGTTCCCTCGGGCTCGCGCGACCCATACGCGCTGCGGCGGGCGGCGCAGGGCGTGGTCAAGATCCTGGTGGAGGGCCGGCTGGAGCTGCCGCTAGGGGAGCTGATCGGCGAGGACGCCAGCCTGCGGGCGTTCTTCGAAGAGCGGGTGAAATACTACTTCAAGGAGATCCGCGGCTTCGGTTATGACGAGGTGAACGCCTGCATGGCGGCGGGCTGGAGCAACCTGGTGGACCTGGAAGCGCGGCTGGAGCGCGTGCGCAGCCTGCGCGCCTCGCCGGATTTCGAACCACTGGCGGCCAGCTTCAAACGCATCAAGAATATTCTTCGCCAGGCCGGGTTCACCGGCGGCGGTACGGTGGATACCGCCCTGTTGGAGGAAGGGCCGGAGCGCGACCTGTACGAGGAGTTCACGCGCACAGCGGGCCAGCCGATCGAGAGTGCGATCTCCCGGCTGCGGCCGAAAGTGGACCTGTTTTTCGACAAAGTTTTAGTAAACGTACCGGACGAAAAAATCCGGCGCAATCGTCTGACCCTGTTAAGCACGCTTTTGGCGGAGTTTTCCACCATCGCGGACTTTTCGGAAATCGTAACCAATTCATAGGAGCAATCGAGCATGAAGAAGTATGTCTACTGGTTCGGCAACGGAACCGCCGACGGTGACGGAACGATGAAGGATGTTCTCGGCGGTAAGGGCTCAGGCCTGGCCGAAATGTCGCGGGCCGGCGTCCCCGTGCCCCCCGGATTCACGATCTCGACGGAGGTGTGCAACATCTTCTTCGAGAACAACTTCACCGTCCCGCAGGAAATTGAGGACGAAACCGCCGCAGCGCTGGCGAAACTCGAGAAGGCCCTGGGCAAGAAACTGGGCGACGCGGCCGACCCGCTGCTGCTGAGCGTGCGTTCGGGCGCGAAGTTCTCCATGCCCGGCATGATGAACACCATCCTCAACCTCGGGTTGAACGACGCGACCACCGAGGGGCTGGTGGCCAAGACCGGCAACCCGCGGTTTGCCTACGATTGCTACCGGCGTTTCATCCAGATGTTCGGCGAAGTGGCGCTCAACATCCCCATGGAGGATTTCGACGAAGCCTTCGACGCGCGCAAGCACAAGGCGAAGGCCAAGCTGGATACCGATCTCAACGCCGAGGACCTGAAGGCGATCATCGCCGAGTACAAGAAGATCGTCAAACGGGACACCGGGAAGGACTTCCCGCAGGACGCGATGGAGCAGCTCAAACTCGCGCGCAACGCGGTGTTCAACTCCTGGTGGAATCCCAAGGCGAACTACTACCGGAAGATGGAGAAGATTCCGGACAACATCGGCACCGCGGCCAACGTGCAGGCCATGGTGTTCGGCAACATGGGCGACAATTGCTGCACCGGCGTCGGCTTCACGCGCGATCCCGGCTCGGGCGAGAAGGTGTTCTACGGCGAGTTCCTGGTGAACGCGCAGGGCGAAGACGTGGTGGCCGGCATCCGCACCCCGTCGCCGATCAGCGCGTTGAAGGACTGGGACGCGGACGTGTATCACCAGTTGGTGGACATCACCACCATGCTGGAGAAGCACTACAAGGACATGCAGGATTTCGAGTTCACCGTGCAGGAGAACACCCTGTACATGCTGCAGACCCGAAACGGCAAGCGCACCGGTCCGGCGGCGGTCCGGGTCGCGGTGGAGATGCACGAAGAAGGGCTGATCGATGAAAAGACGGCGGTCCTGCGCGTGGCTCCGAACCAGCTCGATCAACTGCTGCACCCGGTCTTCGATCCGGCTTCGCTCAAGAAGCTGGTGAAGCTGACCACCGGCATCGACGCGTCTCCGGGCGCTTCGGTGGGGCGCGCGGCGTTTTCGGCCGATGACGCGGTCATCATGTCGGCGAAGAGCCCGGTGATCCTGGTCCGCAAAGAGACCACGCCGGACGACATTCACGGCATGGACGTGGCCAGGGGCATTCTGACGGCGATCGGCGGCAAGAGCAGCCACGCCGCGGTTGTGGCGCGCGGCATGGGGCGTCCCTGCGTGGTGGGCGCGGGAGCGCTGCACATTTCCGAGCGCACCAAGGTGGCCACGGTCACGGTGGGTGGCAAGACGGTGACGGTGAAGGAAGGCGACTGGATCTCCATGAACGGGACCACGGGTGATGTCTACCTGGGCCAGGCGGAGACCAAGGATCCGGATCCGAATTCGCCGGTGTTCGCCAAGTTCATGAAGATGGCGGACCGGTATCGCGGCAAGTTCGGGGTGAGGGCCAACGCCGACATCCCGCGCGATGCCAAGGTGGCGCGCGCGTTCGGCGCCGAGGGCATCGGGCTGTGCCGCACGGAGCACATGTTCTTCGCCGAGGACCGGCTGCCGCACGTGCAGGCGATGATCCTGGCGCGCGACGAGAAGAACCGCCGCAAGGCGCTGCAGAAGCTGCTGCCCATGCAGCGCAAGGATTTCGCCGGGCTGTTCGAAGCCATGGACGGGTTTCCGGTGGTGATCCGCACGCTGGATCCGCCGCTGCACGAGTTCCTGCCCAAGCGCGAGGAGCTGATGGTGGACCAGGCCATCCTGCCCTACGCCGACATCAAGAAGAAGAAGGAACTGGCGGCCAAGTACGCTCGCTTCGGCGCCGAAGTCAAGAACCTCAAGACCATCATCCCCGACCTGCTGCACCGCGTGGAAGAACTGCACGAGTTCAACCCGATGCTGGGCCACCGCGGCTGCCGTCTCGGCATCACCTATCCGGAGATCACCGAGATGCAGGCGCGCGCCATCTTCGAAGCCGCGGTTCAGGTGGCCAAGAAGGGCAAGAAGGTTATCCCCGAAGTGATGATTCCGCTGATCGGCGGGGTCAAGGAGCTGGAGAACCAGAAGAAGATCGTGGTGCAGGTGGCCACGGAGGTTCTGGAGAAGGCCGGGATGCCCGACCTGCACTACCTGGTAGGCACCATGATCGAGATTCCGCGGGCCGCGCTGACGGCTGCCAAGGTCGCCGAGGAAGCCGAGTTCTTCAGCTTCGGCACCAACGACCTGACGCAGACCACGATGGGCCTCTCGCGCGACGACTATACGAAGTTCCAGAAGGAGTACGAGAACCTGAAGATCTTCGCCAACGATCCGTTCGGCGTTATCGATCAGGAAGGTGTCGGCCAGTTGATCCAGATGGCGGTGGAGAACGGGCGCAAGGCCCGTCCCAGCCTGGAAGTGGGCATCTGCGGCGAGCACGGCGGCGAGCCAAGTTCGGTGCAGTTCTGCTACCGGGTCGGGATGGACTACGTATCGTGCTCCCCGTACCGTGTGCCGATCGCGCGGTTGGCGGCTGCCCAGGCGGCCATCAGCGGCGGCGATAAGAGCGAAGCCATGCGGACGGCGTAGCCGGCAACCGGGGACAGCGTAGCGTGAAAAGGGCCGCTCCCAAACGGGGCGGCCCTTTTCTATTGCCCGGCGGAGGGGGCGGGGTCAGCCGCGCAGTTCCGCGCGCGTCTGCAGAAAGGCGACGAACTGCGCGCGGGAGAACATGCCGACCACCTGGCCCTTTTCGACCACCGGCACCTGGTTCAGATCGTGGCGGGCCATGGTCTCGAGGGCCGTTTGCAGCGGCGTATCGGGCGCCACGGTCTGCATCTCCTGCAAGGGACGCATGGCGTCGAAGATGGTGGTGAAGGGCCAGCGCGCGCGCTCGATGGCTTTGACTTCGGCGGGCGTAATCATCCCGGCGAGCCCGTCGTTATCGCGCACCAGGAAGCAGCGGTTGCCGCTCTTCAACAACCAGTCGTCAACGAAGGTCTGCAGATTCAGGTGTCCGTCGACGGTGGTGCAGTCGCGCGACATCACGTCGGCGACGGTCACGCCCTGGAGCGTCTCCTTGAGGCCGCTCTGCAGATAGCTTTCGCCGGCGGCTTGGAGGAGGAACCATCCGATGAAGGCGATCCAGATGCCGCCGAAGCCGGCGCCGCCGAAGAGTTGCAGGATGCCAAAAACGATGAAAATCCCGCCCACGGCCTGTCCCACCCGGGCGGCCTTTCGGGTGGAGCCTTCCTTGTCTTTCGTCCGCCACCAGATGATGGCGCGAAGGATGCGGCCGCCATCCAGCGGGTAACCGGGAATCAGGTTGAATCCCGCCAACGCCAGATTGATGTACCCGAGCCAGGAGAGCATGGCGTGCAGCGGCTTGTCCGGCGGTCCGGCGAAAACGCGCAGCGCCAGGCACAGTCCGCCGATGACCGCGCTGGTCAGCGGTCCCACGAAGGCCATCCAGAACTCGGTTCGGGCGCTGGCCGGATTCTTCTCGATCTGGCTGACTCCGCCGAGTGCGAACAGGGTGATCTCGCGAACCGGAAGTCCACAGGATTTGGCGAACACCGAGTGAGACAGTTCGTGCAGCAGGAGACTCACAAAGAACAGCACCGCCGTCATCAGGGAGAGTGCGGCGATGAGCGTACCTCCCCACTCGGGGTTGCTGGCGCGGAACTGCGCATCGAGCGAAATGAAGATCAGGAAGGCAATCAGGAACCAGCTATAGTGGAGCCCGATCTCGATTCCGAAAATCCGGCCAAGCTTGATTTGGGAACGCATGCCCGCCCAAGCCGAGTTTACCAGGAGAGGCGGCTGTTGGAGGACCGGGGAGCGCCGGCTTGCGGTGTACCTGAGGACAGGTTGTGAAGGGCGGAAGGCGATTACCCACCCGGCGGAACTACGCAAAGCGTTTGCGGCCGATTAAGGAGAGCAGGATGAGACCACCGCCCAGCAAAGCGGCGGAGAGGGGCTCGGGAGTGTAGTTGGCGTCCGTAACCGTCATGACCAGGTTGGAGAGGTGGGCGTTGTCACGCAGTCTCGAGAGGGCGGTGGTGCTGCCGTTGGCCGCCAGGTTCACCACGGCGGTGAGGGTTGCGATGGTCACGTCGGGAACTGCCGGGATGGGGACTCCGCCCGTAGGAAACGTGTAGCCGCCCGGCGGGATGCCGTTGGTAACGGTCGAACTGCCGCTGATGGTTCCGGTGCCGCCCTTGGTGGTCGTGGTGGTGAAGGTCGCCGAGTTGATTGCCATTCCCGAAGGCGCCGACACACTGAACTGGAGCGTCAGGCTGGAAGACTGGGAGCCGGAATCGGCCCACTGTCCGACGAACTGAAAGCCCGCATTCGCACCGGTCAGGACCGAAACCGTAACCCCGGCGGGAGTTATGTCGGTGCCGATTCCGTTGCCGGCGACCGGCGGCGTGTAGTTATACGAGCCCACGCCGAAAGTGAAGAGATTGCCGTTGATGATACAGGAACCAGCCGCGATGTACTTGTCGAGGCTGTTGCCGCCGAGGGTCGCGGTGTCGGTGCACAGCGGCGAGGCATTGGCGCCCGCCACAGTCAGGCAGCCCAATACCATCAAGGTTCCCATACCACGCCCGAAGATTTTGCGTTTGCGGAGCAGCAGGAACCCGAGCCCGCCCGCAGTCAACAGAAACACGCCCGGTTCGGGGGTGTTCATGTAGAACAACTGGTCGAACGAATTGACTCCGGCGAAGTCCCCCTGGTCGAGCGTGAGGACGAGAATGTCTTTATTAATCTGAACCCCTGTAGGGCGACGCGCGAATGGCATGTACTGGCTGCCGACGCCGGTGTCGAACTGATTGATCTGAAGGATCAGCGGGTCCGGTGAGGCGGTGGTCCCATTCGGGCAGCAGATGGTTTCACCCGCCAGGATTCCGCCGCCGCCCGCAGGGGTGGAGTTGACGGTGATATCGCTGGCGAACTGGGCGCCTTGCAGATAGAGTCCAGGCGTAGCCACGCTCACGCTATAGGTAAAATTGATGTCCGAGGTGTTGCCATTGGCCGCGAACCAGGGATAGTCGGTGGGAGCGATGCGGATGCCTTCCACCCCTTGCAAAGGGCTGAAAAAAGTGATGTTAACGTGGTTTTCGAGGCGGTCGGGAGAAGTAATAGGGGTCTGGCTTGGATCCGGCTGATAGATGAGGGCGTCAAAAGCGAAGGTAAAGATCAGATCCTGGAATTGGCAACTGATCGGGGCGGACAGGTTGGTCGCCGGCGCATAGTTGGCGAACGATCCGCTCGTGCACAGGGGTGCCCCGTAGGCCGACGAGATGCCCAGGATGACTGCAAATAAAAGCAATATTGCCGGCCTAAATCGCTTATTTTCAACCATTAAGCTCCTCCGACACAGATCCTCAACGAATCCACTGTATCTTTTCGTCCGTCCTGGCGGACATAAGTCATATTACTTGAGGCGGTTGGCACAAGCAAGGGTTCGACCCGTAGATTTTAGGGTTCCAGTACTATCAGTAACCTGCTTGGACGGCTTTCCGGCCGGCTCGGGCACTAGCAGGTCAGGTCTTCGCGGCCAATCCGCAGGTTGTCGAGGTTGCCCAGCACGGTGAGCGCAATCTGGCGCGAATCGAAAAAGGTCTGCGCGATGCGCTGTACGTCGGCCGCGGTGACGGCCTCGATACTCTCCACTAACTCATCCAGAGTGAAGAACTTGCCGAAGTACATCTCCTGCCTGGCGAGGTTCGACATGCGGCTTGTGGTGGACTCCAGGCCGAGCATCAGAGAACCCTTCAAATGATCCTTGGCGCGGCGCACTTCCTCATCGCACGCCGCCTGTTCCTTGAGCTGGCGGAATTCGCGGGTGATGGATTCGACCACCTTACGCGCGGATTCCACGCTGGTTCCCGCGTAGATGGACAGGCAACCCGTGTCCCGATAAGGGTTTAGCTCGCTGAAGACGGCGTAGGCCAGGCCTTGGCGCTCGCGGATGTTCTGGAACAGCCGCGAACTCATGCCACCGCCCAAAAGTGTATTGAGCACATAACAGGCGAACCGCTCCTGGTGCGGCAGGGGATAGGAGGGCACTCCCAGGCACAGATGAACCTGCTCCAGCGATTTCTTGTTGCGCAGGGCGATGCGCGCGTGGGTGTTGGGGGGGTGGTCGGCCGGCGGGCTTCCGGCGGGGGGAAGGTCTTCGAAGTGGCGGCGAACCAATCCGGTAAGTTCCTCATGGGTGAGATTCCCCGCCGCGGTGACCACGAGGTTGCCCGGGGTGTACACCGAGCGGTAAAAATCCCGCACCATGGTGTCGTCGAAGCGGCGCACGGTCTGTGGCGTGCCCAGGATGGGCTTGCCGAGCGGGTGGTCCTTCCAGAAGTTGGAGGAGAAGATCTCGTGGACCAGGTAGTCGGGGCTGTCGGCCTCCATCTTGATCTCTTCGAGAATGACGCCCTTCTCCTTTTCGATGTCGTCCGGGCGGAAGAGCGGATGGAGCACGAGGTCGGCCAGGACGTCGAAGGCCTGGGAGAGATGCTGATCCAGGACCTTGGTGTTGAAGCAGACCACTTCCTTGGCGGTGAAGGCGTCCAGATTGCCGCCGATCGAATCCACGCTACGCGCGATATCCTCGGCCGAGCGGCTGGTGGTGCCTTTGAACAGCATGTGCTCGATGAAGTGCGAGATGCCGTTCTGCTCCGGGGTTTCACGGCGGGAGCCCGACCCGATCCAGATGCCGACGCTGACGCTGCGCACATGCGGCATGGTTTCGGAGATGATGCGGACGCCGTTAGCGAGCGTGGTGAGTTCGATATCGCGAGGGGGGCTGAGGTCGGCTGTCATGGTGCGGGGGCAGGTCCTTTATCCTTTTGTAGCACGCCGGGAGGGTCGCCAACCCGTTACGGCGCCGGTTAAGATGAGGATAGATGCCGCAACCCCTCGTGGGCATGGACCTTCACGAACTGCGTGAAGCTCTCGGCCCCGCTCAGCCTCCGTACCGCGCCCGCCAGGTTTACGATGCCCTCTACCGGCAGCAGGTGGGGGACCTGGCGCGCATCACCGGCCTGCCCGCCGGCGTGCGCAAGGAATTGGGGGAGCGTCACGCGGTGGGCCTGCCGGAGATTGCGCGGCGCTACGACTCGGCCGACGGCACGCTGCGCTACCTGCTTCGCCTGGAAGACGGCAAAACGGTGGAGACCGTGCTCATGCCGGAAGGCGAGCGCGACACGATCTGCATTTCGAGCCAGGTGGGCTGTCCGGTGGACTGCAAGTTCTGCATGACCGCGCTGCTTGGCCTCGAGCGCAGCCTCAGC
>Ga0316628_100005298_pt1 | contig 10304 bp, 7 predicted proteins | sample OWC_Aug_M2_C1_D5_FD_207648 | JGI IMG/M metagenome (GOLD analysis project Ga0316628, IMG submission 207648) | Wetland soil microbial communities from Old Woman Creek delta, Ohio, United States - OWC_Aug_M2_C1_D5_C | ecosystem: Environmental > Terrestrial > Soil > Wetlands | place: USA: Ohio... | reverse complement strand
GCACGAAACCCATTATCCTTCAGTCTAACAGACTGAATTGGTTGTAGTGGTGCGCTCTGATTCAGGATGCACTATAACATCTAACCTGATGGGGTATTAAGCAAGGGATTTGAAGGCTCGGTTTACTGCAATCTCCGCAATATTTGCGGAACAGTCGGCTATTTTCTTGATGTCATCGCGTATGGAGCAGAGACCGCACACTAGTTCGGCGGTCTTTTGTTCTCCTGTGAACGCTTTTGATGTTATTTCCACGTCTAGCTTTTCAACTCTTTTCTTGCGGTTCATCAATTCCACCGAGAAGGGAACATCTTTTGAGAAAAAGGCCATGACTGCCTTGGAGTATAAATCAACTGCCTCGTTTCCTGCAATCACCATCAACTCCCTGACGTCACTTGGAATAATCTGCTGTCTTCCGTCCAACATTATAATGTGTCTAGTGATGTTTGCCGCATAATCTGCAGCGCCTTCAATACCGTAGACTAGTGATTGGTAGTCTAAACAGTCCAATGGATCTATTCGAAGCTCGTTCGCTAGTATTGGGTCTTGGGCGGCTTTGCGGATTAGTCGGATAATGAAAAATGAAAAGTGGTCAACATCATCATCCAGAGAATACACGGTTTTCGCCAATGCCAAATCCTTGTTCTTCAAAGAGTTTATGGCATCAGCGCACATCGAGTGAGAAATCATATGCATTCTTTGAATGGCTTGTTCAAGTGACGCTTTGGACTCGTCGCTTAGACTCTGAATGTAAACACCCTTGGAGTCGGATTCCATTACTCTCATATAGAGTCTTCCAGCTATCGCTCGAATTGCTTTTATCTGTTGAATTGAAAAAATCTTACCTGATACGAGCGTTATTCCGGAATAACCGTTCAGAAAAGAGCCTATGATTTTTTGAGTAATCAATGCTTCATCATCATTTTGGTCGATGTTCAGCGTGATCTCCTTTGCCTCTGTCTTCTTTCTTCTGCTCGGGTAAACAACTAAGGACCGGTCGCGTTGAATGGCGAAGGATATAGCATCGCCTTTTCCTAGATCGTTCAGCTGCATCCATTCTTTTGGAAGCGAGATTACTAGGGATGATTTGCCTAATGACATGATCTTTCGTTCCATAATCTTTCCCTTTTCTTTTTTCTCGAGCTATCATTAATACACTTTCACTCAGGGTATATATCCTATATACTTTTTCGGGTAACGGGTTTTTTGCGAGTTTAATCGTTGTGGTTTTTCTTTTCAGGTGCAATGGAGTGTTTTCTTGGTTGTTTTTGTCGGTGAGCCACGGAACAGCAACTTTTTTATAGTATATACAATATATACAATATATATCAGGGTGGAGCTATGACAACATATGAACTAATGAGTCAACTCAACATCGAAGAAACAAACACACATCAAATAATCGACAAACAACAACTAAACCCACAAGTAAAGATGATAAAAGTCCATGCTCCAGAAATCGCAGACAAAGCAAAAGCAGGACAATTCGTAATACTAAGAGTAGACGAGGAAGGCGAGAGAATACCACTCACTCTCGTTGCCTGGGAAAACCAAACAGGCACAATCACCCTGATATTCCAAGAAGTCGGTCTATCAACCAAAAAACTGGGTTGTCTACAAGCGCGAGATGAAATAGTGAACGTAGCAGGACCGCTTGGAAGAGCAAGCACCATAAAGAATTACGGGTTAGCAGCCATCGTGTGCGGAGGCGTCGGCACTGCAGCCGCTTATCCAATAGCGAAAGCATTGAAGGAAGCCGGAAACACCGTGGTCTCAATTCTAGGCGCCCGAAACGAAAGCTTGCTTATCCTGAAAGAAGAGATGAGCCTGGTCTCAGATGAACTATACATCGCAACAGATGACGGTTCGAAAGGGCACAAAGGGTTCGTCAGCGATGTACTAAGATGCCTAATCTCCAAGAATTATCAATTTGACATCGTATACGCCATCGGTCCACCTCTGATGATGAAAGCCACGTCAGAGGTTACCCGCCCCTTCGGCATCAAAACAATGGCCAGCCTAAACCCCATAATGGTCGACGGCATGGGCATGTGCGGCGCCTGCCGGGTATCAATCGGGGGCGCAACCAAATTTGCATGCATCGACGGTCCAGAATTTGACGCTCACAAAACCGACTTTGAAGAACTGATCAGACGCTTGAGGATCTATCCGCAAGAGGAAAGATTGGCCTTGGATTTCCACGAAAAAGCAACAGGAGGAATATGCAAGTGCAGACAATAATGAAACCTCCCTCTGAAAGAAACTCAGCGCAAAGCGCAGCTGTGCCCATGAGGAAAATTGATCCTCAGAATCGAGCTCATACCTTCAATGAAGTTGCACTAGGTTATACTGAAGAGGAAGCCTTGCGTGAGGCTCGAAGGTGTTTGAGTTGTCCCCAACCAAGGTGTGTTGAAGGCTGCCCTGTCGGCGTCGATATTCCAGCCTTCATAAGACTCATAAAAGACGGAAAATACGATGCCAGCATTCGTAAGGTGAAGGAGAAAAACAGTTTACCAGCTGTTTGTGGAAGAGTATGCCCACAAGAACAGCAGTGCCAAAATCACTGCGTGCGCGGAAGAAAGGGTGACCCAGTTTCGATCGGGCGCCTCGAAAGATTTGTGGCTGATATAGAACGAGAAAAAGGCATAGTCACACCGCCTATGACAAAACCAACTGGTAGGAGAGTCGCTATAGTTGGCGCTGGACCGGCAGGGTTAACGGCAGCAGCTGATTTGGCGAAACTTGGTCACAGAGTCATAGTCTTTGAGGCATTGCACTTGGCTGGTGGAGTTCTAGTTTACGGTATCCCGGAGTTCAGACTGCCAAAAAAGATAGTGCAAACAGAAGTTGACTACGTTAAGAAGCTGGGCGTGAGGTTCCATTACGACTCGTTGATCGGGAGATTATTCACGATTGAAGAGTTACTCAAGGAAGGATTTGACGCCGTCTTTATCGGCTCAGGTGCTGGACTACCCTTGTTCCTCGGAATCCCGGGTGAGAACCTTGGCGGAATCTACTCTGCCAACGAGTTCTTGATCAGAGTCAACATGATGAAATCCTACAGGTTTCCAGAATTTGACACCCCAATCAAAATAGGTGAACATGTCGCAGTAATCGGCGGAGGTAATGTAGCTATAGATTCTGCTAGAAGCGCATTAAGGCTCGGAGCAAAAGAAGTCTGCATAATCTACCGGCGGTCAAGAGAAGAGATTCCTGCCAGAGCAGAGGAGCTGCAGAACGCTGAAGAAGAGGGCGTAGACTGCCGGTTCCTGGCTGCGCCGACACGGTTTATAGGAGACGAGCAAGGCAAGGTGACGGGCGTTGAGCTTGCTGCTATGGAACTAGGGGAACCGGATGCGTCGGGCAGGAGACGACCAGTGCCAATCAAAGGTTCAGAATTCATATTAAACGTTGACACTGCGATAGTTGCAATCGGAAGGACCCCTAACCCGATAATCCAGAGCGAGACACAAGGACTCAAAACGACAGCCAAGGGCACAATAATTGCCGAACAAGAAACAGGAAGAACAAGCATAGACGGTGTTTACACAGGAGGGGACATTTTGACTGGGGAGGCCACGGTTATCAGCGCCATGGGAGCTGGTAAGAGAGCAGCAAGAGCCATGCATGAATACTTGCTAAGCAAAGATCAGGCTAAAACCCTCCCGCTCTCTTCTTAGATCAGCCCCTATGTGGTGAATAAAAAAATGAAAGCCTATATGGGTTTAAAATGCAAACCAGGGTCTTTGAACGATGTACTGAAGAAACTTCTTTTCTGTCTCCATATCGATCAGCGGGACGTGGATCTACTCTTCGGACCAGTTGACATTCTAATTCAGTTTCGAAATTTGAAAGACTTCCCAGAATTCGTCGAAAAATGGTTTAACCCCATTCGAATGATCGGCGAAGAGGAAGGATTGATTACTAGAACCTTGAGCTCCTAGCGATATCGGAAGGCCCAAAACGTAACGATAAACCTTACGCTTACGTTTTCCTGAATACGAAGCCAAACAGTTTGGAAACTGCCCGAACAAAACTGCTGACTATTCCCGAGATATTATCAGCTGACAGCGTTTTCGGACCCTATGACGTTATTTGTTCGGTCAAGGCAGAGGATCCTGAGGAACTCGAAACACTGGTCTTGTTGATTCAACAGATACAAGGAATAGAGGATTCCTCCACCTCCATTGTCTCTCCAAAAAGACTATTGCCCGACTGGTAGAAACAAACGCGCCGGTCCTGAATACAAACACTGACATGCTCCACATCTGCCCAGGTCTCAGCGCGCGCCTTCCTAGAAAACGCGCCCTAAAGGAAGTTTTGGAGTTCCTCTAGGTCAGTTTGAGCCAGAACTAAAGAGAAATCTTACGTTACATTTCTCGAAACGCGCTAAGGTGTGCTCTCACAATTGAAAGCAGGTTTTATATATCCGTGAAGGAGAACTTGAACTTCACACTAAAAACTCATTATCTACTCGCAGTAATTGATAAGGAAGGTCGGATGGTCAGAACAGAATATGACAGGGACTTACTGGCAAGATAGGCGCGTTGTAGTTACTGGCGGAGCGAGTTTCATAGGTAGCCATCTTGTCGACAAGCTTGTTGAACAAGGGGCAGACATAACAGTCATTGACGATTTTAGCAGCGGCACACTTGAAAATCTTTCTCAATCACGGGGTAAGATAAACATAGTAAGATTGGATTTGGAATGGTGCAGCCTCCGAGAAGTTGTTGAGGCTTTCAAAGGCAAGGAAATAGTCTTTCATCTCGCGGCAACCCATGGAGGCAGAGGATACATTAACACGCATCCTGCAGATGTGAGTTCAAACTTCGCCATCGACCATCATGTATTCGAAGCCAGTCTGAAAACAAGTGTTGAAAAAGTGATCAGTGCGAGCAGCGCTTGCGCCTACCCTCCTAGACTTCAAGACATGACGGATTCAAGCTACCTCCTTAAGGAAGATGACAGCAACCCCTTCAAACTAAATGACCCGTTGAGTGCTGACTTAGAATACGGATGGGCGAAACTCATTGGAGAGATCCAACTAATTTCCTTCATCAAACAATACGGAATGAAAGGCTGCAGCCTTAGGTTTGTCACAGCCTATGGACCGAGAGAGAACGAAACCCATGCCATCATTGCTTTGATATACAAAGCATTCGAGAAGATGGATCCCTACTATATCTGGGGCTCCGGAGAGCAAGACAGAGACTTTACATACGTTTCTGACATTGTTGATGGTACGGTTAAAGCAGCCGAGAAAATCACGGATGGAAGTCCTATAAACTTAGGAACTGGTGTCAGGTACAAAGTCAAAGATGTAGCTACCAAGATCTTCGACGTTATGGGCTGGAAACCGAGCAAAATTATGTTTGACACATCTAAGCCGACGGGTGTTGCTACCAGAGCCCTGGATATCAGCAGGGCGCGAGAGCTTCTGGGATGGGAGCCGAAGGTGAATTTGGAGGAGGGGTTACGAAGGACGATCAGCTGGTACACGAGTAATCATGCTAGGAAAGGATATGTGGACGAGAAGGTGCTTATGGAGCGCTCGGTTTGATGACCGAGAGATTCTTGGATACGTTCACATCCGAGGTTAGAAGAGCGAAAGTCGCCGTACTCATGCCGATCCATAACGAAGCTGAAACTATAGAAGAATCTGTTACTGAATTCTACAACGTCGTAAGTCCGAAAATGCCTCTTGAACTGGTTCTGAGTGAAGACGGAAGTACAGATAATACTGAATCCGTTATTGAAGGATTAAGTGGGAAAATTCCGCTGAAAGCTGTCCTTTCACCTTCCCGGAAAGGCTACGCAGGAGGAATTAAGGATGGTTTAAGGCTTGTTAGGTCAGATTATGTCTTGATAACGGATTCTGACGGTCAGCACGATCCTCGTGACTTCTGGAAGCTCTGGAGCTTACGACTGAAATACGATGTCGTAAGCGGTTGGCGCAAGGATAGAGCCGACGCCTTTTACAGAAAGGTGATGTCGAAGTTCTTCCAGTTGAGAATAAAGAGCACTTTCAAACTTCCAAATTTGATGGACATTACCGCGCCATTCAAACTAATGAAAACGGAAGTGGCTTTAGAGCTAGCTGAAAAATGTAAATACATGAGCGAAAGTTTCTGGAACGAATTCTCCGTAAGAGCATATTTTAAAGGTTACAGCATAGGAGAAATTCCTGTTTCGCACAGAAGCAGAGCTGACAACAGCGCAACACGAGTCTATAAACCCACAAAAATACCCAAGATCGTAATCGCCCAGCTCAGAGCTTTATCCAGACTCAAACAAGAACTGAACGCCTAGCGGAGAAACCGATAAAGATGGCGAAATATGGACGCCTGAGAGTTGTCATCCAGCTCATCGTAGGTGTTGCTATCACGCTGTGGCTGTTACAGCTCGCAAATTCAAGTGAAGTCTTTGCTTCAATTCTGCAGTTCAACATTGGAAATCTAGTGGGGGCAGTAGCCTTCTTCATAACAGCATCAACATTTGTGGCCCTTGCTCTCTGCACAACACTGAGGAATTCCAATCCTACCGTACCGCTCAAGAAAATGATGATGGCTAGCTATGCGGGGCAACTCTTAAGCGATGTTACTCCGGTTCGGTCAGGCTACTTCATGACGCCGGTTTTCCTTAATGAATTGGCCAACGTACCAGTTGCGCAAGGTATGTCGGGGGTTCTTGCCACTGGAGGAGTAAACTCCATAGTCAAGGTGGCAATATGTATTGCGGGATTAGGGTATTTCACTCGCTACTTATCCTTTCCCGCAGAAATTACAAATGCCTTATTCATTGGAATCTTAGTTCTGCTGTCCGCAGGCGTCCTTTTGTTCTTGTTTCTTTGGGACAGGCGTTTCTCAAAAATTGGCGCCAAATTTGAAAGGGTTCCAGTCATCGGAAGAAGACTAGGTAAGATGATTGAAGATTTCGGCAATGTTCAACAAGAAGGACGGAAACTAAGGAAATCTCTGATTTTCGTGGGCATCTTGATATTCCTATCGGTGTTGGCAAATGGGGCAGCTTTGTACTTGATTTTCAATGGCGTTTGGTATCAATCTCTTAGCTTGCTGGACTTCTTTTTCATGGCATCATTTGCTTCTGTTTTAACATACATCCCTGTTACGATCGCAGGTTTAGGGGTACAAGAAGCCGGCTACGTCCTTCTTCTTCACCTATTGCTTGGGATGTCTCTTTCTCCGATTAACCCGAGCTTTGTAGCGTTTGCATTGATAGCGCGAGTGCTATTCACTGGAACGGACATAATAGGAATCGGTCCGCTGCTCAAGGCAGGATTGAAACGAGAAAAGATAGTAATGCCGAGGAAAGAGCCTAAAGTTCCCAGTAACTGAGAAACTTCAAATCCAATGTAACGTTGAAATCGTTGGTGATAGATGTTGCGTTACCCATTCGAAATTTGAAATACCCTGCCCTGTTTATTGTCCACGGGCCGAATGAGTAACCTTCCGCATATTCGACGTCGAAAATAGATTCCCCCGACGGGTTGGTAAATTCAATGTAAATAGGTTGGGTGCTATTGACTGTTACAGTCAGATTGCCAGCTCGGTAATCAGCAGGAATAGGCAAGCATAGTCTTGCAGTATAATTCGGCGAGACATTGTTAGTTAGAGTCAGATTGACTGTTGCATATTTTATTGGCGGGGCAGAATTGTCTTGTGCAAAGAGGGCGTAAATCGTTTCTTCGTCGATGGGGCCAACATGATACACTGTTGTACCATTCCTTCCAACATAGACAGGAGGCAGATAATGAGGGTCGCCTAAGTACCTTGTTAGAATGCTCCATTCATACGCGGGGGGCATTCTAGTCTCTGAAGGCGTTGCCCACGGAATGCTGAGAAAATACGATACATTCTTTTCCCTGAGGAAGTCAATGCCTTCCTCAATTGTGTGCATTCTGTAAAGGGGCGCAGACTCGTTTCCGTCAAGTGGCAAGACGTCTCGCTCAATGTAGTAGTCTTTGATATCATAAGTGGTGATTCGAGCGTCTCTTGGGGTGTTTTCATTGATCCACTTCCAAGCGTCTCCTTCTTCGAACACTTGAATAAGGTAACTCCATTTATCGTCGCCCAGAGTGCGAGCAGGTTTGTACGAGTTTATGCTTGGAAGAACTGCTGCGTTCAATGCGACAATCAACACAATGAGAATGAAGGGGGTTATTCGTTTCAACGTCTTGCGGGTTGCAAAAAGAAACCGAGCGCTCTCAGAGAGAATCACCGCCAATACGGGCATGGCGATAACCAGGTAACGAATGAACGGAATGTGTGTTGCCATTATAACTAGACCAATGAGCAAAATGTAGGAGGGAAAAATCAGGAAAAACAGTTTTCTTTTGGTGACCAAGAGGTAAACGATCGCTGCAGCTAGTAGGCCCACCCCAATTCTGGAAATCGTGCTAAATAGACTGAAAAAGGGAACTCTAGACCAGTTCTGAAAATGTTGCATTGTAGAGCTTAGCAAAACGGGATCCAAATAGTACCCAACGCCAAAAAAAGGGTAGAGAGGGTTCCCCAACAAGATAAGGTTGCGGAAGTACCATGGCAAAACGATGAAAAACGCCAACAGCCCCAACATGATGAAATGTTTTGCAGATATTCGCCTTTTCAGGGTATAGAGGAATAATAGACCGAAAGAAAGAATCCCGATGTAACTTGTGAGAGCAGAGAAGCAGCAGAATATTGTTCCAACAGTCTCGTATCTTCTTGCTTCAGGTTGGTTTAACTGATAAGCTTTGAAAAAGAAGAACGAGGACAAAATCAACATCAGGGTTAAGCACATAAGATATGTTTCTTGAACGAAAGCTTGCCAGAAGGCAGGCATAGCACTCAATATGAGCATGGCGAAAAACGAGGCTACTCTGTTCTCAGTAACAACCATAGCAAATTTGTAGGTAGCTGCCATTACCGCCACACCTAAGATGGGTTGAAGTATCCTGAAGTAGAAGTCATTCGCGTTTCCCGCAAAAGAATAGAAGTAAACCGCAAGCATCTGAACGCCTGGAGGATAACTTGCGCTCATTTCCAAACCAACCGATGGGCCGGCTATCAATGGGATTGCTCCTTTTTCCATAATGATCTTTGCATAGTTGACTCCGTAAGCCAGCGAATCCCATTCCAATGCTGGATAAGTTGCGGTTTGGTATAAAGCAACAAACATGTAAACTCCGATGACAATAAATATCGCTGTCTCTGGCAGGCCAAATTTTGGAATAATGTCATTCTTCTCTATTTGTAATAGGCGTTTGAGATTTGGTCTCCATCCTCTGCCCAAGGCAGTTACAAACGAAGTGACAAGAAGAATCGTCTGTACCAGAATAACAGTCAAGAAAGAAATTTGCCACAAAATTCCGATCAGAATCATCAGCACATAGGTGGCTCCAAATCCCAAGCCGATTGAAAGAATAAGCCTTTCTAAGGTGTCCAATCCTTCTTTGGCTAGAATAATCGAAAGCAAGAATCCGTTCGCGAATATGAAGATGAAACCCACCCACCCCGTATCGAAAGGAATCGGTTCAACGAAAGGTTGGAAAATGTTTGGAAAGGTGAACCCTGAAGTGGGATATGAAAAAATGTTCAGAATTCCGATCATGACTATAATTATCATTATCCAGATGACGAGTAATGCATCGCTTGTTCGCGTATTATCTACCCCCAATTCTTAGTCAAATTGCCCCCGATGGATATTTGCAGATCCACTCTCGTATCTTGGACATAAGCCTCTCTCAGAACCAGGACAACCGTGTAGAAACCGGTCTTCTCCACGTTCCAGACTAAAGACGGGTCATTTTGCCCTACGACTATTGAGTCTGGCGATCTAACGGCCAATTCTCGGTTTCTCCACCATTCCGTGTTTTCCCATGGCTGAATGACACCTTCGAAGACCTCGATGCACATTTCCTTATCAAACGTGGCCGTTCGAACAGAGACCCTGTCTTTTGCATATAGAATTGGTAGGTACACCATCAGCGCAGGGGGATTCGTTGAGTCTGTGATTTCATACTTCAATGAGTATAGTGAGCTTCTTCCAGAGGTTTGAAGCGGCTCAGCCTCTATTTTGCTTATAGTGAAATCTTCACGGTATGAGTGGAGAGCAAAATCAGTGTACTCGTTCTTGCTCACGGGAACCAGAAATTCGCAGGTTTTCCATTCCTGTGTGTTAGTCTTTTGAATGAATATGTATTGAGGCCACTCTTCTGAGGTTTGGTCGTACACGTAAATGTCGAGTTTGTCTGTACCCGAGTCAAGGTACGTCAACTTCACACTGGTCAAGTTAGCTGTGACCACAGA
>Ga0316628_100005297_pt1 | contig 10304 bp, 10 predicted proteins | sample OWC_Aug_M2_C1_D5_FD_207648 | JGI IMG/M metagenome (GOLD analysis project Ga0316628, IMG submission 207648) | Wetland soil microbial communities from Old Woman Creek delta, Ohio, United States - OWC_Aug_M2_C1_D5_C | ecosystem: Environmental > Terrestrial > Soil > Wetlands | place: USA: Ohio... | reverse complement strand
AGGAGGGTGTTCGGCGCGCTCAACGAGCAGTTCCTGCGCGACATCGGCCTGTTCTACTCGGCCTTCCACGACGTCACGGTGCGGCTCTACGAGGCCGAGCGCGAGGACTTCACGTGCGGCGAGTGCCTGCTGGCGACGCGCGAGGACTTCGACTACATCTACTCCAGGTTCGAGTCCCTCCTCAAGGAGATCGTGAAGGAGGGCTACGCGGTGGTGGTCTAGGGAAGGGAACCGACGGCCCAGGTGCGGGGCCGGAAGGAAAGAGGGTGGAGGCATGATAGGCGGAAAGGAGGAGGCGGTCATCACCGTCCGCAGGCGGAGCGCGGCCGGCGGTGTCCCATCGGTGAGCAGGACGTTCGAGAGGGGCCCGGTGCCGAAGGCGGCCCACCCCCCGAACATGGAGCGCGTCGATGCGCTGGTGAGGCGCCTCGGCGGCGAGCCCCAGGAGGTCTGCGCCAGGATCAACGGCGCCCTCAGGAGCGTCATGGCGCGCAACCGACGCGTCCGGCCGTCGTTCTCGGAGACGTTCGTGGCCCCCCAGCCGCCGGTGGGCGCCGAGGAGCGCTCGTCCCACGCCGTCGGCTCGGCCAAGGTGCGACTGTTCACGCTGCCTAACGATACCGAGGGCTACTACCTGCTGGAGCCCACGGAGTACCGGCTCCCGACGGCCGAGATCGCCGCCATCGAGGAGGCCCGGAGGAGGCTGCTCGAGGAGGCCCCCGAGGACCTCCGGGTCGACACGCCGGCGCAGGTGCGTGCCTGGGTCGAGCGCCGCGGCGAGGCGTTCATATCCGAGGCGGCCGCGAGGGCCGGCCTGTCCCTGGGGGCCGACCGCACAGAGGAGCGTGCCCGCGTGAGGGAGCTCGCCTCCATCCTCGGCCGCTACACGGCGGGCCTGGGCGTGCTCGAGCACCTCCTGATGGACCCGATGGTCCAGGACGTGTTCGTCGACGCGCCCGCGGACACGAACCCGGTCTACGTGCTGCTCGGCAACACTGGCGGCGCCGGCGTCCCGAACCGGTGCCGCACGAACATCCGCCTGTCGGAGGGCGAGGTCGAGGGGCTCGTCGGCCGGCTGCGCCACGCCTCCGGCAGGCCCTTCTCGGAGGCGCGGCCCTACCTCGAGCACGACCTCGAGGACCTCAACGCGCGCGCGACCGTCATCGGCAGGCCACTCTCGCCAAGCGGCACCGCGATCGCCTTCCGCAGGCACTCGAGCTCGCCGTGGACGCTCCCTAAGCTCGTCGCGGCGGGCAGCATGCCCCCGCTCGCGGCGGGCCTGCTCTCGTTCCTCGTCGACGGCCAATCGACCGTGCTCATCGCCGGCGGCCGCGGGTCGGGCAAGACCTCGCTGCTGGGCGCGATGCTCCAGGGGTTCCCCCGGAGCCAGCGCATCCTTACAATCGAGGACACCCTCGAGCTGCCCGTGGAGGAGATGCAGGCGCTGGGATACAAGGTCCAGGCGATGCGCGTGCAGAGCACGCTGGGCACCCAGGGCGAGCTCACGGCGCAGGAGGCGCTGCGGCTCGCGCTCCGGCTAGGCGACTCGGCCATCGTCCTGGGCGAGGTCCGCGGCGAGGAGGCCAAGACGCTCTACGAGGCCATGCGCACCGGCAACGCTGGCTCCTCGGTCCTGGGCACGATCCACGGCAACTCCTCGCGCGCGGTCTTCGACCGCGTCGTGCACGACCTCGGCATCTCCGGGGAGGCCTTCCGCGCCACCGACGTCGTGGTCGTGACCGGCCTCCGCCGGCCCGGGGGCGCCCAGCGCCAGGTCCGGCGCGTGGTCGAGGTCTCCGAGGTCGACAAGGCCTCGGCGAAGCCCGGCCACTTCACGGAGCTGATGCGCTACGACGACGCCAGGGACGGCCTGAGGGAGCAGGGGCTGGAGGCGTCCTCGCGCGTCAGGGCCATCGCGGAGTCGTGGGGGCTCACGGTCCAGCAGGCCGTCGAGAACATCCGCGCGCGCGGCCGGATGGTCGAGCTCATGGTCGAGCGGTCGCGCAAGGCCGACCGCCCCGAGCTCCTCGAGCCCGAGTGGGTCGCCGAGGCCAACAACGCCCTCTGGTCGCTCGTCGACGAGGCCGCCAGGAAGGGCGACCGCGACTTCGGGCGCCTCGCGGACGACTGGGCCCGCTGGTGGGAGGAGGTGACGCGCGATGGCTGAGGACCGTGCCGTGATCCTCGGCGAGATGATGGATGCCGTGGGCTACATGGCCATGTCGATGCGCGTCGCGCCCTCGCTGCACCGCGCCATCCTCTTCGCCGCGGGCAACGTGGGCGAGCCGCTCGCCACCCGGCTCCGGCAGGTCATCGTCGACGTGGAGCTGCGGAAGTTCGAGTCGCTCGAGGACGCCTTCTTGGACCTCGCCAGGACCTACGACCCCGGCAACGAGGAGTTCCAGCAGGCGCTGCACGCGCTGCGCGTCGCGGAGCTGCAGGCCACGCCCGAGGGCGTGGACCGCGCGCTCGACCATGCGACGACCACCCTCTACGAGGGCGTGCGGCAGCGCGTCCGCGAGTTCGCGGACGGCCTCCAGCGCCCCGTGTTCGTGCTCTTCTCGCTCGGCGTCGTGCTCCCGCTCATGGTGGGCTCGATGCTCCCGCTCCTCTCCGTGGGCGGCCTCGGCGCGGGGCCGTGGGTCGCCGTCCTCCTGATGGACGTCACGTTCCCGCTGCTTTTCGTCCTCGCGGCCCGGCGTGTCCTCGCGAAGAGGCCCGTCGTGCGCCGCCCGCTCGCTATACCGTTCGAGGACAATGGCCGCGCGAGGAGGGCCCTCGTCGCCGTCCTGGTCGCGGCGGCCTTCATCGCCCTCGGCCTCGCCTGCGGCCACATGGCCTCGGACGCCACCGACGCCAAGGCCGCGCTCGACTCCGCCCTCGCGAACGGCTCGCTGGCCGACATGGCCCCCTCGCAGAGGGCCGCGCTCGAGGCGCGCGCGGACGCGCCGCAGGCCTCCCTCGTGGTCGGGGTCGCGTGCGCGCTCGGCGCCCTTCCCGTGCTGTGGGGCGTGGCCGCCGCGATCGCGGTCTACTGGCTGCCGGCGTTGCGGGCCCCGCGGGCGCGCCGCGACGAGCTCCATGCGGTCGAGGACCGGCTCCCCGACGCCCTGTTCCAGATCGGCAGCCGCATCGCGGACGGCGCGGCCCTCGAGGGCGCCCTGCGGCGGACCGCGGACGGACTCGAGGGCGAGCCCGTCTCGCGCGTGCTGCGGCGCGCGCTCGTCCATCTCACGCTCAAGAGGACCTCCCCATCGGAGGCCCTCTTCGGGAGGGAGGGGGCCCTGGCGGGCTGCCCTTCCGAATGCGTGTCCGCCTCGCTCAGGACCGTCGCAGAGATGGTCCGGAAGGACGTATCGGGCGCGGGGCGGGCGATCGTGGGGGTCTCGAACCACCTGCGCGACCTCAGGAGGGTCGACCGCGAGTCCGCCTCACGGCTCCGCTCCGTGACGGACATGATGCAGTCGACCGCCACCCTCTTCGCACCGGTGATCCTGGGAGTCACGTCCGCCCTCTACCTGGTCATCGCCAGGCTGACCCCCTCCCTCCCGTTCTCGGGCGCCGCCGCCGTCGCGCCGATGCCCGCGGCCACGTTCGCGCTGGTCCTGGGCGTCTTCGTCCTCGCGCTCGCGGCGGCGACCGCTCGATTTTGCGCCCAGCTCGCCCACGGCGATGACCCCATCGAGGTCCGGTACAGGGCCGCGAGGGCGATGCCGGTGGCGGCGGCGGTCTTCTCCGTGGCCTGCGCCGTCGGCCAGGCGGTGGTCGCGTGACCGTCCCGGTCACGTGGCAGCAGAGGCGAGAACTATTTATGCATCGCCGGCCCACTAGGGCGGCGAGGGAAGTCGATGGGCAAGGTGTACAAGTACATCCGGCTGGTCGGGACGTCAGAGAAGAGCTATTCCACGGCGATCCAGAACGCCATCAAGCGCGCGGACAAGACGCTCGAGGGGCTCTCGTGGTTCGAGGTGGTGGAGCACCGCGGGGCGATCAGGCCGGGCGGCAAGCTCGAGCACCAGGTCGTCGTCCGCGTCGCGTTCGAGGTCTTTGACGTCCATCCATGAGGCCTCGGAACGCGGGGGGACGCCCCGGGCGTCGGCAGCCGTCCGTGGGGCGCCAGTCATCCCCGATGCCCGTGATTAATCCGCCCCGCCTGGTGATGGTTCTCAAGCTCGCCTCATATAGCCCGCGCGCCGTGCAATGCCCAGGTGTGCGAAATGCGCGGACACGCGACAAGCAGCGGACATCGGGCGAGCATCAGGAACGACGAGAGCGCCTCCGTGGAGGGGATGCCCCTCTACATGCTCATCATGGTCGTGGTGGTGGTCATCTCCATCGGGATCCTGACGGGCATCATGGGGGGGTTCAAGGGCCAGAGCATAGGCGTCGTGACGGTGGACCCCGGCACCGTCGACGTCCCGGCCGGCGAGGGCCAGGTGGCGTTCAACGTCACCGTCAAGGACACCGACGGCAGGGCCATCGAGGGCGCGACCGTGCTCGTGCAGGGAGCGGGCGTGACGACGGCCGCGAAGACCGACCGGTCGGGCCACGCCGCGTTCGCCGTCGCGGTCGACCTGGGCGCATCAGAGGTCGGCGAGCTCTCTGTCAGGGTCACCCACCACGGGACGTTCGGCGAGCAGTCCAGGGACACCTCGGTGCTCCTTGTGGCGAAGTGAGGGGGACGCGCCTTGCGGCACCACCGCGTGCTTTGCGACCGCGAGGCGGTCGTGGACATGCCGCTGAGGCTCCTGCTCTCGGTCGTGCTGATGGCGCTGGCCGCGGCCGTGCTGCTGCCGGCGCTCTCGGCATACCAGCAGACCGAGTTCGAGGGCCGCGTCAGGCTCACCGTCGCAGAGATCTCATCGGCCGCGAGGGCTGTCCTCGCAAGCCCCGGCAGCTCAAGGACGGTGGCCGTCGACCTCCCCCCCTCGTTCGGCATGGCCCTCGAGAGGCTCTCGATCGGGGCGGGCCTCGACGCATGCCCCGGGGACATGGCCATCATCGAATGGAGGCTCTCCAAGGGAGGCGAGGGCAGGACGGTCGTCCAGACGACGGGCGGCCCCGTGCCCATGTCCGGCCCGGACGGCCATCCCCTCGTCCTGCAGAAGGGCCGTGCGCTGCTCGTCCTCGAGGCCAGACAGGGACCCGTGGGCTCCCCTGTCGGGCTCTACGTCCTGGTCAAGGAGGCCTAGGCAGTGATCGAGTGGACCATCTCGAGGGTCGCGACCTCGGCGGTCGTGCTCATCATCGCGCTCTCCATCCTGGGCCTCTTCGGGATGGAGGCCGCCTCCGTGCGGCAGATGGAGCTTCGGGACCTCGCAGACTCCGTGTCGGACCTGGTCGCAGACGTCGACATGCTCCCGTGCGCGGCCTCGGTCGAGGTCAACCTGACCGTCTCGGCGGAATCGTTCGGGCTTCCGCGGGCCTTCCATGGTGACCCCTACACCATCGAGCTCACCGCCGGGAGGCCGTACGTGGTCTGGCACGGGGACCGGGCGGCGGGCCATCCGTTCTCCTCGATGGTCCGCCTGGCCGACCGGTCGGGGGCGCCCGTGAGCATCCTCACGGTACGCTCGGTGGAGGGGTTCGTGGTCTCCTCGCAGCCCGAGTGGGCGGACTGGGGGCTGGACCTCCCGATCTCGATCTCTCCGCTGGACTGACCGGGCCCCATGGCCCGCTCCCATTGCCGATACACAGGCAGAACCATTTTTAACCGCGACCCGCCATCGCACTCGCATGGCACAGGACGGGCGAGGCGTCCCAGGCGCACGGCCGCAGGCCCAACCGGCACCGCCCCCGCAGTGGGGTCCAGGACCGCAGACCCCTCCCGGCCAGCCATTCCCGCTCTCCTATCCACAGGGCATGCCCCCACAGTACTGCGTCCCACCCCCCTACCCGCACCCATACCCGCAATCGTACCCACAATCGTATCCTCAGCCACCGCCGAGGTCTGAGCCATGGGGGACCGAAGACCCGGTCCGCTGGAGCGCCAGGCGTGCAAGGTCCCAGGCGCTCTGGGGCAGCTTGGCCGTGGCCGCGCTGCTCGTCACGTTCGGCGCGGGCCTCTACCTCGTCTTCACCTACTTCCTCTACGAGGGGGCCCCGGCGAAAGGGGAGCGGGGGCCGGTCGGTGGCTTCCTGCTCCTGGTCCTCTCGCCCCTGGCCCTCTCCATCGTGGGCGCCGTGGCCGCCTGGAAGCTGCTCGGCACGGGGAGGGGCATCAGGGGCCGCGATGGAGCGCCGGAGGGGATGGGCATGGCCAACGTCGCCCTCGCGCTTTCGACGCTCCTCTGGGTGCTGCTCTTCCCCCTGTTCTTCGTGCTGCTCTCCATCAAGACCGGGGAGAACGGCGACTTCCCCATCGGGCTCGTCGGCTACCTGCCTGTGTACATGGGGCTTTGCGTCGCCGTCTACACCTCCGGCGCGGCCCTGATGGCCTGGTCCAGGTTGACGCGGGTCGAGTCCGGCATCGTCCTCGCGATAGGCTGGGGCGCCCTCGCGGTGTTCCTGCTCTTCCCGGCCATCATCAACCCCGCGCGCGTCGCTGCGGGGGAGTACGATCTCGTGGTCTTCTGGTTCAGGTTCGGGGCCCTGATGGCCGCGCTGCTCCCGTGCCTGTCGGTCCTGGGGCTCCTCTACGCGCATGGGCGTTGGATCGCCCTGGTGGGCATGGACGGGCCGACACCTGCGGGCGCGTCCCCGGGCCCACCACCAGCTGGACCCCTCGTCCCGGGGAGCCATTGCCCCTCATGCGGCGGCACCCTGGTCACGCACCCGAAGACGGGGTCGACGTTCTGCCCCGCCTGCGGCCACGGGCTTCCACAGGAACAAGAGGTCCCTTGGCCACCGCCGTGAGAAAAACACCCTTGTCCGCGCATATCTGGCTAGTCATTCTCATGCTTTGCGAAAAATGACCCGAAACGCCTTTTACACCCGCACGTTCCATCGGAAGCCAAGGGGTTGCGAGGCTGTAGCACGGTGATATCTAGGGATATAACAAGATAAGGAAAAAAAGGGAAAAAAAAGGGGAGGAGGGAGGACCTACGGCATCTAGCCGACGATCTTCCCGTCCTGCTGCCAGGGCTTCAGGTTCGAGTCACCCCATGGCCTATGCATGGCCGCGACGCCAGGCATCCCTTCGAGCTGCTGGCCGACGCCGATGTCCTGGGGGGCGGGGGCCTTCACCTGCGAGAGGTCCTCCATCGGGGGCAGGGCCTCTCCGCCAGAGGTGGCCATCGCCTCGACGCCCTCGTCCTTCCAGACGACCTCGCCGACCTCGTAGGCCGTGACCTTCTCCGGGTTGCCGTCGGAGTCGGCGTCCGTGTACTCGAACGCCTGGACGACGTGCACGCCAGAGGTCGTCTGGACCTCCCTGTAGGCCTTGATGCTCTCGGGGTTGCCGTCGGAGTTCGCGTCGATCCACTCCGCCGCCTCGACCGCCTTGCCCTCCGTGGTCACCGCCCAGGCCGCGACGGTCACCTTCTCGGGGTGCCCGTCGGAGTCCGCGTCGGTGTACTCCACGCCGCGCTCGCCGATGGCCACGCCGGCGAGCCTCAGGGCCTCGTAGGCCTTGACGCTCTCCGGGTTGCCGTCGGAGTCCGCGTCCTTGATCTCGAGGGCCTTGACCGCGACGGAACCGTCAGCCAGGGCCGCGAGCGCGCCATAGGAGACGGACTCGGGGTTGCCGTCGGAGTCGGCGTCGACTATCTTCAGGTGCTCGGCCGCGACCGCGACCTGGCCGACCACGATGATGCGGAACGCCTCGACCTTCTCGGGGTTGCCGTCGGAATTGAAGTCCTCCATGCCGGCCGCGGCCATGTAGCTCGCCGCGCCGATCTGAGCGTCCTCGTAGAGGCCTACGCCCTCGGGGTTCCCGTCCGAGTCAGCGTCCACGTACCGGACGTACCTACGGGCCCAGTCGCCACCCGTCGTCGCCACGGCCTGGTAGGCCTCGAAGCCCTCGGGGTTGCCGTCGGAGGTCGCGTCGACGAGCCTTGCCGTCGCCACCCAGCTCAGGGCGTCCCACTGGCCCTGCGCGTGGACCGTGACGACCTCGGGGTTGCCGTCCGAGTCGGCGTCGACGTAGCTCACCCATCGGACCGCCCAGCGGACATCGCTCTCCCTATAGGCCTGGTAGGCCTCGAAGGTCTCCGGGTTGCCGTCGGAGTCCGCGTCCACGTACTTGAGCGCGGCCGTGTAGGCCTTGTCGCCCGACTTGGCGATCTCGTAGCCCACGACGTGGTCCACGACGCCGTCGGAGTCCGCGTCGCGCACCTCGAAGACGCGCATCCAGCTAGCGCCGCATGCGGTCGTCGCGACCTCCGCGGCCGTGACCCTCTCCGGGTTGCCGTCGGAGTTCGCGTCCACGATCTCGATGCCCCGCTGCCACTTGAGGGCCGAGGCCGAGACCTCGTCCGCGAGCGCCTGGTCCTCGCCAGGCTTGGTCCCGTCCAACATCCCGCCCACCTCGCCCTCCACGTCCCCGGCCGAGGCCATCGCCGCGAAGGATGTCACGGCCATCAGGGCCACGCAGAGGAGCGCCATCGCCTTCCTCGCCATCTGTGTCATTTCGTTCACCTCAGGGGCCAATCCCGCCCCGACTGGCATCCCCTTCGGCGAGCATGGTATATAACCCGGATTAGACGGGGGTCGAAAATTTGGACGGGCCTCGAACGGGGGGACGTCCCGTCCTTCGGGTCGGGTCCAGGGGACCATGCTGCACGTCAATTCATACCCCTCAAACGACCCGTTAAAATGAAGGGACCGATGCCACCCCATAGGGGGTCAGAGACCCAGCCTACTTCTCGGGTTGTGATGCGGATGGGTGCCCATGCAGGAGGCGTCCGGTCGCTCCCAAGGACCCCTCACCACCCGCGCTGATGGTACGGGTCGTGGCCTACAGGCCGCTCGGGCTTGGCTCGGCGTATGAAACCCAGCAGGAATATCAGGAAAAGGATGAAGGACATCCCGAAAATGGTCCATGCCCATGTGGGCAAGACCCATTGGCCGATGGAGCTGCCAGGTTCGGTGACCGGGACCTGCTCGTCGCCGACGGCCAGCAGTAGGACGGTCGAGTTCCGGTTCCCGGCGGCGTCCCTCACTGTCAGTTGGACGCTGTAGGTCCCGACCCCCTCGAAGTTGAAGGTGGCCCTCTCACCGTATATCGTCAGGTCCCTCTCGTCGTAGATGAAGAACCAGGTCCAGTTCACGACCCCTACGTTGTCCGTCGAGTTGGAACCGTTGAAGATTGCATCTTCCCCGGCTTCGATGTGGATGTACCCGGCGCACTTGGCGATAGGGGGGACATCGTCCGCGGCAGGAGGGGACGACCCCCCGGCCGCACCAGCCGTGGCCTGGAGCACGAAAATGGACACGAACAGGGCCAATCCAACGAGCGATAGCACCCAGAGGCATTCCCTTGCCGCCCGGGCGCACCGGCTCGGCCCATCATCCGAATGTGACGGTTCTGCCCGATCGTTGCGCTCAATGGCGCCGCGGGCCTGTGGCTCGAGCGACGAGCCGTCCGAGGATGAGGAGATCAAGGACGTCTCACGACCCCGACATCCATGGACCGTGCCGGGATTTATACATTTCCGGTCGGGATGGGCGGTCCAGGGACCTCGTCGACGCTCGGCTAGGGCGCTGGCTGCACGGTCCCGTTGGGCCTCGGCTCCTCCCCGGCCCCCTGCGACAGGTCGAGCCATAGCTCCGTGAACGCCTCGACCTGGTCGAACGGGGCGGGCCGGTAGAGGACCAGGAGCCGCGCGACGCCGCGCCTGTCGACGAGCCAGTAGCCCTTGCCCTCGCCCGCGGTCACCTGGGCCACGATTTGGCCACTGATGAGCCGTTTCATGTGGTAGGTGAGCGTCGAGGGCGCGCAGCCGAGGTGGTCGCACAGCTGCTTGTGCTGCGCGCGGCCCGCCGCGAGGAGGTAGACGATGATGCGCAGCGGCATCGGCTGCCGCAGCAGGCCGAGCAGGCGCTTCTCCTGCGACGTGAGCCTGTCCACGCCCCCGCCGGCACCGGGCGTCTGCGTCGGGTAGAACCTCGAGTAGCCCGCGTCCTTGACCTCGACCACGAGCTCGCTGCCGATTAGGTGGCCGAGGTGGTACTCGACCAAGTTGACGTGCATCCCGAGCCGCCGCTGGATCTCGCGGAGATGGAGACCCGGGGCGGCTAGCACGAGCTCGTATATCGACCGCCTCGTGTCAAGTTCCAGCAGCTCGGGCGCGTCCAACGGGTGCACCCCTTCATCGCTTGAGGGTCGCGAAGTAGAGCAGCGCCAGGACCAGGAGGTTCAGCAG
>Ga0316628_100005296_pt1 | contig 10304 bp, 22 predicted proteins | sample OWC_Aug_M2_C1_D5_FD_207648 | JGI IMG/M metagenome (GOLD analysis project Ga0316628, IMG submission 207648) | Wetland soil microbial communities from Old Woman Creek delta, Ohio, United States - OWC_Aug_M2_C1_D5_C | ecosystem: Environmental > Terrestrial > Soil > Wetlands | place: USA: Ohio... | reverse complement strand
GCGGGCATTCGGTGCAAGAATCTACCGGTTGCCGTCTGTCACCGCGACTCTCGCGACTTCCTGAAGCGCCTGGCAAGCATAGAATCGTGCAACGTGTTCTTCTACCTCGATGCTCACTGGAATGTCGATTGGCCTCTCTCCGAAGAGCTCGAACTCATCGTCTCGAGCCGTCCCCACGGCGAGTTCCTGATCATGATCGACGACTTCGCGGTTCCAGACGACCCTGGGTACGCCCACGACAGCTTCGGGATGACCGAGTGCGGGGCGCTGTTTTCAAAGCTCGAGCTCACCCCGTTCTTCCCGACCCTGAAGGGTTCCGACGAGGAGGATCCGCGCCGAGGGTGCGTGGTGCTGGCGCCCTGGCAGCGTGTCGAGCGGATGGGGAAGGTGGAGAGTTTGAGGAGGTACCAATGAGACTGAAGTTCTATCCGATGCAGTGGAGAGTCAGGCTTGGGCCGTTCTGCGGATCTATCTACGGTACAGAAGGAAAGTATCGCGTAGTTTTCGACTTCTACTCGGACGACAACAACAAACACGTGGATCTGATCGACAAAACCGTGGAGTCGTTCGAAGAAGCCGAACAAGTTTGCGAGACGTACCTGGAAGAGCACCTGAAAGCGCTGGAACCATGACCACCAGCTTCCGCTACAAGGTCGACAGGCTAGTCGCTCAGCAGACATCTTGCGCGGTGATGACCTACGGACCCAACGGAGTCGTCTTCCAGAACATCGAGCCTCCGCCACCGCCCCCACCAAAACCACCACCTCCGCCCACGAACCTACTGGATCGCCACGAGCCTGCCGACAAGGACACGCGACTCAAGCTCGACCGGAAGACGGGCAAGGTTCGATTCGCCAAGGAAGACGAGGATTGGGACGATGACTGACGAAGAGCACTTGAAAGCGCTGGAATATGGCCCAACTAGCTGAACCACTCCCGCCGCAGAAGCCCATCAAGAAGTTCGTCGACATGCGGTGCGCCAACTGCGAACACCCTCCGGAGAGCCACCGGGCCGGTCAGGGACAGTGCTACCGATGCACCGCAGAACGACGTTGCCCAGGGTGGACGGCGAGAAGCGAAGAGGCCTGGAGGGTCAACAACACTTTTATGGATCGACCGCTTCCGTGATCTCCCGCACCGAACTCCTCTTCTGCGATCCCCGAGGCTACGGCATCCCGGCTACTCCCTGCCAGCGAGCCTGCTGCCGCCTCCTCGACGGCGTACCCCTGGGCGACCTCTGGGAAGACCCTCAGGTGCGCCTCATGTGCGGGGGCGTCGAGCCAGCGGAGGGGCGTCCCGACCAGTTTGTGCTCACCAAGGCGCCACGCTCAGGTGGCTCCCTGCTCTTCGCCGCGTGGGCCATCAACCGCGCTCTCTACTGTGACCTCGAGACGGGGGACCTTAAGCGGATAGCCGAGACCGAGAACCCGCCGATCCTGCCCGTCGTCAGTGTGCACGTCAAGAATGCGCGGGCCATCGTGGGCCACGTGAAGCAGCTGATGAGCCGCCCCAACTGGCAAGAGTATCTGATCGGCAAGGCAACCAAGGACGAGGTGCGCATCCGTCACCTAGCAACGGGGACGCCGATCGCCATTCAGGTAGTCGCGGGCTCCCGGTCGGCCTCGAACTTGGAAAGCTATTGGTGCGTCAGCGTGGTCTTCGACGAGGTGTTCAAGCTGCTCGGGGAAGATGAGGCGGTGGTCAACCTCGACGATGCCCGCGTGGCCGTCCGCGGGCGCATCCTTCCGGGCGGCCAGATAGGCTATGTAGGATCGCCGTGGGCCCCCGTCGGTCCCGCCTATGAGCTGCTCGAGCGCTACTGGCAGAAGCCGTGCAAAGAATGCCTGGCCGTCAAGACGACGGGGCCGATGTTCCACCCCAAGAAGTGGTCGCCGGAAACGATTGCTGCCCTACAGTCCTCGGACGACCAGCGGGACCGCGACGTCGCCGTGCTCGCCATGGGGGAGTTCATATCGCGCACCACCGGCCTCTTGACCGAGCAGGATATACACAGGTGCTGCACACATGGGGCCGCGGATGTGCCTCCGCGATCGGGCGTCCGCTACGTGGCGACCATCGACCCTGCGCTACGCCGCAATGCGTGGACCTTGGTGGTCGCCCACCGGGAGGGACCGAAACTTGTAGCCGACCTCGCCCGCCAGTGGATGCCCCGCCCAGGGCTCCCTCTGCGTGCCGGCACCACCCTCGCCCAGGTGGCTACCCTGGTGCGCCCCTACGGCGTCCGGGAGCTCCACAGCGACCAGTGGAGCTCGGAGACCCTGAAGGAACTCGCCGAGCCGACGGGTCTCAAGCTGGTCGAGCTCCAGCTGAGGGGCGTCAAGGCACAGAATGCTCTATGGGCGCTAGTCAACACCATCCTAAACGGAGCGGCTGAGCTGCCCGAGGACAAGTGGGTCGTGACAGACCTCACGTTCCTACGCCGCAAGGTCGGCCAGGGCGGGCCCGTGCTGTTCCTCCAGGCGACCCCAGACGGACGCCACGCTGACTATGTGCCGGCGCTTATGATGTCCAACGAGCTGCTGCCCAATGTGGCGCCACCGACGCCCCAGGACTTCCCGGACGACTTCATCAGGCCCCGCAAGAAGCCAGCGGAGCCGTTCGACCCCGTGGAGAACATGGCGGTCATGGGCGATGCCCGGGGGATGGGGGCGTTTTATAGGGCGGAGACTGGGAGTAGGAGATGATCAACCACGTACCCTTCAAAGAGATCGTGCTCGAGCACCTAAAGTACCATGCGCACAGGGCCATACCGATGCACCCTGACTCCTTGGATGCCAACGTTGTTATGAGCCACTGCGCGGACGAACTACTGGCGAGATTGACAACTCACCTGATGGGATCACGCAAGGACGTTAAGGCCTGGTGGTACTGGAGCTGGTGGGACCACACCAAGGCGCGCTGGTTTCCCAAGTGGTGGCTTCGCCGCTGGCCTCCACGGGTTCAGACGATGCGGGTCCATGTTGACACACTGTTTCCAGAGCTCGAGGCCACCAAGGGTCGATATCAGACCATTGTGGTCACTGATGCGCCGAGTTTCGTGAAGTGGCCGGAGGAAGGTGAACCATGAACGCATATGCAGCGAAACTGAACGAGATGCACCGAACCATCAACCAAGAGCCGAGCCTGTCCAAGCGCCTGCGCGCCGTACAGGCTTTCTATGTCGGTGTCTGCTGCCCGACCGAGCTACCGGGTGGCATGGCGGACGAAATCATCGAGGCTCTCGAGAGGCTGGAAGGGTTGGAGAGCCGGGCAGCGGACACTGACCTCTAAGTAGGCGCTCCGGTCGGGTTCGAACCGACGTCCTCTGCCTATTGGCAGCCGACTTCCCGATTCCCGCTGGGAACGTTACTCCAGAGGGTCCAGTCGACGGTGCGCATAAGGGTTACTTGGGGTAGAACTCGCCGGATTCAAGCTAGTCGCCCTCGTCGGGTCATCCGGCTCCTTCTCGCCCCGCATCTCGGCGTCCATCTCGTAGGCCTGGTCCCCCAGAAGGTGGCGGAGCTCCGCGCCTATCTCGAGGGCCATGAAGCCGTCGAAGCCTAGGCGTCCTAGCTTCACCTGGTCGGGAGCCGGCTCGGGGTAGCGTATCCGGTGGGCCTCCTCGAGTACCCGATCGGCGATGTGGCGGGCCACAAGCTCAGCGAACCCGTCGCTCATGCCCATGTCTCCCTGTGGGTCCAGCTGGATGACGTCGCCGGCGGCCACACGCACCTTGACGGGCGTGCCGTCCCCCATCTCGGCGACGACGGTCCACGCGCGATCGCTGTCTCCACCGACGGCACAGCCGGTGAACCCGTGGGGCTTCAGGAACGCGCGCATTCGGTCGAGCAGGTAGGCCCGAAAGTCGGCCTCGCGGGCCCGCTGCTCGTGGCGGCCGAAGGGCATGGGGGCTACTAGGCCGGTGGTGGTGGGCAGGTGTAGGGAAGTCACTGGCTAGCCTGTTGCATCTTGCGGACCACCCGGCGCCCGGCAGGGGTAAGCCGGTAGCGGGGGAAGCAGCCGCTCGAGTCGCGGTCGAGGAGCCCCTGGCGGACCAGGCGACGGGGCTCCAGGTTGAGCAGCGACAGCTGCCACGCCTTACCTTGGTTGAGCAGCTCAATCATCTCGGTGTTTGTCAACTTCATGACTTGCCTTTCCTCAGCCTCTCGATCGCTTGGGCGACCACAGACTTCTTTTTGACGTGCTCAGGCAGCTTGGCGCCCGGCGGGGTATTGGCGGCAAACTCGGCGGCCACTTTGGGTTGCTTGGCGAACAGGTAGCGGCGTTGGGCGTCACTCTTGAAGGGCATCGGCTTGGGCCTTTCGCATGTCGTCGACGGCTTCTTGTGTGCGCCGCTTCATGAGCAGACCCAGCTCAGTAGACAGTAGACCGCTCATCTCGAGAGCAGCTACACTCACCAGCCTAGAATCCTCGCCGTACCGTATCTTCCAGGTGATGTCACCATTGGGCAGATGATTCACGAATTGCGGTAGGCGCAGCTTTGGGTCTCGTGGTGGGGTCACAAACGTGGACCGGCTCTCTTGTGTTGCGGCCATCTCTACTTCCCCTTGCCTTTCCCTTTGCCCTTGCCGCCGCACTTGGTGGGTTGATGCATTGTCTGCTCCTCGATTGTTACGATTCCGTTTTCCCTGTCCACGCCCGTCACCACCAACCCGCCCTCGGTCCTGCCCAGGTAGCCTCTGCAGGTCGGGCAACGGTCGGTGTACTGGTCGATCGACTCGCCGCACAGGGCGCACCAGTAGAGGTGGGGACCGGCGGTGAAGTCGGTCATCCTTTCTTCACACGTTTACGCCCACACACCAGGCAATTGAGCCACAGTTGGCCCTTGAGAGTCTCGCCGGGAACCAGGGCATTGGGGGCTAGGCAGGCGGGGCAGGGGGGCAGACTCGGATCTTGTAGCGATCCAGGCTGCGCTTCCGCTGTCGAGCTACTGCCAGCTGGCGCCTCAACTGTGCCCCCCTCGTCCTGTCGGCAGGGCGGAAGCGTAGCTTCGATGGGTGTAGGTAGGTCAGCGCCGCCAATTGCTCCAGTTTCGTCGCCCAATCGTCCGTCTGACTCATCGGCTACCCTCTCCTGCTCCGCCAGCTCGGCCTTGATCGCCTGGAGGTCCGTCGTGTCGGTGCCGGCTGTGGTGACGACGGTCCTGCCGTTCACTTTGGCAGCCTTTTTGGGCTCAGGCTCAGTATGCTCCGACAGCCACAGCTTGTTATGGGCGCCATCCCGGCCCTTGATGAGCGCCGCAAGGTCGTGGACAGCTTGGAGAGCCGCCTTGAAGTCCGGCCTGGTCGTATGCTGCTGGGCGGCCGTGCGTATCTCCTCCACTTTCATGACCAGCTCACGGAGAAAGCCACTGGGGTCGAGCTCCAGCAGGCGCTCGGCCTCGATGGCGGCCAACTGCTGGATCTCCAATGCCGCGTCCACCTCGGCCTCTATGATGGTCTGCCGCCGCTCCTGGAGCTCCCGACTGTGCTGCTCGGCCCACTTGGCTTGGTTGACCGCGCGGCCGGCTAAGAATCGGATGCGCTGCTTGTCCCGGCCGCACAGTTTGGGCTCGTTGAGTTCTATCGGATCCCTACTTTCTGCGGCCACTACGCAGATTGTAGCCGATAGCGGCCCGCTGGTCAATAATTACGCGCGGCCCCGCTGGCCGGTTGTCGCATCGGCCGTCCCATCAATACTGGCCCACCACCCAGTCTAAACCAACCTTCCCCAACGTCGCCTCCCACACTATCCCACCAAAGTTATCCACACCCTGCCTGCTCATCGTCTCAGCGGACACAAGCCTCCAGGCTCTGGCTACTTTGGGTTATGGCCTCTCCCGCATACCCGCCTTTCCAGACACCCACCTACTCTGCAATCCTTGCATAGCATAGGCTCACTGGCCAAGCAGCCCCATCAAGCTATGCACTTTTTGCTTGACACCCCTCGCAAAAAGGTGCTCTTCTAAAGACCCCTCGGATGGCCACCTGAAGGCAAAAACGGCTTTAGCGACACGTTCCCGGGCCACTAAAAACCCGTCGCCGAACTCCTAGCTAAAAGTGACGGGCAGCCTAGGTGCCGATTCCCAGAAGGCTATCGGCGCCCTGACCTAGCAACCCGCCGGCCTAGTCACGCAGCCCTATCAGGCCCGCTATTGCTGACCGCCACTGGGGCTGGCTCAACAGGCTGACCGTCGTCGACCTGGGCTACCGACTCCCGGTATAGCTCCCACATGCTGTCGCCGTCGACGGGCTGGGCGCGGCCGTCAGGGAGTGCCACGGCTCCGAGGAGCCTTAGGGGGTAGACTGTGCGCTTGGTGATACGGGCCATGGTTACCTCGGGTGGCCCTCTCGGGCCGGCTAGCTGCTCATGTTGCTAGCTTATGGCCGCCGGCTGGCCGTGTCAAGCATTATTGACTTGACTTGTATGGGGTTGCTCTAGGGCTTTCTGCTCAGCTTCGATACACTTGGCGCTACGGTCCAGTCCTCCCTTGGAAAAGGCGGCACAGCTGCACGGGTATGTGCCGTGCTCCAATACGAGCTGGCAGTCGTCGCAGGACTTGTCCCCACAGTCGACCTCAATGAGCAATAGGCGTTTCATGTTTTCTTCTGGTTGACCCCGGACCTCATGGGGTGGTGCCGGTCTCCTTGGCGTCCATCAGCCACCAGTCTCCCGTGGCGGCAGAGTAGTAGAGTCGCACACGTCCCTGTTGTCGTAGGTAGGCCGCTACTGTCGGAGGAACGTCGCTCTCTCTGGCGGGTAGGGACACGGGGCTTAGGTCAAACAAGCTGCTGCATAGGGTGCTGATCTTGGACATCGTTTCTCCTGGTTGCCCCCGGACCTCTCGGCGCGGGGGCGCTACCAGAGACGCAAACGGCAGTCGTCGCACTCGTCGTGTGGGTTCTGTGCCCCCAGGCGGGCACCACAGCGCGCGCAGTATTGAGTAGTGGGGGGAGGAGTTTGCTTCAGATCATGAGCGCGGTAAAAGTCTTCCACGAGTGCTAGTTTTTCCTTGGTAGTCATGACAGTAGTCATAGTTTCCTTTCGGCGCGGGGGCTCTGGTGGGGGAGCAGGGATAGCGATGGGTTGCTCACGGGTTTCCGTAGAGCTGAGACAGAGCCAACGATGATGCGGGCGGGCGGTCATTCACATACGCGATCCGCCGATACGCGGAGCTGGCTGCACAGGGACTGGTAGGCCTCACGGGCGCCGCATCGAATCATGCCGTTGTGTGCGGCGATGCAGGCGGATTCCCATGCGTAGGCATTGACCGACTTGTGGCACCGCTCGGCTTCTGCGTATACATCCTGTCGAGAGGCGAGTTCTGGGCCGAAACACATGGCCCAAATGCGATCATCGGAATCCTGTACGGCTGCTGCTGCGGTGCTGCTGGTCATGGCTGGTCTCCTCTGACGCCTCAAGCGCCGGCCCTCTCGGATGCGGCGCTGGGGCGGGGGGCGATGTGGCTCACCCAGCATAGATCATCTGGTGATCGCTGGGCGCATGACGCGCGGTCACGGCCACCAACTCGATGTCGCCGCTATCGACTGCATCGGCCGCCTCGCGAGCCAGCTGCCATGCCTCGAGGTCGTCGCTCTCGCTCACGAGGCTTACCTCCGTAGCCAGCACATCGCTATCGGTCTCGTCCTCGTGTATGTAGCCGGGGCCGCCCGATCCGTTTCCGCGGTCATTGGTCACGAGTCCGCCAGAGACGCGGGCCAGCATCTGTCGGATTGTCAGGGTGGTGGTATCCGGCGCTACCTCTCGCACCTCGAGCTCTCCCTCAGCTGGCGCAACTCTGCAGGCCTGAGCATGGTCGGCGTAGCCAGCATCGCGAGCCATGGCGTCGAGAGCGGCTTCGGGAGAGTCGGCGGAGTAGGTTCCGAGGTCGAGTCCGGTGCGGACATTGGTGATACGGTAGGTGGTCATTGGTCTGGTCCTCCTACGGGGTCAAGCCCGCCTAGCCGAAGCCGGGCGGGCTGTCAGTGGTATGGTTGGAGTCACTCCTGCTCGCCGTCCACGATCGCCGAGCACTGAGCGGCCTGCTCGGACTCGCTGCGGCAGTAGTCCAGGTAGTAGAGTTCGTCGGGGGTCAGGGTCTCGGTGGCTTGCGCGTTGTTCATGGTCTAACAGACAGTGGGTTCTGATTCTTGTTCCCGGTTTTTCTCTTGGCCCTCATCTTTTTTGCCGCCGGCGTCTGGCTCAACTCTCGGCCTGGTGGCCAGCGGCGCTGAAGGCGTAGTGCCTCGGAGCGCTTGGCGCATCTCTCGTAGTGCTCGCACAGAAGCTGCCGGTGGTCCTCGCTCAGTCGATGTAGTCCCTTGGTCGTCACCCCCAGGCTCTTGGCGGCCGCGGGTAGGCATGACCCCTGGTCTAGTGCGGCCCGTACGACCCCCAGGGCCGTGTCTCGTAGGATCTGGTAGGATCGCCTGCTATCATCGAGACCCAGGAGCGCCCCCCACGGTGGACCCTGCCGGCGTCGCATGGTCACAGCCGCCCCCTTGGTCGCCTTGTCTCGGCTGTCGCGTTGGCGCTTCTTTCGAGAGCCCGGAGCTCGGCTGTCCTTAGCGGAAGCCCGGTGGCGAGGAGCGACCACAGGATCTCGTGGGCTTCGTGTGCCTGGGCTCTTGCGTACCTTTGGGACCGGCGTGCGCTTGCGTGCCATGTGGTTGACTGTAACATGACTGGGACTCCTTAGGACAGCCGGTTCATGGTCAGTTCACCCGGTAGCAAAACAGGGTGACGCCGCGGCCGGTGCGGAACTCGCGCTCTTTCGAGTCGTAGCTTGCCAAGAAGTGCCCGCGACCATCGGCGTCAATGGCTGCCTGGGCCAGTGCGTCCTTGCCGCACGTGGCCTTGACGATTGCCACCACGGCCTCGTTGTTGTCCTCGCACTTGTTGTTGCTGGCGATGGCGGTGAACACTGACTCGGGGATGCCGGTCTCGCCGGCAAGGAACGACGGTCGGAAAGCCCACAGGTTCGACAGGATCTCACCCTTGGCACACTCGTCGGCCTCGTTATCGGTCAGCACCAGCCACTCGCCGGGTGAGAGGTAGTCTTCCAACCTACGGGTGTCGGCTTTGCTGAGCTTCGGGGGGTTGCAGCCAAACTCAATTCGTTGGTGGTTCATGTTCGTGTCTCCTAGCTAGATAAGACAGAGGGGGCCGAGTCAAGTTCCCACTATCAGGGCGGGGTCCACGAAGTAGTACGAGCCGATGACCGTGCCGTTGCACAGGGTGTCGACCTTCTGAGCGACCTCCACATAGCGCACACGGTAGGACCAGTAGTTGCGGTTCCGTTCGCCGATCGGGTTGATAGACTCACGCTTGGCGATCTGCGCCTTGAGTCGCTTGGTCGGTGCCTCGGCTCGCTTCAGGGCGGCGCGCCAAGTGGGTAGGTCGACTTGCTGGAAGGCTGGGTTGATGGGGAACATGGCGGGCCGCCTTTCAATAGATCCGCCCAGCAGAATTCTTGCCGGCCGTGGTGATGCTGACTGCGCCTGCTCGGTTGCGACTGAGCAAGCCCAGGGCGACCAGCTCGCCGAGCTCGGCATCGGTGGGCTTGCTTTCGGGATAGCGGCTCCACTCATTAGCTCGGCCCGCACTGGTCAAGCTTTTGTATTGGGCGAGAATGCTCCGCTGCCGGTCCGTCAATTCCGACTTGGCTGGGAGCAGAGCAGCCGTGTTCGCTGGCGAGATGTAGACAGTCGCGAACACATGACCACCCTTTGAGCCTTTCACGATGGCCATGCCGGGGGGCACAGGGCGCGGCGTGGTATCCAGGTCCACTGCATTGCGCGGGTTGAACATATTGGCGCCTCCCCAGCTGCCCCAATGCTCTTCTCGCCTGCCGGTCGCAAGATCGACCAAGAGCACGAAGCCTCGCGAGCCGTCGCTTGCCTCGGCGTGCATCGACAGGGTCTCCACCGGTCGGACCGCTATGTCGCGCTTGCCATAGCCAACGGCTGACAGGGCGGACCGCAGGGAATCGGGAAGGGTTTTGATCTCACAGTGAATAGGTTGGGTCATGGTGCGTGCTCCTAGTTGGTTGCGCTAGGTCAGACACCCCTGTCCTATGTTGGTTCCCAAAAAAGTGAGGCACCACTTCTCGAACCCGCTGTCCTACCCACTGAAACCTACGGCAACCGAGCCCCCGGCCTTACTTCCTTCCTCGGCGGCGAGACCGGGGGCGAGGTATCACAATGCGAGTACTCCGGTTAGCCGGTCGGGTTATAGGGGAAGCCGGCTATCAAAAACTGGCCGGCCGTAAATCCGATCGTGAGAGAGGACCCATTTTGAAAACC
>Ga0316628_100005295_pt1 | contig 10306 bp, 10 predicted proteins | sample OWC_Aug_M2_C1_D5_FD_207648 | JGI IMG/M metagenome (GOLD analysis project Ga0316628, IMG submission 207648) | Wetland soil microbial communities from Old Woman Creek delta, Ohio, United States - OWC_Aug_M2_C1_D5_C | ecosystem: Environmental > Terrestrial > Soil > Wetlands | place: USA: Ohio... | reverse complement strand
ATCCGGGAAACTCAAAGAGATGGATAAAATCAAGTCCCGTTTTTTTGCCAACATCTCCCATGAATTCCGAACGCCGTTGACATTGATATTGGGGCCGTTAGAGCAGATGCTCACCGGTCCCCAGGAAAAGGAACCAGAGCAAAAAAAGAAAATGCGGATGATGCTGCGTAATTCCCAACGTTTGCTGGGTTTGATCAACCAGTTGTTGGACCTCTCCAAATTCGACAGTGGAACCATGAAACTGCAAGCGGCCCGGCAGGATATCGTGCCTTTTTTAAAGGGAGTTTTGCATTCTTTCGATTCGCTGGCAGTGCAGAGGGAAGTGGAATTAATATTTAAAACCGGGGCCGAAGCCATCGCGCTTTACTATGACCCGGGGAGATTGGAAGAAGTCTTCTCCAACCTGCTCTCCAATGCGATTAAATTTACCCCGGCCGGGGGGAGGATAACCATGGCCGTAAAAATCCTGGAAGCCCTACCGGGCACAGGAGGCGCAGAAAAACAGGATTTCCTGGAGGTATCCGTATTAGATACCGGGCCGGGGATATCCCGGGAAGTGTTGGCGAATATCTTCGATCGATTTTACCAGGCCGACAGCACCTATGAGTATCATCGCCAGGGAACCGGCATCGGGTTGGCCATTGCCAAAGAGATCATCGAACTCCATCACGGCACGATTACGGCATACAGTCCCGGGAGCGAAGGATCCGGCACCCTATTCGTTATTCGACTGCCCATGGGAGATACCCATCTCAAGCCCGAAGAAATCGTGGAATCATTCCCTGTGTCGCCGGTAAACAAAAGTTTTTTGGGGGTCCAGGGGGCGATTTTACAAAAAAGCCCCCTGGTCGCCGAAGGCATTAAGTCGACAGATGATGCAGAAGAAATCGAGCCGGCGGAGAAAGGGGAAGAAACCGGCCGGGAGCCGGTTTCCTATGAAAAGGACATTATCCTGGTGGTGGAAGACAGTGCCGATGTGAGGGAGTACATCCGCGGGGCGCTGGAACCCCAATATATTGTAAAGGAAGCAAAGGATGGGGAGGAGGGGCTGCGGCTGGCCGGGGAAATCGTACCCGATCTTATTATCTGCGATATCATGATGCCCGGGCTGGACGGGTATGAGGTGTGCCGGGCATTAAAAAACGAAATAGCCACCAGTCATATCCCGGTCATCCTGTTGACCGCCAAAGCAGCCGAGGAAAATATCATCCAGGGATTGGAAACCGGGGCGGACGATTATATTACCAAACCCTTCAGTGTGAAAATATTATGCGCACGGATAAAGAATCTCATCGACTTGCGTCGGCATTTGCAGATGACCATAAACCGGGAGATGACCTTGCAGCCCGCAAAAGTGGCGGTATCCTCAAAGGATGAGGATTTTTTAAAAGAATTAAATCAAGCCATAGAGCAGGATTTATCCGAGCCCGATTTAAATGTGGAAGCGTTGGGAAAGCGGCTTTACATGAGTCATACCCCCTTGTACCGGAAGATTCATGCTTTGACCGGTGGATCGCCCGGTGAATACATACGTTCGTATCGGCTCAAACGGGCGGCCGAGCTATTGAGGGCCGATTTCGGCAGTGTGACGGATGTGGCGTATGAAGTGGGTTTTTCCAGTACGGCTTATTTCACCAAATGCTTCAAGGAAAAATTCCACCAACTGCCGTCCGCCTACCGGACATCCTCATAGCAACATTTGCGCCATAGGTTCGATTTTCCTTATATTTGCTCATTTTGGTCTGAAATTTATATTTTTGGTCTCTCCGTTATATTCCTCCCCGAATTTTGGTCTGATTTTTATACTATTTTGGTCTCCCTGTGATACCACCCTACCATTTTTCCGGGTTATCATATGGCCGGATCATTTGACATATAATAAAGTCAAATGGTCGAAAACCTTGCGCAAGGGTATGTGTGGTTTAGTGTATCGGATGGGTTTTAAAAGTATAGCCCGGGAAAACTTTTAAGAATACAATATTTAAAATAACGGAGGATTAACAAAATGAACAAAATGAAAGACATTAATGAAATGGGAAAAGTCACCGAGGTAAAGGTGGAAAACAACGTACCGGACAAGGCAGTGTTTGAATCCACTGCCGACTATGATTCCGGCTGGAAAGATGATTCCAATTCCACAAACCACGCTACGGTTTTCGAGCATGGTCTGAAAGTCATACCCAGCCAGCTCATGGTTTACTTTTCCGCGGACAAAGATACTGTCTATCCCTTGACTTGGTCCTGGTCCGCTAACAATTCAGGAAACCCGGTTACCATTTCTATGAATGATAGAACAATCACCCTGAATATCGTCGGTGGCTTTCCATTGCATGGGGTATGGACAGCTACCAATTCGACGTGGACTGCGTATACTAACGGATGCTGGCGAGTACTTGCCTGGAAATGATAAGATGGCAGCGATGGCAGGGGGCGGTGCGTGCAAATGTGCAAATTTGGCGGTAAGCCATTTTAGATATGCACGCATCGGTTCCCCTGCTTCAAGCCAAAGCAAAAGAAAAGAAGAAATTGGGAAACATGTGTGGTTTAGTGCAGCGGATGAAAAAAAGGGGACAGACACGAATAATTAAAAATGAACCAACAGCGGTGTGGTTTAGTGTATCGGATGGGTTTTAAAAGTATAGCCCGGGAAAACTTTTAAGAATACGTTACAAAAATAAAGGAGAAAAGATTATGAGCAACCAAAAAAAAGTAGATGAAAATGTTCTGGAGGTACCGCCTGTTTCTAAGACTGGTACTTACAACTGGACCATTACGTTGTCCGAGTTGCAGGGCCATTGTGTCCTAACCTGGAATACAGACGCCCCATTTAGAGCCCAGCAAGGACAGGTACATCTGTATAAGAATGCATTTCCGTCTAATCCACAGGAAGCAACTATAGCATGGACGTGGGACGATAATAAACAACAACCCTTTGACACCGGACAACCCTGGGGGTCGGGTTGGTGCGCAGCCTGGATAGCACAACAGAGCACAGGACCGTATACGTATGTAGTGAAAACCCCTGTGACACAGTAACAGTGAAACGGGGAGGAAGCGTAATGACGTATCGTCAACATGAATGTTAATCAATATTCCATGATTAATGATACAGTTATACGTAAGCGCTCGATTAAGTGCCCGGAAACGTTGGGTTTATGAACGGGCAAACACAAGGTTTGCCCCTACTAAAAAACGAAAACCGGCATTGGATGTAGGGGTGAACCTCGTGTTCACCCGGACTTAATTGAGCGTTTACAGTTATACGTGATACGGGGTCAGGCCGGGGAAAAAGAAAATTCCAATTGTGCGCCAAGTCTTGCTTTGCAACATTTCCTGATGGGGAGTGTTGTAAGGCAAGACCCGGCCTGTCCCGAATGTCTCCCAAATATAAAAGGTGTGTGGTTTAGCGTATTGGATGGGTTTTGAAAGTATAGCCCGGGAAAACTTTTAAGAATAGAAAACTTTAGAAAAAAAGGAGGAAAAACGATATGTGTACGAATTTCAAAATTATGCTAAAGGACATGGAGAGCGGTATTGTCGTTGGTCGCAGCATGGAATTCGCTAAGGATTTAGATTCAAAACTGTACTTCCGTAAAGCCGGCCACCACTACACCCAGGAATCAGACAGTATCCCCGGGGAAGTTAAAAGAGATTGCCATTTACACTATCAATGGACGGGTAAATACGGTTTCGTGGGGATAAATGCACGCGGTTTTTTGCTAGCGAGTGACGGGATGAATACCGAGGGATTGGCGACTAACGGCCTGTGGCTTAACAGAACCACGTACCCCGATTACCATGGAGAAAAAGCGCTGCCCATCGAATATTTCGGGGACTGGCTGCTAAGTTCTTTCGCTACCTGCGAGGAGGTTAAAGAGGCGCTAATAAGACCTGAACCTGAGGTGGTGGTTATCAAGACGAATTTAAATATAGAAGTGCCTGCGCACTACTCTGTGCATGACGCTCTTGGTAATAGTATTGTCATCGAATTTATTGATGGTAAAACCATGATAAGCGATAATAACGATGTCGGTGTGCTTACCAATGATCCGCCCTTCCAATGGCATTTAGAAAATTTGCGTAATTATGTGGGAATCACCCCGTGGAACGTGACCCCCCCCCCCATATGTTTTGGAGACTTATCGGTTTATCAAATGGGCCATGGGTCGGGTTTTGCCCAGTTGCCCGGCGGCCTCACACCGCCTGACCGGTTTGTGCGTGCGGCCATGATGATTCATTATTCTTATCCCACAAAGGATTTGGATAGCGCCGCCGCCCTCGCGTGGCATATCCTCAATGCAATAGATATACCGCTTGGCATAAATCGCTTTGAAGATAAAAATGGCGACATCAGTGGCGACTACACGCAATGGGCTGTGGTGGCGGACTTGATACGGAAGATTTATTCGGTGCGGATGTACGATTCACCGCTGGTCTATTCAGTCGAGTTGGAAAAAGTTGACTTAGAGAAGTGCAACGGAAAGCTGGTTCAAGTTGTTCCCATCGATCAGAAGAAGAGATCTATCTCTATCGATATCACTCCTAAAGATAAGCATTTTATCCAACCCTAATGGATATCCCAGGCCGACACACCCCCCTCCTCCATCTATACGATGGATGAGGTTCCCCTCTCGAGAGATAGTGGCGGGGGCTGCGAAGCAGCCGGGGTGTGTCTGCCTCGGCAGCAAAATGATTTTCCTATGCACATTTAGGCTTATCCCAGCGCGGACAGGCCGCAACCAAAAAGATTAGCCACAGAGGACACAGAGGACACAGAGGTTAAAAAACTTTTTTCTCTGTGATCTCTGTGATCTCTGTGGCAAAAGAAATATCTTGCCAGAAAATGGCAGAATTTCACTTGTTAATAATTAGTGGTATTCGTGTCAGGCAAGTGTCAGCCCCATTGACCAATGACTAATGACCAATAAAGGAGGTCATGATGAAGTTTTATAACGGTACGCCGCCCTGGTAAGGCGCAGGAAATACATAGGGCGTCAGTCAAGTGTCAGCCCCACTGACCACTGACTAATGACCAATGACCAATAAGTGTGCGGTTTAGCGCAGCGGATGGGTTTTGAAAGTTTAGCCCGGGAAAACTTTTGACATTAACAAATATTAAATAAGGAGAAAACGATGAAAATGAAAAAAACGTTGGTTGTCTTGTTTTGTATGTTGGTTTTAACCATGGGGTACGTTAAAGGCTTTTGCGCTAACGAGGAAGCAGATAAAATCCCGATGAAAAAAGCATGGGAATTGGGTACCAGGTTCTCAACCGACCCGGAACTGTATCTAAAATGGTATAACGAAATTGAAGAAAGGGTAAAAGAAAACGAAAAAATCAAAGAGTCAAAAAAGTGCCAGGCGAAATTTTCCCCCTTATAAGGTCTCTGAATAGCAAATTTTTTGCCATTCATGCTATTTTTCTTTTTTAGCCGCATTTTGATCTGATTTTTATATCGGTGAGCTCTCCGTTATATTTTTTAATTCATTTTGAGCTGAGATTTACATCATTTTGATCTCTCAGTGATACCACCCTATCATTTATTTAAGATATCATTGTGCCAGATCATTTGATATAAAAAAAATCTTATGATCGAAAACCTTGCGCGAGGACATGTGTGGTTTAGTGTACCGGATGGGTTTTGAAAGTATAGCCCGGGGAAACTTTTGAGTATATAAAAAAACTAAAAATTTAGGAGGATGACCATGAATCAAGAAAACCAGTCAAAACCAAAATCAAGAGACTACAAAGAAATTCTCACAAAACTAAAAGCTAAGATCGAAATGGATCGTGCGGCAGGTAAACCCGGTGAACCAGTGACCCTTTTTGGGGTGACCATAAGCAGTGACATCCAATTGAAATTTATAGAGGAATTGCTTAAAGATTTGGAAACCCAGGAAGAAGGGGAAGAAGTACCAGGAAAACATTTGTTTGGTTTTGAATTTGATAAGGTTCATTATGACTCTGTGACCCCAAACAATAAACCGACAAAAAAACCTGGACTCTCAGCACTGTTGATCACGCCAGAAGGAAGTGAGGGTAAGGAACTATCTATAATATGCTATCAACACGGAACAGAAATTTTGAGAGATTACGCCCCATCAAAATTCTATGACAATCCAGGTTGGTTGGAAGAGAGATTTGTGGAAGTTTTAATTGCAGGGCATATAGCGATCAAGAACAATTGCGCTGTACTAATGGCGGATTATCAAGGAATGGGCGATGATCAAAAGAAGGAAGATCCAAATTACTATGTCCAACCGTATATGGCAGCCTACCCCTTAGCACGATCAGTGGTTGATTTGCTAAAACATGTAAGAGCCAACTTACAAAGCGGTGGATACAAATGGAAATGGAATAAAAAATTATATCTAATTGGATACTCACAGGGCGGTTTTGTGACCATGGCAACGGCACGAGAATTAAGAAAAGATCCCAACATAACCATAACCAAATGCGCGCCTATGGCGGGGCCTTATTCCCTATCCGACGTAGAGCTCGAAGTATTGCATAAACCGTTTGATTGGGGCTACTTCCTACCCATGTTGATTCGGGGATATTATCACACGTATGACCCTGGTGATCCTGATGGTAAATATTTTACAAAAGAGTTTGCATTTAAATCGCTTGATCCAAAGACGGATTGTCGCGTTCTTTGGAACGAGGTCGTCCCATACGATAATTCGCAAAAGTCCTATGATACGTTAAAGGTACAGGCAGATCGGTTAAAGCTCGATATAAATAAGTTCAGCGTGGAACCATGGATACTTCCTCCTGGTCCCATACATGTCAGGGCTGCTCTTCCCTGCTTCCTGGAGGCTGCCGAATGGTTTCGGCAAGAGTGATACCCGATTCCATTTAATCAAGATCACTATACACTTGGGGCCGGTGCGGCGCCTGCAAAGGCGCCGCTTCCCCGCTCCTCCTTCGAGCCAAAGGAAAAGAAGAAATTGTGGATCGCCCGTCCCGTCCCGTTTCTCACTATTGTATCTTGATATCTCTTTTGTAAAAGGAAAAGGCACCAGGCGAGAAAAATTTTAAAAGAGGTTGAAAAAAACGTTGTTTTATGTTACAAATATCACGATGATTAAAAAAAACGAACTACATATACGTATAAGCACAGCCGAGAAAGAAATCCTCGATCCGGGAAAAAGGGGACTGACATGCCGTCGATATCCATGTTTTATGGGATAATAATTTACTTGTTCTTCTTTGACAATAAAAAGCACCATCGTCCACATGTACATGCAAACTTTGGCGAATATGACGCAGTGATAGCGATTGAGGATGGTGAAATCATTAAGGGTGAATTACCTAAAAATAAAATGAAACTGGTCCAGGCCTGGATAGAAATTCACCAGGAAGAGTTGATGGCGGATTGGAAACTGGCGGTTAATGGCCAGCAGCCATTTAAGATAGAACCGTTAAAATGAGGAGGCGAAAATGGTTAAGGTAAGCGATGTCGAAGCTAAGGATGATTATGTTTTGCTGGTCAGTCTGTCAAATGGGAAAAAAGGGTTTTTTGATGTCAAACCATACCTTGAGAAAGGAATTTTCACGGAGTTGAAGGATAAGAGTCTTTTTGAAGCGGTAAGACCGGCATTTGGCGGCATCGTATGGCCCCATCAGCAGGATTTTAGTGCAGATACTATCGAATATGAAATGAAGCAGATTTAAATGCCGCCTTCCATGCCCGCAGTAGTTCTTTGCTGTCGGTTCCCCGCTTTAAACCGGGAGAAGGAGGCTAACCATGAGAAAACAAAAAAGTGCCAGGCGAAATTTTCCCCCTTTTGTGTTTCTTTGTGCCTTTGTGCCTTTGTGCCCTGGTGGCCAAAATAAGGCGGTGGATTTAGGTAAATATAAAGCCTTGACAGCAATGGCCGATTCCTTTATAATAATCTTAGAATGAAGTTTAAAAATAGTTGCAAAATTCTTCAACAAAAAAGCACAAATATAAAATGGAGGATAACATGATTAAAAAAATGATATTGACGGTTATGGTTTTTTTTGGTCTAAGCATATCATTGTTTCCATGGATGTATTTGAATCAAGGAGTTTGAATCAAGGAGAGTGTTTCTTCGTTTCTATTGAATGCAGCGGCGGGAAAGACGCTTCAATTCCTGGTTCCTTCCCGGTTTCAATGTTGGGAACCCTGATCGCAGACGGGGCCTGCTCTTACATGGATTCCTACTCTTGTTTCCTGGCTTATCTGAAAGAATATGAGGCAGGGAACAGCGACCAAAAAAACGCCTTGTTCAAAGCTTATGAAAACATCATTGCGGCTGATGATATATATATAAAGATAATCGAGGTATCAGCCACTTATTCCTATAAAGAGACTGCCATCGATCGCTTGAAAAATTTCGATTACGATACCTATGGCAAGACTTTTGACCTGAACCCCCGGGTTTTTGCCCAGGTTAGGAGGTTGTTGGCTAAGGGCGATGTCCGTGGACTTTTCCAGGAAATAGAAAAGCGGTTTCGGACCCTTGCCGGATACCTGGTAACTTCGAGAACAGAAATCATCCCTGAAAAAACTGATTTATGGAGAATTAATCAGACCTATGCCGAGACCCTGCTTTTCGGACAATACGCGGCTGAAATTTTTGATCAATGCCTGTAAACACAGGAGGATGGCGGCGATGAATCCCTATTTTAAAAAAATCTTTTTCAACGATATGCACCAGTCCTGGGGAAAGAAAAAAATATTCCTTTTTGTCGTGGCTTTAATCGTTCTATCGATAGTACTGCAAAACGGGATCAACCGGTATAAGGCAAACCTGGACGATACAGGTATTTTCAAAGAGATCGAAGGTGTAAAACCGGGACTATTTCAACATTATAGCACTTATGGATTTAATGGGATAAGATTCTTATCGTCGCCGCCACCTTTGTCATGTTTATTTCCCGCCTATTTATGCATTTCCTATGTGAACACTGGAGCAGGATTAATGATATTTAACGACCTGAAACAGGACGGGCTGCTGGTAGAGATAAAGGGCTTTGCAGGCTTAGTTGTTTTTGTTATCCTGTTTTTAGCCGTCCTGTATGGTACAGCCGCCTTTGAGAACCGTGAAGTTATTAAATTTTATAACAGCCTTAACCGTGAAATCACTTTTTGGGCGACCCTGGCCTCGCGTCTTATAAAACTCACTCTCCTCAATACCATTATTTTCTCTATCGCCTTAATCCAGGGATTCATCAACGACGTTTGGATACCGGTAGGGTCAGTGGTTATTTTCTGGGGGATATTGGAAATCGGGGTCCTGGCTTTCCTGGCCCTGGGGATGACAGCAGACTTTTTTATGCAAAAGAAAAAAATGGTCTTTGCTTTATCTTTATTTTTTCTATTGTTAATGGTAATACCCTGGCAGATGGATGAGTTTATCCAATATCGCGCCGATTCCTTTAAAGTAGAGCTTAAAAATTTTAAATATTTATTTATGGCGGAGAAAAGAATTACGAAAGAAACAGGCAGACCAGCAGGTAAAGGACCGATGCCAAAAGAAATATTAGATATAATTGAAAGTGCCCAATCAAACGAATATGCGAAAATGAGAGCCAATGAAAATCATTTATTGGGAAAATATATCGCCTATGTCCGAAGAAAACACCTGTATGCTTCGTTCCTTACCACCACGTTTCTCCTGTCCGTGTCCAGGGAATCCAGCGGAGGCGGGCATATCGCCTTAATCCGGTTTAACCGATTCACCCAGGACACGAGGGAGAAATTCATTAGATATTATATCCAGAAGCAATATCGCGAAAAAAGTTTGGAAGGCAAAGTCATCCCGTTTCCCGGGGAATAGGTGTTTAATCCCGGACCGGCCCTTCCATACTATGCCGGGCTGGGAATATTTTTTTGCCTGGTCTATGCCGTTGGCCTGGTTTTACTGGCCCGGTACGGCTTTAAACACCGCCTGGTGATAGTACCTAAAAAGAAACAGCAAGAAATGCGGGACTTGAAAATCTCCCTGCAAAACAAAAAAGTAAACGATTTCTTTACCATGGATAACGAAGTAAAAGACCATATCTACCTTGAATTTGTGAAAAATCCCGGGAACATTACCCTCGATGGGAAACCGGTGCAAGGACCGTTTACCTACTTACCCGCCCTGCCCCTTTTACCGGACGGGGCACCAGCCCTGTTGGGTATCGAACCGGGTAAAAGCCGCGATTCATGGGAAAACTTATTGGCGGCAGCCCTAAAAAGGGGAATAGTGCTGACGGACTGGAACCTTTATGAATTCGTCCCGGCCCTCAAGGAACTCTGCCGAAAGGGAGTATATTTAAATATGAGTAAGG
>Ga0316628_100005294_pt1 | contig 10308 bp, 7 predicted proteins | sample OWC_Aug_M2_C1_D5_FD_207648 | JGI IMG/M metagenome (GOLD analysis project Ga0316628, IMG submission 207648) | Wetland soil microbial communities from Old Woman Creek delta, Ohio, United States - OWC_Aug_M2_C1_D5_C | ecosystem: Environmental > Terrestrial > Soil > Wetlands | place: USA: Ohio... | reverse complement strand
ATCGTCGAACGGGACCTGGACGAACCCGGGGGGGTTCGGCCCGAACGGGGCGCGGTACTTGGGGTCGCCGGTGGCGAGCGCGAGCCCGGTGTGGCCGTGGTAGCCCCCGGTGGCGGAGACGATCTCCTGCCTCCCGGTACCGGCGCGGACCACCTTGATCGCCAGGTCCACCGCCTCCCCGCCGCCGGCGCCGAACACCACCCCCGGAAGGCTCCCGCCGGTCGTCGCCGACAGGCGCTCCGCCAGCTTGGCGCGGTGGCCGGAGACGAGGTGGTGGTTGCCGATGTCCAAAGACTCGAGCGCGCCGATCACCGCCGCGAGCACGCGCGGGTTCCGGTGGCCGAGGTTGAAGACGCCGCCGTTGCAGTGGCAGTTGAGCCAGCTCCGCTCCGAGTAGCCGTCGCGGAAGGTGGCGCCGGAGCGCTCGCCCATGACGAAGTCGAAGCCGACGTCGCGGAAGGTCTGCGCCTTCCCCGGGTTCACGTGGGCGGCGAAGGCCTCGAACGCGGAGGCGAGATCGGCGTAGGGCTGCGGCGGCTTCGGCATGGGCTCCTCCGTCGCGACGCGACGCTACTTCACGATGGCGAAGGTCTGCTGGTTGAGGGCCAGCAGCCTCCCGTCCTCGCCCCACAGCTCGCGCATCTCCACCACGTACCCCTGGCGGATGGCCACGTCGCGCGAGCGGAAGAGGAGCGGCGCCTCCGGGTCCAGGCCCTCGAAGCCGCCGCAGATCTCCAGCGTGAAGGCGACCGTCGCCACCGGGCGCGGCGCCTCCGCCCTGGCGAAGAACGCCGGCCACCACGCGTCGACGCAGGCCGCGAGATAGGCCGCGTCCCGCCGCGCGCCGCGATGCTTCGGCCGGATCCAGCCCTCGCCCGCGGGCTCTGTGGCCCCGGAGAAGGGGAACGGCCCCGCGGTGCGGAACTCCCACTGGCTGGCGAAGTCCGGCGCGAAGGGCGCCTCCATCGGCATCGGCGGAAGCTCGCGCCAGCCCCGGTGCCTCGGCGGCTCGAGGTGGACGCCGTCGAGATCCAGGGAGCGCGCCGAGCCGAGGACTCCCACCGCGTGCGCCCGCGTCTCGCCGCCCTGCTCCAGCCGGCAGGCGAGGGTGCTCACGTTGTTGCCGGCGCGCAGCGTCTCCATCCGGAGCTCCGCTTCGCCGGCGGCCGTCGGCGCGCACAGCTCCGCGGTGAGCGAGCGCAGCGCCCGCTCGCCGCCTGCGATCTCCGACTCCATGGCGCGGGCCAGCGCCCCGATCACCAGCCCTCCGAAGGTGGCGCGTCCCTGGCTCCACCTCTCGGGGAAGGCGGCGCGCCGGAGGCCCGGGCCGGCCGGCAGCGAGGCCATCAGCTCGTCGAGCGGGAGGTCCGGGCTGGGGAGCGCGTCCATCCCGCCCGGTGTACCGTTGCGCGCGTCCAAGGAGAAGCACCATGCGCGTGTTGGTCGCCGACGACTTCCCCAAGCGGCACCTCGAGGGCCTGCGCGCCCTCGGCCTCACCGTCGACTTCGCGCCGGGCACCAAGGGCGGCGCCCTCGTCGAGGCGGCGAAGACCGCCTCCATCCTCGTCGTCCGCGGGACCGAGGTCCCGGCCAAGGTGTTCGAGAGCGCCAGGAGCCTCTCGCTGGTGATCCGCGCCGGCGCCGGGGTGAACACCATCGACGTCAAGGCCGCGTCGGAGAAGGGCGTCTACGTCGCCAACTGCCCCGGCCAGAACGCGGTGGCGGTGGCCGAGCTCACCCTGGGGCTGATCCTCGCCGTCGACCGGCACATCCCCGACAACGTGGCCGCGCTCCGCGCCGGGAAGTGGAACAAGAAGAAGTTCTCCAAGGCGCGCGGGCTGATGGGCAGGCGCCTGGGCCTCCTCGGCACCGGGGCCATCGCCTGCGCCACCGGCAAGCGCGCCCTGGCGTTCGGGATGAAGGTCGGCGCCTTCTCCCGGAGCTTCACCGGCGAGCGCGCGGAGGAGCTCGGGTTCGAGCGGCGGGAGAGCGCGCTCGCGGTGGCGCGCGACGCCGACGTGCTCTCGGTCCACGTCCCCGGCGGCCCGGACACCCGGGGCCTCGTCTCCCGCGCGGTGCTGGCCTCCCTGCCCGACGGCGCCCTGTTCGTGAACACCGCCCGCGCCGACGTGGTCGACCCGGCGGCGCTCCTCGAGGAGGCGAGGAGCGGCCGGATCTGGGTGGCGCTCGACGTCTACGACCAGGAGCCGAAGGCCGGCGAGGCGGACTTCGTCAGCGAGCTCGCCCAGCTGCCCAACGTCTACGGCACCCACCACATCGGCGCCTCCACCGATCAGGCGCAGGACGCGATCGCCACCGAGGCGGTGCGGATCGTCGACCGGTTCCTCAACCGCGGCGAGGTCCCCAACTGCGTCAACGTGGCCAGGCGCACCCCGGCGCGCTGGCAGCTCATCGTCCGCCACCAGGATCGCGTCGGCGTGCTGGCCAACGTGCTCCAGGAGATCCGCCAGGCGGGGATCAACGCGCAGGGGATCGAGAACACGGTGTTCGAGGGCGCCTCCGCCGCCTGCTGCAAGATCCAGCTCGACACCCGGCCGCCGGACGGGGTGGTGGAGAAGATCCGCGCCCGCGCCGACGAGATCATCTCCGTGGATCTGGTGGAGCTGCGCACCGCGGCATGACGCGCCAGGACGGCGCGGCGCCCCATTGGCGGCGCACGCGGCAAATGATGGAAATCAACGGCCCTGTGGCCTAGGGTCCGCTCCCCGACATTTTCAAGGCGCGGCGCCCCAGAGCGCCGCTGGAGGGAAAAATGGCTGAACCGAGCGCCTCGATCGCGACCACGCGCCGAGGATTCCTGGACTGGCTCATCGGCGTCGGCGCCCTGGGCTGGCTGGGGAGCGTCCTCTACCCCGTCCTCCGCTACCTGAAGCCGCTCAGCGCTCAAGGGTCCTCGGGCCCGGTGCAGCTCACGAAGGACGAGATGGCGAAGGTGGAGAAGGACAAGTTCACCATCGTCCGCTCCGCGGACGCGCGGATCATCGTCTTCGAGGCCGCCGGCACGCTGAAGGCGCTGTCGGCGAAGTGCACCCACGAGGGGTGCACGGTGCAGTACTCCGCCGGCGAGTCGGTGATCTGGTGCGCCTGCCACAACGGCCACTTCGATCTCGACGGCCGGGTGGTCTCCGGCCCCCCGCCGCGGCCCTTGCCGAAGTACGTCGTCTCGCGCGACGAGACCGGAGCCGTCCTCGTCTCCCCGGAGAAGGCATGAGCGCGCCCGAAACGCAGACTCGAGGGCAGAGGCTCTTCGGCTGGCTGGACCAGCGGTACGACCTCTCGCCGGTGGTGGAGTTCATCGAGCACAAGGAGGTCCCCGTCGGCGGCCACCCGATGGTCTGGTACTACCTGGGCGGCACCACGCTCTTCTTCTTCCTGGTGCAGATCGCCTCCGGCGTCCTCCTCCTCATGTACTACCAGGCGGGCGAGGCGACCTCGTACGAGTCGATCCGCTACATCACCACCAAGGTCCCCTTCGGCTGGCTGGTGCGCTCGGTCCACTGCTGGTCCGCGCACCTGATGATCCTCTCGCTGATGTTCCACATGCTGAGCACCATGATGCTCAAGGCCTACCGCAAGCCGCGCGAGCTCACCTGGGTGACCGGGTTCCTCCTGTTCGCGGTGGCGCTGGGCTTCGGCTTCTCCGGCTACCTGCTCCCGTGGAACGAGCTCGCGTTCTTCGCCACCTCGGTGGGGACCGACTCGATGAAGGCCGTCCCGGTGGTCGGGCAGTGGTTGCTGGAGGTGCTGCGCGGCGGCCCGGACGTGACGATCAACACCCTGTACCGCTTCTTCGCCCTGCACGTGGTGGTGCTCCCGATCACCGCCATCGCCCTCCTCGGGGTCCACCTGCTCTTCATCCAGCGCCAGGGGATGGCGCCGGCGATGGCGCACCAGAAGGAGTCGCGGCCGGGCATCCGCTTCTTCCCCGACTTCATGCTGCGCGACGTGCTGCTCTGGCTGGTGTGCCTCATCCTCCTCTCCGGGTTGGTGTTCCTGCTGCCCTACGGCCCGGGCATCCCGGGCGTGGAGTGGGAGCTGGGGAAGAAGGCGAACCCGCTGGCGCCGGCGTACCCGGGCATCAAGCCGGAGTGGTACTTCCTCTGGATCTACCAGCTGCTGAAGGAGTTCCCGGCGCACCTGTTCGGCCTCGAGGGGCCGCAGGCGGCGGTGGGCGTCGTCGGGGTGCTGATGGCGGCGTGGGCGCTGGTGCCGTTCCTCGACCGGCGCGCGGCGCGCGAGCAGCCCTCGCCGATGTTCACCGACCTCGGCGTGGGCGCGCTGCTGTTCATCGCCTACCTCACGCTGAAGGCCTGGGACATCGGCGGGCTGGCGAAGGGCGAGACCGGGCTCCCGGATCCGCGGGCCACCTCCTGGGCCTGCGCCTGGATCGTCCTCGCCATCGGCGTGGTGGTGACGGCGTTCCGGGCGGTGGTGCAGAAGCACCGCTGGTTCATCCTCAGCGGCGCGGCGATCGTCCAGGCGGTCCTCAACGGCCTGCTCGGGATGGACTACCTCCTGGCCGGGGCGATCGTGGTGGTGCTGGCGGCGGTGGCGATCGCCGTCATCCTGCGGAGACCGGCGCCGGCGGCGGCGGGAGGGACGACATGAGCTCGCTCGTCTTCGCGCTGGTCCTCTCCCCCGTGCTCGCGGCGGACCCGGCCGAGACCGGGGCGCCCGCGGCCCAGGCCGCACCCGCGGCCGCTCCCGCCGCCCAGGGCGCGCTGCCCCCACAGGTGGAGGAGCTGTTCAAGGAGAAGGGGAAGGACGGCCAGCCGATCCTCACCGACTCCGACCGCGCGGCGGTGACGAAGCTGCCCTCGCACATCCTGGCGACGGTGGCGAAGAAGATCGACGCCGGGACGCTCGGGGGGGCGAACCACCTCCACATCCTGCTCTCGCTCGACCTCTCGCCGCAGACGGCGGAGCTGGTGTTCTCCGACAACTGCGTCCTCTGCCACAGCGACCCCGAGGCCCAGGGGAAGAGCCGCCTCTTCTCCCCGGACCCGAAGGCCAGCGGCTCCCCGGCGCACCTCAACCTCAAGAGCATGCTGAGCGACGCCCACTTCCGGCACGGTCTGATGTGCTCGGGGTGCCACGGCGGCTCCCCGGACGACGAGGTGATGGGCGGCGCGATCAAGGAGCGCTGGCCGGCGAAGGACGAGCGGCAGAAGGACCGCGGCTGGGTCGTCGGCTTCTGCGGGAAGTGCCACGGCGACCCGTCGTTCATGCGCGGCTTCAACCCGTCGCTCCCGACCGACCAGGTGGCGAAGTACAAGGAGAGCCAGCACGGGATCCTGCTCTTGCAGAAGCACGACTCGAAGGCGGCGCAGTGCGTGAGCTGCCACGGGGTGCACGGCATCCAGGGCCCGAAGAACCGCCTCTCCAACGTCCACCCGCAGCAGATCCCGTTCACCTGCGGCAAGTGCCACGCCGACAGCCAGTACATGGCCGGCTACACCCGCGAGGACGGATCGCCGCTGCCCACCAACCAGCTCGAGCTCTACCAGACGTCGGTGCACGGCAAGGCGCTTCTGGAGAAGGGCGACCTCGGCGCCCCGGCGTGCAACGACTGCCACGGCAACCACGCGGCGATGCCGCCCCAGGTGGCCTCCATTGCCCAGGTGTGCCGCACCTGCCACGCGCAGAACGGGATCCTCTTCGACGGCAGCAAGCACAAGAAGGCCTACGAGGCGCACAAGTGGCCGGAGTGCGGCCAGTGCCACGGCGAGCACGGGATCCAGAAGACCAGCGACTTGATGATCTCCGACTCCGCCGACGGGCTGTGCGGGAACTGCCACGCCAAGTTCGCCGGCAACAACACGCAGTGCAACCAGGTGGCGCGCTACTTCCGCGGCTCGATCATGGAGCTGGCGGACGGCGACGCGCACCTCGGCGGGGACATCGAGCACCTCGCGGAGCGCGGCCTCGACATCGAGAAGCTCGGCGCCGCCAAGGGCGAGCTGGACGAGGCGCTGGTGCAGGCGCGGTCCCGCATCCACGCCTTCGACCAGGGCGAGTTCGACGTGGCGGCGAAGCCGGGGCGCGAGGCGCTGGCGAAGGCCAACACGCTGGTGGCGGACGCGCATTCCGAGTACGGCTTCCGCCGCAACGGGGTGCTCGCGTCCATCGGGATCATGGGGTTTTTGGCGGTGATGCTGGCCTTCAAGGTCCGCGAGCTGAACGCGCGGCGGAAGAAGTAGCCGCCCAGGAACACGGCTGGCGGCGGCGCGCACCGCATCGACGCGCCGCCGCCGCTTTGCCGCGAGGTCCTCCGTCTTGTCAGGCCGCGCCCGCGGCGGGCGTCGGAGTCGGCGTGAGAGCCGCATCGACCACGCGCACGACGACGACCGCTTCCGGCGGGGATCCGTCCGCGCGCGCTCTGGATTGACGGCCGCGCGGACTGGAGCGCCCCGCCTGCAACGGGCGGGGCGCCCGCGCCTTCCTCTTCCGCGCTCCGCCCGCCAGGCCCAAACGACGGAGTGCCGAACATGCTGAATGAAGCCGATCACCGTTCTCTCGGGCAGCGCATGGATCTGTTCCACCTCCAGGAGGAGGCGCCCGGGAGCGTCTTCTGGCATCCGCGAGGATGGGCGCTGTACCGCGCCATCGAGGAGCGCGTCCGGAGCGAGCTCCGCAGGGCGGGGTACCTGGAGGTCCGCTCGCCGCAGGTGCTGGCGCAGTCCATCTGGGAGCAGAGCGGGCACTGGCAGAACTTCAGGGCCGACATGCTCGGCGTCGACGACGGCGAGCGGGCCGCCGCCCTCAAGCCGGTGAGCTGCCCCGGGCACATCCAGCTCTTCAAGCGCGGGGTGGTCTCTTATCGCGACCTCCCGGTGCGCTTCGCCGAGCTCGGGCTGTGCCACCGCAACGAGTCGCGCGGCGCGCTGCAGGGCCTGTTCCGCCTGCGGCAGTTCTGCCAGGACGACGGGCACATCTTCTGCTCCGACGACCAGGTCGGCCCGGAGCTGGAGAGGTTCCTCCGCTCGCTCCCGCCGTTCTATTCGGAGCTCGGCTTCCGCGAGCTCGAGGTCGCGCTCTCCGGCCGGCCGAAGGTCAGCGGCGGCGACGACGCCGAGTGGCGCTGGGCGGAGGAGTCGCTCGAGGCGGCGGCGCGCGCGGCGGGGATGGAGCCGAGGCCGCAGCCGGGGCAGGGCGCCTTCTACGGGCCCAAGCTGGAGATCGCGCTGCGGGACCGCGCCGGGCGCTCCTGGCAGTGCGGGACCATCCAGCTCGACATCGTGCTCGCGGACCGCTTCGACGCGAGCTACGTCGACTCGAGCGGCGCCCGGCAAAGGCCGCGGATCCTCCACCGCGCCATGCTCGGCAGCCTCGAGCGCTTCATCGCCCTGCTGCTCGAGCATCACGAGGGCGCGCTGCCGGCGTGGCTCGCGCCCGAGCAGGTCCGGATCGTGTCCGTCGGCGATGGGGTCGAGGCGTACGCCCGCGAGGTGCTTGGCTCGCTCGAGCGCGCCGGCCTGCGCGCCGGCATCGACTCCAGCGCCGAGTCGCTGGGGCGGAAGATCATCGACGCGCGCCAGCTGGGCGTCCCCTTCATGGCCGTCGTCGGGAAGCGCGAGGCGGCGGCGGGGCGCGTCAGCGTGCGCAGCCGCTCGGGGGAACAGGAGGAGCTGGAGCGGGGCGCTGCCGTGAGGTTCCTGGTCGATCGCTGCGGGCGCTGAGAGATCGCTGCGGGCGCTGAGAGAGCGGTGAGAAGCGCATCGCCCCGAGCGTAGCGAAGCGGAGTCGAGGGGCCCGGACGCCATGGGCCAGCCGGAACCGAGTTGGATCCAGTTGGTCCAGTACGTCCTGGCCCCTTCGACTCCGGGAGCGCTCGCGCTCCCTACGCTCAGGGTGTGAGCCTTGGGTCGTCGGCGGCGACTTGCTAGCCCAGCTTCTCCGCCAGGGCCTTGCGCACCGCGCCGGCGTCGGCGACCCCGTTCATCTCGCGCATCACCGCGCCGATGAACATGCCGAGCAGCTTCTTCTCCCCGGCGCGGTAGCGCTCCACCTCGGCCTTCTGCGCCGAGAGCACCTTGGCGACCGCGGCGTCGATCGCGCCGGCGTCCGCGGCCTTCTCCAGGCCGAGCTCCTTCGCCACCTTCTCCGGGTCGCCGCCGCGCTCCACCAGCGCCGCCAGCAGCGGCTTGCCCGCGGCCTGGGGGATCCGCCCCGAGTCGAGCAGCGCGACGAAGCGGCCGAAGTCCTTGCCCGCGAGCGGCAGCTCGGAGACGGCCTTGTCCTTCGCCAGCCCGAGCAGCTCGTTCAGCAGCCACTTCGCCGCCGACTTGGGGTCCGCCTTCGCCGAGAGCGCGGCGTCGAAGTACTCCGCCATCCCCAGCTCGCCGGTGAGGACGTCGGCGTCCTCCTCCGAGAGCTTCAGCTTCTTCTGGTAGCGGTCGAAGCGCTCCTGGAGCGCCGGGGTCTGGGCGCGCAGCTCCGCCCTGCCTTCGGCGCGGGACTTCTTCGGCGCCGCCGCCTTGCCCTCCGCCGCCTTCTTCGGCTTGCGCTCCTCGGGCTGCGCCGCGGCCTTCGCCGCCCAGGTGTCCTTGAGCGTCATCGTGCGGTTGAAGACCGGGGCGCCGGGCTTGGACTCCACCGGGTCGACGAAGAAGTAGCCCTGCCGCAGGAATTGGTAGCGCGCGCCCGGCTTCGCCTGCTGGAGCCCCGGCTCGACCCGCGCCCCCTTGGCGACGGCCAGCGACTCCGGGTTCAGCACCTTCAGGAAGTCCGGCTCCGCGTCCGGCAGCTCCACGCTGAAGAGCCGATCGTAGAGCCGCACCGGCGCCGCCACCGAGCGGGTCGCGTGGACCCAGTTCAGGGTGCCCGAGATCTTCCGCTTGTCGGCCGGGTCTCCGCCCCTGGAGCCGAGATCGCAGCTCACCTTCAGCTCCTGGATCTCGCCGGAGGGGCCCTTCACCACCTCGTCGCAGCGGACGGCGTAGGCGCCGATGAGGCGGACCTCGCGCCCCGGGGCCAGCCGCTTCCAGTCCTTCGGCGGCTGCTCGGAGAAGTCCTCCCGCTCGATGAGCAGCTCGCGCCCGAACGGGACCTTCCGGGTGCCGGAGCGCTGCGGCTCGCCGGGCCACCACGCCAGCTCCAGCTCCTCGACCTTGTCCGCGGGCCAGTTGGTGACTGTCACCTTGAGCGGGTTCAGCACCGCCAGCGCGCGGTCGGCGCGGTTCTCGAGGTCGCTGCGCACCGCGTACTCGAACTTGCCGATGTCGACGAGGCTGTTGTTCTTGGCGATGCCGATGAGCTCGGCGAAGTCGCGCAGGGCCTCCGGGGTCACCCCGCGGCGGCGCATCCCGGCGATGGTGGGCATCCGCGGATCGTCCCAGCCGGAGACCCGCTTCTCGTTCACCAGCTGCAGGAGCTTGCGCTTGGACATCACCGTGTAGCCGAGCGCCAGCCGGGCGAACTCGTACTGGCGGGGCCTCGGGTTCCACGGCCCGAGGTTGTCGAGCACCCAGTCGTAGAGCTCGCGGTTGGTCTCGAACTCCAGGGTGCAGAAGGAGTGGGTGATCCCCTCGAACGCGTCCTCGAGCGGATGGGCGTAGTCGTACATCGGGTAGATGCACCACGAGCTCCCCGTCCGGTGATGGGACGCGTGGCGGATGCGGTAGAGCAGGGGGTCGCGCATCAGGACGTTCGGGTGCGCCATGTCGATCCTGGCGCGGAGCACGCACTCGCCGTCCTTGAACTCGCCGGCGCGCATCCGGCGGAAGAGCGCCAGGTTCTCGTCCGCGCCGCGGTTGCGATGCGGGCTGTCGGTCCCGGGCCGGTCGAAGTTGCCGCGCCCCTCGCGGATCTGATCGACGTTCTGGTGATCGACGTACGCCTTCCCCTCGCGGATGAGGCGCTCGGCGCACTCGTACATCTTGCCGAAGAAGTCCGAGGCGTAGGTCAGGCTCTTCCACTCGAAGCCGAGCCAGCGGACGTCGTTCTCGATGGCGTCGACGAAGGTGACGTCCTCGACGGTGGGGTTGGTGTCGTCGAAGCGGAGGTTCGTCTGGCCGCCGTACTGCTTCGCCAGGCCGAAGCTGACGATGATCGCCTTGGCGTGGCCGATGTGGAGGAAGCCGTTCGGCTCGGGGGGGAAGCGGGTGAGCACCTTCCCGCCGTTCCGGCCAGCGGCCAGGTCGGCTTCGATGATGTCGGTGAGGAAGTTGGACCGGCGCGTCTCGCTCATGGGGCGCTTCTAATGGATGTCGTTGCGCGCGCCAATGCGCGTGAGGCGACTGACGCCCGCTCGCCCCTCGAACGGACGGCAGCCGGTCGAGGATGCCG
>Ga0316628_100005293_pt1 | contig 10308 bp, 5 predicted proteins | sample OWC_Aug_M2_C1_D5_FD_207648 | JGI IMG/M metagenome (GOLD analysis project Ga0316628, IMG submission 207648) | Wetland soil microbial communities from Old Woman Creek delta, Ohio, United States - OWC_Aug_M2_C1_D5_C | ecosystem: Environmental > Terrestrial > Soil > Wetlands | place: USA: Ohio... | reverse complement strand
GGGAGCACTCCCCATTGGATCCATCGTGACCTGCACGGGCTCCTCAGGTTCATTTCTGGATGCGGTCAGGGATGACTCGACGGATGTCGTCCCAGATGCCAATCCCCACGGGGCGGTGGCCCGGCCAGGCCTGGGCTGTCCCACGGTGGGGAGGACAGCCCCCCCGCCGTCTTCAAGACCATCGCACATCTGACTAGAGCAGGACCCAGATGGCCACGATGATGGTGATGATGCCGATCGGGACCTGGAACGCCGCGAGCCACTTCGCCAGCTTCTCGAGGTACTTGCCGAGCGCGGGTATCATCGGCAGGATGCCCGTGAGCAGCACCAGCCCCGCGATGATGAGCATCAGGCCCATCCACCCGAGCTCCCAGATGCCGATGATCAGGGCGATGATGCCGATGATGGTCTGGAACCCTCCCAGCCACTTCGCCAGCTTCTCGAGGTACTTACCGAAGAACGGAAGCGCCCCGAGGACCCCCATGAGCAGGACGAGGCCAGCGATTATCCCGAATATACCTGCTAGAGCAGACATGCCTCCCACCGGTGCCAACTATATGCCTTCGGAATAAATAATCGTTGCGGGCATCCAGGGGAGGGAGCGGCCAGCAGCACCGAGTCCGTGAGGATTGCCTGCCCGTCCGCCCGCGTCCTCGGGGGCGGCCGCCGATCGCCCCCAGCAGGGTGGCGCGGCGCGACGGGGGCCCATACGTCCCCGGAGGCGCTCCCCCATCCCAACCCTTATCATCCGTCCAGGTCCATCCAGGTGCTAGGGATGCGCGTGTCGCTCGAGGAGGACATCGGCCGCCTGCTCGCCGCCCGCGGCGAGACCCTGGTCGTCGCGGAATCGCTCACGGGCGGCCTGGTCGGCAGCCGCATCACGGACGTGTCGGGAAGCTCCAGGTACTTCCTCGAGTCCATCGTCGCCTACGCGGACGCCTCCAAGGTCAAGTACCTGGGGGTGCGCAAGGAGACCCTCGCCGCCAAGGGCGCCGTGTCAGAGGAGGTCGCGCTCGAGATGGCCGAGGGCGCCCGCGCGCGGTCGGGCGCGACATGGGCCGTGGCGACCACGGGCATCGCGGGGCCGCTGGGCGCGACCGCCGCGAAGCCCCTCGGGCTCGTCTACGTGGCCGTGACCGGTCCCGGGCGGACGCGGGTCGCGCGCCACCAGTTCAAGGGCGACCGCCTGGCGGTCAAGGCCGCCTCGGCGGAGGCCGCGCTCGGGCTGCTCCACGAGGAGATCCTGGCGGCCGCGGGCTGAGCGGCCCCTCCTCCCTCGCCAGGCCAAGGTTCAATTTCTCCTCCAGTGCTGGCGGATCTCCGGACCGACCTCATGCCCCCCCACGGGGGCGCATCGTCCGTTCAGGGGACGTGATTCTCACGAAACGCCCCTCTGGGGGCCCATCTGGCCCTGCCCGCCACGAGGGCCACCCAGGTGGTGGTCCGGAGGCAAAAGCTATATAACGGGGGCAGTCTTTTGGCAACATGCCTTGGACGGAGGCAGAACGATGAAGAGGACAGTGACCCTGCTAGTTACCGCGGTCATGCTGCTTTCGGGCCTCGTGACGCTCTCACCAGCCCTCGCCGGGCCGGCCCCACAGGCCACGACGCAGCGCACGGTGCTCATCGAGCTGTTCACCGGCGCGTCATGCGGCCCCTGCGTGAACGTCGATGGGGCGCTCGACCAGATCAATGACGACTACACGCGCGACCAGATCGCGATCCTCGTCTACCATAGGAAGATCCCCACCCTAGACGACCTCGAGACCTCGGAGACCGTGAGGCGCCATTCGTGGTACATCTCCGCGGGCGGTGCGAGCACCCCCAACTTCTGGGTCGACGGCAAGATCATCCAAATGGGCGGCTTCGGCTCGGTTGCTGACGGCGTGGACTGGTTCGAGAACGCCTACGGCCTGAGGAAGGACATCGGCTCCCAGCTCTCCATCGACCTCGACGGGCTCATCTACGGGGGCAGCAAGAAGGGCGATGTCTGGGTCAACGTCACCGCCCTCGAGACGCCATCCTTCACGAACCTCATCCTCCAGGTGGCCGTGTACAACCTGGACTACGGCCCCTACGACGGCGGCAACCACGTCACGCAGCACCGCATGGCGGTGCGCGACATGCTCCCCTCGGACCAGGGCACGGCCATCAACCCCAGCCCCGGCTCGCCCTACTCCGGGCACTTCACGTTCGACCTCTCGGCCGACAGCATGACCGAGGTCTCCCAGATGGGCGTCGTGGCCTTCGTCCAGACCGCGAACAGGGTCGTCGACGTGGCTAACCAGCGATACACGGCCGAGGTGCTCCAGTCCAAGGACGCATTGCTGCGGGCCTTCCCCAACAGGGTGCCCGCGCTCTCCGACGCCATGGTATCCCCGGTCGACGTCACCGAGGACGAGTTCGCCACCTTCGGCGTGAACTACACCGACGCGGACGGCGTGGCCCCCAAGGAGAGCAAGGTCATCTTCAAGAACGGCACCAGCGGGGCGCTCGTCGAGCACGCGCTCGACCCCAAGACCGGCGACTGGCAGACCGGCAGGAAGCTCGAGTACACCACCAAGCTGACCCCCGGCACCTACTACTTCAGGTTCTCGGCCTTCGACGGCTTCGAGACGGTCCAGACGGACTGGGCCACGCAGCTTCTGACCGTGCACCCGCGCAACAACCGGCCCACGCTGCAGTCGCCCTTCTTCGCCCCGCTCAACGGCGACACCACCCAGCTGTTCCGGTACGACATCATGTACCGTGACTTGGACAACGAGGCGCCGGCCACGGCAAAGGTCTACATCGACACCGTCCCGCATGACATGCTCACCGACTCCCCGACCGGACCGTTCAACGACTGGGTCACCTACTACTACGAGACCACGATGTCCGTCGGCGAGACCCACAAGTTCTACTTCTCGTTCTCCGACGGCAAGGACCCCGTCCGGTTCCCCCTCGAGACCGCGACCCCCAACTGGATCCGCGGCCCCGAGGTCATCGCCCCCAACGAGGCGCCGACGCTCACGACGGAGCTGTTCAGCCCCGCGACGGGCACGAGGAAGACCGACTTCACGTTCTCGGTGGTCTACACCGACGGCGAGAACGACCGCCCGACGATATCCTACATCTACCTCGACGGCGCCGCCCAGCTGATGAACCCCGTGGGCGCGAGCTTCGTGAGCGGAGCGAGGTTCGACTACGTCACGCGCCTCGGCCTCGGGACGCACTCCTACCGGTTCTTCTTCTCCGACGGCAAGCACGATGTGCGCTACCCCGTCGCCGGCGACTTCGAGGGCCCGACCGTGACCAACATAGCCCCCCGCGCGCTCATCTCGTCCCCCGAGAACGACACGCGGTACACCCCGCAGGACTACATCCCGTTCAGCGGGGTGGGCAGCTACGACCCCGAGACCGACGCGCTCACCTATCACTGGGAGTCGGACATCGACGGCAACCTGAACGACCTGGACGCGTTCGACCAGCGCCTGTCCGAAGGCTGGCACAACGTGACCCTCACCGTGACCGACGCCTACGGCGCGACGGCCACGGCCGTTGTCCGGCTGGAGGTGAGGCCATACCTGCCCCACCCGCTCATCAAGGACCTGAGGACCAACGTCGAGCGGCCCATCGAGACGGACCCGGTCCGTATCACGGTGGCGCTGGGCAACGACGGCGAGGCCCGCGCCGACGGGGTGGACGTGGCCATCCTCATCGACGGGACGGAGGTCTACACCTCGACGGAGACCATCGCCATCGGGGCGACCCGGGAGGTCACCTACACCTGGACCTCGGTGAAGGGCACCCACATCATCAGGGCCGAGATCACCGGGGACAGCGAGGAGAGGGATATACTCGTCGACGCCAACAAGCTGCCGATCGCCGAGCCGGTCGTTCGCACGATCGGCGGGGCGGCGGTCACGTACAAGCCCGGCGACGAGGTCTTCTTCCTCGCCCAGGCCTCGGACTCGAACGCTGGCGACACGCTCACCTACGAGTGGGACTTCGGAGACGGCACCGCGAATGTCACCGTCAGGGACCCGAGCCATAAGTACACCTACACCGGCGCCTTCAACGTCACCTTGAAGGTGACCGACAGCAGGGGCGGGGTGACCACGAAGAACCTCCTGGTGACGGTGCAGAAGCCCAAGGAGAAGTCGCCCGGCTTCGACGCGGCCCTCGCGGCGGTCGTCCTCCTGGGCGGGGCCCTCGCAAGCGCGGGCATCGCCCGCAGGCGCAGGGAGTAGGGGCCCCCGGACAGCGGACGAGGGCACCCCGGAGCGGCCGACCTCCCCTCCTGGCGTGCGAACGGGGCGATGTCGGCCTCGGCCCGGGCCGAGGGCCTCCCGGCGTTCAAATAATGCTCGAAGGTGGGCGCCCAGCTGGCCCATCCTGACGCCCGGGGGAGGCCCCGCGACGGGCACCCCCCTGTGGGGCCAGCGTACTGACGGCGGCCATGGCATGCGACAGGGGGCCCCCCGAGGGGTGTCCTGGGCCCTCGCCAAGGGCTTCGGACAAAGGGTATTTGAAGGGTCCCATGGGTATGATTGGCGGGCGCGCCATGCCGTCGCTGTCCCGTGGGGCGTGCCCGCAGGCGGGTGGTCGGATTGGCACGCGCACACAGATTACTGATGATGACGGTGGCCCTCCTCGTCTCGATGGCCTCGATGACGGCCATGTTCCCGGCGGGCGCGGGCGCGCACACCCAGGGCATCGTGCCCATGGCGCAGCCCTCGTGCAACTTCACCTTCCTGAACGCGGACGGGACGCAGTTCATCGGCTCGACCGCGTTCCGGGTGGACGACGGCAACCTGGACATCTTCATAGAGGCCTTCCCGGCGGCGGCCACGTGCCAGTGGCCCCCTAGCACGGTCACGAAGGCTGACATCATCATAGAGGAGACCCACGGCCACACGACGCACTACGACCCCGCGACGGTGGCGATGGTGCAGAAGAACACCGGCGCGACGGTCGTGGGCAACGCCCAGGTCAAGGCCGACATGCTCGCCAGGAGCGTGCCCGCGGACCACATCGTGGAGCTCTCGCCCGCCCTGGGCGGGAACGCCTCGGCCACGGTCAGGGGCGTCAAGATAACAGCCTACGGCATGGTGCACACCATGGCGACCACCACGCAGGTGGACACCTACCTCGTTGAGATGCCAAGCGGCATCAAGTGGTTCCACGGCACGTGCGCCGCGGCGAGCTGCGAGAACACCTACATGAAGCCCCACACGGAGTTCAATGGGCTCGACGCGATGATGCTCGACATCGAGCACAACGCCGGGACGGCCAACGCGAACTTCCACCCCAAGGTCCTCGTGCTCGACCACGACTACTCCAGCGGCAACCCCGACAAGGCGACGCTCTGGGACGACTACCCCAACGGCAAGATCACGATGTCCCACAACACGACCTACGCCTACGTGAGGGAGGGGCCGAACGTCCTGCCGGTGCTCTCAGGAGGCACGGCCTCGCCGCTCACTGGCACGGAGGACGCGGACTACACGTTCAGGGTGCTCTACCGCGACATCGACGATGTGCACAACCGCGGCCCGGCGGCGGTCAACGTCGAGTACCGGAACGAGGTCGCGGGGCCGTTCACGCACGAGCTCACGGCGGAGAGCGCCTCGGACCCCTGGACGACGGGCAACTGGATGGCCTGGACCACCAAGCTGGCCCCGGGCAAGTACACGTTCGGGTTCGACGCCTCCGACAAGCGCGGGGGGTACAACCACACCGGCTGGCTGCCCCTGACGATCAACGTCACGCCGCGCAACAAGGTGCCGCAGCTGCAATCCCCCGGCCTCTCCCCTCAGTCGGGGGACACCACGACCACGTTCCGGTACGACATCATGTACAGGGACCTCGACAACGACCCCCCCGCCCTGGCCCAGGTGCTCATCGACGGGACGGCGCACGACATGTCCACCGACCCGGCGCCGGGGCCATGGAACGACTGGGTGGTCTTCCGGTACACGACCACGCTCCCGGTCGGCGACACGCACAAGCACTACTTCCTCTTCTCCGACGGAAAGGACCAGGCCCGATGGCCACTGGCCTCGGCCTCGCCGAACTGGCTGCGCGGCCCCGAGGTCGTCGCCCCCAACTACCCGCCCACGCTCGCGTCGGCGACGTCCTCCCCCGGCGAGGGCAACCGCGACACCGAGTTCACGCTCTCGGTCATCTACACGGACGGCGAGGGCGACAGGGCCACGACCACCATGGTGTACATCGACGGCGTGCCCGAGCTGATGATGCCGCCACCGGGGACCATCGACTTCACGGCGGGCGCGCGGTACACGCTGAGGACCAAGCTCTCGCTGGGTCCCCATACGCTCTACTTCATGTTCTCGGACGGCGCGCACGACGTCAGGCTCCCGGAGGGGGTCGGCACGATCGGCGGGCCCACCGTGCTGGACCGGTCGCCCACCGCGGTCATCAACGACCCCAGGGACGGGACGCGGTTCACGCCCGACGACTGGGTCTACCTCGACTCGGAGGGCTCGGCCGACCCTGACGGGGACCAGCTCGCCTACACCTGGACCTCGGACATCGACGGCACGCTAGGCACGGAGGCGACGGTCGAGAGGCGCCTGGGCGCGGGCTGGCACAACATCACCCTCACGGTCGACGACGGCCTCGGTGGGATCAGCACGGCCAAGGTACGGCTGCTCGTCAAGGCCTACCTGCCTCACGCCTTCGTCAAGGAGGTGAGGCTGAGCCCGAACGCCTCGGTGGTCGAGGCGGACCCCGTGCGCATCACGGTGGCGCTGGGGAACGACGGCGAGGCCTCCGCGGACGCGGTCGATGTGCGCATCCTCGTCGACGGGACCGAGGTGCTCACGGACACCGTGACCATCGGCATAGGGCAGTCCAAGGAGGCCTCCTGCACCTGGACGTCGACCCCGGGCGACCACACGGTGAGGGCGGAGGTCGCGGGCGCGTCCATGGAGACCGCTATCGAGGTCGCGGCGAACACCCCGCCCGCCATCGGACCCTTCGCGGTCCTCACGAGCGGGGCGGAGGCCAAGCTCAGGACCGGCGAGGAGGTCTTCTTCCGCGCCAACGCGACCGACGCCAACGGGGACGAGCTGACCTACGAGTGGGACTTCGGCGACGGCACCGTCAGGTCCACCGAGAGGGACCCGGGCCACACCTACGCGGCCGCGGGGACGTACCCCGTGAAGCTGAAGGTCACCGACGAGAGGGGCGGCATCTCCGAGAGGACGATCACGGTGACGGTGGAGAAGCCGGAGGCGAAGGGATCGCCAGGGCTCGGGGCGCCCCTCGCGGCCTGCGCCCTCCTGGCGTGCGTGATGGCCCTCGCGGCCTCCCGCCGCAGGCATGGGGGCCGATGGGGGCACCGGGCGCGATGACGGGCCCGGCCAGGCGCTCCAGGCCGCCGGGGGGCGGCCTGGGAGGGCCAAGCACACCCATCGCACGGCCCCACTGACATAAAATGTATATAGCCAGTGCCCAATGCATATCCTGAGTTGGAGGTGTCAAGGTTGTCCAAGGCACGTGCGATACTGATAGTGCTGATGATGGTGCTCTCGGGCCTCGCCATCCTCGTGCCCGCGGCGAGCGCGGACGAGGGCCAAGGGATCTCCCCCATGGCGGGGGTCAAGAGGGTCGTGCTCGCCGAGCTGTTCACCGGCGCGTGGTGCGGCTGGTGCCCATCCGCGAACGGTGGGCTCAAGCTCATGGAGCAGAACTACGAGCGCAACGAGATCGTCATCCTGGCCTATCACGAGGGCGACGACCTCTCGAACGCGGACGGCAACGCCCGCATCACGATGTACGGCGTCACTGGATACCCCGACGCCTTCTTCGATGGCGTCGTCGAGAGGTCCGGAGGGGACGCTGGTGGGGCCAACCCGATGTACCAGAAGTACATCAACGACTATAACACGCGCGCGAAGGTGACCTCCGACCTGCGTATGACAGTGGAGGGCGACGTGAGCGACACCACCGGCAAGGGCGAGGTCTGGGTCAACTTCACGGCGGTCAACACCCCGACCCTGACGCAGCTCTACCTCCACACGGTCGTGTTCGAGATGAACTACGGCCCCTACGACGGCGGCAACGGCGAGGACTACCACAACTGGGTCTGCCGCCAGATGCTCGAGGGCGCGGCCGGCAAGAGCGTTACCATATCCGCGGGCCAGAGTAGGAGCTACCGCTACGACATCGACTCCACCCCCTACGCCCAGGACTACGATGAGATCGGCGTGCTCGCGTTCGTCCAGTCGCACAGCAGCAGGGAGGTCCTGCAGGCGGCCTATCTCAACGTGCCCGTGCTCCCCAACGTCCCTCCGGCCATCATGGGCGGCACCGTGGACAAGCTGACGGCGACCGAGGACGACGACGTCACGTTCCAGGTGTTCTACAGGGACACCGACGACACCAAGGGCAAGGGGCCCAGCGTCAAGAAGCTCATCCTCCAGAACGGCACCGCCACCCCCGTGGAGAAGACCCTCAACACGGTCACGACCGCGGACCCGTGGACGGTCGGCAAGTGGCTCGCGTGGACCGGCAAGCTCACCCCCGGCGAGTGGGGCTTCAGGTTCAACCTCTCCGACGGCGAGGACTTCGCGACGGGCCCGGACACCATGTGGAACGCCACCAAGGTGCTCATCAAGCCCAGGAACAAGATCCCCCAGCTGATGACCCCCAACCTCGCCCCCATGGACGGGGACACGGCGACGAAATTCCGCTATGACATCATGTACCGCGACATGGACAACCAGGAGCCCGCATCCGCCAAGATCTTCATCGACGATGACACGATCGGGAAGACGATGACGACCGACTCCCTCACCGGTCCCTTCAACGACTGGGTCACCTACTACTACGAGACGACGATGTCCGTCGGCGACACCCACAAGTTCTTCTACGAGTTCTCGGACGGCGTCGACTCGGTGCGCTTCCCCGCCGCCACCGCGAGCCCCAACTGGCTGCGCGGCCCCGAGGTGCTGCCCCCGAACTTCGCGCCCACGCTCACGACCGAGCTGTTCTCGCCCGGGACGGGCACCAGGCAGACGGACTTCACGTTCTCCGTCGTATACACCGATGGCGAGAACGACCGGCCCGTCGTGTCCACGATCGTCATCGATGGCGCCGCGCAGCTCATGATGGGCTCTGGCACGATCTTCACCTCCGGCGTGAGGTACACCTACAGCACGCGGCTGGGCATGGGGCCGCACAGCTACTACTTCGTGTTCAACGACGGCAAGCACGAGCTGCGATACCCCGCGGCGGGCGTGTTCGAGGGGCCCACCATCACCAACCTCGCGCCCGACGCCGTCATCGCCTCGCCCGAGGGCGGCACGCGGTACACCCCGGACGACTACGTGCCGTTCAGCGCGGTGGGCAGCTCCGACCCCGAGAAGGACGCGCTCACCTACAGCTGGACGTCCGACATCGACGGCGACCTGGGCGCCCAGGACGCCTTCGATTACAAGCTGAGCGCGGGCCACCACACCATCACGCTGACCGTCACCGACGCCTACGAGAGCACGGCGACGGCCACCATCGAGCTCGAGGTGCGGCCCTACCTCCCCAACGCGTTCGTGGACGACGTGAGGGTGAGCGTGGATGCGCCCATCGCCACTGACACCGTCCGTATCACGGCCGTCGTGGGCAACGACGGCGAGGCGCGCGCGGACGCGCTCGATGTGCGCATCCTCGTCGACGGGACCGAGGTCGGCACGGACACGGTCTCGGTCGACGTGGGCGGGAGCCGCGAGGTCTCATGCACCTGGACCACGACCGAGGGCACCCACACCATCAGGGCCGAGGCCGCGACCTCCAGCAAGGAGGTCTCGCTCACGGTGCTCCCCAATGCCCTGCCGGCGCTCAACCCGATCATCTACACGCCCACCGGCGAGGCGCTCAGGTACAGGCCCGGCGACAGCATAGTCTTCAAGGCCAACGCCTCGGACAGCAACAGCGACAAGCTCACGTACGCGTGGGACTTCGACGACGGCACGATGGTCTCCACGGAGCGCGACCCCGTCCACATCTACACGGCCCCCGGCACGTACGACGTCAAGCTGACGGTGACCGACTCGCGGGGCGGCGTCTCAACCCAGAACATCCAAGTGGTTGTGGAGAAGGCCCCGGCCAAGGACTCGCCCGGCTTCGGGGGCGCGCTGGCCGCGCTGGCGGTCGCGTTCGCCCTCGTCGCGGTCGCGTCCCGCAGGCGCAGGCTGTAGGCGGCCTCACCGGACCTCGACGTCGAGGACGGCATGGACGATGCCAGGCGCGAAGGACTTGACCTCGCGCCACCCGACCAGCCGAGCCTCCCGGCCGGCCCCGCTC
>Ga0316628_100005292_pt1 | contig 10310 bp, 4 predicted proteins | sample OWC_Aug_M2_C1_D5_FD_207648 | JGI IMG/M metagenome (GOLD analysis project Ga0316628, IMG submission 207648) | Wetland soil microbial communities from Old Woman Creek delta, Ohio, United States - OWC_Aug_M2_C1_D5_C | ecosystem: Environmental > Terrestrial > Soil > Wetlands | place: USA: Ohio... | reverse complement strand
CATAGGTTGTATGGGCATTGCGCCCGGACTCTACGGTCGGCGTCCCAGACGCCTCACCTTGTCCAGCTCAACGTTCACCCGGGCAAAGACCAGTTCCCGGTCATCCCGGACCTTCCGGCTGTTCTGTCTGGCTCTGGCCCACTCGTCTATTGAAGCCATGATTTCGTAGTGGACCGCACCTTGGGCATCCGCCACCGGAATCCTCTCCAGTGGGATGCCTAGCTTCCTCAAGCCATTTTCAAAACCTGTATCCCGGGATGGGTCAAAGACCCGCCACCCGCCTAAGTAGACTTCGCATTGAACATGGTCCTGCACCGGAGGCAAGTTGCCGAACTGAGCTGCCACGTACTTGTTTTGTTCCACCACATGTTTCAGCAGCCGGCGTTCCGCCTTTATCTTGAATACCCGGTACCTCGCTGGAATCGACAATGCGCGCGACATGGCCACCAAGAGGTTGGTCTTCCCGCTACACATTCCCCAGCCTTTTCTGAGTGTCTCCGAGGCCTTCACATCCCAATCCTCCAGCCCGTAGGGCAGTTCTCTCACGAACTCGTACACCCGCTGAAATGTCTGCCGGTCATCTGTGCACCCCTGTACCAGCTGAGCGGCTCTGCCCCGGATCGCAGCACGAGTATCGAAGTCGCAGAGCTCCGTGGCTTGAAGAAACTCCTCGATTCGCTCCATAGTCTGATTATGAACAGTCCGGACGCAATTGTCACGGCGTAGGTCCGGGAACACCAATAACACGGGAGAATAGCCGGGCATTGCCAACCCAGGCCAAGAGGACGCCTAGCGCTTGGAGGACATGCTGTTCACGGTGCCACAGTGAGGACACCTGATGCTTTGGCCCTTGAAATTGGGCGGTACCCTGATCTTCGTGCCGCACTGGCAGTTGACCAGTCCGTAGTTGCTCATCTTCCACATCAGGTCGGACGTTTCCCGCACGCGCTCGATCTTCTCCGGTTGAGGTTCCGTCGCTGACGCCGGTCGCACTCCAACAGGCTGATCACTCACAAGAGCGGAGCGAGGGACAACCCCCTTGCCGGATTTGGAAACCTGGCTGTAGGCCATGTTGTATGCCGCGAGCGAAGCGCCACCGGCCATGCTCCGTAGGATCCTGATCCGTTCGCTAGTGGGGGGATGGGTGCTCGTCAGGTCTTCGGCCGCCCGGCCTTCCTTGCGGAACGGGTTAGCCGTGTACATTGGCGCAAAGGCCTGGTTGGCCGATTTCAGTTGGACGGTTGAACCGGAGATCTTCTCCAGCGCTGAGGCCAACCCCTCAGGATACCTCGTGTACAGCGCCCCGGAGGCATCCGCCAGGTACTCCCGCTTTCGAGAGACGGCGTAGTAGATGAGCTGCGCCAAGATGGGGGCCAGTATCGCCAGAACAATGGCCACCAGCATAATGACGGCCGCACCACTGCCACCCCCACCCCGTCTCCCTCGGCCACCCCCACTGAATAGCATCACCCTAGTCCCATACCAAGCCAGGATGACGATGGTCCCGAGGGTGACGCTGCACATCGTCATCAGCAGCACATCACGGTTCTTGATATGCGACATCTCGTGAGCCACCACGCCCTGCAACTCGTCCCGGTTCATCTTCTGCAGAAGACCGGAGGTGACTGCCACCGCAGCATGGTTGGGGTCCCGGCCGGTGGCGAAGGCATTCAACGCTGGATCGTCGATGATGTAGACGTCCGGCATCTTCTCCAGCCCGGAGGCGATCTTCATCTCCTCGACCACGTTCCAGAGGCGGGGGTGATCATCCGGCCCTATCTTCCTGGCGCCGGATATGGCCAGCACCATGCTTCCTCCCTGGAAGTAGGCAAAGAGGTTCATGAAGAACCAGATGACGAGGGCTATGATGAGGCCGGCTATGCCGTTGTCCGCAAAGCCCCAGCCAAGCATATAGCCCAGCACCAGCAGCAGCAATCCCAGTGCCACCACCAGCATCATGGACTTTATTTGGTTAGAGCGTATCTGTTCCCACATACCTGGGCTGTTCTAGTCTACTTGAAGCTTACCTTCGGAGCCTCTCTCTCACCGGGTACCGCTACCTCAAAGAACTCGCCGGTCTTGAAGCCGAACATGCCCGCCACAATATTTGACGGAACCATCTGGATCTTGTTGTTGTATTTGAGAACGGAGTCGTTGTAGAACTGGCGGGAGAAGCTGATCTTGTTCTCCGTGGAGCTCAGCTCTTCCTGAAGAGCCAGGAAGTTCTGGTTGGCCTTCAAATCAGGGTACCTCTCGACCACAGCCAGCAGTCGGGAGAGAGCGCCACTCAGCTCCCCCTCCGCCTTGGCTTGCTCGCCAACGCCTTTGCCTACAGCGCCCTGAGCAATGTTGCGGGCCTGAGTGACGGCCTCCAGCGTCTGCCGCTCGTGCGCAGCGTAGCCCTTGACCGTCTCCACCAGGTTCGGGATCAGGTCATGCCGTCTCTTGAGCTGGACATCGATCTGAGCCCAGGCATTCTTGGTCTGGTTGCGCAGCCGCACCAGCCCGTTGTAGATGGCAAACAGCCACACTACTATCAGCACCACCACCACCGCTACTACAATAAGCGCGATAATTACAGCACCCATAGACACCTCCTAACTGTGTATCTTCTACCTCGCTTTGAAGGCTTCCCCTAGGAAGTTGATCACCCGCCCCTGCTTCCCCACCGCCGGCCCTTTGCTCTTGAGCTGGCCCAGCACCTGGGTCACTTCTCCGCTGTCGAACCAGATACCGTCCTGCCTTGGACAGACGTCGAGGAGCACCTTGGGATCCTCACCAACGTGCACCTTCCTCATCTTCCTCCCGCATATGGGACAGCGCCTGGGCTTCTCTGACACCTTTGCGTCGGGCAACGCCATAACGTCCTGCAGGGAGAAAGCCTCGCCATCCAGTGACAGGCGCTCCGCCAGGAGTTCCAGCTCTCCGGCATCGAACCAGACGCCTGAGCAATTGGTGCAGTAGTCGAGCTCAATGCGCTCGTACTCCACTATTGCCACGATGCCTTTGCAGGCCGGACAGTTCACGATGTTCCCCTTGGGTTCTAATATACCATGGCCAACATGTTCAAGTATGGAAGTATAAGGCCCACCGTCAAGTCCAGCAAGCAGCCGATCCTTTCCGCAAGCCGTTGACCACCTCCTATTCAGGTCATACGGGACATCAACCCCCCTTGATCCCCCAATCTTGGGGGATAGAAAGAAACGCAGAGGGGCAAAGCCCCTCTGCACACCCCGAGAACTGGCACCGGTCAGTCTCTCTAGGGGCGCATTGCGATGCGCCCGGGATACCCCCAAACCCTGGGCATCCGCCAGAGGCTGACTGCGCTGTAGCAGTTCTAGCCCAAACCCGGACCGGAGGGACTCGTCCCCATGACGAGACTATCTCGTTTGACATTCACCGTATAATGTATCTGCGCTCGGTGTGACATTCTTGTGTCGCGGGAAATCAACCCCGCGGCTAGATGGTGTCTTTGCCCAGATATGCACAGCGGTGTCTGAGATACGGAACGGCAGCCTGTTTGATCTGAGAGGCTATTCCGATAGCCGGTAGGAAATAGCGCGCAGGGGGAGACGGAGTTTGGGCAACGGACCGGCCACAGATCCATACAAGCGTCCCTTCGAGACAATCCTCGACGGTGCCCTGATACTAGACGCCACAACAGCGCGCATACTCCTAGCCAACAAGGCCGCCGCCGAAATGTTCGGCTTCGCCTCACCCGAAGACATGGTCGGCCTGAATCCGCTGGATTACATCCCCGGTGAAGACCGGGACTTTGTCGCCGTCCTGCTGGCCCAGGGCCTCGAGATGGACCGCCCGGCTCCCGCCGAGATCAGGGTAAGAACCAAGGATGGGCGAGTCATCTGGGGTTCGGTGACCAGTGCCCTAACTCAACACGAAGGCAGGAAGGCCACCCTCATCACCATCAGAGAGATCACCTCCGAGAAGGCCAAGGAGTCGGCACTAAGAGAGGCAGAACAACAGTATAAGAGCCTCTTCGATGGCATGTTCGATGGCGCGGCTGTGCTCGACACCGCCACCAGCCGGGTCGTGCTGGCCAACCAGGCCGCCGCGAGGATGTTTGGCTTCTTGTCACCCGTAGAGATGGCGGGGCAGAACCCCCTGGACTACATACCCGAGGAGGAGCGGGAACGCGCTGCCCGTCTCGTAGCCGATGGAATCGAGCGAGGCCATTTGGCCCCCACTGAGGTCAGGGTGAGAAGCAAGGACGGCAGGCTGCTGTGGGTGTCGGTCGGCGCGTCTGTCATCGAACACCTCGGCAAGAAGGCCACCCTCATCACCGCAAGAGACGTCACCTCAGAGAAGGAGAAAGAGGCCGCCCTGAGGGAAGCTGAACACCGCTATGAGCGCCTCTTTGATGGCATGCTCGACGGCGCCGTGGTGCTTGACATCTCGACTTTCGAGATAGTGCTGGCCAATAAGGCCGCCGCCGAAATGATTGGCTTCGACTCACCAAGGGAGGCTCTCGGGACAAACCCGTTGAGCTTCATTCCGGAGGAGGACCGGGATGAAGTCGCCCGCATGATTGCCCTGAACCTCGAGGGTAAAGGGCAGAACCCCGCCGAGATCAGGTTGATCGGCAGGGACAAGAGAGAGATATGGGTTTCGGCTACAGCGACCAGGATCGAATATGAGGGCCGCACGGCCACCCTGGCTACCCTCAGAGACATAACGGCAGACAAAGTCAAAGATGCCGCGCTCCGGGCTTCCGAGGAGAGCAGGCTCCGGTTGATGGATGCTGCGAGCGAGGCCATCTCGATGGTGCAGGACGGGAAGCTGGTCTACGTCAACCAGGCTCTGGCCACAGGGGCCGGCATCTCTCCACATCAACTGATAGGACTACCATTCCTGGACCTCGTTCATCCCGATGAGAGACAAACCATATCGGAGCGCTACGAGAGGATCATGGCTGGCGAGTGGCCGTCCGGAATCCTCACGACCAGGGGAATCGGTCCCAACGGGCAGACGCTGTGGGCCGAGATCAAGGAGATGCCATTCACGTGGCAGGGGAGACCGGCTGTCATGTCCCTGATCCACGACGTCACCGACAGGGTACGAGCGGAAGAAAACCGGAAGGAAAAAGAGGAACGGCTGCGCACCATCGTCGAGAACGCCTGGGACGGCATCTCGATCTTCGACGAAGACTTCCGTGTCCAGTTCGAGAGCCCGTCGATCGCCAGAATGACCGGATATACCCCGGAGGAATGGACGGGAAGCAGGCCGGAGGCGTTCAACGTCCACCCGGACGATCTGCCCTCACTGGTGAGCACACTGGAGTCCCTCAAGAGCCAGCCAGGGGCAGTGGTCCGGGACTTCAAGATCCGGTACAGGCACAGGGATGGCTCGTGGCGATGGATAGAGGCCACCGGACAGAACCTCCTCCATGATCCCAGAGTGAAGGGGATTGTGGTCAACTTCCGGGACATCACCGACAGCGTGAAGGCGGAAGAGGCCATGAAAGCCAGCGAGGAACGGTTCCGGACCCTTATCGAGAAAGCCACGGATGTGGTCATAGTCCTGGATGCCAGCGGCAAGATAACCTACCAGAGCCCTTCGCTGGAACGCGTCACTGGCTTTGGACACAACGAGTGGCTCAACAAGCCATTGGGTGAATTGCTCATACATCCGGATGACATGCCAGCGCTGGCAGCTCTTCTGCAAAGGATCTTGACGCAACCGGGCGCGACGGTTGAAGGCGTCACCGCCCGCTACCAGCACAAGGACGGTTCCTGGCACACCCTCGAAGCCACGGTGACCAACATGCTGCACGACCCGAAGGTGAACGGCCTTGTGGCCAACTTCCGGGACATCAGCGACCGTAAGACAGCAGAAGAGGCTCTGAAACGCAGTGAAACCCTCCTGAGAGACACCCAGCAACTGGCTGCCATCGGCGGATGGGAATACGACGTTGAAATCAAACAGGCTGTCTGGACAGACGAGACATATCGCATTCATGAGATCCCCAAGATCCCGACAATCGACCATATCGCTGAGAGCTTGAAGTGCTATCCACCGCCAGATAGGCAGACCATTGCCCTGGCATTCCAGAAATGTCTTGAGGAAGGCGTTCCCTATGACCTGGAGCTCCCATTTGTGACCTTCACAGGAAAGCAGCGGTGGGTGCGCACCTCCGCCAAGGCCATTCGTGAAGGCGACAGGATTGTCCGGGTGCTGGGCAACATTGCGGATATCACCGAACGCAAGCGCATGGAAGACGCGCTGCGGTCATCGGAAGAGGGAAACCGCACGATAGTAGAAAACGCCAATGAAGCCATCACCATAATCCAAGATGGGGTGATCAAGTTCGTCAACCCGAAGTTCTCAGTGGCCACCGGGTATGCCGCCGATGAGGTACTTCTCAAGTCGTTCCTGGAGATCGTACACCCTGATGACCGTCAGAGGTTGGCGGACTACTATGTCAGGAGGCAGAAGGGCGAGGACGTCCCCAACACGTATCAATTCAGGTTCCTGGACAAAGCCGGCAATACCAAGTGGGCCGAAACAAATGCCGCCCTGTTCGAATGGGAGGGACGGCCAGCTGCGCTGGGGTTGATGAGTGATATTACCGAGCGCAAACGGGCGGAAGAGACACTGCAGGAATCTGAAGAGAGATTCCGCCTCCTCACCGAGATGACCAATGACATCATCTGGATGACGGACATGAATCTCCGCACCACATATATTAGCCCATCAGCAGAAAGACTGCTTGGCTTCAGACCGGAGGAGCTCCTGGGATCCGCTCCCGAATCGCAGATGACGCCGGAGTCTGTTGCCCGCGCTGCGGAGACACTCCTCAAGCAGTTGGAGATGGAACAGGACCCAATGGCCGATCCGCGCCGCAGTGCGACGCTCGAATTGGAGTACTACCGCAAGGACGGTTCCACTGTCTGGATGGAGAACCGCGTCGGTGGCATCCGTGATGCCAATGGGAGACTCATTGGATTTCACGGCGTGGCCCGCGACGCTACCGAGCGCAAGAGGGCGGAAGAAGCGCTCAAAGACAGCGAGGCCAAATACAAACGCCTGTTCGAGAGCACCCAGACCGCCATGGAGGTCATCAGCATGGAGACCGGCCTCGTGGTGCTGGCCAACGAGGCCACCGCCAGGATGTTTGGTTTTGCCTCGGCCAATGACCTCGTCGGCGAAGATTCGATGAAGTATCTCCGTCCGGAAGATATCGGATGGGTCTCTACCAAGATGGCCCGGGCGGTGGCGGACAACACCTGGCAGGAGATTGCCGAGCTACAGGTCCGCACCAGGGATGGCCGGTGGCTCTGGATCAGCGGCATGGCCATTCAGAGTGAATATCAGGGCAATCCGGCTCTGCTCGTCTCTCTGGTGAACATCACCAGCCGGAAGCAAGCCGAATTGACGCTGCAGGAATCGGAGCAGAAGTACCGTCTACTGACCGAGAAGACCAATGACATCATCTACACCACCGACCTCGATTTCAACGACACCTACGTCAGCCCTTCGGTGGAGAGAATCCTGGGATTTACGCCGGAAGAATATCTGGGGCGCAGCCCGGACCAGCGAATGACACTCGAGTCTTTGGCGCACGCCCAGCAAGCGCTCCTGGAGCACCTGTCACTGGAGAAAGACCCCAAGGCCGATCCGAACCGGACGGTCAGGATCGAGTTGGAATTCTACCGCAAGGACGGTCCGACGGTCTGGCTGGAGCACCAGGTCAGTGCCATGCGCGACGCCAGCGGGACCGCTATCGGACTTCACGGCGTCGCCCGTGACGTCACCGAGCGGCGCAAAGCACAAAAGGCGTTAAGAGACAGCGAGGCCATCTACAAGCGCCTCTTCGAAAACACGCAGACCGCCATGGAGGTCGTCAGCGGAGAGACCGGCCTGGTGGTGCTGGCCAACGAGACCACCGCCAGGATGTTTGGGTTCGACTCCGCGGAAGATCTCGTCGGCGTCGATTCCATGGAATACCTCGCGCCGGAAGACCGCGACCGCGTAGCCACCGAGATGGCTCAGGCCCTGGCGAACAAGGATCGCGGTGGGGCCACCGAATTGAGTGTCAGGACGAGGGACGGCCGATGGCTCTGGATCAACGCCCTGGTGACCTATACCGAATATGAGGGGAAGACCTCACTGCTGATCTCCTTGATAGACTTGACCAGCAGGAAGCTGGCCGAAGAGAAACTGAAGGCATCGGAAGAGAAGTACCGTCTTCTCGCCGAAAAGACCAATGACGTCATCTGGACGGCTGATCTGAATCTGCGCACCACCTACGTCAGTCCGTCCGTCCAAAGGGTACTCGGCTTCACTGTGGAGGAGCGTCTGAGGCAGGGTGCGGCCCAACAGATGACGCCGGATTCCTTTGACCAGGCCGCGGACGCGCTCGCGCATCATTTGGCGCTGGAACAGGATCCCACGGCGGACCCGAACCGGACCTTGAGGATCGAACTGGAGTACTATCGCAAGGACGGTTCTACGGTCTGGCTGGAGAACCAGGTCACCGGCCTCCGCGACGCCAGCGGGACCCTCGTTGGTTTTCACGGCGTCGGCCGTGACATCAGCGAACGGCGGAGGGCGGAACAGGCGCTCCGGGCATCGGAAGAGAAGTACCGGCTTGTTGCCGAGAGCACCAATGACGAGATCTGGACTTCGGACATCAATCTCAACACCACCTATGTCAGCCCATCAGTGGAGAAGCTTCTCGGCTTCACAGTGGAAGAGCGCATGAAGCAGGATGTGATGGCGCAGATGACGCCGGAGTCCTTTGCCCAGGCCGCAGAGATGCTCAAGCACCATCTGGCACTGGAAGAGGATCCCAAGGCCGATCCGAACCGGGTCCTGAGGATCGAATTGGAGTACTACAGGAAGGATGGCTCAACGGTCTGGCTGGAGAACCAGGTCGGCGGCATCCGCGACGCCAGTGGCAAGCTCATCGGTTTTCACGGGGTCGCCCGTGACGTCACCGAGCGCAGACGGGCGGAGAAGGCGCTCAACGAGCGGCTCAAGGAGCTTCAGTGCATAGCCAGCATCTCCCGGCTGGCCGAGAAACCCATGGTGCCGGTCGAAGACTTCGTGCGGGAAGCGGTCAGCCTCCTGCCGCCCGCGTGGCAGTATCCGGATATCTGCGCCGCCCGCATCACGATGGATTCGAAGGAATTCAAGACCGCGAACTACCGTCACACGGAATGGAGCCAATCTGCGGACATAAGGGTGGATGAGAAGAGATTCGGGACCGTCACGGTCTGCTACCTGGAGGAGATGCCCGGGGCGGATGAAGGTCCGTTCCTCAGGGAAGAAAGAGACCTGATCAACACCGTGGCGGACTTCCTGGGGCACGTTATCCAGCACCGGCAGATGGAGCAGTCCTTGCGCACCAGCGAAGAGCGCTTCCGCACTCTCATCGAGAAGTCTACAGATGCCATCGCCATCCTGGACGCCAGTGGCATGCTTCTGTACGAAAGCCCATCCATGGAACGGATAACCGGATACAAACTGCAGGATTGGCTGGGTAAGCCGGTGGGCGATTGGCTCCTGCACCCAGACGACCTGGCAGCCATGGCCTCACTTCTGGAACGGTTGCTGACTCACCCAGAGGTGACCAGCGAAGAGGTCAGCGTCCGCTTCAAGCACAAGGACGGCACCTGGCACTACCTGGAAGGAACGGTGCGGAACCTTCTCAGCGACCCGAAGGTCAATGGCCTCGTCATCAACTATCGCGACGTCACCGAGCGCGTGAAGGCCCAGGAGGCGCTGGCATCCAGCGAGAACAAATACCGGGACCTCTTCGATCACACGCTCCTCGGCATGGAGGTGGTCGACCTACAAACCGGCACGACGGTGCTGGCCAACCGTTCTCTGGCCCGTATGTTCGGGTTCAAGTCCCCGGCTGACATGATCGGCACAAATCCCTTGGACTACGTTCTGCCGGAAGACAAGGAGTGGGTGGCCACCCGGATTGCTCAAGTCCTGGCTGATCCCTCATGGGACGAGAAGATTGACATCAGGGCCAGGACGGAGGACGGCCGCCTCATCTGGTGCAGCGGCATTGGGACTCCGTTCGGATACGAAGGCAAGCCGAGGATGCTCATTTCCCTGGTGGAGGTCACCGCCGCCAAAGAGGCGGAATTCAAATTGATCGAGTCGGAGGAGAAGAACCGCCTGCTCATCGATAACGCGGCCGAGGGCATCATTGTAGTGCAGGACGGCGTGACGAGATTCTTCAACCGCAGATGCACTGAGGTCACTGGCCGCTCGTCCGAAGAGCTTCTCGCCGGATCGTTCCTGGACCTCGTCCACCCGGAAGACCGCGAGATGGT
>Ga0316628_100005291_pt1 | contig 10310 bp, 9 predicted proteins | sample OWC_Aug_M2_C1_D5_FD_207648 | JGI IMG/M metagenome (GOLD analysis project Ga0316628, IMG submission 207648) | Wetland soil microbial communities from Old Woman Creek delta, Ohio, United States - OWC_Aug_M2_C1_D5_C | ecosystem: Environmental > Terrestrial > Soil > Wetlands | place: USA: Ohio... | reverse complement strand
AGTCCTTTCAAGGAGATTCATTGGACGGATGAAGTATCCTTCGACAGCCATGGCTATCAGAATGGTCGCCGAGATCCCTTCCAAGACCGAGAAAGCGACGTGAAAGGGTGAACCCAAAAGGGCAAGGCCTGGCTTGAAGAGGAAGAAGAAAGGCACGAGATAACCGGCCACCGCGAGCTTCATTGCCTGGTAGCCCGTGCTGATCACGGGTGCTTCTGCAATGGCAGCGGCAGCGTAAACAGCCAGGCATACAGGTGGTGTCAGAAATGAGAATGTACCAAAGTAGTAAACGAAAAGGTGTGCTAAAAGCGGGCTTACGCCCAATTGGACCATCGCCGGTGCCGCCGTAGTCGCTAAGAGAATATAACAAGGTGTCACAGGCATGCCCATTCCAAGAATCGTACTGGCGATAGCAGTTAGAATAGCCAGAATGAGGAGATTTCCTCCGCTCAATTGGGTGAGAAAAAGAGCTAGGGATTGACCTAACCCAGTATAGGTCACGAGACCTACGATCAATCCAGCGGCAGCGCAGACGACGGTCATTTCAAGCATAAACCTGGAAGTGCCCTGCAATATCCTCAATAGATTATTTATCTTGAAGATTTGACGTTTTTCCTTGCTGAAAGCCACGATGACTAAAAGTCCCGCAATGGATACCAGTGCAGATAGATCGGGTCTCATGAAAAGGATGAAGATGGTGTAAATGAGCAGACCAATAGGTACCAGAAAATACCATCCCTTTCGAAGGACCTGCTTAAGGGCTGGGATCTCTTCAGGGGGCAATGGTTTAAGTCCGATTTTTGCGGCCCTAAAATCGATCTGCATAAAATCGCCCAAGTAATAGAGGATCCCAGGGACCAAAGCGGCTATGGCCACGGTGGCATAAGGAACTCCAAGAAATTCAGGCATGATGAAAGCAGCCGTGCCCATGATGGGTGGGATGATGAGATCCCCTGTTCCCGAGACGGCTTCAACGGCGGCAGCAAATTTAGCAGGATACCCTGCCTTCTTCATCATAGGAATGGTGACGACCCCTATGGTTGCCACATTTCCCACGGCACTCGCACTGAACCCACCGAGGAGCATGCTGGCAACCACAGCAGCCTTTGCTGCTCCTCCTCTTCGACGCCCGAAGAAGGAGTTCGCAATTCCCACGAAAAACTCACTTCCTCCGGTACTGCTTAGAAATGCACCGAACAGAACAAAGGCGAATACAACGGTAACGCCCATTTTGAGAGGGGTGCCGAATAGTGAGTCCGCGCCCAGATAAAGCTGAATTGCCAACCTCCGCCAGGGGACTCCCCTCGTTTGGAGGATTCCTGGGAAATAGTTGCTGAAGAGGGCATAAGCGATGAAACACAAAATGATAATCGTCAGGGGCCAACCCTCCAGACGCCGGGTTGTCTCCAGTACGATCAAGACCGCCAGAATCCCTAAAACGATCCTCTCCGTATTCATGATTCCTAAGGTAAACAAGATCTTTGGATAATAGAGGGTCACATATAACCCGACACAGATGCTGGCGACCGACAGGATCACATCATAGAAAGGGGTTCCTTCGCGAGGTGTCCTCTTTTTGGCAGGAATGATTAAAAAGATTAGCGCGCTGATGAGTCCCCAAAAAAGAGCCAGGTATTGTTGGATGAATGTGGACGTCCTGGTAAAATAAAAAGGGAGATCCAATATCGCCACGAGACCCACCACCGGAACAAGAAGGGTGATGATCCATGACAACTGCCCTGAGATCTTCTTGGATAGCATTCGTGATCTGATCATGAGGAATGGTTTTCTTAGGGAGAGTTGAGGGCCCTGGATTTCGGGCCCCTCAAGTAAGTCTTATTTCTCTTCGAGCAGTTTCTTTTGAACACTGTCCATCTCTGCTCCCCACGCACCGATTTCCTTATAAAACCTAACGGCGCCAGGGTGATATGGGATGGTGGCCGTCTTCGTCACAAAGCGGTCCCTTGTCCAATCCTTAAGCCGGATGTGAATCGGGGCGAGCTCCTTGTCAAACTCCCAAAGCGTTTTGATGAGGCTATAAGCGACATCAGGACTCATCTTCTCAGAACCGACGAGATAAAAATCATAAGCCATCATATAGGTAGGCTCCTTAATTCCAATCCTCCCGGGTCCTGGGTTTACCTGAACCAAGTAGCATGGAAAATGCTCCTGCATCCTCTGAAGTGCCCCCGGCGAGGGATCGAAAGAGAGGTATCGTGCCCCTTTGTCCGCTTCCAGTTCAGCATTGGTCGCCATGCCTAACCCCACAGAACCCGTCGCATCTGCCCGTCCTTCGATGATGGCCCTTACACCCGCCTCCACGCTTGGGACACTGACCACTTTCACATCACCCGTCTTCAATCCGAAATTCGCCAGATTCGCGCTCGCCTGTTTTGAAATCCCCGCACTGCCTGTATAGATGCAGACCACCCGTTTCCCCTTTAGATCATTTCCTTTCTTTATCCCTGAGGCCTCTGATGTCATAATACCGCCTAAATTAGGCGTCCCACTGCATAGCAGAAAGATGGGAGATCCCTTTCCTGCAGTGGCTGCCTTATACTCTTCCCTCCCGTATCTGCCATTCTTAGCGTCCCAATTATTTAATATTCCAAAATCGACCTCGCCGGATGTGATCATGGGTAGCCATTCCGTTGGGCCCGTGGTGGGCATCACCTTCACAACCGTAGGAAGATGTTTGCTCAACACGGTTGCCATACCATTACCGAAACTGTTTAAGAGGGTTCCTACCGGGTGTGTGGCGAGATTGATCACCTTTGGGAGCACCGTCTGTGCTTGTCCATCCTTCCACCCACCCAAAAGAAGAAAAAGCATCGATCCCACCCATAAACATAGAACGACGATTGTTATGCTCTTTCTCATTTCCCCACCTCCTTGATTAGAGTTGTTTACGCTATTCGGCTTCCCCTACGGGATGCGATCACGAGATATATCATGAAGGGCTGATCCTTTTTTTATTAGCAGGTTGTGGATTATTAGTCAACAGTTAGGTCCAGGAATTCTTTGGAGCTTATTTTGCCAATCCTATCAGTAAGAGACCCAACGTGAGAATCAGGGCTCCCGTAATCCGGGTCTTCCAATAGCTTTCCTTGAGAAAATAAATTCCCATCCCTGCTCCAAAGAGAGCCCCTACCTGCCGGAAGGCGACCACGTAACTGACCTTGCTCATCTGCAACGCCATCAGGACGAGAAGATAAGCGATGTTCTGAAGAATCGCAATGATCAAAATCTCTCTTTTCGATTCTTTCCAGATCTTTAGAAAGGAAACTTCTCTTCCAAGGATCAAGTAGAGACCCATAAAAGTGGCCATCCAGAGATTTATGAACCAGATGTAAAGGACCGGATGAAGCATGCGAACGCCCACTTTATCGATCACGGAGTAGATGGAGCTTGCAACGGCAGCTGTGAGGGCTAAGAGGTAAGGGCGGGAAGTGAAACGGTTGGGTTGCGGAATGATATCTTTGATGTGTAAATCCTTTAACGAGATCACAAAGAGGCCAATCATCACAAGAATGATTCCCCCGACTCCCCTCGGAGAAAGAATTTCCTCAATAAAGAAAATCGCCCAAATCTGGGTGAAGAGAGGGGCGGAACGGGAGATAGGATAGACCAAGGAGAGATCACCTTCACGGTAGGCCGCAACCAGACAGACGAAGTAGATCGTCTCGAAAAAGCCGGAGGATAGGCTGAGACCCCAGAGCGTAGGAGAGGTGTGAATGAGAAAGGAGGGAAAAACACCGAAGGCAATAAAAAAAGGAAGATAAAGGACGACACCCAAGAAGAAGACCCAGAAAAAGAATTCTAATGGCCAGTTTCCTCTCTTGGTAAAAAAATTCCATGAGGAGTGGATGAGGGCAGAGATCAGAACGAGGGCGATGCTGAAAGGCGTCAAGGTGTTTTCAACCCTTGTTGGTTCTGAGAGAAATACCAATAGAAAGCAGTGATCACCATCGCATGGTCGATCTCTCCATTCCGGATCAATTCAGGGATATCAGAGAGAGGGATAAGCACGACTTCAATATCCTCCGCCTCATCCGGCATGGGGTCATGGATTTTTTTGACGTTTCGGGCAACATACGTATAACAGCGGTTGTTGAAGAGGGCCGGGTTTGGATTGACGGCACCAACCTGAACCAATTCCTCTGCCTGATAACCCGTTTCTTCCAATAGTTCTCTGGCAGCTGCTTTTTCCGGGGTATCGCCAGGATCAACCAGCCCTCCCGGTATTTCAAGGGTCACCTTTCTCGCTCCATGTCGGTATTGTTGTATCATCACAACGTGATGATCCGCGATCAGAGGAATAACGTTAATCCAGTCCGCCGATTCGATCACATAGAAATCATGCTGGATCCCGGTGCGCGGAGAAACCGTGGTATCTGTCCTTATAGAAAAGACGCGATAAGAATCATTGGATCGGGACTGGATGCAGGCCCATGGTTTGATCATGTCATCTCTCCTTTTTCAACAAGAAGTCTAATTTTATTTGTGTCGATCTCATTTGTCAAATCACGTTGATACGTTCGACGGCACCAAACCCCGATTTCTAAATCGGCGTAATAAGCGCCCCTCAGTATCAACCCTCATCATATCCTGGGCGCTTGTCGGAGTCGAATGGGTTGATTTTTTCTCGTATACTCGATATAAAGAATTTTAAGTTAGGAATTCGCTCAACATGTCCCATCAGCTCCTCATCTATCATGACGATGCCAAAGCCTACCATGAGATCCTCGCAAAGAGGCTGCCGCGATTGGAGATTCGCTCTTCCACCCGTCCCGAGGAGGTCCGGGACTTCATGGAAGAGGCTGAGATCATCCTTTCCTGGCAAATCCCTGATGACCTATTAAGGAGGGCGAGACGCCTGCGCTGGTTTGCCTCCATGGCCGCCGGAAACGAAGACCTTGTCAAAAATCCAAATCTTCGTGGGTCGGTTGTTTTCACAAAAGCGACAGTGTACGGTGAGATGATGGCCGAGTATGTCTTCGCCTATCTTCTCTATTTTGGTCGAAATCTGTCGAAGCATTTTGAAGACCAGCAGAAAAAGATTTGGGATCGGAGGAGGCCCGAGCGGTTAAGGGGAAGGGTGATGGGAATCTTGGGTTTGGGTTCGGTCGGTCAAGAGATCGCCAAACGAGGCAAACAGTTCGGAATGAGAATCGTTGGTTTCAAACGTACGCCTGAACGGATGAAGAATGTGGATCAAGTTTATGGCCCGCAGGAGCTGAAGAAGATGATCCCCATGGTCGATTACCTCGTTGTAGCCCTCCCGCTGACTGCGGAGACTTACCGTCTCCTCGGGGAGGAGGAACTGAACCTGGTCAAAGAGGGAGCCATTCTGTTCAATGTCGGCCGGGGAAAGACCATTGATGAAGTGGGATTGACCAAAGTGGTCAAAAGTGGGAAAATCAGGGCAGTGCTCGATGTCTTTGAAGACGAGCCCCTTCCTTCGGAAAGCGAACTTTGGAACGTGGAGAATGTGATCATTACTCCTCATGTCTCAGGCATCAACATCCCAGAGGAGATCTGCGAAGAGTTTGCCAGAAATTACAGGAGATGGGTGAAGGGGGAAACGATGGTCGGTCTGGTCGATAGGAACAAAGGTTACTAAATTCATAAATTCGAAATTCGAATATCGAAATCCCTACTTGCGGCAGGTAGGTGAAACAAATTCGAATTTCAAATGACAGGAATTCTAAACGAGTTTAGGACATTTGAATTTAGTATTTTGAAATTGTTTCGTATTTCGGATTTCGGGCTTCGGATTTCATTCGAAGAAGGGAGGATCATATGGGACATCTCACGGGGAAAGAGGAAATCCTTAAACAATTGCGGGAAAGGCTTGATAAGAATCCAATTGGACTTCCAGAACACACTTCCATATATGAGATTCTTTCTATCCTGTTTACAGACAAAGAAGCCGAATTAGGATCGAAGTTTCCTTTTGGGACAGTGACAGTTGAAGAGCTCCAAGTCATAACGAAAATGGAAAAGGATGAACTGGAGGGAGTCCTGAAAGGGATGATGAAGAAGGGTTTGGTCGTTACTGTAAAAAGGAATGGCCAGGTCCAGTATATGCTTTCTGCAGCTTTTGTCGGTTTCTTCGAGTTCACCTTCATGCGTACCAATGAATCCCTTCCAATGAAGCGATTGGCTGAACTGATGCATACCTATCGATACAGTCCCGAATTTGTCCAGGAATTCTTTTCACCCGGGACCACCCGGAGTCGGGCATTCATTTATAGTGGTGTCCTTCCGAAGGTCAAAAGCGAGATTTTAAGTTTTTATGAAGCAGCAGAATATATCAGAAAGGCAGGAAAGGGGAGTTTGACCAAATGCTATTGCCGGCACGAAGCGTGGCACCTGGGGAAAAATTGTTCTGCACCCATCGATGATATCTGCATGACTCTGGGGGTTGCCTCCGACTTTGTGGTGGAACAGGGATTTGCCCGAAGAGCTTCTGTTGAAGAGTTACTGGATGCATTGAAGAGAGCAGAGGATTCTGGACTGGTTCACATCGGGGATAATGTCCTAGATCAAACGACGTTTATCTGCAACTGTTGCGGTTGCTGCTGCGGGTTTCTCCAGGGGATCACTCAGCAGCATCTCAAACATGCGGTCACCACGACCCAATTCATTGCTGGAGCGGAACACGAGGAATGCAATGGCTGTGGCGAATGCGAGAACCGCTGTCAGATCAATGCCATCCGAATGGAGAGAGATTACCCTGTGGTCGACGAGGAGTACTGCCTCGGATGCGGCGTCTGCGCCCACTTCTGTCCCAGTGACGCCATGAAGATGAAGGAAAGGGAGAAAAGGGTTATCCCCCCAAAGACCTACAAAGAGTTGATGGTCCGACTGATGAAGGAGAAAGGACGGATGTGAAATTCCTTTTACGTCGATTTGAAACCAAAAGCCAGGATCATCTCCCTTAAGATGACTGCAGCAGTTACAGAGGAGATCTGAGTGGGATCGTAATCTGGCGTTAACTCCACAATGTCAAAACCAATGACATGGAGGGATCTCAACGCCTTGAGCAGTGAGATGAATTCCTGGAAGGTCAGGCCCCCTGGCTCTGGAGTTCCCACACCTGGGAGAAGGCTAGGGTCGAAAAGATCCAGATCGAGGGTGATATAAACAGGTCGGTACCTGAGCCGGTTCATCATTGCCCCGAGCGATCTCTTGTCCGAAGCTACGATCGATTTCATCTCCCTCGCTAATTTGAATTCCTCTTCCGTTCCAGATCGAATTCCGATTTGAGACAACCTTCCCTTTCCAAGGCGATCGACCACCCTCCTGATCACGGTGCTATGGGAAAGGGTTTCTCCGAGATAGTCCTCCCTCAAATCAGTATGGGCATCGAGATGAAGAAGATGGAGGCTAGGGTAGACCTTGAGGGTTTCTTCTAAGATCGGAAGGGTGATCAGATGGTCTCCTCCGAGGAGTATGGGAAATTTGTGTTTGGAGAGGATGTTACGAAGGGCCTTTTGAATGAGATCAAAAGCTATCTTCTTCTCTCCCAGAGGGAGTTCCAGATCTCCCATGTCATGGATCAATAGTCGGGTCAGGTCCCTCCTGAAATAGGGGCTGTAGGTCTCGATTCCCCATGAGGCTTTTCGCACAGCAGCGGGACCAAAACGCGCCCCCGGCCGAAAGGAGGCCGAACCGTCATAAGGACATCCGAGAATGACGATCTTTCCCTCCTCAAGCGGGGCTTTAGCTGAGACGAAAGTCTGTTCCATAAAAGGAAGTTTCATTTTTGTGGCGTCGAAGCGCTAATAAGGGGATTTCTCACGGTAGAGGGTATTTCTGATTTTACGGCAAGGCCTATCTTTTCCTCAATCTTTTCGGCACCCACCGTTCCAAATCCGGTCCTAAGTCCAAACATCAAAATTTGAGATTTGAGACTTGGTATCCGAATTTCCATTCCACATGGATGAGTCCCAAAGGACCACGGCGGCAAGGGCTGCCCCAATTTTCTTGACTCTATGTTCTATGGCAATCGATTTCAGATCTTTGATCTCCCACCCACGAAGCTTCATTCCCTCCATGGCCATATTCCGGACGGTTTCCTCGATTTTTTGCCGTTCTCCTTTGGCCGAGTATTCCATAATCAACCCGTTTCGATTTTCATCCTCTGGAAGGGCCACGGCAATGCCAGCCGAAATGATCTCTCCCGGGATGTCGCCGGTGATAGAAGCATAGGCTACTGGAACGAGGGCTCCCGGGGGAAGAGCGATCGGAGAAATCGGCTTACAATGGGGCGGGACGATACTCGACATCTTCACGATATTGGTATTTCCGATGCCCGCCTGGAGGAGAGCTCCGTCAAATGCGTTGAGAGGCATATACCCTTCGGATGCCCCACGAGCTAAGAAATATCGAGTAGGCATTTTGAAAATCACTTTTTTTCTCCGCCCCTGAATGGGTTAAAGCCCTGTCTGTGTTGCCTATGCCCAAACAGGCCAACCTGCCGCCGTTCGGCAGGGAAGAAGGTTTATGAAAAGTATTGTCACCCAAGACCTCCAATTTCTTCCGTTCCCCAATCTTCGTCCAACCTCTGACAGTCGTTTGGAAAGAAATTTGTTTAATAACCTGAAATCCACTATAGAAAGAAAAATGTTTAGTAATTTGTAACCAAGTATAAGAAGAATTAAGTTTAATATACTATACCCGCTAAGTATAACGGTCTTTTTTATTTTGTCAAGTATTTTTTTTCATAAAGGGAAAACTGTTTGAGACGAATGGCTTGAAGGAACATTGAATGACGCGAATAAAAGCGAGCAACAGCAAATAGAGGGAATAGCACCGGTATTCGGGCGGGTCGCCATCATTCGTAATGCTCGCGGGTTAACCATCAAGACAATCTATTTTTGTAATCCTGGTAATTAAATTCTTTGATGAGCCTGAATCCTGTGTCTTTATTCCATATCCCGATGGAAGGATGATGAACCCCATTGAACATCGTCGTTTTTACAGTCGTGTAATGAATCATGTCATCAAATATGATTCTGTCACCAGGCTTTAATTCGTTATCAAATGACCAATTCCCCATAAAGTCGCCCGCCAAACAACTAATCCCTCCCATTCTGTAGGTAGGTTTGCCAACCTTTTGCTCGGTGGCACCCAAGATTGCAGGTTTATAGGGCATCTCCAAGCAATCGGGCATATGGCAGGTGAATGAAACATCAAGGATTGCAGTTTTGATACCGTTATTTTCCACGATATCTAATATGGTAGAGACCAAATAACCCGTTTGATAAGTAAAAGCGCTCCCGGGTTCTAGGATAATACCAGCATCGTACTTATTCTTGAAATCGATTAGGAGTTTGACCAAATGGTTCCTATCATAATTCTTACCTGTGATCAGATGACCACCGCCCATGTTCACCCATTTTAGCTTAGAAAAAAACCGGCCAAATTTCTTTTCAAAAACAGCCAGCACATTTTCCAACGCAAGCGAGTCTGCCTCAAATAACGTATGAAAATGAAAACCTTCAACTCCCTCCGGCAGGGGATCCCCAAGCTGTTCGGCGGTCACTCCGAATCGAGAGCCGGGCTTACAAGGATTATAAATATCGTAGGGAGAATCTGAAAACTCGGGATTGACACGCAAGCCAATTGAAACATCCCTGTGACCGGCGGTCTTGAAGTGCTTTCGGAATTGATTTAGAGAATTGAAGGAAATATGACTGCTGTATTTCAAAATGTCCACTATCTGCTTGTCTTCATAGGCAGGGGAATACGTGTGCGCTTTTACTCCGAGCTCCTCAAATGCTAATCGTGCCTCATTCACTGAACTCGCTGAGGCGCCAAAACCGTATTCTTTAAAGATCGGAAATACACCCCAATTCGAGAACGCCTTGAACGCAACGAGAACATCAATCGCGGCGGCCTCTTTAACTTTTCTTATTAATTCGAGGTTGTTCCGCAGCAACAACTCATCAATCACATAACAGGGCGTTGGAATTTTGTTGAAGTCAATCGGCATGGTTTTTGGGGAAAACTGGAATCTTGGAATACTGGAATGTTGAGTTCAAAAGGTTTCAGAGTGCAATCTACGCTCTATTACCATTCTTCCATTATTCCATCATTCCAGTTTGACGGGACTTACAGCTCCAAATCAACATCATGTAACTCGTGCCAGGGAAGTCCGTGGATCTTCAACTGCTCCATGAATGGGTCTGGGTCGAATTCTTCAGTGTTGAAGACGCCAGGCTTCTTCCATTTACCCGTGATCAACATCATCGCACCAATCATGGCCGGCACTCCAGTCGTGTAACTGACGGCTTGTGCCC
>Ga0316628_100005290_pt1 | contig 10311 bp, 9 predicted proteins | sample OWC_Aug_M2_C1_D5_FD_207648 | JGI IMG/M metagenome (GOLD analysis project Ga0316628, IMG submission 207648) | Wetland soil microbial communities from Old Woman Creek delta, Ohio, United States - OWC_Aug_M2_C1_D5_C | ecosystem: Environmental > Terrestrial > Soil > Wetlands | place: USA: Ohio... | reverse complement strand
AGCCACGCTGAGGCCCGTCTGGCCCTTGGCGAGGTTCTGCTTGTAGAGCTCGTTCGACGCCTTCGGGGAGCTGTGCCCCGAGTACGTCCGCATGATCCAGGCAGGGTCTTTCTTCTTCACGGCGAAATCCTGGTGCTCCGGTAGCAATCGCCGATAGCCTACGCCACCGTTCTGGGAAAACCGAGCCATTTCAAAGAGCTGGAGGCCATCGTCGCGCCATGTTGGCGCGGCCGGGCGGAGCAACGAACACGCTCCCGCCGGCCGCTGCCCGCTCGGACGGGCTCATTCAGTCACTCGTCACGTCACGTATCGAAAGAAGGCCTGAGCTTCCTGGGCAGCATCCGCGGCTCGATCCCCAAATCCGGGTCGGCTTCACGGGCCATCGGGGCTCTTGGACCCGAGAACGCTCCGCTGCTCGCGGGAGGACCCGGCAGCGACCGGCTCCGGGGGCCTACGGCCGGGCCTTCCGGCATTCGAGCCCGCGGGGCTCGACAGGGCCGCCGGGCGTGTACAGAATTTCAGCCGATGGCCGAAGGCCCCGACAAGCAGCGGAAGGAAGAGGGCGAGGTCGGCATCGTCGAGCGAGCGAAGACGAAGGAGCCGCGCCGGTACCAGGTCGTCTTGCACAACGACGACTACACGACGATGGAGTTCGTCGTCCACGTGCTCGAGAAGTTTTTCTACAAGTCCGAAACCGAAGCCACCCAGATCATGCTGCAGGTGCATCACAAGGGTTACGGCATCGTCGGAGTCTTCACGCGCGACGTGGCGGAGACGAAAGCTTCGCAGGTCATGGACTACGCCAAGCAGCACGGTCATCCCCTGAAATGCACCGCGGAGCCCGAAGGGTTCTCGAAGGACCAATGAAAGTCAGCGCCGAAGTCGAAATCGCCTGCTCCCTGGCCGCCCGCGAAGCGCAGCGGCGGGGACACGACGTCCTCACGGTAGAGCACTTGCTGTACGCGCTGCTCCATGACGACGAGACGGCACGCGTCATCCGCAAGTCCGGTGGCAACGTCGTCAAGATGAAGACTGACCTCGAGAAGGTGATGGACGACTTCATCGCCCATGCCCCCGAGGGGATGGAGGTGACCCCGACGGCCTCGCGCGGTTTCCACCGCGTGCTCCAGAGGGCGGCCATCCACGTAGAATCGAGCGGGAAAGAGGAGCTCAAGGGCTACAACGTCCTCGTCGCGATCTTCGCGGAGCTCGACTCGCACGCGGTGAAGGTGCTGAACGATGCCGGCGTGACACGCTACGACGTGGTGAACTTCGTCTCTCACGGCGTGGCGAAGAGCGGCGACGACGACGTCTCGGAATCGCCCCTCGGCGCCCCCGAAACCGTCGAGGAGGAGCCGGAGCAGGCCGGGGAACAAGACGCTCTTTCGCGGTTCGCCGTGAATCTCAACGAGCGCGCGAAGGCCGGTGAGATCGAGCCGCTGGTGGGCCGCGACAAGGAGATCCGGCGGGCCATCCAGGTGCTGTGTCGTCGTCGCAAGAACAATCCGATCTTCGTCGGCGACGCCGGCGTCGGCAAGACGGCGATCGTCGAGGGTCTGGCGGCGCAGATCGCCGAAGGCAAGGTGCCGAAGCCCCTCGAGACGGCGGTGATCTTCTCGCTCGACATGGGTGCCCTCATCGCCGGGACCAAGTTCCGCGGCGACTTCGAGAACCGCGTGAAGGCCGTGCTGAAGAGCCTGGAGAAGCAGCCCGGGGCGATTCTCTTCGTGGACGAGCTGCACACGGTCATCGGCGCCGGCGCGACGAGCGGCGGAACCCTGGACGCTTCGAACCTCCTCAAGCCCGCGCTCGCGGGCGGCAAGCTGCGCTGCATGGGCGCGACGACGTTCGAGGAGTACCGGCGTCATCTCGAGCGGGATGCGGCGCTCGCCCGGCGATTCCAGAAGATCGAGGTCCTCGAACCGAGCGTCGAGGACACGGTCAAGATCTTGAAGGGGCTCATCCCTCGATACGAAGAGTTTCACGGCGTGAAGTACACGCCCGAAGCGCTCGACGCGGCGGCGACCCTCGCGTCGCGGCACCTGCACGATCGTCGCCTACCCGACAAGGCCATCGACCTCATCGACGAGGCAGGCGCGGACGCGAAGCTCGATCGCGGCGAAGGGGCCACGGTGGACGAGGAGCGCATCGAGATCGTCCTCGCCCGGATGGCCCAGATCCCGCCGAAGCAGGTCTCGAGCTCGGACAAGGATGCGCTCCGTAACCTCGAGATTGATCTCAAGCAGGTCGTGTTCGGCCAGGATCGAGCCATTTCCGAGCTCACGGCTGCGATCAAGCTCTCACGCGCCGGGCTCCGGGCTCCGGAGAAGCCGATCGGCAGCTATCTGTTCACCGGGCCCACCGGCGTCGGTAAGACCGAGGTCGCGCGCCAGCTCGCGAAGACCATGGGCATCGAGCTGCTCCGCTTCGACATGAGCGAGTACATGGAGCGGCACACGGTCTCGAGGCTGATCGGTGCTCCTCCCGGCTACGTCGGCTACGACCGGGGAGGCCTGCTCACCGAGGCCATCGCGAAGACGCCGCACGCCGTCCTCTTGCTCGACGAGATCGAGAAGGCGCACCCGGACGTCTTCAACGTGCTCCTCCAGGTGATGGACCATGGCAGCCTCACCGACAACAACGGCAAGAAGGCGGACTTTCGGCACGTGGTGTTGATCATGACGAGCAACGTCGGCGCCGCCGACCTCGCCCGCACCCGGGTCGGTTTCGCGCACAGCCCCGGACGTGGCGACGACGAGGTTGCCTTCAAGAACACCTTCAGCCCGGAGTTCCGGAACCGCCTGGACGCACGCATCCGCTTCGATGCGCTCACACCGGCCGTGATGGGTCACATCGTCGACAAGGCCGTGAAGGAGCTCGTCGGGCAGCTCTCGGAACGCCACGTCATGATCTCGCTCACGGATTCGGCCAGGGACTACTTCGCGAAGAAAGGCTACGACGCGGACAACGGGGCCCGGCCCCTTTCGCGCCTGGTGCAGGACGAGATCAAGCGGCCGCTCGCGGACGAGATCCTCTTCGGAAAGCTCGACAAGGGCGGCAGCGTCGAGGTGGATGTGGTAGACGGCCGCGTCGAGTTCCACATCGAACCGCCCGAGCCTTCGCCCCCCCAGGCATCGTAAGGTCGGCGGGTCCCCCGCCCCATGATCACGATCGTCGACTACAACGCCGGGAACCTCCGCAGCGTGAAGCGCGCCTGCGACGCGGTCGGCATCGATTCGAAGATCACCGAGGACGCCGACGCCGTGGTGAAGGCGGGGCGAATCATCTTCCCCGGCGTTGGCGCGGCGGAGAGCGCCATGGAGACGGTGAAGAGCCGTGGTCTGGACGACGCGCTCCGCGAGGCGGTCCGCCGTGGAACCCCCGTTCTCGGCATCTGCATCGGCGCGCAGATCATTCTCGATCGCTCCGAGGAGGGAGACGTCGCGTGCCTCGGGCTCATCCCGGGGAACACCGTACGTTTCAAGCTGCGAGACCCGCGGCTCAAGGTTCCGCACATCGGCTGGAACGAGGTGCGGGTCGAGAAGCCGCACCCGCTGCTCGCCGGATTCGAGCCCGGTGACGAGCTCTATTTCGTGCACTCGTACTATCCGAGCCCGCGCGACCCGGAGCGGGTCTACGCAACTTCGGACTACGGCGGGGCGTTCTGCTGCGCCCTCGGGCAGGGCAACCTCTTCGCCACCCAGTTTCACCCGGAGAAGAGCGGGCCGATCGGCCTCGGGGTGCTCCAGCGCTTCTCGAGATGGGACGGAACGTGCTGAGCAAACGCGTCATCGCCTGCCTCGACGTCCGCGACGGCAAGCTCGCGAAGAGCATCAAGTTCGTCGACACGAAGGACATCGGCGACCCGGTCGAGAAGGCACGCGAGTATTATCGGGGCGGCCTCGACGAGCTCGTCTTCTACGACATCACGGCATCGAGCGACGCCCGGGGCATCATGCTGGACGTCGTCGAGAAGGTCGCGGCCGAGGTGTTCATCCCCTTCTCGGTGGGGGGCGGCATCCGGTCCGTCGAGGACGCCACGAACCTGCGGCTCGCCGGGGCGGAGAAGATCAACGTGAACAGCGCCGCCGTGAAGGACCCGGAGCTCATCGCGCGATGCTCCCGGGCCATCGGCGCCCAGAGCGTCGTGCTGTCGATGGACGTCAAGCGGTGCACGCCGAGCGCGACGATCCCGTCCGGCTACGAGATCGTCATCAACGGTGGCCGAACCCCCGTCGGACGCGACGCGATCGCCTGGGCCAGGGAGGGTGAGCGCCTCGGAGCGGGCGAGCTCGTCGTCAATTCCATCGATGCGGACGGCACCCGCGAGGGTTACGAGATCCGCCTGACGCGACTCGTCGCCGACGCGGTGCAGGTGCCGGTCATCGCCTCGGGGGGCGCCGGCAAGCCGGAGCACCTTTACGAGGTGCTGACGGAGGGCCATGCCGACGCCGCCCTCGTGGCTTCGATGGTGCACTACGGGGACTACACGGTCCTGGAGCTCAAGGAGTACCTCCGGAGCCGTGGCGTGAAGGTCCGCATGCCGCGCGCCGTGTCGATCTGAGGGGCATCCGCGCGGATCCGGCCTGCTCGGGGCGGTACGGACGGAGTCGTCGTCTCACCCGTGCGCCCGATGCTTGCCGCGAGCAAGCGCGGACGGCGATGATGCGCCGTGCTCGCGCTCCCTCTCGTCGCTGCCCTGATCGCCGAGCCTCCAGCTTCCGAGCAGCAGGGGACTGCCGCGACGACCCAGGGCGCCGCGCCGCACGACCGAGACACCCTGGACGGCGTGCGCGCCCGCGGCGAGCTCGTCTGGGGCGGCGACATTCAAGGAGGCGAGCCCTACGTCTTCGAAGATCCGGCGGATCATCACCCGATCGGATTCGAAGTGGACATTGCAGACGCGCTGGCGCAGCACCTCGGCGTCCGGGCTCGTTTTCATCAAGCCGACTGGTCCAGTCTGGTCCCCGCGCTCGAGCGCGGCGACTTCGACGTCGCGCTGAATGGCCTCGAGGACACGCCGGCCCGGCGAGATCGAATCTTGCTCTCGGTCCCCTACTTCGTGTTCGGCGAGACGCTCGTGGTGCGCCGCGGGTCCAAGGCTCGGTCTCTGGAAGAGCTCCGTGGCGAGCGCATAGGGACGCTGAATCAATCCTACGCCTACGACACGCTGCGCTCGCGGGGCCTCGCGCCCGCGCTCTACGAAGGCGTATCGGAGCCGTACACGGATCTCGAGCTCGGGCGCGTGGGCGGGGTGCTGCTCGACCACGTCATCGCGGCCCGGTACGGTTGCACCCGGCCCGACCTCGAGTGCATCCCGGGAGACGTGGCGTCGGGCACGTACGTGGTGGGCATCCGTCGCGGCGACGCGCGATTGAAGGCCGCGATCGACGACGGGCTCTCCGCCACGCGAAGGAGCGGACGGCTGCGCGACATCCTCGAGAAATGGAAGCTCTGGGACTCGCGACAAGAGAGCTCGTCCCATGTGACCACGGTCGCCTCGCCGCCGAGCAGCCCGCGGAGCTGGACCCTGGCCGACACGCGTCTGTTCCTGGAAGGCGCGAGCATCACGATCGCCATCTCGATCGCCGCGTTCCTGCTCGCGCTCCCGATGGGGCTCGCCCTGGCGCTCGCCCGGCTGGACCGCCGCGGCACTCTGCGGTGGCTCGCGACCGCCTACGTCGAGATCTTCCGCGGCACGCCGCTGCTCCTGCAGCTCTACGTCCTGTACTTCGCCCTCTCGCCGCTCGTTCGGCTCGGTGCGATGTCGGCGGCGGTGCTCGGTCTCGCGCTGAACTACGCCGCTTACGAGGCGGAAGTCCACCGCGGCGCCCTCCTTTCGGTGCCGCACGGGCAGGCCGAGGCCGCCCGCTCGCTCGGGCTCGGGCGATGGCAGACCATCCGGCACGTGCTACTGCCGCAGTCTCTCCGCATCGCCCTGCCCGCGATGACGAACGACTTCGTCGCCCTCCTCAAGGATTCGTCTCTCGTGAGCGTGATCACCGTCGTGGAGCTCACGAAGCGCATGACCATCGCCGCGGTCGATCTGCGCGGATGGCTCCTCCCGGGGCTCGCATGTGCAGCGCTCTATTTCACGATGAGCTATCCCCTCGCCCGCCTCGCCGAGCGGCTCGAACGGAGGTTACGGCATGATCAGCGTCCGGAACCTGTCTAAGCGCCGCTCCGAGGTCGCAACGCTACGCGGAGTCACGGTCGACATCGCCGCCGGAGAGACGGTCGCCATCATCGGCGCCTCCGGTGGCGGGAAGACCACGCTCCTGCGCTGTCTGAACGCGCTCGAACCGTTCGACGAAGGCTCGGTCCACATAGCAGGCCACGTCCTCGCGCCGCAGGGGGCCGGGGTCACCCCGGGCGATCTCGTGAGACTTCGCACCGACGTCGGCTTCGTCTTCCAGGAGCTCCACCTGTTCGCGCACCTCACGGTCATCGAGAACGTCACCCTCGCTCCGCTCGTGGTCCGCAAGCAAGGCCGTGACGAGGCGACACGGGGAGCGCTCGAGCTGCTTCATCGCGTGGGGCTCGCACACCGCACGACGGCCTACCCGCACGAGCTATCCGGGGGCCAGAAGCAACGCGTCGCGATCGTGCGCGCGCTCGTCCAACATCCGAAGGTGCTCCTCCTCGACGAGCCGACCAGCGCGCTGGACGGCGATACGGCGAGGGAGGTCTCCGGCACCATCACCGAGCTCACCCGGGGCCGCATCACGGTGGTCCTGGTGACGCATCACGAAGCCCTCGCCAACCGGATGGCCGACAGGGTCCTGCGGCTCGAGAACGGGCAGCTTCTGCCGGCGGGAACCCGCTCCGAGCTCATGGCTTGAACAGGTCACCGAGATCCGTCGCGCTGGCCGCGGCCCTCAGGAACGGCTTCACGCCGAAGATCTCCTGGAGCGTCCTGAGCGTCGCGCTGTGGTCGAGCGGGAGGTGGCTCTCGTATCCTCCCCCCTTGGCGAGCGGCGACAAGACGAACATCCCGATCGGACAATTCGCACTCTCGCAGTGCTCGGCGTACTGGGCCTCGTCCCACAGGATGAATAGCGCCCCGTCGTTCTTGTAGGCGTCCGACGCGAGGATCTTCGGGGCCCATTCGGCGAGCCACTCGTCGCCCTGGCGCGTCGTGTTGCTGATCGGCGGACAGGAGCTGTGCATGTCGTTGCACTGGTTCGGGGTGATGAAATTGTAGCGAGCGACCTTCTTCTCCGCCAAATCGGACTCGAAGCTCGATCCCCTGCCCGTCTTGGCGAGCGGTCTCATGTGCTCGATGCAGTAACGCGAGCTCGGATCGTTCCCGAGCGTGACGTCGTCGAAGAAGATCATCGGATTGTGCTTGGGCATGTACTGGCCGATGGGCGTCAGCGGACAGACGTCTCCCGCGATGTCTTCCTGGTACGCTCGCCAGCTGACGCCCCCCTTGTCGAGCAGCGTCACGAGATGATCCGTCACCGAGCGGTGGTTCGCCGCCGGGCCGTCGTCGTCGCTGATCCCGAGATTGCTCCCGGCCTCGAGCCAGATGTAATTCGGCTCGCTCGGGTGCAGGTTCCCGCCGAGAGCGCCCCGGTACGCTGCGGCGATCGAAGCCTTGGGCAGGAGCTCTCCATTGAGGTACGGCGCGTCGGGGCTGCCCTTCACCTCGGACCAGGCCTTGTTCTCCATCAGCACCACGAACACCGTCTTGATGCGTCGGAGGGTCGCCGTGCCGGGGCCAGGTGCCGCGGTGGCGGGCGGCGCGCTGCTCGGCGCGGCGGGACCGCTGGCCTGCCTCTCACGGACGGAAGGCTGGGCGCCGGCTCCCGAGCCCTTGCCCGAAGGAGCCTCGCACGCCCCGAGGAGCATGCTCGCCAGCGCCAGCGCCAGCATCGTCGGGAGCGGCCCCGTCGTCCACATACGGCGCAGTATATCCGGCGGAACGGGATCAGGGGAAAGGGGGTCGCCCGCGACTCATCGGGCTTTGCGGTCGGGACTCTCGTGTATGATGCCGGGCCTCGAAAACATGTTGAGCATCGATCTCAGGGGAAAGCGCGCCCTCATCGCCGGGCTCGCGGACGACGGTGGTTACGGCTGGGCAATTGCCAAGGCGCTGGCGGAAGCAGGTGCCACGATCTGCGCGGGCACCTGGCCGCCTGCGCTGAACATCTTCAAGACCATGCTCGAGCGCGGCAAGTTCGACGACTCGCGAAAGCTCGCGGACGGCTCGATGCTCGGGTTCGAGCGCATCTACCCGCTGGACGCGGGCTACGACACCCTCGCCGAGGCCCCCGACGACGTGAAGACGAATCGCCGCTACGCAAGCGTGGGCGATTTCTCGATCGCCGGCATGGTGGAGCGCATCAGGAACGACTTCGGGGACAAGGCCCTCGACATCGTCGTCCATTCGCTCGCCAACGGCCCCGAGGTGAAGAAGCCGCTGCTCGAGACGAGCCGGTCGGGCTATCTGACCGCGGTCGGTGTGAGCGCGTACTCGTTCGTATCGATGGTCTCACGACTTTCGCCCGTGATGCGGCCCAAGGGGGCCTTCCTGTCGCTCAGCTACATCGCCGCCGAGCGGGTGTGCCCGGGGTACGGCGGCGGTATGTCGTCGGCGAAGGCCGCCCTCGAGAGCGACACCCGGACCCTCGCGTTCGAGGCCGGGCGCAAGTTCGGCGTCCGCATCAACGCGCTCTCGGCGGGTCCGTGGGCCTCGCGGGCTGCGAGCGCCATCGGCATCATCGACGAGACCATCCGGTACACCGCGGCGAACGCGCCGCTGCAAGAGCCGCTCACCGCGGAAGAAGTCGGTAATGCCGCCGCGTTCCTCCTGAGCCCGCTCGGGACCGGCATCACCGGGACCGTGATCTACGTGGACAAGGGCTACCACACGATGGGCAAGGCGACCGAGGAGAGGTACGCGGCCCCGTAGCTTCATGAGTTCGAGTCCGCCGCCCACCACGAGCGAGAGCCCGCCCGACGCCGGAGCCACGGGCGTCCGCGCTGCCCTCGACCCGTGGCTCCGCGCCGCACTGACGTTCGTCGTCTTTCGCGGCGCGCTGCTCGCCTTCGACTACGTCGGGCTATCACTGGTACCCCGCCTCGGAACGTGCCGGCCCCAATGGGAAGTCTTCGGCCCGGGCCACGATTTCTGGAACGGCTTCTTCCGGTGGGACTCCGGCTGGTACCGGAACATCGTCCTCAACGGCTACACATACAAGGCCGAGCACGCGAGCTCCGTCGCGTTCTACCCCTTGTTTCCGTATCTCTCGCGATGGCTCGGGGCCGTCATCGGGAGCCCGTTTGCAGCGGGGCTGCTCATCTCCGGCGCGAGCACGATCGCGGCGATTCATTACATGCGCCGCATCGGCGAGCTCCTATTTCCTCGCGAGACCACGGAGCGAGCCGTGGCGCTGCTGCTCGTATTCCCGACCTCCTTCTTCCTCTCCGCCTTCTACACCGAGGCGCTGTTCCTCGCGCTCGCGGCGGCCTCGACGTATCTCTTCCTCCGCGAGCGGTATGTGGTGAGCGGCCTTCTCGGAGGGCTCTCCATGCTCACGCGCTCCTCCGGGATGGCGCTGTTCCTCGCGCTCGCAGCGGATCTCGTGCTCCGACTCCTCCAGCGCAAGATGCGGTTCCGCTGGACGATGCTCGGACTCTTGCTCGTTCCCGCCGGCCTCGGCGCCTTCATGTGGATCCTGAAGGTTCAGGTCGGTGATCCATTCGCGTTCGCGAAGGTCATGACGTACTGGGGGCGCGAGCGCGCCTGGCCGTGGGTCCCGCTGATTGCCGCGCTCGGCAAGCTCGACGCCGGATTTCCCGAGGGCTTCGAGGCCGCCCAATCGGTCATCGACGCGGCCTTCGGCCTCGGGTTTCTGGGCATGGGAGCCGCCATGGTCCACCGGCGCTACCCGGTGGCGCTGTCCGCCCTCGTGCTCGTCGGCGTGCTCATACCCCTGTCGACCGCGAACCTCACGAGCATGGGTCGCTACGTGCTCGTGCTGTTCCCGGCCTTCTACTGGCTCGCGGACGTCACCACGAAGAGACCGACCCTCGAACGGATCGTGTTCTTCGGCTCCGCCTTCTTCCTGGCCATCTACAGCCTGCGCTTCATGCGCTGCGGCTGGGCGGGATAGCTCACGGCTCGAGACGATGCTGCCTCGCGGCCGTGAACCGGTGCGTTACTTGCGCCTGGGCACGAGCGCCCAGTAGTCGAGATCGAGCACCACGTTGGGGTGGTAGACGGACTTTCCGTCCTTCTCGACCTTGAACGGGAATGGCTCTGCCTTGAGATCGAGGTTCTTCATGCCGACCAGGCGCAGGCGG
>Ga0316628_100005289_pt1 | contig 10312 bp, 9 predicted proteins | sample OWC_Aug_M2_C1_D5_FD_207648 | JGI IMG/M metagenome (GOLD analysis project Ga0316628, IMG submission 207648) | Wetland soil microbial communities from Old Woman Creek delta, Ohio, United States - OWC_Aug_M2_C1_D5_C | ecosystem: Environmental > Terrestrial > Soil > Wetlands | place: USA: Ohio... | reverse complement strand
GTGGCGGAGGTGAGCGGCTGGGCGCAATCGCCCGCCGAAGAAGGCAAGCTCGTCCTGCGCGTGGAAGACACGCTGCTCGGCATTGTGCGACGCATTCCGGTGGACATGGTCGTGCTCTCCACCGGCCTGGAGCCCCAGGCGGACACCGCGGAAGTGCGCCGGCTCTTCAATCTCGGCTGCTCGGCCGAGGGCTGGTTCCTGGAGCGCCATCCCAAGCTCGCGCCCGTCGATACCTTCACCGACGGAATCTTCCTGGCGGGGTGCAACCAGGGTCCCAAGGATATTCCGGATACCGTGGCGCAGGCGGGCGCTGCGTCGGCACAGTGCATGGCGCTCATCGACAAGGGCTACGTCGAGATGGAGCCCAACACGGCGTGGATCGATGAGGAGCTCTGCTCCGGCTGCCATGTCTGCGTCGGCATGTGCCCGTACACCGCGATTCATTTCGACAGCGAGAAGAAGGTTGCCGTGCTCAACGAGGCTCTCTGCAAGGGCTGTGGAACGTGCGTCGCCGCCTGCCCCTCGGGCGCCGCGCAGCAACACCTTTTCCGGGATGAGCAAATCTTCGCGGAAGTGGAAGGAGTGCTGGTATGAACACCGAATTCAATCCGCGCATCGTCGGTTTCTTCTGCAACTGGTGCACGTATCTCGCCGCCGATCTCGCGGGCACTTCGCGCATGAAATACGCGCCCAACGTGCGCGTGGTGCGCACCATGTGCTCGGGGCGCGTCGACCCGCAGATGGTGCTGTGGGCCTTCCACCGCGGCGCCGACGGCGTGCTCATCGGCGGCTGCCATCCCGGCGATTGCCATTATCAGGAAGGGAATTACAAGGCGCTGCGGCGCGCCAAACTGCTGCGCAAGATGCTGCCGCAGTTCGGCATCGAGCCGGAACGCCTGCGGCTGGAATGGATCTCGGCCTCGGAAGGTGAGCGCCTGCGCGATGTGGTGAACGAATTCACGGCGGAGATTCGCCGCCTCGGACCGCTGCACAAGAAAGAGGCAGCGGCGACCGTGGCGGTCGCGGCATAAAGCTGAAACCCCTCACCCGACTTTCGGTCTTCCCTCTCCCCCTGGGAGAGGGGCGGGGGTGAGGGCGCGGAGGGTGGGAGCGGGAGGAGTCAACATGGCAAAACCCAAAGTGGCTTTTTACTGGTGCGCAAGCTGCGGCGGCTGCGAAGAGGCGGTCGTCGATCTTGCCGAAGGCGTCCTCAAGGTCGTCGAGGCCGTGGACATCGTCTTCTGGCCGGTGGCGCTGGATTTCAAGCGCTCGGACGTCGAGGCGATGGCGGACGGCGAGGTTGCCGTGGCCTTCATCAACGGCGCCATCCGCACGAGTGAGCAGGAAGCGATGGCGAAGCTCCTGCGCAAGAAGGCGGGAGTGGTTATCGCTTACGGCGCGTGCGCTTACGAGGGCGGCATCCCCGGGCTCGCCAACTTGACGGACAAGGAATCGATCCTCCAATACGTCTATCACGATTCGCCCTCAACCACGGACGGCACCGGCACGCGGCCGCAGCCGCACCTGAAAGTTCCGGAAGGCGAATTGGAGCTGCCGGAACTCTACGAAAGCGTCAAGACGCTCGACGATGTTATCGACGTCGATTACTACATCCCCGGCTGCCCGCCCACGGCGAAAATCACCTTCGCGGCGATTGAAACGATCTTGAGCGGGAAGCTCCCTGCCAAGGGTGCGGTCCTCGCCGGCGACCGGGCGCTCTGCTACGAGTGCGACTTGAACACCACCAAGCCCGAGAAACTGCTGATCAGCGAGCTCAAGCGTCCGCATCAAGTGCTCATCGACCGCGAGAAATGCCTGTTGGCGCAGGGTATTCTCTGCCTGGGTCCGGTGACGCGTGGCGGCTGCGAGGCCCTGTGCGTCAAGGGCGGAATGCCCTGCTCCGGATGCTTCGGACCGCTCGACCGCGTGCGCGACTACGGCGGCAAGGCGCTTTCGGCCGTCGCTTCCATCGTCGATTCCAGCGACGAGAAGGTCATCAACAAAGTTCTGGAGGGCGTCCCGGACCCCGCCGGGACGTTCTATCGCTATAGCGTGCCGGCGTCGCTGCTCACCGGCAAACGCAAAGCCGCATAGAGGTGCGTCATGGCACAAAGAATCACGATCGATCCCATCACGAGGCTCGAGGGCCACGGCAAAATCGAGATCTTTCTCGACGACAGTGGCAAGGTCAGCCGTGCCTATTTCATGGTGCCGGAGCTGCGTGGGTTCGAGCAATTCGTCGTGGGAAGACCCGCGGAAGAGATGCCACAAATCACCTCGCGCATCTGCGGCGTCTGCCCCACGGCGCATCACATGGCCGCGACCAAGGCTCTCGACGATCTCTACAAGGTGGACCCGCCGCCCGTCGCCAAGAAACTGCGCGAAATGATTTACAACATCTTCACGCTGGAAGATCACGCACTGCACTTCTACTTTCTGGGCGGGCCGGATTTCGTCGTTGGGCCAAAGGCCCCCAAAGCCGAACGCAACATCCTGGGCGTGATCGGCAAAGTCGGCGTGGAAGTGGGCAAGCGCGTCATCGGCATGCGCAAGGAGCTGCGCGATCTGATTACGCTTCTGGGAGGCAAGATCATTCACCCCGTGTTCGGTCTGCCCGGTGGCGTCGCCAAGCCCATGGCGCCTGCCGATCAGCCGAAGTTCGTGGAAGCAGCCAAGCGCGGCGTGGATTTCGCACTTTTCACTTTGCAGGTCTTCACGGACGTCGTGCTGAAGAACCAGGAATACGTCGATGCCATCACCTCCGACATGTACACGCACAAGACCTACTACATGGGTCTCGTAGACGGCAATAATCGCGTCAACTTCTACGACGGGCGCGTCCGCGTTGTCGATCCGCGGGGCAAGGAGTTCGGCGTCTTCACGGCGCGTGAATACCTCGACGCGATCGCCGAACACGTCGAGCCGTGGAGTTACATCAAGTTCCCGTATTTGAAGAAGGTCGGTTGGAAGGGTTTCGTGGACGGAACGGAGTCGGGCGTGTACAGCGTCGCGCCGCTCGCACGCCTCAATGCCTCGAACGGCATGGCGACGCCGCGCGCCCACGAGGCTTACGAGCAGCTATACGCAACGCTGGGCGGCAAGCCCGTCCATCACACACTGGCCAATCACTGGGCGCGTGTGGTCGAGATGATTTACGCCGCCGAGCGCTTCCTCGAGCTGGCAGGCGATCCTGAAATCACCGACCCCAAGGTACGCACGCTGCCCACGGAAATCCCCAAAGTCGGAATGAGCGTGGTCGAAGCTCCGCGCGGCACGCTCTTCCACCATTACGAGACGGACGAGGCGGGCCTGATCACCAAGGCCAATCTGATCGTCGCCACGCAGAACAATGCGGCGCGCATCGCGCTCTCCGTGGACAAAGTCGCGAAGGCGCTCATCAACTCCGCCACCGCCCATGACGACGGCGCTCTCAACATGGTAGAGATGGCGTTCCGGGCCTACGACCCCTGCCACGGCTGCGGCACCCACTCACTGCCAGGCTCGATGCCGATCAAAATTCAGATTCGCGATCTGGCCGGCAATCTGATTCGTGAGTTTTCACGATGAAACCCTTTCTAATCCTCGGACTCGGCAACGAAATGTTAAAAGATGACGCGGTGGGAATTCGCGTTGCCGACAAGTTGCGAGGGAGTTTTCCCGCGGAAGTGGAAGTGCATTCAACTTCGTGTTTCGGCCTGTCACTGCTCGACGAGTTGATTGACCGGGAGAAGGTCCTGGTCATTGACAGCTACGTTCCGGAAGAGTTTGTCGGGTCGGAGACTCAGGAGTGCAATCTGGACGTGGTCGGCGAAGCGCAGAGCACTTCTCCCCACTTCGTCGGCCTGGGGGAAATCCGTGAGATCATGCGAAAGCTGGGTCTCACTTTCCCCCGCGAGGTGCACATCCTGGCCATCCCAGTCTCCGACCCGATAACGTTCTCCTACGAAATGAGCCCCGCCGTCGCCGCGCTCGTCGACGAAGCCGCTGCCCGCGCCTGCCACATCGTCGAAGCGTGGTTGCCCGTCACCGCCTGCTAGATAAGTTTCAAACTGGCTTACACAGCAGCCAATCCCTGTTTTCCAGCGCGTTGGCGTCTTCACGTGAATTGTGTCTGTCTCAACCGCAAAAGAACCGCCCACAACTTCGGTTCTCCAGAATAGAATGGTGCGGATGAAGGCGATTTCACGCGTTCGCTCGTCCGGGATGGCGTTGGTGCTCGTAGGTCTTATCCCCGCGTCTTGCCTCGCCCAAACGTCTCCCGGCCACACTAATGGAGCCGCTCCCGCCGTCACAGCCAATAAGAAATTGATCGCGCTGACTTTTGATGACGGGCCGAAGCCTTACGTGCTGATGGGGGTAAAGCTGCAGAACGGGGCTACGTCGCCGAGCCTCCTCGACCTGCTGGACCGCGAAGGAGTGAAGGCAACGTTCTTTGTGATGGGATTTCGGCTCGCCGATACCGCCAACGAATTCTGCCGGCAAACCGACGTGGGAATCAATTGCCGGCAGGCGGCCGAAGAGGAGCACCGGCGCGGGCACGAAATTGAAAATCATACCTACGGGCACGGACCATTCTCCAAGATGGCCAAACGCTACGGAGAGAATTGGGTTCTGAACGACATCGACCGCGCCTCGCGAATCATCGAATCGGTAACAGGAGCACGCCCCCGGTACGTCCGTCCGCCCGAATGGGACGTCTGGGAGTCGCTGCGGGAGAAGATCCAAACGCGCGGATATCACCTCATGACCAAATCGAAGGGCGATGTTTCGGAAGCCCCGGCCATCGAGGACGTCGATTCGCAGGATTACATCTATGCGAAACTCAAATCGCCCCTCGCCGCGGCGAAGACCGAGCGCGACTATGTTGTGCAGAGGATCGAGCAGCGCGAGCGGAAGGGCGTCTCCACGCACATTCTCGTCTTCCACGAACTGCCCATTTCGGTGGAGGTGCTTTCGACGCTGATCCCCGAACTTAAGAAGCGCGGCTATGAGTTCGTGACGTTGCGGGATTACATGAAGACAGTCGGGGCGACGCTGAAATGAAACCTGCGGCCGCGCCACCTGCAGAGAGTTCTTCCACCCGTACAGCAAGAGTTACAAGGGCGCAGCCCGTCGGCTGACGGGCGCCTCTACTCGGCGCTGGGCTCTTTCGGCTTGCGTCGTGACGCGGTCTTGCGCGCCCCGGTTTTTGCGGCCCGGGGGGCACGAGGTTTGCGCGCCTTGCGTTCCGCGGGCGGCGCTTCGACGGGAGCAGCCTCATCAGCCGCTGCAGCCGCGGGTTCGCTGGGGAGCGCGACTTCTTCGACGGAAATCTCCTCGACCGGGGTGGGCGTTTCCCAGGCGACATCCACTTCCGCAGATTCCGATTCGGCCTCCACAGTGGACGGTTCAACGGGAAGGACTGGTTCCGCCGTCAAGACCGGCACGGGCCCCGGGCCGACGGCTGAGGGCGTCGCCGAGAAGACGCGCCACACGCCTTTGCGATCGCGGTGCAATCGCAACCACCCTTCGCGCTGCGCCTGGTGCAGCAGATCGAGGATGCCGCGGAAACCGTGCCGCCGCGAATCGTAGTCCTGCCCCGCTGTCCGTAACATCTGGCTGATCTGCCGGAGGTAGAGAGGCTTGGCCGGCGCTTTGGCCGTGGCCTCGGCCACCGCTTGTTTCAAGTGCTCGAGTGCCGCGGCGGCGCTGGCGCGAGTTTCCGGAGTGCTGGGAGCGGCCGGTTCTGACGCCGGCTCAGGCGTTACAGCTTCCTCGGCCGTTTCCGGAGCAACCGCGGCCATGGGCGCAAGCGATGCCGCAGCAACCGTCCCCGAGTCGCCGTCGATGGTCTCCACCAGGAAGCCGCGTTCTGTGCGCCGCAGATGTACGTAGCCGGCGCGCTCCATCTTCTGCATGAATTCCAGGAAAGATCCCACCCCGTAGTCCCGCTCGCTAAAGGTTGGATCGAGTTGCAGGAGCGTGCTCTTCAGTAGCCCAACCTGCGGCGCGACTTCCCGCTCGGCCAGAATCTTAAGAGCGCGCTGCACATTTTCGAGCGCCGAGGCCAGCGAGCGAGTGTCCGCGGCGGCACGCGCACGTTCCCGCGGCGAGCGCGTGGCGCGCGGACTCTCCTGCGCCTTCAACAGGTTTTCATAAGTTATAAACTCGTGGCAGTTACGCTGTAAGATGTTGCTCGTAAAGGCGCGCCCGCCGACGACAAAGACGCGCTTGTCGTATTGCTTCAGTTTCTCCACCAGAGCGATGAAGTCGCTGTCGCCGCCCACGATAGCAAAGGCGTTGATGTGCGGCCGGTTGAAAGCCATTTCCAGCGCGTCGAGCGCCAAGTTGATGTCCGCGCCGTTCTTGTCGCCGCGCGGAGTCACGTTGCGCTGCACCATCTGCACGGCGTGCTGGGTCATCTGGCGGCTCTGCTCGCCGGCGCGCGGCCAGTCGCCGTAAGCGACCTTCGTCACAACTTCGCCGCGCTCCTTGAGCGCTTCCAGCACCAGCGAAACGTCGAATTCCTTGCTCAGCGTGTCCTTGACGCCGATCTGAATGTTGTCGAAATCAATAAAGACGGCGAGCTTCAGCCGTTCTTCAGCCATAAATCCTTCTTCCTCCCGGCAGCCGAGGGCCGTGGGACTTTCCTCTTCGGTTGGTCCGATGGAACCAGCCTCTCCTTACATCATACTCCCCAATGCGCGCCGCGTCTGCCTCTGGTGGGGCCACTACGCCAGATATTTCAAACTTAAATCGATCAGCTTTTGCGTTCCCGCGTAGGGCTCGCCGTTGCCCTCCCACTCCATCGAGAAGTAGCCGTGATAGCCAGCGGCCTTCGCAATCTCGAAACACTTCGCAACATCGACGGTGACGAACTTGTCCTTCTCTGTTCCCTCGGAATCCTTCACGTGCGAAATGCTGTAAGCATGTTTGAACATCGCAGCCATCGCTCGGTTGTTGAATTCCTGGTCGTGCGTCAGCATGGAGTTGCAGAAATCCGGCAGGGCGCGGAGATAGGGGTTCCCCACCTTTTCAAACACCTCCACAAGGAAGAAAGGGTCTTCAGTAAAGTTGTTGTCGTTTTCGAGGTTAATGACGACGTTTTTCTCAGCGCCGAAATTCGCCACTTCCTTCAGGCTCTCGACCGCCCGACCCAAATCGGGTTTCGCATCCCTCGGTCCGGAGAGATTGCGCCGGATACCCGGTGAACCTACGACGGCAGCGATCTCGATCCATTCTTTCGTTACGTCGACGGCCTTCTTCCGCTTGTCCGCATCAGGGTCGTAAAGACTGGTGCGCGAATCGACCGGGAGGTTGATCACGTGCGCCCCGGCCTTCTCGGTGGCCGCGCGGAACTCGGCAAGGTAGGCCGGGTCGGTCGAACGGAAATGGAAACTGAGCGGTTCGATGTTGTGGAGCCCGAATTTCTCGACGACCATCGCGCCGAAGTCTTTCAGGTCCATGCCCGGCTGCTGAGTGTCGCGCCCCCGCCTATTGCCCGGCGCCTCAATGAACATGCGGAACGGCCAGGAAGCCACCGCCAGCCGCTCGCGCGGGGCGGTCGGAAATTTCACATTTGGTGTGGTCGCCGCCGGGCCAATTCCCACAGCCGACTCGAGGGCCACCACTCCGGCCGTGGATTTCTTTAGAAAATCGCGTCGAGAGAGTAGTGACATTCTCGGTCTCCTTGTTGAGAAGTGCGAAAGGGTTAATCAGTGAAGATTCTATCTAGCATTTCTCGTTCAAGAAATTCCGCCAGCGGCTTGTCCCCGAACTTCTTCTGAAAGTCCACCAGCAGAATTTCGCGGTATTCCGATTTACTATCTTGGTCGAGATTGCGGAAGATGCAGACAACCTCGGTCGTTTCCGGAGGAGTGGCGAGCGTCGCCTGGATCTTCCTCCAGATTTCCGGCCTCCCCCATCGCACATCAACAGCGACCAGGCGCTGACGCCAATCGGCATGTCCCTCGGCGCCGGTGGCAAAGGCTTTGCGAAGCAACTCCTGGGTTGTCTCGTCCCTCTCGAACAACCTAAGGAACGCATCTTGCAGATTCGCTTGCATCACCGCTTGAAGGCCTTGGCCGAACACCTCAAAAATACCCTCCGGGGGCGCTGCAGAAAGGTCGAAGCCGGCCAGAGCGTGCCCCATACCGCCGAAATTCTGGAGCTTCAACTTATCAGCATAATCCCAAGTGTCCGTATTGTCGAAGGCAATCACGAAAGCGATTGAATGAGTAGCGTCGTTGGCCGCCACTTCACCGTGGAGATAGTTGTCGAACAACTCCGGGTCGCCGTGATGATTATGCTCGCGAAACCAGGCGTCGCCTCGTCTCTGGTATTCAGCGCGGACCTTTTCCACCTGTTGCTGGCGAACGGGTTGGTACGGTTTCATGGGATAGATCTGCCATTGCTTCTTGTTCCGCGGGTCGTAAACCGACATTTCCACGTGATGCGTGGGGGCGAAGTGCACTTGGCTGTTGTGGAATACCACGAGGCTGTCTTCGAACCAGGCCACGGGCCAACCGAAGATGACGCCGCGGAACTCCAACGCCGAATCGACCACCAGCGTAAAACTTGCCGACGGGTTGTAGTGCGTGTCGATGTAGAAGAATCCCGAGACCATCTTGAGAGCGTTGATGGAGTTTCCAAATACTCCGACTTTGGGGTCGTCCTGACGGAGTTCGCGCGTCAGCCAGGTGCCGTCGGATCTTTTCTGCAGCGCCAGATTAATCGTCTCCCCGCGATACTTCGCGCCGTCGTAAGGGAAATAAGCTATGAGAAAGAATTGCGCGTGGTTGATACAGGCATAGCTCGTCGCGCTCAGCCCAAGTTGTGCAGCGGGCAGGCCGCTGAAATCCACCTGATTGGCCGCGAGTGCGTCGCGCAAAGTGATGCCGCTGGTGTTCTGCCCCGCAACCATTAGGAAGACGCCGAGAAGAATCGCCCGGCCCAGACCACGCAACACGCTCATGCCTCCAGGATGGTGTTAGAATCCCCCAACGCCCGGCGGGCGTCAAGCCGCCGGCAACAGAAACCGAATTCCAAGATAAGGGGTCTGATATGTCGCAACCAATTCGCATCGGGATCGTCGGCGCAAAGTTTGCCGCGCGTTTCCACTTTGAGGGATTTCGCCGCGTCTATGGCGTGCCAATCGAGGTCGTCGGTGTGACCTCGAAATCGGCCGACTCAGCCGCAGCCTTCGCGCGCGAACGGGGCGTGAAGGCCTTCGGCTCGCTCGAAGAGTTGTGCGACGCCTGCGACGTGGTGGATCTCTGCTCGCCCGGTTCGACCCACGAGCCGCTTGCTGTCGCCGCGCTCCAGCGCGGCAAGCACATCATCATCGAGAAGCCCTTCACGGGCTACTACGGCCCCGGAACTGACGGCTTCCGCGGCAACAACTTCAGCAAGGAGATCATGCTGCGCGAAGCGATGGCAAGCTGCGACCGGATTCTCACCGCAGCGCTCCAAGCGGGAAAGAAAATCTGTTACGCGGAAAACTGGGTCTATGCCCCCGCGATCGCTAAGGAACGCGAAATCCTGACCAAGAGCGGCGGGCAGATTCTCTGGATCATCGGTGATGAATCCCACAGCGGCTCGCATTCGCCCTATTACGGCATCTGGAAATTCTCCGGCGGCGGATCGCTCGTCGGGAAGGGTTGCCACCCACTGACTGCCGCCCTTCACCTTAAGCGCGCGGAGGGCGACGCTCGCGACGGCAAGCCGATCCGCCCCGCCACGGTTTCCGCGCGGACCCACGCGATTACGAAGCTCAAGAACTTCCGCGACCTCGGCTTCCTCCGCACGACTTACGACGACATCGAGGACTACGGGCAGATGCACATCACTTTCAGCGATGGCACCGTCGCCGATATATTCTCCTGCGAGCTCGTGATGGGTGGCGTACACAATTGGTTGGAAGTGTTTGCCAATAACCACCGCACGCGCTGCAACCTGAACCCCATCGACGCTCTTGAAACTTACAATCCCAAAGAAGAATTCCTGAAGGATGTTTACGTGACGGAGAAGATTGGCACCAAGCAAGGCTGGAATCATCCCGCGCCGGATGAAGACTGGCAGCATGGCTACCCTCAGGAGTTCCAGGATTTCATGGAGAGCATCGCGCTCGGCCGCGAGCCTCTCTGCGGCGCGGCGCTGGGCCGCGACACGATCGCGGTTCTCTACAGCGCCTATCTCGCGGCCGAGTGCCGCGGCACGGAGGTTGAGATACCCGCGTAGGAACGGGTCTGAAACCTGCCTCCAAGACTAGAACTTCCACTCGATACCCAACCGCGCCGCGCGTGGCGCCTGGATCGCAAGGGGCACGCGGGAT
>Ga0316628_100005287_pt1 | contig 10313 bp, 2 predicted proteins | sample OWC_Aug_M2_C1_D5_FD_207648 | JGI IMG/M metagenome (GOLD analysis project Ga0316628, IMG submission 207648) | Wetland soil microbial communities from Old Woman Creek delta, Ohio, United States - OWC_Aug_M2_C1_D5_C | ecosystem: Environmental > Terrestrial > Soil > Wetlands | place: USA: Ohio... | reverse complement strand
AATCGTGGGAGAAAATAAACAGGTGCTTTAATTTCATTAAAGCCGCCAGGCGAACCGCCGGTTTCATGTAATCGAAAAAGGTAAAAAAAGTGCCGCTAAAAGGGACCATGATCCTATTAAGGGCCAATCCATTGCCAATAGCTCCCATGGCATGTTCCCTGACGCCAAAAAAAATCTTCCGGCCGGCAAAGTTATCTCTTTTAATGCAGTCAGTGCATTCCACTTTGGCTTTGGTGGATTCTGCCAGATCGGCTGATCCGCCCACAATCTGGGGAATTTTTCCTGCACAAAGATTTAATACCTTCCCGGAAATGCCCCGGGTAGCAGCGGTTTTTTTCGCCTCATCACCTTTAAAATAATTATAGTTTAATAACTCATCCCCGAGCGAACCCGGGAATTCAAAATGAAGGTAAGAGGAAAGTTGTTCATATCGGTCCTTGTTCTGTTCCCGGAAAATTTCAAATTTTTTCTTCCATTCATCGTAGTCCTTTTTTCGTTCACCCGCTCCTTCTTCCATAAATGCTTTGCTGTCCGGTTCGGGCAGTAAAGGATCTTTGTTTTCCAGGCGGCCCTGCAGGATTTCTATCAATTTTTGTTTATCCTGCACTTCTGTCTCGCCATATTTTTCTGCAAAGAGGTATTTTATCTCCGAATTTTGAATGAAATAGGCAATTTCGTCGACACCGGCAGGTGAGCCGTGGATCTCCGCGGTGTTTCTCTTCCTGTGCAATCCTTCTCCAATAGTGGTTTCAATTACCAGCAATTTGGGTTTTCCTCTCAAGGTTTTTAAATTTTCCAACCGGGTATAAAGTTCTTGTATTTCTTTAATGTCAGCTTTTTCTACATGCCATCCCAGGGCCTCGAACCGTGCGGCGGTATCTTCGCTCATGGTAAGAGATGTAGGGCCATCGATGGAAATGCGGTTGGAATCATAAATAGCAATGAGGTTATCCAGGCCCAGGTGCCCGGCCAGGGAACCGGCTTCGGAACTGATCCCCTCCATCATACACCCGTCTCCCATCAACGTAAAGATCGTATAGTCGAATAGGTCAAATCCCCCCCGGTTAAATCGATTGGCCAACATTTTCCCTTCAATGGCACAACCCACGGCATTGGCAAACCCCTGACCCAGGGGTCCGGTGGTGGTTTCGATTCCATACTTGATATGGTACTCCGGGTGCCCGGGGGTCTTGCTTCTCAATTGCCGGAATCTTCCCAGGTCTTCAAGGGTAATATCATAACCTGTCAAATATAGAAGTGAATAAAGCAGCATCGAGCCGTGACCGGCAGAAAGTATAAACCGGTCGCGATCGATCCACCCCGGGTCGCCAGGGTTAAATTTTAAAATATAGCGATATAAAAGGACTCCCAATTCCGCACATCCCAGGGGTAAGCCGGGATGACCGGATTTCGCTCTTTCAATACTTTCAAGAGTTAAATAACGAATGTAATCGGCACATTTTTTTACTTTGGTGACATCAATAGTCCGGGTTTTCATGCTTTTCCTCGAATTGAAATGATTCTTTATTAACTGGTAAGACACATTATCCTAATTTTTTCAGTAACTGTCAACCGTTTTTTTGTATTTTGTAATTTGTATTTTGTAATTTTTTCACCGATGGTACTTAATTCCTTTTATGATCGTAAAGGCGCGGTACAGTTGTTCCAGGAAAACAATCCTGAAAACATCATGGGCAAAGGTCATATCCGAAAAAGATAACTTAAAGTCGATTCGACTGTCCAGCGATTTTGAAAGCCCGGCATGACCTCCAATCAAGAAGACAATTCGATCCGGATGCCAGGAAATTTTATCGGACAACAGCCGGGAAAATTCGATGGAATTCATTTTTTTACCCTGTTGGTCCAGGGCAATAACAAAATCTTTCTTATCCAGTAATTCCAATATCCCCTGGCCTTCTTTTTTCACTTTCAAGGCATCCTCTTGCGATTTGACATCTTTTATGGTTCGGATGGAAAAAGGGAAGAAAAAATTTATTTTTTGGACATATTTTTGTTCCAGTTCTTTCAGTGCTCTAAATTTCAAATCTCCAATACAGATCAATTCAATCTTTTTCATGGGTTACCCTATTATATCAAGATTATTAGCAATTTAAAACCCTAGGTGAAAAATTATCATTGACAAATGAATAAATATTCATTAAACTTTATAAGGACTATGTAAGGAGCAAAATGCATGGGTCGTCGGACTGAAAATTGTTTTTACGGATTTATGTTGGTGCTGTTCTCAGTCATGCTGAACCTATCATTCCTCTATCCCCTCGAACCTAAACACCGGGAGGGATCTTCATTTAATTTTAAACGCCTCACTGTCCGGGATGGCATATCCAATAATAGGATAAATTGCATATTGCAGGACAGTAAAGGATTGATGTGGTTTGGTACGTATGCAGGGTTGAATAGATATGATGGATACCAGGTTACCGTTTATCTTCACCAACCCGGGGATTTAAACAGTTTAAACGATAATATGGTCATTGCACTTTTCGAGGACCGGCAGGGGGGGCTGTGGGTTGGCACCGATGGAGGTTTAAATAAATATCATTGGCAGAGTGACAGGTTTACCGGTTACCAAAACGATCCCGATGATCCCAACAGCTTGAGCTGTAATGAAATCAGGGTAATATATGAGGATAAAGCCGGTGAATTGTGGATCGGGACAAGAACCGGCGGTTTAAACCGGTTTAACCCACAAAAGAAGCAATTTGTCCGATTTCGAAACGATCCCCATGACCCCGAAAGCTTAAGCGACAATTTTGTCACTTCGATAATCGAAGACAGGAACGGCGTGCTGTGGATTGGCACCAGGGGGGGGTTAAACAAATATGAGGGACATGGAAATCGATTTGTTCGCTTCCGGTACAATCCCGATAATCCTTACAGCTTGAGCAGTAATAGTGTAAATGTAGTTTACCAGGACAACAGCGGCAGGTTGTGGGTGGGGACGGAAGAGAGTGGATTAAATCGATTCGACCCACTGAAAAAGCAATTTATTCATTACCGGAAGTCCACGAAGACCCCCAATAGTTTAACCAGCGACTCGATTTATACAATTCTCCAAGACCGGGACGGTATGTTGTGGATTGGAACGAACAACGGATTAAATCGATTGTTGGATGAGCAGAGCGGGAATTTTCTCCATTACCAGGGTTATCACGATGACCCGGACAGCCTGAGTCACAATTGGATTCGTTCGATTTATCAAGATGTTCAAGGATTGCTGTGGATTGGAACCAGGGGAGGAGGAATAAATGTATTGGATAAAAAGAAAAACAAATTCCGTCATTATTGGAGCAACCTTAATGATCCTGACTCTTTAAATGACAACAGTATCTTTGCAATTTACCAGGACCCGTCAGGGATAGTCTGGATTGGCACGATGGAAGGAGGTCTTAATAAATTTGACCGGGAAACCAATAAGTTTACTCATTTCCGGGCCAATCCCAACAACAGCGACAGCCTGAGCGACGACAGCATCCGCGCCATTATCGGGAGTAAAACCGGGGGGTTATGGGTCGGGACCCAAAGAGGAGGACTTAATCGCTTTGACCCAGCCAGGAATACTTTTATCCATTATAAACACGATCCCGATGACCCCCTCAGCATAAGCGATAACTATATCACTGCCATTTATGAAGACCAGGCCGGGGTTCCCTGGATCGGTACCAGGTGGGGCGGCCTTAACAGGTTTGACACCTCTGCCAGGAAGTTTATTCATTATAAGAGTAACCCTGATGACCCCCACAGCATCAGCCATAATTTTATCACTGCCATTTATAAGGACCAATCAGGCATCCTCTGGATTGGAACGGACGAAGGGGGGCTCAATCAATTGGATGCCGGGAAAAATAAATTTATTTGCTATAAAAACAATGCCGACAATCCCAATAGTTTGAGTAACAATCGAATTAAATCCATCTATGAAGATAGGAAGAGGGTGCTGTGGATCGGCACCAGGAGAGGTTTGAACAAATTTGACCCGGGTAAGAACCAATGGAAAGTTTATACAGTGAAAGACGGTTTCCCGGATAACGTGATTTACGGTATTTTGGAAGACAACCAGGCCAACCTTTGGCTGAGCACCAATAACGGTTTGGCAAAATTTAATCCCCGACAAGAGACCACCATTACTTACAGCGTACACGATGGGATTCAAAGCGAAGAGTATAATACCGGTGCCTATTATAAAAACCCTCTTACCGGGGAAATGTTTTTCGGGGGGATGAATGGTTTCAATTCTTTTTACCCGGACCAGGTAAAAGATAATACGTACATCCCTCCGGTAGTGATTACCTCTATTAAAACGGTGAATTTTTCGAGGGATTTAGTCAAAACGGTTTATGGAATAAAAGATATCCGGTTATCTCCCCGGGAAAATTCCTTTGCCATTACGTTCGCGGCTTTGAATTATCGGAACCCGGGAGAGAATCGATATTCTTACAAATTGGAGGGTGTCGACCGGGAGTGGGTGAAGTGCGGTACGCAGCGTTCCGTGTCTTATAACAACCTTGAGGCCGGCGACTATACTTTTCGAGTTACCGGTTCCAATGATGATGGTTACTGGAACCGGGAGGGCACCTCTGTCAAAATTATCATTCTTCATTCTTTCTGGAAGACCTGGTGGTTTCAATTGCTGGCGGCGATGGTTCTACTGGGAGTTATATATTTTATACACCGGTTAAGAGTCAATACCATTGAATCGCGGAAGATAAAGTTGGAAGCACTGGTTAAGGAACGCACCTATGAATTGAAAAAGCGGCAGGAGGAGTTGGAGACTGCCAGGGAGGCAGCCGAAAAAGAACGGCAGGCTGCCGAACAAGCCAACCAATTCAAAAGCGATTTCCTGGCCCGGATGAGCCATGAAATCAGGACCCCCATGAACGCGGTCATCGGCTTTTGCGAAATGCTGCTGGATACCGATTTGAGTGCAGAACAATTGGAATATGCCCTCACTATGGCCCGAAGCAGCGAATTGCTGCTCACATTGATCAACGATATCCTAGATTTTTCTAAAGTGGAATCCGGCCAATTGACCCTGGAATCCATCGATTTTGACCCGGAAGTGACGGCTTTTAATGTATGTGAACTGGTGCAGCCGGGGATTGGAGCCAAACCCGTGGAAATTATCTGCCGTATCAGTAACAAACTTCCCTCCAATGTCAAAGGCGACCCGGGGCGGTTTCGCCAGGTGCTGGTCAACTTAATGGGAAACGCGGTTAAATTTACGGAAACCGGTGAGATTGAACTGTCTATCGATGTAGAGAAAAAAGACTCCTCCACTATCACTCTCCATGCTGCAGTCAGGGATACAGGCATTGGCATTCCCAAAGACCAGCAGAAAGCTATTTTTAATGCTTTTCACCAGGTCGACGGCTCTACTACCCGGAAATACAGCGGTTCCGGCCTGGGACTGGCCATTTGCAAACAATTGTCAAAACTGATGGGCGGCGATATCTGGGTGGAAAGCGAAGAGGGTAAAGGAAGCACCTTTCATTTTACCGCTTTATTCACCAGGTCTGGAAAAAAATTACCTAAACGGGTAATACCGGAATCCCTGGCCGGCAAAAAAGTACTCATCGTGGATGACAATGTCCATAACCTGGAAATATTGACCCACCTGTTGAGCTCTGCGGGCATGAAAGTCGAGGCCCTGAGCCGGGGGAAAGATGTGATGCCCACTCTTGTAAACGCAGCCGCGAACCGCGAGCCTTTCGATCTTTGTATCCTGGATATCCGGATGCCGGACCTCAGCGGGTATGAAGTGGCCAGGCAAATCCGCAGCCCCGACTCTCCTGACGCTCATCTTCCCCTGGTGGCGTTTACTTCTTCTTTTTCCCGGCGCTCCAAGATTTTTATCGATTCAGGATTTGATGGCTTCCTGCCCAAACCAGTGCAGAGGAAAAAATTAATCGAACTGCTGGAGCGATTACTGGGAGAGAGTAAAAATAGAGGAGAAAACGAGAAACGGGAAAATATAATCACCCGCCATTCCATCCTGGATGATGCCAAACAATCGACTCGCATCTTGCTGGTAGAAGATAACCCTATTAATCAGAAACTGGCAAATTATCTATTAACTAAAGCCGGGTACCAGGTGGAAACGGTTAACAATGGCATAGAGGCAGTGGATTTGTATCAATCCGATCCTGGTAAATTCGATATCATTTTTATGGATGTGCAAATGCCGGGTATGGACGGGAAAGAAGCTGCCCAGCTGTTAAGGTCCCGGGGGTACCAGGATATTCCTATCGTCGCCATGACAGCCCAGGCCATGAAGGGAGACCGGGAAAAGTGCCTGGAGGCAGGCATGAATGATTATATCTCAAAACCCATTAAACGGGAAGTGGTGTTTGAGATGGTAAAAAAATGGACACTCAAAAAAGAATAACTTGTAAAAAAATGAGGACTAAAGCTAAATATGCAGGTGAAGCCAGGTGCAGGGTAAGGGTTAAACCGCACCCCGTTCAAGTGGTTATAATCCTGGGTTTGATATTGATTGCTTTACCCACATCTTTATCCCCCTACAATTATACCCCGGCAGCCGAAGAGAAGTTCGAACGTCTTACCGCCCAGGAAGGACTTGGCTATAACACGGTTTTTTGCATCATACAGGACGGTAAAGGATTTGTCTGGTTTGGAACCCTGGAAGGTTTAAGCCGTTTTAACGGGTATACCTTCGATCGTTACAGGAACGATGCGGCTGATCCCCACAGCTTGAAGAGTAATGAAATTTTATCGCTTTGCGAAGACCGCCAGGGGGTTTTATGGGTGGGCACGGCCGCGGGGCTCCATAAATATAACCGTCACCTGGATGGATTTTCCTGTTATCAAAACATCCCCGACGATCCCACCAGCTTGAGCCGCAATCGTGTCACCGCCATTTATGAAGACAGCGCCGGGGAGTTGTGGATCGGTACGGAAAAAGGTGGATTAAATCGATTCGACCGGCAAAGAGAACAATTTATCCGTTACAAACACCAAAAGCAGGACAGCGGCAGCCTGGGTAGTAATTTTGTCAGGACCATACGGGAAGACAAAAAAGGTATCCTCTGGATTGCCACCATGAAGGGATTGGACCGGCTTAACCGGCAAACCGGACAATTTATCCACTACAGACATCACCCGGACGACCCCAACAGCTTAAGCGAGTATGATGTTACAACCATATATGAAGATTCCAGGGGAAGGCTGTGGATTGGGACCATCGATGGGTTAAATCGTTTTGACCGGCAAAAGGAACAATTCATCCGTTACAAACATGACCCCAATGACCCTGACAGTTTAAGCGATAATTTTGTTTTTTCCATATGTGAAGACCAATACGGTTCGCTCTGGGTTGGGACCCTTAATGGATTAAGCCGATTGGATGCAGAAAAAGAGAAAAGAGGAATTTTTTCCTTTATCCATTACTATAATCGCCCCTATGACTCGAAAAGCCTGAGCCGTAATGGGATAAAAGTCATCTACCGGGACAGGCAGGGAATATTGTGGATTGGGACCTGGGACGGGGGGATTAATATCCTGGACCTGGAAAAGAAAAAATTTCGTCATTACCTGCACGATCCAGATGATCCCAACAGCTTGAGCGGCAATTTAATTCATGCAATATACGAGGACTCCCAGGGTATTCTCTGGATCGGTGACTGGAATAAAGGTCTCAATCGCCTGGATCCGACGAAACAAACCTTTACTCTTTATGCACCTGACCCGCGGCAGCCGGGGTCCCTAAGCGACACCCGCATCCATGGAATTACCGGGGGAAGAATCGGGAAAAATAAGGGAAAGCTGTGGATTGGCACATATGGAGGAGGCCTTAATCTATTTGATCTCAAAACCGAAATCTTTACCCATTACCAACACCAGGAAAATCAAACCGATAGTTTGAGTAATGATTACATCCTCGCCCTCCATGAAGACCGGTCAGGTTTTCTTTGGATAGGAACAGAAAAAGCTGGGCTGGATAAGTTTGACCCGGCAAAGGGAGTCTTCACCCATTACAAACATGATCCCTATCTCCACACCACGATAAGCGATGACAATGTCAATGTGATTTATGAAGATCCGGCCGGTATTCTCTGGATAGGAACCGAAAGGGGTGGGTTCAATAGATTGGACAGGAAAACCGGGAAATTCACTCATTATAAAAATGATACCAATAACCTTAACAGCTTAAGTAATAACAGTATCCTATCGATTTACCGGGACCCAAAGGGTATACTGTGGATGGGAACCCGCGGGGGAGGGCTGAATAAATTCCAACAGGAACAATATCAATGGACCTGCTATACCACTGCCAATGGACTCCCGGATAATACAATTTACGGCATCCTGGCCGACCACCAGGGCAATTTTTGGTTGTCTACGATGATGGGAATATGTCGATTTGATCCCCGGGATGGAAGTGCAAAAATATTCGATGTGGTCGATGGACTTCAAGGAGATGAGTTTAACCAGGGCGCCTATTTTAAAAGCCCCAGGACCGGTATGATTTATTTGGGGGGAAACAATGGTTTTAACAGTTTCTACCCGGAACAGATCAAAGATAACCTCGACATTCCCCCGATAGTGATTACTGCCTTTAAAATTTTCAATGAACCCGTGAAATTTGCTAAAGACATTTCAGATATAACCGAGATGCGTATACCTCAAGAAAATAATTTCATATCCTTTGAATTTGCGGCACTGAATTACCGGCAGACCGCAAAAAACCAGTATCGATACCAGTTGGTGGGTTTTGACCGGGAGTGGGTAAACGCCGGCACCCGGCGGTATGCAGCCTATACCAATCTAAGCGGTAGGACTTATATATTTCGGGTGACCGGGTCCAATAACGACGGTTTATGGAACCAGGAAGGTGTATCTGTCAAAATCGTTATTGTACCCCCTTTCTGGAAAACCCTATGGTTTCGACTGCTGGTGGTGGGGTTTATCCTGCTCTGTATTTATATGATTTTTTGGTTAAGACTCAGGAGAAGTCATTCCCAGAATGCCAGGTTAGAAATGTTGGTGAACGAACGGACGGTCGAACTGCGGAAACGGCAGGCAGAACTGGAAGAAGCCAGGGATATCGCGGAGCAGCAGCGTCATGTCGCCGAACATGCCAACCGTTCCAAAAGCGAATTCTTGGCTCGCATCAGTCACGAAATCCGTACACCCATGAATGCCATTATCGGCTTTACCGATTTGATGCTGGATACCCCGTTAAACCTGGAGCAACAGGATTATGCCAAGACCATTGGTCGCAGCTGTCAATCATTACTTACGTTAATTAACGACATCCTGGATGCTTCCCGGATTGAAGCCGGGCAATTCCACCTGGATTTCCAGGATTTCGATCCCGAGTTTACCGCCTTTGGGGTGTGTGACACGATACGCCCCAGGTTGGGAAGCAAGCCGGTGGAAATTATCTGCCACATCGGTGATAAAGTCCCCTCCTACGTCATTGGCGATCCGGAACGTTATCGCCAGGTGCTGCTCAACCTCATGGGAAATGCCACTAAATTTACCGATACCGGCGAAATCGAACTTTCCATCGATGTAGAGAAAGAAGATGAAGACGCCATCATACTACACGCTGCTGTCAGGGATACCGGCATCGGTATTCCTCGAGATAAACATGAAGCCATATTTGAAGCCTTTCAACAGGTAGATGCCTCTTACTCCAGTAAATTTGGCGGTTCCGGTCTTGGCCTCACCATTTGCCGGCAAATTGCCCGTATGATGGAAGGTGATGTGTGGGTAGAGAGCGAGCCCGGCAAAGGCAGCACTTTTCATTTTACCTCACGCTTGAAAAAGTCAAAGAAACAGCCCCCCCAGCGAATCGCTCTTCCCTCCCTGGCCGGTAAAAAAATCCTGGTAGTGGATGACAATAAGCATACCCTGGAACTTTTAAACCGGTATTTAACCGCTGCGGATATGAAGGTCACCACACTGTCCAGCGGAGAAGATGTATTAGCCGTCCTTCAAGAAAATATTCAAGCCAGGACCCCCTTCGACCTGGGTATCCTGGATATCCAGATGCCGGGCTTAAATGGTTATGACGTGGCTCAACAAATCCGCTCCCCGGGGTCTCAAGTGGCAAATCTACCGTTACTGGCGTTTTCTTCCATCGCGGTAAAACAGTCAAAACCCATCAAAGACTACGGATTCAACGGAATTTTGTCAAAACCCATTAATAAACAGCGGCTCCTGGATATGATCGAACAGTTGCTAACCCAAAATATAATCTCTTCGGATGAACCTGACAAAGAACCCATCCTCACCAATCGTTTATTGATGGGAGACGCCAAGCCTTC
>Ga0316628_100005286_pt1 | contig 10313 bp, 5 predicted proteins | sample OWC_Aug_M2_C1_D5_FD_207648 | JGI IMG/M metagenome (GOLD analysis project Ga0316628, IMG submission 207648) | Wetland soil microbial communities from Old Woman Creek delta, Ohio, United States - OWC_Aug_M2_C1_D5_C | ecosystem: Environmental > Terrestrial > Soil > Wetlands | place: USA: Ohio... | reverse complement strand
ATCGCTCCACGGGCATTCACGTCCTCCGCTACGCAACGAGCCGGGGCCTTCTTCTGGGAACGGCGCTCAGGATGCCCCGCATTGGCATCCCGAGCGGCAGTCCCAATGAAATCCCGGCTCGTTGAGCAAGGAGCCCGACCCGGGCATGGAGCGATCCGCGGCCATCCGCGCAATCCGCGAAAATCCGTGATCGTGCTGTTGCCGTTGCCGTTCTCGCGCCGCGGCGCGCGCCACGTCACTCGGCGCGCAGAGCCTCGGTGGGCGACACGCGCGATGCCCGCACCGCCGGAAGAAGCGTCGCCGCAAGGCCGCTCACGATGAGCACGACGGCGGCCGCCGTCATCGACGGCGCATCGGTGGGACTCACGCCGTGCAGTTGCGTTCGAAGCAGGCGGGACGACGCGAACGCGAGCGGTAGCCCGATGGCGACCCCCGCCACGACGAGCACCATCGCTTCGCGAACCACCAGGCGGAGCACGTCGGACTGGCGCGCGCCAAGCGCCACGCGCAGACCGATCTCGCCTGTACGCCGCACCGTCGCGTAGCTCATCACGCCGTACAGGCCGATCGCGGCGAGCAGCAGGGCGAGCACGCCGAACGCCGCCGCGAGCTGGGCCACGAGCCGTTCGGCGCGAATCGAATCCTGCATGAGCGTCGTGAGCGGGTTGATGGCGTCGATCGGCAGGTCCGGATCCACCGCGGCCACGGTTCGCCGCACCGCCTGCACGAGATCCGCGGGATCGCCCGCGGTTCTGACCTCCACGACGAACGTGACCGGCGTGCCCAGTTGCGCATCATGGTGCACGAACGGGAAATAGACGCGCCGCGGCGGTGGTTCGGTCAGGCTGTGATCGCGGACGTCGGACACCACGCCAGCGATCTGAATCGTGAGGGAGTCGCTGATGTGGAAGTACTTGCCCACCGCCCGGCCATTCGGGAAGTAGAAGTTGGCGAAGGCCTCGTTCACCACCACCGTGCGGGCCAGCGCCCCTTCGTCGCGAGGGCCGAGCTCGCGGCCGCCCACGAGCCGCCCGCCGATCGCCGTCGTGTAGCCGGCGCTCACCTGATCGTAGGCGACGACCGTGTCGTCGCTCGAGCGCGGCGCGAAGCCTGGCATCTCGATGGTCGTGGAGGACTCGTTGCCGGAGAAGACCCCGTTCTCGGAGAACGCGACGGCGCGCACACCGGGCAGCGCGGAGAGGCGGTCGCGCAGCGTGGTCGCCAACGTGCTCGTACGCTCCCACCGGTATCCGCGCGCGGTGATGTCGAGGTCGGCGACGATCAGATGCTCGCGATCGAGCCCGACGTCCACGTTCCGCACGTTGCGAAGGCTGCGGACGAGCATCGCCGCGCCGCTGAGCAGCACGACCGAGAGCGCCACCTGGCTGACGATGAGCAGGCGGCCCAGCGGCGCGCGCTGTCCTCGCGCGCCCAACCCGCCGCGCGAGACCGCCGTGGCGCCGGCGCGCATCGTTGCCGCGAGGTCCACGCGCGCGGCGCGCAGGGCAGGGGCCAGCCCGAACAACAATACCGCTCCCACCGACGCCCCGACGGTGAACCCGAGCACGCGGAGGTCGATGCCGAGATCGAGCGATCCCTGCGCGCCGCCGCTCAACGCGAGCAAGCCTCGGCTCCCCCACCAGGCGACGCACGATCCGGCGGTCGCGCCGAGCGCCGCCAGCACGGCGCTCTCGGTGAGGAGTTGTCTCACGAGCCGCCCGCGGTTGGCGCCGAGCGTGAGGCGCACCGCCATCTCCCGTCCGCGCGCGATCGAGCGCGCGAGCAACAGCGTCGCGACGTTCGCGCAGACGATGCAGAGCAGCAGCACCACGCCGGCCATCAGGGTGAGCAGCGGCGCCTGGAACGTGAGGCGCAGGCGCGACACGCCCGTGGCGCCCGATTGCACGTAGTAGCGCGGCGCGGAGCTCAGGAACGTCTGGGCGATCGTTCCCGGACTGCCCGCGACGACCGCCCGCTCGATGAGCTCGGGAATCTCCTGTCGTGCCTGGGCCAACGTCGCCCCGGGCGCGAGTCGACCGACGACGATCAGCCAGTCCGCGGTCCGGTCGGTGAGCATCTTGTCGTTCGGCCGCAGCACGTCCTGCATCGTGACGGGGATCCAGATGTCGGTCGGAATGCCCACGATCTCGCCGGTGAATCCCGTGCGCGCCACGCCGATGATCGTCAGCCGGCTTCCGTCCACCACGATGGTCCGGCCCACCGCGGACGGATCGCGTCGAAATCGCCGGGACCAATAGGCGTCGCTGATCACCGCCACCGGCGACGCGCCCGTCGTCTGGTCCTCGCCGCCGTCGAACAGCCGCCCATGCGCCGGCCCCACGCCGAGCACCGAGAAGTAGTTGCCCGACACGAACCGGCCGCTCGGGTGCTCCAGCTCACCCCCCGTTTCGTCGATGCGCGCGTCGATGCGGCCCGTTCGGCCAGTGGCGAACACGTCGCGGAAGACGTGGTTTCGCTCGCGGACGTCGCGATAGAGCGGGTACGAGAGCAGGTCGGTGCGGACGCCGCCATGCGACGCGCCGCCAACGCGCGCGGGATTGCCGATCACCACGAGCTGCTCGGGGTGCGCCACTGGCAGCGTTCGCAGCAGCACGGCGTCGATGAGCGTGAAGATCGCCGTGCTCGCGCCGATGCCGGCGGCGAGCGCGATCACGACCACCGCGGCGAACCCGGCGTTGCGCGCCAGCGAGCGCAGGGAATAGGCGACGTCCTGCCGCGCCTCGGCGAACAGATTCGCCCGGCTCGACGCGCGCTCTCGTTGCTCGTCCATCGTCACGCACCCTTGTCGCACGGTGTCCACGTCGCCGAACTGCCGCAGGGCCTCGCGCTCCGCGGCGTCGCGCGTCATGCCGGTCTCCATCAGCCGGCGCGTTCGCATCTCGAGGTGGAACGCCAGCTCGTCGTCCACCTCGCGGCGAATGCGCCGTGGGCCGCCCAGAATCCGGAAGACGCGCCTCATCGGTTACGCGGGCACCGGCGTCGCCGCGCCGAGCGCTTTGCCCACGGCACGGGCGTAGCGCTCCCACGACGCGACTTCGGCGCGGAGCTCCTGGCGGCCGGCGCGGCTCAGCTCGTAGTACTTGGCGCGGCGGTTGTTGTCGGAGTAGCCCCACTCGCTCGTGAGCAAGGCGTTCTTCTCGAGGCGGTGCAGCGCGGTGTAGAGCGGCCCTTCCTCGACGAGCAGCTCGCCGTCGGTGATGGCGCGGATCCACTCGGCCACGGCGTAGCCGTGCCGCGGTCCCCAGCTCAACGATTTGAGAATGAGCACATCGAGCGTGCCGCGGAGCAGTCCGCCATCGCGATCGAGCATCGTCGTCCCCTCTGTGTCAGAGGGGAGACTAAGAGCATGCGGTCGAGCACGCAAGGGCGCAGGGGAACTGCCAACTTCGCCAACTTCCGAACGGCGCTGACTCCCAAACGGCGCCAACTCCCGAACGGCGCCAACTCCCGAACGGCGCCAACTCCCGAACGGCGCGGTGGTGCCAAACGGCGCACCGGCGAAACCGCCGCATCCCGCGAAGCGCCTGCAGCGAAGCGCCTGCAGCGAAGCGCCCGCAGCGAAGCGCCCGCAGCGAAGCGCCCGCAGCGAAGCGCCCGCAGCGAAGCGCCTGCAGCGAAGCGCCTGCAGCGAAGCGCCTGCAGCGAAGCGCCTTCAGCGAAGCGCCTGCAGCGAAGCGCCTGCAGCGAAGCGCCCGCCCTCCCCTAAAGCAGCGTCCCCCGCAACACGACGAAGGCCACGCTGAAGTAGATCACCAGCCCTGTCACGTCCACCAACGTGGCCACGAACGGCGCCGACGCGCTCGCCGGATCGAACCCGAGGCGCTTGAGGAGGAAGGGGAGCATCGAGCCGGCGAGCGAGCCGAAGCCGACGATGCCCACGAGCGCGACGCCGACGGTGAGCGCGACGAGCAGATGATGCGGCCCGTAGTCGAAGATGCCGAGCGACTGCCACAGCTCGATGCGCACGACGCCGATCACGCCGAGGATCGCGCCGAGGGTGAGACCCGTCGGCAGCTCGCGCACGGCGATGCGCCACCAGTCCTTGAGCCTGATCTCGCGCAGCGCCAGCGAGCGGATGATGAGCGACGTCGCCTGCGACCCCGAGTTGCCGCCCGAGCTCATCACGAGCGGAATGAACATCGCCAGCACCACGGCCTTGGAGATCTCGTCCTGGAAGCGCTGCATCGCCGTCGCCGTGAGCATCTCGGACAGGAACAGCGCGCAGAGCCACACCGCGCGCTTGCGCACCATGCGGCCGAACGACATCTGCGGGTAGGGCTCGTCGAGGGCCTCCATACCGCCGAACTTCTGCACGTCCTCGGTCACTTCGCGAACGAGCGCGTCGATCACGTCGTCCACGGTCACGATGCCGAGCACGCGCCGGTGCTCGTCGACCACCGGCAGGGCGAGCAGGTTGTACTTCGAGATGATGCGCGCGACCTCCTCGCGGTCGGTGGCGGGTGACACGGTGAGCGGCGGCCGCTCGTCGCCGACGGCGGACACGGGAAGCGCGCGGTCGGTCACCATCAGTTGGCGCAGCGAGACGACCCGCGCCAGCACGCCGCTCGCCGGATCCGTGACGTAGATCGCGTACACCGTCTCCTTGGCGCCTCCCACCTCGCTGATGTGCCGCAGCGTCTGCTCCACGGTCCACGTCGTGGGCACGCTCACGAACTCCGTGGTCATGATGCCGCCGGCGGTCTCGGGCTCGTAGCGCAGCAGCGTATGGAGCGCCGCCTGCGTCTCCGGCGCGAGATGTTTGAGCAGACGCGCGCGATCGGCGTCGGGCAGCTCGCGGAACAGATCGGCGCGCTGGTCGGCGGACATCGCCTCGACCAGGTCGCACGCGGGAACGGGTTCCATCCGCCGCATCACGTCGGCGCGGCGATGGCTGAGCTCCGGCTCGTCCACGACCTGCACCGCGAGATCGAACGGCAGGGCTGTCAGCACCTTGGCCGCGCTCTCCGGCGGAAGCTGCACCAACGCTTCCGCAACGTCGGCGGGGCGAAAGCTCCGCGCGGCCTGCGCGAGATCCGCCGGCTCGCCGGAGAGCAGGTAGAGGAGCTCGGGCGTCGACTTCGCCTGGTTGTTTTCCATGAGGATCCGAGGGTGTCGGTCGCTGGACATTCCGTGCGGCGCGCGCAGACTTCTATCTACGCACCCCGCGGTACCACATCAACATGATCTGAGGAGATCATTCGTGACCCGATCGGCACGAGCCGTCGCCGCCGCCTGCGCGGCCACCGGCGACTCGGCGGACCACGTGCGCGGCCACCGCGTGGCCGATCTCGAAACGAACGAGCAGCTCTGGCGGTTCGCGCTGTAGGCCTCGACCGACCTTCCGCTACATCCGATTATGGCTCTCGTGGTCTTTCTCCGAGGCGTGAACGTGGGCGGACACCGGACCTTTCGGCCAAGCGTCCTCGCTCGCGAGCTGCGTGCCCACGACGTCGTGAATATCGGCGCCGCCGGCACGTTCGTCGTTCGCGCGCCGGGATCCCGGGAACGGTTCCGCGCCGCTCTGCTCCGGAAGCTGCCATTCGAAGCGACCGTCGTGCTCTGCGACGGCCGCGATCTCCTCCGCATGGAGAGGGAGAATCCGTTCGGTCGCGAGCCCGCGCGGCCCGATATCGTGCGATTCGTGAGCGTGTTGTCCAAGGCCGGCCGGCTCCGCGCGCCCATTCCGGTCATGTTTCCGCCGAGCGGGCAGTGGCTCGTTCGAGTCATCGCGGCGGAGAACCGGTTCGTCTTCGGCGAGTACCGGCGTCACATCAAGACGATCGGCTATCTCGGCCAGATCGACAAGCTGTTCGATGTTCCGGCGACGATGCGGAACTGGAACACGATCATGTCGATCGTGCGGGTCCTAACGGACCGCAGCGGCGCGCCTGGTTGACCAGTATCCGCCGCGCGTGTGGACTGGCGACTCGGGCGGGCGTGGACGGCTGGAGATACGGGCAACAAACCGATTGGGAACGGGCAACCAACGGGACGGCAAAACCAAGAAGCGGCTGTCTTGACGGTGGCTCAAGCACCAGGCACTGAAGGCGCGTCTACAAGTCGATTCACCGCAGCTCCTTTCACGACGACGGCGGAGCAGTCCCGTCTGTTGCCCGTTTGTCGTTCCAGTTTCTTGCCCGTATCTCCAGCCGTTGACCTTCTGCTCGGCGAATGTCCGCTCAGGGACGCGCCGCGACCGATCGAAGACTGCCGGTGCGGTCCATGCGGCGCGTCTCGTACTCTCGCACGAACCGCGCATGCGCGGAGTCGGCCGGATAGTGCTCGCCCGCCGCGTACGGGTACGACGTCATCGCGTGGAAGGGCAGTGGGTCGGCCGTGCCGCCATGCGCGGTGTTGAGATCCGCGTCCTTGATCCACCCGTCGCTGTACACGAACAGGTCGCGCACCCAGCCGCGGGGAAGGGCGGGAAGCGGGCCGGCGTCGAACGCGATGGTCGTCTCGTCGCCGGGCGCCATCACGATGTACTCATCGTCCGACGACTGGAGCAGCGACCGCACGTCGCCGTAGCGCGTGAACCGCCCGCCGATCGGCCGCCACTCCGGGTCCGTGCTCACGCTGGCGTAGTCGAACCAGTGCGGGCCGTAGCGTCCGCCCTTGCGGTACATCCGCGAAAAGCCGCGGTAGTGCAGGTCGGCCGTGGTCGGCGCCAGGCGCGTGACGGTGCGCGGGCTCTGGGTCGCGTTCGTCGCGACGCTGACCTGGTCCCAGTAGATCTGCGCGTTCGTGCGAATGCGAACGTGATGGTCGGCCGTGGGAAACTTCCCGGTCAGATCCACCACGACGAGCTTGTTCTTCCCCGATGGAATGCTCAGGTCGGTCACGGCCGGGCGCCAGGCTCCCGTGCGATCGCGCACGTCGAGCACGGGCCACATCACCGGCGCGGCCTTGCCCTGTGACAGCGCGACGTTGATGCTGGCGTCCGTGGGGAAGATCCAGCCGCGCAACAGCAGCAGGGTCGGGCCCGGTCCGAGATCCGCGCCGAGGTCGATGATGAGATCGTGCGGCGCGGTCACGCCCTGAAAGCGGTCGAGCTCGAAATCGGACGCGTACCGGAAGTCGGCGTCGCGGAGCGCGGGCATCAGGTCCACGCCGCGCTCGTCCACCGCTGACATGGGCGGATGCGCGCCGCGCGGCGCGAACAGGGCGAGACGCACCGGCGGGCCGGGCGGCACGAAGCGCTCGTCCACCACGGCGTCCACGGTATCCGGATGGTCCACCGCGACCAGGCCGATCTGGTCGGTGTACGACGTCTCCCACAGCTCCTCGGTGAGCTGCACGCGATATGTCCCGTGGTCGGCGACGAGGGCGCCGCGTGGAATCTTGAGGTACTCCCTGGACGCCGCCGCCGGAGCGAACGTCGCGCCGCCATTGCCTCCGATGCCGACGGGCATGCCGAGCGCGCTCCGCCACATGACGTCGGTGACGAACTCGAATCGGCTGCCGTTCCAGCCATACAAGAATCCGCACGACGACTTGAGGACCTGATTCTCCACGACGTCCTGGTCGCTGCCGGGATAGTACAGCGTCTGCGGCACGCCGTTCGGCCACTCCACGCGTACGACGTCCGCTTTGAGATGCGGGCCGAGCCCGATCATCGTGACCCGGTCGGTCACGACCCGGCGTTGATAGACGTCGCCCACGCGCACCTCGAGCGTGGCGCCGATGCCAATCGCGTTGTTCTTGCCGCTCCCCGTCGTGAGCCCGGCGAGCCGCACGAGCAGCGCGAGGTTGCGGTTGCCGCCGTCGTTGCGCAGCACGCGAAGCCCGTTCGGGCCCACGGCCAAGAGGTCGAGATCGCGATCCCGATCCACGTCGCTCGCCACCGTGAGCCACGCGTCCGCCACGACGGGCAGGAGGCTCGACTGATCGGTGAACGCGCCGCCGCCGTCGTTGTGGAGCAGCCGAAGTCCCGATCCGCCGCGCGGCGTGCCCGCGACCAGGAGATCGAGGCGCCCGTCGTTGTCGTAGTCCACGAACCGCGCGTCGTGAATGGCGAGATTGGCGAGCGACGCCAGCGCGCGCGCGGCGCGATCGTCGCGCGCGAACCGCCCGTCGCCGCCGTTGCGATAGAGCGCGCCGCCGGCGAACACGTCGAGGTACCCGTCGTTGTCGTAGTCGGCGATGGCGACCACCTCGCCGCGCGCGGCGCCCAGGCCGCTCGCCTTGCTTCGATCGTCGAAGCGGCGCTGCCGGCCGTTGTGGAGGAACGTCGCGCCGCTGGCGCCGCCCGCGAGCACGTCCACGAGCCCGTCGTCGTCCAGGTCGCCGAACGCGATTCCGCGCGCGGTGGGTGCGGCGGCCGCGGTGAGGGTGGTGGCGTCCACGAACGTCCCGTCACCGTTGTTGCGGAAGACTCGCAGACCCTTGGCGCCGGCGAGGAGCAGATCCATGTCGCCGTCGTGGTCGACGTCGGCGGCAACGATTCGTGACACCGGTCCGGGCGTCGCGAGCCCGGCCCGCGCGGCCGCGTCGCGGAAATGTCCCTGGCCGTCGTTCATGAAGACATGTCCGGCGCCGGCACTGTCCACGACGTAGAGATCGAATCGTCCGTCGTCGTCCACGTCGGCGAAGATCGCGGCCTGCGCGCCGGTCACGTCCACGCCGGCGCGTGCCGCCACGTCCGACCACTGGCCGCCCTCCCAGTGCAGCAACTGTCCGCGTCCGGACCGTCCGACCGACACAAAAAAGTCGTCGGAGCCGTCGCCGTCGTAGTCGCCGGCGGCGAGCGCGAACGCTCCCGCACCGGTCTGTGCCGGCGACGGAAAGCGCGCCGTGGCGTCGGCGAACGAGACCGGCGCGCTACTGTCGCCCCGCGCGAGCCGTTCGCGCATCGACTCGGTGGTGGGCAGCGTGAGCTGCGGCAAGCCGGCGATCGTCACCTGTGGTGCGCGCAACCCCTCGAGGCCCGCCTGATAGGGGATCGTCACCTCGAGAAAGTGCTGAAGCGTGGCCAGCGCCGCCGACGCCCGCGGCTTGTCGCCGGCGCGCAGCGCGGTGACCGCCGCGACGAGCGACAGCCTCGCTTCCCGGGGCGGCGACGGGGGAATCTGTTGCAGCGCCTCGAGCTCGCGGAGCGCGCCGTCGGCGTCCCCCGCCGCGGCGAGCGACCGAACGAGCGCCAGTCGCACCGCGACGTTCGCCGGCGCCGACTGCACCAACTGCTCGAGGGCACGTTGCTCCTCGGCGCGCCCCTTCGCGGAGTCTGGATCCGTCCGGGCCAGCTCCGCGAGCGCGAAGTAGACCTTGGGGTCCACCGGCGGCCGCGTCGTGAGGCGAGTGAGGGTCTCGTGCGCCGCGGCGCGATGGCCGTTCGCTTCCAGGAGCTGTGCCAGCAGGAGCCGCGCGTCCACGTTCGCGGTGTCGAGCGACGCGGCGGCGCGGAATTGCTGCTCGGCTTCCGTGGGCCGGCTCATGCGCAGGTAGACCACGCCGAGCTTCGTGTGCGCGCCCGCATCGCGCGGCGCCAGCTCGATCAGGCGTTTGAACGCGGCCTCGGCCTTTGGCAGATCGTTCGCGTCGAGATAGGTCGCGCCCAGCGACTCCGCTTCGACGATGGCGCCGAAGCTCGCCGGAGCCTCCTGCTTGCACGCCGCCGCGGCGCACAGGGCGAGCGTCACGCCGCGACGAAACCAGGCGGATCGTGCCATGGTGGCGAATGGGTGAGAAGGGTTCGCGTCTCGAGCGCGTGCGAGCTGGGTCCGGGGTCCGCGACCGTCGCACGAGGAGTATACTACACACCGTGCCGAGCCGACTCGCCATTCGACGCGCCGTGGTCGCCGTCCCGTTCTTCGGGGCCATCGGGCTCGCCGTTCGGCTGAACCGCGTGCCCGCCGGCACGATCGGCGACGTCGGGCATCCGGGGTTCTCGCTCACGAACGAGACCGCCGCCGCGGGGATCCGCTTCGTGCACGAGCGCGCGACCTTCGATCGGAAGATCGCCAACGTGGAGCCGCACGTCGCGGCGGTCGGCGCGTCGGTGTCGGTGAGCGACTTCGACAACGACGGCTGGCCCGACCTGTACTTCACCACGAGCCGCGCCGGCGCCCACAACGCGCTCTATCACAACCGCGGGGACGGCACGTTCGAGGACGTCGCGGCGGACGCGGGGCTGGCCGACCTCAACCGGCCCGGGGACGGTGCGTCCATGGGGAGCGTCTGGGGCGACTTCGACAACGACGGCCGCGAGGATCTGCTCGTCTACCGCTACGGCTACCTGTCGCTCTTTCGCAACGTGGACGGGCGACACTTCCAGGACGTGACGGAGAACGCCG
>Ga0316628_100005285_pt1 | contig 10314 bp, 5 predicted proteins | sample OWC_Aug_M2_C1_D5_FD_207648 | JGI IMG/M metagenome (GOLD analysis project Ga0316628, IMG submission 207648) | Wetland soil microbial communities from Old Woman Creek delta, Ohio, United States - OWC_Aug_M2_C1_D5_C | ecosystem: Environmental > Terrestrial > Soil > Wetlands | place: USA: Ohio... | reverse complement strand
ATGACGAAAACGGGGCCCCCACGCTCAGGCCGATATTATTTATGAAGGAGGTCAACGGCGTATGGAGCCAGCCCGAAATCCCGTCGTTCGCCAAAGAATTCGGATGCTCCGATAGTCCGTTCACCAGCCCCGACGGCCGGAAGCTGTTTTTTCATGCCAGCGATACGATAAGGCCTGTAAAGGCGGCCCTTTATTATGTCGAAAGAGCCGGGGACGGCTGGAGCGCCAAGGTCAAAATGGGCGAACCCATCAACGCGACGCGATGGAACGGTGAACCGACCGTTTCGAAGAACGGAACTCTCTATTTCTACGGGGACTATCGCGCGGATATGGGAATCTACTACTCAAGACTCGTCGACGGCCGCTATCAAAAACCTGTTCCGATGGAGGAGAAGTTCAACTCCCTTCAGACCGATTGGACGCCCTATATCGCTCCCGACGAAAACTATTTCATCTTCTGCTCGTTCAGGCCGGGGGGATTCGGCAGCGGAGACCTGTATATCTCTTTCAGGCAGGAAGACGGCTCCTGGGGCAAGGTCATCAACATGGGGGACCGGATCAACGGCCCTTTGAACGAGAGATTCCCGAATGTCACGCCCGACGGAAAATACCTCTTTTTCAACAGCACGAGAAAGATCACGTGCGCGGCGGCGAACGCCCCCGGCAACGGGAACGGGGACGTCTACTGGATCGACGCCAAGATCATCGAGGAACTGAGAAAAGCGGCCTCAAAAGGCCAATGATCCGATATCCGCTCGCCAGGCCTATCAGGGCCGCCGAGGACTGACGCCGGAACCGCGGCCGGCTCGACCGGTCAAGCGGCACCCGAATCCCGGACCGTTTTCGATCCCCTACTTCTTCGGATAGGCCGGCTTGGGAGCGAACTTGAGCGGATTGGCCTTGATCTTCTCCAGCATGACCTCGATGGCCTTCTCCAACTGGAGGTCCCGGCCGGCCACGACCGAGCCGGGGTCGTTGTCGACCAGGATGTCCGGGTCGGCCCCGTGGTTCTCGACCCACCACGTTCCTTCCCGCCCGTAGAAGATGTTGTTCGACTGTTCGACCGTGCCGTTGTCGACGGTGAACTGCAGGTTCAGGATGCCGGCGAGCCCGCCCCACGACGGGACGCCGACGACCGTGCCCAGCTTGCGGGCCTTGAAGTGCTCGACGAAGGCCTCTCCGTCCGAGCCGTTGTTCTCGTTGGAGATGACGACGTAGTTGCCGTTGCCGGCCGAGCCCGGATAGCGGAAGGGGACCATGCCGCGGAGGTTGTTGTAGGCCACGAGCTCGCGCTCGAGCTTGTCGATGAGGAAATACTCCGTCCAGCCGCCGGAGTTGCGCCGGACGTCGATAATGACGCCCTCCTTGTAGCGGAAGGCCCGCCAGTACTTGTCGAACTCGCCGATGCCGCCGCTGCCCATGGCGTTGATGTGCATGTAGCCGACCCGGCCGTTCGTGGCCCTGTCGATGGCCCTGATGTTCTCGTCGATCCAGCGGAAGTAGCGGAGTTGCTGGTCGCTGCGCAAGGGCTCGACCTCGTAGGTCTTGGCCCCTTCCATCGCCGGTCTGGCGTTGACCGTGACCTTGACCTTCTTGCCCGGCGTCGTTTGGAGGAGCTTGAAGTAGTCGTCGCCGGCGCGGAGCGGCGTCCCGTTGATGGCCAGGAGGAAGTCGCCTTCCTTCACGGCCATGTCGGGCCGGACCAGGGGGGCGGTCAGGTTGAGGTTGATGTCGGTCGGACCATAGATGCGGGCCAGCTTGTAGAGGCCGGCGGCCTTGTCCGCGACGAGATCGGCCCCGAGCAGGCCGGTGAAAACCGGCGACGACGGGGGCGCGCCCGGGCCGAGGTCGCCGCCGCCGATGTAGGTATGCGAGACGCACAGCTCGCCGACCATCTGAGACATGACCCAGTTGAGCTCGGCCCGCGAGGACAGATAGGGAATGTAGGCGCGGAACTTGTCGCCCATGGCCTTCCAGTCGCGGCCGTGGAACCCGGCGTCATAGAAGAAGTCGCGGTACCAGCGCCAGGCGTCGTCGAAGATCTGGCGCCATTCCTTCTGGAGGTCGACCGTGTAGACGAGCCCGGAGAGGGCCAGCCTCTCGCCCAGGGCCTTCGTGTCATAGGCCTCCTTGACGCTCGTCGCGTAGACATCGCCCTCCCGGCGGACGAGGAGGTGCTCGCCGTTGGCGGACAGGGCGAAATCGCGGACCTTGTCCGCCAGGGCGACCTCTTTGCGGCCGGCCATGTCGAAGATGTGGAGGGCCCATTTGGTCTCGCCGTACCGCGTCCGGAAGACGTCCTCATACTCGTCCTCGCGGAACGCGTCGACCGAGGCCCAGAGGACCTTGCCCTTGCCGGCCTTGAGCCAGAAGTAGTTTCCGGGCGGGACGGGCAGCGGATAGGTCCGCTTGACCAGCCCATCCGTGTCGATGCGGAGGGGCGCCGGCTCGGCCGCCTTCTCGTCCTGGCCGCCGCCTTCGGAGGCGAAGGGCGGCCTCTCCCCGGCCCGGAGCTGGACGCACATGACCTGCTGGGGCGTGGCGATGACGTGGTTGTCCTCATAGAAGTCCATACTCAGGGCGAAGTTGCGGCTGGAGACGTAGTAGAGGTAGCGGCCGTCGGCGTCGAACGCGGGGTAGAGGTTGTCGTAGAAGTCGGTCGTCGCCGCGACCTTCTTTCCCGTCTCGATGTTGTAGAGGAAGATCTGGCTGTTGCGGTTGGCCTGGACGAAGCTGTAGGCGATCCACTTGGAGTCGGGCGACCAGGCGTAGTCGGCGATCTCCCAGGTGAACTCGTCGTTCTTCATCTGGTTGGAGGAGTCGACCTTGACCAGCTTCTTGGCGGCCACGTCGACCCAGAAGACGGCGTAGTCCTTGTTGCCGAAGAGGATCTTCCTGCCGTCGGGCGACCAGGCCAGCTTGTAGACCGTCCGGTCGAGCTCCGTCGTAATCTGGGTCCACTCGCCGCCGGCGGCGGGCTGGGTGTAGAGCTGGTAGTCGCCCGTCCGGTCGCTGAAGAAGGCCACCGTCTTGCCGTCGGGAGAAAGGGCGGGGTACATCTCGCGCGTGCCCGGCGTCCCCGACAGGTTTTCGGCCGCCTCCGAACCCATGGCGACGCGGAAGACGTCGCCGCGGGCCTCGAGGACGACCGTCTTGCCGTCGTCGCCGACGTGGGCCGAATGGAGGTAATCCCGCGGGTTGATGACCCGGTCCCGCAGGGCCCAGCGGTCGGACGGCACCTTGACAGAGAGGCGCTCGTCCCGGCCCGAGGCGACGTCGAGGACGTGCAGGCGTCCGTCCTGGACGTAGACGATGGACCGGCCGTCCGTGTTGGGCATCATGACGTCGAAATCGCCGTAGGCCGTGACTTGGGCGACCTCCTTCGTGCCCAGCTTCTGGGTATAGAGGTTGGCGACGCCGTTGGCCCGGTCGGAGACGAAATACATCAGGCCGTCGGCCCACATCGGGTACGTGTTCTTGCCGACGTAGTCCGTGACAGGCGTGTAGGTCTTGGCCGCGCCGTCGTAAAGCCAGATGTCTGGGTACTGGCCGCCCTTGTAGCGCTTCCAGTAGTACTGCTCGTTGCCGCGGCGGACGTAGAGGAACTTGTCCTCCCCGCCGGCGTAGCCGATGAGGACGCCGCGATCGAGGGGCAGCCGCTCCGGCGCGCCGCCCTTGGCCCCGACCTTATAGAGGTTCGGGTCCCGGCCGACGACGTTCTCGAAGAACGACCGGAAGACGACCCCGGCCCCGTCCGGCGTCCAGGCGACGACCTGGGCTCCCCCAGGGTTGTAGGTCAGGCGCACCGGCGCCCCGCCATCGGCAGGCATGATGTACACCGCCGGGGCGCCGTCGTATGTCGCCGTGAAGGCCAGCCATTTGCCGTCGGGAGAGAACTTGGCGGAGTACTCGGTGCCGGGGAAGGTCGTCAGCCGGACGGCGACCCCGCCCTGGGCGCCGACGACCCAGAGGTCGGATTCGTAGCTGAAGGCGATCTTGTCGCCGTGTATGGTCGGGTAGGTGAAGAAGCGACCCTCCTCCGCCGCGAACGCCGCGGCGGCAGGGAGCAGGACCGTCAGGAGCATCCTAAGGGCTTTTTTCATCGTCATCCTCCGTTCCGGCCGGTCGGGCCCGCGCGGCTCGTCCGGCCGTCGTAATTTCAGGACTCATGCTGGCCACGAAGAGTGATGATGATATCCGCAATGGCGAGACAAAATCAACACGGGCAACGAGAAATCGCTCCGCCGGGAGGACGGTGTCATGAGGCCCGCTTGAGGGCCTCATGGAGAGCCTTTATTTTCGGTGGACGAGCGTCGCCGAAGCTTGGTCTGTGGGCATGACCACGACCTCGCTGACGTTGACGTGGAGCGGCCTGGTCGCGCACCAGACGACCGTGTCGGCGATATCGTCGGGCCCGAGCGGCGTCAGGCCCTGATAGACTTTGCCGGCCCGCTCGGCGTCGCCGTGGAAGCGGACCAGGCTGAATTCCGTCTCGACCATGCCCGGGGCGACCTCGCTCACCCGGATCGGCGTCCCGTGGAGGTCGAACCGCAGGCCCTTGGACAGGGCCCGGACGGCGAACTTTGTCGCGCAATAGACGTTGCCGCCGGGATAGACCTCGCGCCCGGCGATGGAGCCGATATTGATGATGTGGCCCCTGCCCCGCTCGAGCATTCCCGGAACGACGGCTCGGCTGACGTAGAGGAGTCCCTTGACGTTCGTGTCGATCATCTCCTCCCAGTCATCGAGCAGGCCCTGGGGGAGCTTGTCCAGGCCGCGGCTCAATCCCGCGTTGTTGACGAGCACGTCGATCGCCCGCCATTCCGGAGCGAGCCCGGCTATGGCCTTGTCGACCGAAGCCTGGTCCCGGACATCGAGCCGGAAATAGTGAACGGCGGCCTTGTGCTCGTACTCGAGCGTTTGGGCCAGCTTTTCGAGCCTCTCGCCGCGACGGGCGCACAACAGGATCCTCGCTCCCAGCTCGGCAAAGGCCTGCGCCGTGCTCTCTCCTATGCCCGAGCTCGCGCCGGTGATGAATACGATCCTATCCTTCAAGGACAGCATAGTGTCGCTCCTTCTCGGATGATCCTTCCTCTCCCTTGCCGGGGAAACACCAGCATATGAATGGACCGCAGCCATGTCAAGCTGGCCGCGCCTGCCGGGATCATGGCCGCGCGGCTGGATCCATAAAGATCTCCGGCGGCTCGATCCCGAGCGGCCGATCGACGGTTTCTCTCCCAAGCCCCGGATGGCGAATGAGGTGAATTCAGTTGTGTGTCACCATAATTCTTGCTATAAGACGGCAATGGACAACATGAGGAAATGGATCATCGCCGCCAGGCCCTGGGCGCTTCCGGCCTCGACGATGCCCGTCGTCTTCGGCACGGCCCTGGCCGTGGTCAGCGGCGGTGCCCGGCTTTCGCCCCTCCGCTTTATCTGGGCCCTCCTGACCATGATGGTCCTGCATACGGCGGCCAACATGCTCAGCGACGTCTTCGACTTCCGGCGCGGCCTTGACCGCGACGTGACCCCGGTCAGCGGCGCCATCGTCCGGGGCTTGTTGACGGACAAGCAGGTCCTGCGGGGGTCCATCGTGTTGTTCGGTCTCGGCGCGGCCTCGGGGCTCCTCATCGCCTGGGCGACCGGAAGATCCCTGTTCATCGTCGGCGGGATCGGGTTGGCCGTGGGCGCCTGCTACTCGCTCCTCAAAGCCCGGGCCCTCGGCGACCTGGCCGTCTTTCTGAATTTCGGCATCCTAGGCTCGGCCGGCGCCTGGCTCGTCCAGACGAAGGCCTTCTCCTGGCTCCCCCTTGTTTGGGCCGTCCCGATGGCCATGCTCGTCAGCGCCATCCTGCACGCCAACAACTGGCGGGATATCGGTTCGGACGGCGAGCGGAAGGTGACGACCATCGCCGGCCTTCTCGGCGACAGGGGCTCGCTCGCCTATTACGGCGTCCTCATTTTCGGGCCTTTCGCCATCGACCTATTTCTCATAGCCGTCCCGCGGCTGGCCGGCGGACAATGCCGGCCCATGCCGCTCACGTTTCTCTTGGTCTTCCTGGCCCTTCCCAGCGCTCTCCGGCTATGGGGACGGGCTTCGCGCCGGGCGGCAGCGCGTTCGCCCCTTGATTTCGTCGTCCTCGACGGGGCCACGGCCACTCACAACCTCGTCTTTGGCCTGCTCAGCACCGCGGCCGTCATCTTGGAAGGGATCGTTCGTTGGGGGTGAGCCGTCGGAGCCCCGGGCCCAAGCCCTGGCTCGTCGCCGCCCTGGCCGCGCGCTGGCCCTGCACCTCTTTCCCTTCGCCGCAGCCGGCATCGATCAGGTCTACGCTCTGAAAACAGGAGTTCCCATAGCTCGTGTCGTCCTTCTCATCGGCCTCGTCATCGGTCCGGGCGAGGAGCTCTTTTTGCGCGGGTTCTTCCAGGAGCGGGCCGGAGCCGGGGTCGAGGATCTGAAAACTCAGCCGGCGAGGTGCTCAACCAGGATCTTCACGCCGATGCCGATGAGGATGAGCCCTCCCAGGAGCTCGGCCCGCCGGCCGACGATGCGCCCGACGACGGGGCCAAGCTTAGCCCCGGCAACGGTCAGGACGAAGCTCGTCGCCCCGATGACGGCCGCCGGGTACACGATGCCTGTCCGGATGACCCCGAGGCTCAATCCGACCGCCAGGGCGTCGATGCTTGTGGCCAGGGCCAGGATGAAGAGCCGCTTACCCTGGGTCTGATCGGGCCGGCAGGCCTTTTCTTCGTCGCTCAGCTCGAATGACTCGCATATCATCCGGCCGCCGATCAGGACCAGCAGTCCAAAGGCGACCCAGTGGTCGAAACCCCGGATCAATGCAAGAAGTCTTTCCCCCGCCAGCCATCCGGCAATGGGCATGACGAACTGGAAACCGCCGAAGGAGACGGCCATGCGGAGAGCCTGCTTCATCGTCAGGCCCCTCGCCCCGCAGGCCATGCCCAGAGTGACGGCGAAGCAGTCCATGGCCAGGGCCACCGCGACTCCCAATATCATGACGAACGGCATGGGTTTTCTCCGGAATGCGCCATTATAACAAAAAGAAGAGGGGGAGTCCCCTGCGCGATACGGTCCATTCGAAGCCCAAGCCGTGTTATAATAGGAAATTCGGTGCCGGCCCATGTCGACGACAGAAACGATCATCCTCCGCGGCGTCAGGGTCCACAACCTCAAGGGGATCGATCTCGACGTCCCCCTCAATAAGCTCATCGTCGTGACCGGGGTCAGCGGCTCCGGGAAATCCTCCCTGGCCTTCGATACGCTCTACGCCGAGGGCCAACGCCGCTACATCGAATCCCTCTCATCCTACGCCCGTCAGTTCCTCGAACGCATGGACAAGCCCGACGCCGAGACGATCGAGGGCATCCCACCGGCCATCGCCATCCAGCAGAGAGGGGCGGCCAAGAACCCGCGCTCGACGGTGGCCACGGTCACCGAGATCTTCGACTTCCTCAGGGTCCTCTTCGCCCGTATCGGGACCGTCCACTGCCTCCAGTGCGGCCGCCCCGTCCTCCGCGACACGATCGACGGCATGATCGCCGAGCTCTCCCGGGAGCCGAAAGGAACGCGCGCCTTCGTCACCTTCTCCTGGCCCCGCGAGCGGAGCCTGGCCTCTCTCAAGAAGGACGGCTTCACCCGCGCGGTCTCCGCCGGGGCCGTCGTCGATCTCGACGAGGCCGCCAAGCGCGCCGGGCCTTTGGGCATCCTTATCGACAGGACGACGCTCGGCGTCGATGAACGGGAGCGGCTGGCCGACTCTCTCGAGATGGGCCTTAAGAAGGGCGACGGCCGCGTCCTCGTCACGACCGAGGCCGGCCGCGAGTTCCGCTTCTCCGAGAAGCTCGAATGCAAGACCTGCCGGCTTCCGGCCGAAGACCCCTATCCCAACCTGTTCTCTTTCAACAGCCCCCATGGGGCCTGTCCGGAGTGCCACGGTTTCGGCGATCTGGCCGTCGTCGACGAGGACAAGGTCATTCCCGATAAGGCCAAGACCCTGGAGCAGGGCGCCGTCGAGCCCTGGACCAAGCCCCTGTCCAAAGGGATGCAGAAGGAGCTCCTGGTCGAAGCCCGGCGGCGGAAGATCCCGACCAACCTGCCCTTCCGCGACCTCCGCCCCGACCATCAACGCTTCGTCCTCGAGGGCGGCGACGGCTACTACGGCGTCAAGGGCTTTTTCGACTGGCTCCAGTCCAAGAAGTACAAGGTCCAGGTCCGGGTCCTGCTCAGCCGCTACCGGAGGTACGTCGCCTGCCGGGCCTGCGCTAAAACCCGGCTCAACGCCCGGGCCCTGAGCGTCCGGATCAAGGGCCTCAACATCGGCGAGGTCGTCCGCATGACCGTCGGCGAGGCCTCGGCCTTCTTCGTCGGCCTCGAGCTCGAGCCGTTCGAGCGCCAGGTGGCCGACAAGCTGGTCCAGGAGATCCGCGGCCGCCTCCGATTCCTCATGGAGGTCGGGCTGGATTACATCGCCCTCGACCGCATGACCTTCACCCTGAGCGGCGGCGAGGCCCAGCGCATCAGCCTGGCCGCGGCCCTCAGCGCCTCGCTCGTGGGGACGCTCTTCGTCCTCGACGAGCCTTCGATCGGGCTTCATCCGCGCGACAACCACCGCCTCGTCCAGATCCTGCGGTCCCTCAAGGACATCGGCAACACCGTCGTCGTCGTCGAGCACGATCCGGACATCGTCCGCGCCGCCGAACATGTCATCGACATGGGGCCGCGCGCCGGCGAGGCCGGCGGCGAGGTCGTGTTCGCGGGCCCGTGGGCGGCCTTCCTCCGCAGCCGCGATTCCCTCACCTCCCAATACGTCCGCGGCGAGAAGCAGATCGCCCTCCCGCCCGGCCGCCGGGCGCCGAAATCCTTCCTGGAGATCCGCGACGCCCACAAGCACAACCTCAAGCACATCGACGTGCGCATCCCCCTCGGCGTCCTCACCTGCGTCACCGGCGTGTCCGGGTCGGGCAAGAGCACCCTCGTTCACGACGTCCTCTATCAGGGTTTCGAGGGCGTCTCCGACAACGGTTTCCGCGAGATCCGCGGCCGGGACAAGATCAACAAGGTCATCATGGTCGACCAATCGCCCCTGAGCGCCTCGCCGCGGTCGATCCCCGCCACCTACACCAAAGCCATGGACGGCATTCGCGACCTTTTCAGCGCGACCCGCGAGGCCAAGCTTATGGGCTTCCGGCCCGGCTATTTCTCTTTCAATACGGCCGGCGGACGGTGCGAGGATTGCAAGGGGGCGGGGGTCCAGGTCGTCGAGATGCAGTTCCTCTCGGACGTCAGCCTCGTCTGCGACGCCTGCAAGGGGAAGCGCTTCAAGAAGGAAATCCTCGAGGTCCGCTGGAACGGCAAGAACATCGACGAGGTCCTCGGTATGAGCGTCACCGAGGCCTGCCTCTTTTTTGCCGGCCGGGCGGAGATCAACCGGAAGCTCTATCCGCTCGTCGAGGTCGGTCTGGGATATCTCAAGCTCGGCCAGCCGACCACGACCCTTTCCGGCGGGGAGCTGCAGAGGATCAAGCTGGCCTACCATCTCGTCCACGAGAAGGGCAAGAAGATCCTCTACCTCTTCGACGAGCCGACGATCGGGCTCCACCCCAACGACGTCGCCGTCCTCTTGCGCTCTTTCCAGAAGCTCGTCGGCGAAGGCCATACCGTCGTCGTTATCGAGCACAATCTCGACGTCGTCAAGAGCGCCGACCACGTCATCGACCTCGGCCCCGAAGGCGGCGAAGCCGGAGGGCGGATCGTCGCCCAAGGCCACCCTGAAAAGGTCGCCCAAAGCCCCGGCTCGATCACAGCGAGATTCCTGAAAGAGGCGCTCGACCGAACCAATGGCGGCGCGGCCGCATCGCCGAAGAAAACAAGGCCCGCCCAGCGATCCCAGGCGAAAGAATAGGCCCCATAAACCGTTCTTTTTCTGGCCACTCCGTTCCGCCCAATTCTTTCCAAATGTTCATATATTATACATTATACTTATAGTTCATTATAAGCATTTATTATGAACGACATAAACTCCTAACGGCCTCTATCTATGTTCTTATTATATACATTTATCTGATTGCCTAAGCACCCGTTTTATTGGTCTATCTGATTCATATTGAAATAATTAAATATATTGCGCGATTTTGGCACCGTTCTTGCCATTAATAAGGCGTGTTCAGAGGAAAAGGAGCGGTGTCCATGAAAACCAAGCTTGCGCTAGTTGTCCTGACGATCTGCACTTTTGCCGCCGGCTTTCTCCCGGCGTCCGAAGCGGTCTGGGAAGTCTTGATCCCGACCGAGCTTCA
>Ga0316628_100005284_pt1 | contig 10314 bp, 8 predicted proteins | sample OWC_Aug_M2_C1_D5_FD_207648 | JGI IMG/M metagenome (GOLD analysis project Ga0316628, IMG submission 207648) | Wetland soil microbial communities from Old Woman Creek delta, Ohio, United States - OWC_Aug_M2_C1_D5_C | ecosystem: Environmental > Terrestrial > Soil > Wetlands | place: USA: Ohio... | reverse complement strand
ATAGTCGGTCAAGACATCGGCGGCACGCGCGGCCCGGTGGCGGTCCAAGGCCGCCGCGATGCCCTCGTAGGTCGCGGTCCGGTATTTGCCCGGAGACTTCTCGGCGATGGCAGTCTTGTACTGGCCGGGCAGCACACTCAACGCGCGGACACCAAAGGGCCTCGCCTCGATATCCACGGCGGCGGTGGCGGCATCGAGCGCGTGTTTGGTTGCGGCATAGACCCCGAGCAGCGGCGTCGACAGCACGGCGCCGATGGCGGTGATGTTCACGATCCGGCCGCCGCCCTGGCGTCGCATCACCGGCAGGACCAGCCGCATCAGCTCCACCGGTGCGAAATAGTTGGTGTCGAAAAGCAGGCGCGACTGGGTCTCCGGCATGTCCTCGACGGCGCCGAACATCACGATACCGGCATTGTTCACCAGCACGTCAATCCGCCCCTGGTCGGCCATGACCCGGTCGAGTGTGGCAGCCCGCGCAGCGGGGTCGGTCACATCGAGCGCGGCGAGGATCAACCTTCCCGCTGCCTGCCGCAGGCTTTCGCTGGCATGGGCCGGCTCGCGCATAGTCGCGAAGACGGTATCGCCGCGCGCCGCGTAGCGCAGCGCGATGGCCTCGCCAAACCCCGAACTGCATCCGGTCACAACAATGACAGCCACCTGCTCTCCTGTCCCCTTGCTGCGGTAGCGCCGCCCACTATCACCGGTGGGGGTTTCGCTAGACCTCGACCCGGCTGCCGCCCAAGCCCACCAGATGCACCAGGTCGGCAGAATCGTTTAAGGCGGCAATCGGACCGGCATGCACCGGACGGCCGCGATCAACGATGACGAAGCGATCCGCCAGCTGCATTGCGATGTCGATCCGCTGCTCCACCAGGACGATCGACAGCGAGTGATCTGCGGTCAGCTGTTCCATGGCCGCAACCAGCTGGTCGATCACCACCGGCGCCAGGCCCTCCGATGGCTCGTCCATCAGCAGGACACAAGGGTTGCCCACCAGCGCACGGGCAATCGCCAGCATCTGCTGCTCGCCACCGGAAAGCTGCGAACCGAGGCTCCGCAGCCGCGCCGCCAGGGAGGGAAACAGCGCCAGGACGCGGTCACGGTTCCAGGCACCGGAACGCGCCGCAATCTGCAGATGCTCATCGACCGTGAGGCTGCGGAATACCTCGCGCTCCTGCGGCACATGGCCGATGCCGAGATGCGAGCGCTTGTGCGGGGCCTTGCCGGCGATGTCAACGCCATGCAGCAGTATCTGGCCGGACCGGCGGCGGGCGCGGCCGGTAATCAGCTCGAGCAGTGTCGTCTTGCCAACGCCGTTCCGGCCGATCACAGCGAGCGTTTCGCCTTCGGCCAGTGCCAGGTCGAAATCCTCGACGATGATGGTGGGGCCCCAGCCACCGCTCAGGTTCTTCAGGTCAAGCACGGACCTTCCCCTTGGCCGCGCGGCCCTTGCCGGCCGCGCTGCCGAGATACACGCGATGAACCTCCTCGGAGGCCATGACCTCGGCGATCGGGCCTTCGATCAGCACCCTGCCCTGCACCAGGACGGTGGCCTCGCGGGCGATCCGACGGACCAGATCCATGTCGTGCTCGATGATCAGCACGGTCATGTCGGGGTCGAGCTCGTCGATTGCCGACAGCAGCAGGTCGAGCTCGCTGGTCGGGATGCCGGCGGCCGGCTCGTCCAACAGCAGCACTTTCGGCTCCAGCGCGAGCGCAATCGCGACCTCGATCAGCCGCTGCTGGCCATAGGCCAGCTCCGATACCGGCCGCGTCGCCTGCGCGGTGAGCTTGACTCGGGCGATCAACGCCTCCGCTTCGTCAATGACATCGCGCCGTCGGCCGGCCGCCTTGAACAAGTTGATGCCGAAGCCGCGATGCTGGCTGACCGCCAGGTAGATGTTTTCCAGCACGGTCATGTCGGGGAACAGGTTGGTCACCTGAAAGGTGCGCACAAGGCCGAGGCGGGTCCTCCGGGCCGGCGCCAGCGCCGTCACGTCCTGGCCGTTCAACAAAACCTGCCCCGACGAAGGCTGCAGGACGCCGGACAACAGCCCGACCAAGGTCGTCTTGCCGGCGCCGTTCGGGCCGATGAGGGCGTGCCGGGCGCCGCGTTTCAGCTTCAGATCGACCCCGTCGGTCACCACCAGCATGCCGAAGGACTTGTGGAGCGCCCGTGCTTCCAGCGCGTAGTCGCTCACGGCCTTGCCCCCGCCCGGGCCAGCAGACGGTTGCCGAGATCCGAGGCGATGCCGAGCAGGCCACCCTTGCCGAAGCGGACCACCAGCACCAGCATGACGCCGATGGCGAACATCCAGTAGTAGGGGTTCCACTGCTGCGCCGAATCCTGCACCAGGTTATAGACGACGGCGCCGAGCAGGGCGCCGTAGAGGCGACCGATGCCGCCCAGCACCACCATGGCCAAGGCAAAGACGCCTTGATCGATCGACAGGGTGTCCAGTCCGACGAAACTGTTGGTCTGCGCATAGAGTGCGCCGCCGATGCCCGCCAGTGCTGCGCTGATGGTGTAGATGATGACGCTCTGCAGCAGCACCGGCGCGCCGATTACCCGCATCCGCAGCGCATTCTGCCGGATGCCCTGCAGGGCCACGCCGAAACTGGAGCAGACCACCATGCGGGCGACCAGAATCACGACGGTCAGCCAGATGAACGAATAGACATAACCGGTGGTGCCGTACATCGACCAGCGGAACAGGCCGAAAATCGGAGCGTAGGTCAGCGAAGGCAGGCCATCATGACCGCCGGTAAGCCAATCGAACTTGTTGGCGACTTCATAAGCGACCGCCGCGATGCCGAGCGTCACCATGATCAGGGGCAGACCCTTCAGCTTCAGCACGAAGGGCCCGGTCACGGCCGCCGCCAGCGCCGCTACCGCCGCGCTGAGTAATACGACGGAGATGGGCTCGGCCCAGCCGGACCGCGCCAGCAGGCCCGCGGCATAGGCGCCAAGGCCGAAGAAGACCGAATGGCCGAGGGTGATAATCCCGGCAAAACCGATCAGCAGGTCGAGCGAGATGGCGAAAATCGCCGTTACGAAGATCCCGGCGCCAAGGCTCAAGTAGTCCGGCCGGACGAAGAAATAGGCGATCGCGGCCGCCGCCGGCAGCAGCTCCCAGGCGGAAAAGCGATACCGCGCCAGCGAGCGGGAGCTGTCGATGCTGATCATCAGGCGTTCCGCCGCGCGAAGAGGCCGTCCTGGCGCCAGATCATCAATACGATGAGCAGCAGGTAGATGATGAACCCGCCGAACTCCGGCACCAGGAAGCGGCCGGCCGTATCGACGATGCCGACGAAGATGGCGACCCCGAGCGATGCCTTCATGTTGCCGAAGCCGGACAGAGCGACAACCACCAGTACCAGCAGCAGGTACTTCATCGGGTAATAGGGCTCCAATGGCAGCATTGCCGCGCCGACGGCGCCGCCGAGCGCCGCGAGGCCGCTGCCCAGCCCGAAGGCGATCTGGAACATGCGGTCGACGTTGATGCCGATCACTTGCGCGATCGACCGGTTGTCAACCGCCGCCCGCAGTTTTGCACCGAACTGGGTACGATCGAACAGCGCCCAGAGGCCAACCACCACGACCAGCCCAAGCGCGATGACGAACAAACGATAAATCTCGAACTCACGGATACCAAGATTGACGTTGCCCTTGAGGAAGTCCGGCAGACGGATCGGATATAGATTGGGACCGAAGCAGATGGTCAAGCCGCCGATGACGATCAGGTTGATCCCGATCGTCATCAGGACCTGCTCCAGGTGGTCGGCATGGTAAAGCCGGCGATAAACCAGCCGCTCAAGCACTAGCGAGAACAGGGTGACCAGAATTACAGAGATGGCGATGGCAGCCGCATAGGGCACGCCGGCGCCGTTCATCAGGCCGACCGCGATATAACCGCCGATCGCTGCGAACGCGCCGTGCGCCAGGTTCATCACGTGCATCAGGCCCATGGTGATCACCAGGCCGATGGCGCAGATGAACAGCACGAGCCCGTACGATAGCCCGAACAGCAAAATGAACACCAGATCGGAACCGAATTGCTGCATTCCCTCCCCGCTAGCCGACGGGCGTCATCTGGCGCAACGGCGGCACGGGCAGCAACGGCGACCGCCGCCGCTGCCCGTGCCGCCGCCCGCGGCTACTTGCCGAAGGTCTGCGGATTGACCTGCGGTATCGTTTCGATCACGACATTGCGCATGCCGGAGCTGGTCTTCTGCACCTGCCGCACGATGAAGTCCTCGATCGGCTCCCGATCGGTGCCGATCGTCACCTTGCCGCGCGGGCTGTCGAAGCTGTAGCCGATCAGCGACTTCATCACCGCATCGCCATCGATCGCCTTGCCGTGCATTTCGCTGACGGCGCGGAAGATCAAGGCCATGGCATCGTAGGCGCCGAGCGTGAAGGTACTCGGCAGGACATTCGGGCCGAATTTCTTCTTCAGCGCATCGAGGAAAGTCTTGTTGGTCGGATTGTCCTGGGTCGACGAGTAGTAGATGACCGAACGGAAGTTCAGGATCGAGTTGTCAAACAGGTGAATATCCGAATCTTCCGCCTCACCCTGGCCGACGATGAAAGTCTTATCCATGACGCCGCGGGCTGCCAGCGCCTTGACCATCGACACCGCCGGCGCGCCCGGCGGGATAAACATGCAGACATAGTCCGGCGCCGCCGCAGCGATCCGCTCCGCGAACGGCGAGAAGTCGACGGTATTCAGCGGGATCGCATCCTCGCCGACGACCGTGCCGCCATGGGCGGTGTAGTAGTCGCGGAATTCCTTCGCCACATCATGGCCCGGGCCGAAGTCGGCGATGGCGATATAGGCCTTTTTCTTGCCCTGCTTCAGCGCCCAGTCGGCCGAGACGGCGGCATTGGTGGCGATATTCTGGCCCATGCGGACGAAATAGGGCGATAGGGCCATGGAGCCCGGCGATGCCGCGTGGTAGAGAAAGGTCGGCACCTTGCCCTCGTTGATAGCCGGGGCCGACGCATTGGCCTCCGGCGACAGGCCATAGCCGCCGAGGAAGCTTACCTTGTCATGGATGATCAGTTCCTGGGTCAGCTGCTTGGCCTTCGCGGGGTTCGCGGTCGAATCCTTGTAGATCACCTCGATCTTGTGGCCATTGACGGTGTCACCATGCACCGCGAGATAGGCCTCGATGCCCTGGCGCCAGTTCTCGCCCATGACGGCGAACGGGCCGGTGAATGGCCCGACGACGCCGAGTTTCACCACCGGCTGCGCGCCGGCGCCCGCTATGCTGGCAGCCGCAAAGATCATCGCGGCGCCGAGCCGCGTCAATAACTGCTTCATTCTGTGTCCTCCCCTAGAGCGAGTATTTCAGTAACACCGTCGAGTAACAGCTCAAACTCACACGAAATCGGGCGTCACGTGGCCCGCATCGACTAGTCGATCTCCTTTAACTAGACGACGGGCCGCTTTCCGCGTCCAGGTATCGCTGAAGGTCCGCGGTCATCTTGTCGCAGAGAACGCAAAGCATCTGGCGCTCTTTGCGATTGAGCGACGTTACAATCTGCGTCGACCAATCCACGAGCGTTGACAAACCTCGATTTACGAGTTCAAAGCCCGACGTGGTCAGCACGATCAGAGAGCCACCACTTTTGGCTGGTCCCACCGAACGCTTGACGTAGCCAGCCGCCTCCAATCGGTCGACTTGCTTCGATACGGCACCGGAGGTCACCAGGAGAGAGTAGAACAATTCTGTCGGCCGCAACGCGTAAGGTGGCCCGGCGCGGCGAAGGGCAAATAGAATCCGCATCTCCGAACCGCTGACCCCAAAGTCGCGACGACAATGCTGGTCGTCAAAGGTGTCGAGGACGTGCCCAAGACGCTGAACAAAGATCAGATAGAGATAGTCTGATGAATTCAGATCTGGTCGTTCTCGCTTTAGCGACGTCGCGATCTCCGTCGTCGTACTTCTGTGTCGTCGAACTCTTGGCCTTGCCATACATCGACTCCGGTCGTCGCCGAAGATGAATGATCGACCAACGATCCGTTTGGGCTGCGATAAGTTGCGAGCTGCGCCGGTCGCGCATGTTACAGACATGTGCATACCATCATGCTGCTCGATCGTCCCTAGGTTTCTGACATACTGTATTACCCTGCCCACTCGTTTATATGCCGTTCGTCGCTGCTTCGTGCCGGGCCTCTCGAAACAGCCCAAGCTTTTCTTGTGCCGCCCGATCCGAGTAGCTGAAGATAATGCTGTCCTGGTGTGACTGATGCTCCTGTAGTACCCAACTTGGAGCCACGAAAATGTCCTTCTCCCCCCAGCTGAATTCACTCTCGCCTATACGGCTCACACCACGCCCCTCTACGACAGCAAATACTGTTGATTCGGTGGAACGGTAAGGCTTGGAAGCAAAGCCTGCCGGCATCAGCCGCATGCACGTCGCCAACCTCGGCAATGCCCAGTCGCCCGTCATTGGATTGATATACTTGAGCATGTGGCCGCTCCAGGCGTCTGCGCGCTCGTGGGATTTGAGGCTGTATAGGACTTCCTTAGCGCGAGCGTATGGATAGTTTATGACTGGGTTGCTTCCACGCATCTGCTGGTAATGCGCAGGAATCATGGAATAGCCGAATTCAATGACTGAGCTGTCGTCCGGACGTTGAAGCCCATGACTCTGGGTCTGCGCTTCTTCGCGAAAGCTCGCGTTGAACAAATTGACCATGTGCATATCCAGCCCATCTAGCCAGATCATTGGCTCATTGCCGATGTTGGCGTGGTCGTGCCAAACCCAGGACGGGGTAATTACAAAATCGCCGGGCAGCATCATGGTGCGCTCGCCATCCACCACCGTATACGCGTCCTTGCCTTCGACAATAAACCGTAGCGCTGAAGCGACGTGACGGTGAGCGGGCGCTATCTCTCCCGGCAAGATGATCTGCAGTCCGGCGAAGAGGCTGTCCAATGCCCGTGACTGTCCCCTGAGTGCGGGATTTTCAAGGATCATGACGCGTCGCTCCGCCTCTGCTGCCGAAACGTGAGCGCACGCCTCCAGCAGATAGGGGCGGATGTCCTGATACAGCCACAGGTGCGGCATTGCTTTTGGCCGCGGCGCAGGCGTCACAAGTCCGGCAAGAACCTTCCACAACGGAGCCAGATCTTCCTTGCTGGCACGCTCGTAGAAGTCGACCCGCGCATTTGTATCTGCGATGCCCTCATCCATCGATTTGCCGCGCAGCGACATTGCCGCCTCCGCGACCTTCGTTCCAGCATTGGATTGCGCACCCAAATGATCTCACTCCTGATCGAGGTGTCTACGCCCTATGGAGTCTCGCCCTGCTCCCAGCAAGTAGCGATAACCCGACTCCACTAGGCTACCTGAGCTTGAGAACTGAGTGGCTTGTGTTCCGGCACAAGGGTCCGCCAGTCAGTGCCTTGAGGCAGCTTCTCGCGTCGACCGCGCAATAGCGCTACCGACTTGCCGTACGCGATAGGCATATCGCCTTGCATTACCTGTCGAGCCGATTTGAGCAGCACCCGATACATTTTCGCAATCGCGGCATCCGCGGTGGACAGGTGCTCAGTGCTCCGGTCACGGATTCCGCCACTTGACACCGCGACGACCAGATCTTCCGGGGTAAGGCCGGGAAGCCCGGTAAAGTGGCCAGCCCGCACAGAGACGCGGTCCTGGTTGAATCCGTTCGCGCGCCGAGGGCGCGCCACCGTGTCGAAGGTCTTGCGGGTCATACCGAACGCTTCGAGCGTGGGGAGATCGAAGCCCGTCGCTTTCAAGTGCTGGCTCGCCAGCGGCTCTTCGCCGTAGCGACTTTCGCCATCATAGGCAATCAGGTAGAAGCCCGTCTTCTCATCCGTGAGCGGCACCGTAATGAGCGTCATGTCGTTAGGGTTGAGGATAAAGCACGGCGAAATGAAGCCCGTAATGTTGGTTTCCGCTTGACCGTCTACCTGCCTGATCGCACCGTAATGCAAACCAAACTCGGTTTCTTCGACCTCGATGCGTGGTGCCATATCAAATTGCATATGGCTGGTCTTTTTTACGAACGCAATATCAGGAAGGTTTGTCGAGCGCAGCTGGCTTTGATGAAGCAGGCTCAGATGTGAGCTGTCGAGCAAACCCTCGAGTACCTGGACATAGTTGCAGCCAAAAATCCCAAACGTGGCCAATACCTTTTCCTTCGGCGCGGTGAGGGCCGGGAAGTCGGGAAAGGTCGGCATTTTGCTCGCATCGCCCAGGTAAGCCCACACGACGCCGCCTGCTTCACGTACAGGATACGCCTTGGCCTTGAATCGCGTCTTCAGCTGGCTGTCCGCAACATTGGGGGTTTCCAGCACCGTGCCGTCCGCCGCGAATAGCCAACCATGATAGATGCAGCGGATACCGCAATTCTCGACCCGGCCGATGGTCAGGGACGCGCCGCGATGACAACACATTTCGTCGAGTAGCCCGACGCGGCCGTTATTGTCACGGAAGGCGACCAAGTTCTCGTTGAGTAGCTCGACGTGCACTGGATCCCCGCCCGACTCGGGGAGCTCAGAGGACAACAACGCAGGCATCCAAAAATGCCGCATCACCTCACCCATTGGCGTGCCGCGTCCTACGCGGCACATCAACTCGTTGTCTTCCCGTGAAAGCATGGGTCAGCTCCCTTGATTCATCGTGCTACTCGGCGGCTTCGAGCCTCATGTGGAATGGCGCCAAGTCGCGCCAGTCGGAGCCGACCGGCATATCGGCGTCAGGCGACGACACACGACGGAGATCAGAGAGATTTACGCCGGGAGGTGCCTGACCCGCCTGAACGAGGCGAACGGCTTCCAGCAGCCTCCGACGAACACGGGCGACCGCCACGTCGGCCGGTACGAGATGCTCTTTTGAGCGATCGTAGATCGGACCATACGAGAGTCCAATCGCCGCGTCCTCTTGCTCAAGCCCTCGCAAACCCGACCAATTCGTTTGCATCGAATCACGGTCCTGAAAGAAACCGTTGTCCCAGCTTGCTTTGTAGTTGGGATCGGTTTCAGACCAGATGCGCGGATCGTTCAGTCCAAGAATGCCGAAGATATGCGCTTTGTCGATTGGGTCAGGACTATATGCGGTGATGTAAGTCGACGTCGAAACATCGTCATTGGGAGTCTCCCAGACTATAAAATCAAGGTTTGGTCCGCCAATGATACGGCCCGTAGGAAAGATTGCAGGGGTGATCCGTACATTACGCATTTCGGCGTTGCCGGCGCGGTCCGGCGGCAACTTGCGTGTTGCAGAGTAGTGATACCCGAATGGCGTGTCCTCCACTTCAAAGATGGGCGCCGAATCATCCATGGGACGCCACTTTGTATGGTCGAGATCCGATACCCCCCGCCCGGCGGCCCATGATCTGCGCGCTTGGTTGGTGTGAAGAATGCTGACGTGCGAACTATCAAGACCGCCTTCCCAAAGCGCCAGGTAGTTGCACTTCACATTCACACGGATGTTGAGACGCTTCTCCGGGGGCGCTTCGTGAGCAGCGAACTCACGAAATGGTGGTTTCAAGTCCTTTGGCCCGATGTAAGCCCAGATCAGGCCCCCCTTTTCGACCACAGGGTAGGCGGGCTGCTTCACCCGCTCCTTGAATCGACAGTCCGGATGGTTAGGCGTCTCCAGAACGGCACCGTCGACGGCGAATTTCCAGCCATGATACAGGCATCGAATGCCGTTTTCCTCGACACGGCCTAATGCAAGCGAAGCGCCCCGGTGTGTGCAGAATTCGTCCAGCATGCCGGCCACGCCGTCGGTGTTGCGGAAAATCACAAACCGCTCACCGAGCAACTTCGTTCGCAAGGGCGCACAGTCTGGTCCGGGAAGTTGTGCAGACGTCGCCACCGGGTGCCAGTAGCGACGCATGACGTCGCCCATGGGCGTACCAGGCCCGACGCGGACAAGCAGCTCGTTATTTTCCTGGGTGAGCATCGCTTTTCTCCTTGGCTAACCGGGATTCAATGCGCCTCTACGACAAGAAAGAAAATTGTGCCCGTCGCGCTTCCGACAGGCTGGATGGCGGCTGACAATCATTCGGCATGCCTTCGTTGAACACGAATCCTCCCAGCCGAATTGCGCTGAATTCTTCTTATAATCTTCCATGGAAGCATAATAACCTGCGGACAAGCCGTCAAGCGGACTACCGGGTAGAACTTCTCCAGCACGGTCATGTCGGGAACAGGTTGGTCACCCGGAAGGTGCGCGCCAAGCCAAGGCGGGCCCTCCACACGGCCGGTCCTACCACCATTGCGCCTTGCCAGGAAGATCTGCATCTTCCATGGAAACTGACACTGGTT
>Ga0316628_100005283_pt1 | contig 10315 bp, 6 predicted proteins | sample OWC_Aug_M2_C1_D5_FD_207648 | JGI IMG/M metagenome (GOLD analysis project Ga0316628, IMG submission 207648) | Wetland soil microbial communities from Old Woman Creek delta, Ohio, United States - OWC_Aug_M2_C1_D5_C | ecosystem: Environmental > Terrestrial > Soil > Wetlands | place: USA: Ohio... | reverse complement strand
GGTCAAGACCGAAAACATCGCGAAAGACGAGGCACGACGCGGGGCGATCGTAGTGGAACTTCGGGAACTGGAGAAGCAGGGGGCACTCGAAACCGTCACGCCGATGGAAGAAAAATCGGAAATGGTCAAGAAGCTTGACGATCTTCGGATGCAGTACCGGCAGATGCAAGCCCGTTATGCCCCGGATCACCCGGAGTTGAAACGGGTAAAAAAGGAGATCGCCGACGTCGAGCAGCTGGTTCCGCAGCAGAGCACCAAGCCTCGAGTGGAGCACTCCCCTTTCTTTCTCCGCTATGTCCAGCTGAAATCGGAACTCGAGGAACTGAGCCGGCGGGCGCAAAGCTATGCGAAGGAGCAGCAAAGTCTCGCCATACAGATGGCCGCCTACCGCTCGCGGATCGCGAGCGCTCCCGTCCGCGAGTCGGAACTGGCGGAAATGGTGCGCGACCGCACGGCGACACAGTCACGATATCAGGAGATGCTTGAAAGGCAGCACAATGCGCGGCTGACCGAGCATTTCGAAAAGTTGAGGAGCGAGGTCATATTTCGAGTCATCGATCCTGCGCGGCCTCCCTTGAAGCCGATCAGCCCGCAACGCCGGCGCATCATCCTTCTCGGTCTTCTTGGCGGACTGGGGCTCGGGATTGGCCTCGCCTTCGTTTCGGAGCAGATGGATTCCTCCATTGACAGCGTCGACGACTATCGGAGGACGTGCGACATCCCGTTATTGGCAATCGTTCCGCCGATCGGGCGGGGTCTTTTCAGGCGCCGGCGCCCGAACGGCATCGCTGCGGATCCCATGATTGTAACGCTCAGAGATCCTCAGTCCATACCGGCCGAACAGTACCGGATTCTGGCGATGAGGCTGCGGGCCCGAAACGGCGGCCCTTGCCACACGATCGCCGTCACCAGTGCGGCAGGCGGCGAGGGAAAAACCGTTACGTCGATAAACCTCGCGGTGGCGCTGTCTGAGCTGCCGGACCAAAAAGTATTGCTGATAGATGCGGACCTGCGCCGGCCGAGAGTGCACGGGTTTGTCGGTATAGGCTCCCGTCCGGAAAAGGGATTCGCCGACCTGCTGTCGGAGCCCGGCGAAGTGGACCCGGAGCGTTACATCAGGAAGATGGGAGCTCTCCATATCATTCCCGGCAATGTCCGCTGCAAGAATCCCACAAACATTTTGGCCGCGCAGCGGGTCCGCGAAGTTCTGCAGAAGCTGCAGACGAAGTATCAATTCATCATTCTGGACACTCCACCGATAGTGCCGATTGCCGACAGCATCCTCCTGTCGGGTCTTGCGGATGAAGTGTTATTGGTTTTGCGCGCGGGGAAGACTCCCCGCGAGCTCTTTCAACATGCAGTGGAAACTCTCGATCCCGCCAATATCAGCGGGGTGGTCCTGAACGATGTCGACATCCAACATTCGCGTTACGCGTCTGCCTACCGATACTATTCGAAGAATTACGGAGCGCAGTAGAAGCAATCAAGTGGGCAGAGAAGCGGAAGAAGCCATCCGGGTGTGGCCGTACTGGACCACCCGACCGACCGTGCCCCATGTCACCGTCGGCGTTTTTCTCACGATCAATATCGTGGCGGCAGGCGCATGGGCAGGGACCGCCAGGCCGGCAGGCGCGCCATTTCCCCAGCCTCTGCAGCTCGCCCTCGGCCTGTTCGCATGTCTGGCAATATGTTATCTGGTCGGACTCAACAGGGTGCTGGTGGACTCCAATACGCGCCTGATGTCCCTGCGGACTTTTGGATCGCTCGGCGCTTTCCTTGCGCTTGGGGCACTGCTTCCGCACTTTTATCCGGGTATCACGGTCTTGGGCATTGTCCTCAACGCCGCGATGATCTCCGTGCTGCTTCTGTTTCCAATGAGATTTGCCCTTCGTTACTTGATGCGCCGCGAGGGGATTCTCCAGGAGCACCTCATTGTCGGCACCGGACACCACGCGCAAAAACTTTATGCAGAGTTGGTGGACAAGGCGCACGGGCCGGTCTCCCCCGTCTCCACCCCGCCGCTCAACAGGTCAAGGCCGGCAATCATCCCCGGATCCGCGATCGACTATCGCGACCTGCGCGACCTGGCGATCGAGAACAGGATTGCCACCATCGTCATTGCCGAACCGGAGCTTCAGAACCATGCCGGGGTGGCGGAGGCTCTGCTCGGCTGCAAGCTGGGCGGCCTGGTCGTGGAAAGCGCGATCGACTGCTATGAAAAATACATCCGAAAGATATGGCTGGCCGGTATTCGCCCTGCCTGGCTGATCTATACGGCGGGTTTCAAACCCTCGCGGCTCTATCTGGGTATGAAACGTTTCCTGGATGTGATCTCTACCGTGGCACTGATAATAATCGCCTTGCCCGTCGTCGTACTGATCGCAGTAGCCATCAAGCTGGACTCTCCCGGCCCGATTCTGTTCCGCCAGAGCAGGGTTGGTCTCAACGGCACCCACTTCTCCATCTGGAAATTCCGCACCATGTGCTTCGATGCCGAGAGCTCGACCGGCCCCGTTTGGGCCTTGGATGAAGATCCGCGCATCACCCGGGTGGGCAGGTTCTTGCGCAGCTACAGGCTTGACGAGATTCCGCAGGTGCTGAATGTTTTGGCCGGCGAAATGAGCTTTATCGGTCCGCGGCCGGAACGCCCGAATTTCGTGGCACTGCTGAAGGAAAAGATCGATTACTACGCTCTCCGGCTCTGCGTCAAGCCTGGCATTACGGGCTGGGCCCAGGTCATGCGCCCTTATGGCGCTTCCATCGAGGATTCCTACGAGAAACTGGAGTATGACCTTTATTACCTCAAGCACATGTCTCTGTCGGTGGATTTCAGGATCCTTCTCAAGACCGTGCCCGTCGTCCTGGGCGGCCGCGGGCGCTAGAAGGCTGCACCACCGGATTGTTTCGTAAGCCATCGCGCCCTCCATGCCTTTGAGCCGGCTTTCAAGAGCGGCCTCAAAGCCGCGAAGGGCACGAAGGATGCACTTTGGTGAAACCTATGATTGCCGAAGCGATATTCTGGGGATCATTTCTCTTCGTTGCCTATGTTTATATCGGCTACCCGCTCGTGCTCGCGGTCTGGAGCAGGGTGGGGCACCGCCCGATGATCAGGGGCTACAGCGAACCGACCGTATCGATGATCATCGCCGCATACAACGAAAGCCAGGAGATACGGCGCCGGATCGAGAACTGCCTCGCGCTCGATTATCCGAAGGACAAGATCGAGATTATCACCGCTCTCGACGGCCCCACAGACGGAACGGATGCGCTCGTCAGGGAATATCTAGGATCAGGGATTCGAATTCTCGACTCCCCGATTCACCAGGGCAAGGCCAGTGCTTTGAACCGCGCGTTGTCCGTTGCCCAGGGAGAAATCCTGCTCTTCGGCGATGCTCGTCAGGTCTTTGCCGGGAATGCGGTGCGCGAGTTGGTGGCAAACTTCGCCGACCCTCGGGTCGGTGCCGTATCCGGAGAATTGGTTCTACTGGACGAGTCGGGATGCGAAGCCAGGGATGCAATCGGTCTCTACTGGCGCTACGAGAAGAGGTTGCGACTGATGGAGGGACGAATCCATTCCACTCTCGGCTGCACCGGCGCCATTTACGCCATTCGTCGCGAGCTGGCCCAGCCTCTACCCGAGGACATCATTCTCGATGATGTGATGCTGCCGATGCGCGCGGTCCTGCAGGGCCGCCGGGTCGTGCTGGACGGGCGCGCCCGCGCATTCGACCGGGTGGCCATATCCCCCGAGGCGGAATACCAGAGAAAGATCCGTACCCTGATGGGGAATTATCAATTGATTCTGCAGATGCCGGAACTTCTGCTGCCCTGGAGGAATCCGGTTTTTTTCCAATTCGTGTCCCACAAGCTCGGCCGGCTGCTTGCCCCCTATGCGTTCCTGGCGCTCGCGGTCTCTAACCTCTTCCTCCGGGGGTACTACCTCGTTCCCCTGGCAGTACAGGGTATCTGGTATTTCCTCGTGTTGGTGGGAGTCCTGGTTTCACGCTCTTCGGTCTCCAGGCATCTGCCTGGACCGATCCTGGCCGCAGGGAGGGAGCGAGAATGAAAAAGGTTCAATTTGTCCCTTGTATGCGGATGGTCGCGGTTCTTCGTCTTTCGAAAGGTACAGGCACATGCAAGTCTTGAGGGTAGTCAATGTAATCGGCTGCCGCACCGATTTCATCAAAATTGCGCCTCTGCTGGCCGAGATGAAAAGGCATCCCGAGATCAACCCCGTTCTGGTGCATACCGGCCCCCACGACGATCTCGGCTTCCTTGAGGCTTGCCGCGACCTCGATATGCCGGAACCGGACTACTTTTTAAATGTCGGATCGGGCTCCCATGCCCGAAGGACGGCTTTGATCATGCAAGGTCTCGAAGGCCTCCTGTTCGACCTCAATCCCGACCTCGTCATGGTTGTGGGAGATGTCGATTCGACGGTCGCAGCCTCGATGACGGCCATAAAGCTCGGATTTCCCGTCGCGCACATCGAAGCCGGTCTGCGCAGCTTTGACCGCGAGATGCCGGAAGAAATAAATCGCATCCTGACCGACTCGGTGTCGGATTTGCTCTTCACTTCCGAACGAAGCGCCGCACACAATCTGCATCGTGAGGGCGTGGCGCGCGCCAAGATCACGCATGTGGGAACTGTCCTTATCGATGCGTTGCTGATGAAGGCACCGACCATCGCGCGCTCCAACGTTCTGGAACGACTGGCGCTAGCGCCTCGAACCTATTCGGTGATCACTGTGCACCGATCGTCCAACGTGGATGACGCATCGAATCTGGACCGAATCTTCGCCGCAATCGAGGATCTGCAGAAGCACCTCAAGTTCGTTTTTCCCGTCCACCCGCAAATGAACGGTCGCCTGCAGGCGACCAATGCATGGAGCAGCCTCGCCATGCTCCCCAATCTGCAGATGGTTGGGCCGCTCGGATACCCGGATTTCATGAAACTGCTGCGGGAGACGCTTTTTACCATCACCGATTCGGGGGGAATCCAGGAGGAGGCGACCGCGCTGGGCGTGCCCTGCCTGACCTTGTGCAACACCACCGAGAGACCGGCGACGGTAACTCAAGGCACCAACCGCCTCGTCGGCACCGATACGGAAAGGATCGTTTCCGAGGGTATGAAGATAATCAACGGGTTCATTTTCAGGGGAGGGATTCCCAACAAATGGGACGGCCAGACTTCGAAGCGCATTGTTAGGGCCATCATAAAAAAGCAGGAAGAGATAAAACAACTCTATCGTTCCGTGAGGCAGCGAGCCATATGCTCGGATCTCTTCAGTATCAGCGCGGCATGATCGCACACCGGGCAGCCCTGGCATTACCCGGCGCCACCTTTCGGCGAGTTACGGTCTTTCCGGGCAAGCTCTCGTACGCCCTCATGCTGCTCTTCATCGTCGTGCTCTATGCAAGCCCGGGCATGCTGATCAGGCAACTGGCCGCCATAGGCCCGTCGCAGCTCGTCGGCGGACTGGCGCTGGCGGCGCTGGCATTTGAAAAGTCGAAAAATCGGGAGGGGATCTGGCTCGTCTGGCCTCACAGCCACCTGTTCCTCGCCATGATCTGGATCGCCGGCCTTTCCTGCTTCACGGCCATCTGGCCAAGGCTTTCCGCCATCACAACTATCGATCTCGTCAAGTACTTCATTATCTACCTGGTGCTCGTAAACAGCGTTGACAGCGGAAGCCGCTTAAAGGGCGTTTTCTGGACGATGGTTCTCGCCGGCCTGTTTCCGGCTCTCGGAACGCTGCACAGTTATGCGAGTGGGAATGTTCCTGCCGGCGAAACGGCACATTGGGTAGGGAATTTCGCCAACCCGAACGACCTTGCCTACAGCATTGTCCTGCTGGTCCCCCTTGCACTTGCACTCCTGGACGAGCTTCGGGGCTGGCGGCGGCCATTTCTCTGGGGTGTGATTGCCATTTACACCGCAACCATCTACGTTACCTTCTCGAGGGGGAGCCTGATCGGGCTGATGGCGGTGCTCCTGCTGATCGGGCTTCGGCACCGCTCCGGCTCGGTCCGGCTGGTCATATTCGGTGCCATCGCGACGAGCCTGATCTTCGTTGCTTTTTTCTGGTCCAGGCAGGAAGGGTTCACGAATCTGGCCGATTTCACGCTGCATATGCGCCTTACTACGGTGCGAGCAGGCTTGGAGATGTTTCTCGACCGGCCGCTTCTGGGGGTCGGACTCGGTTGCTCCGTGGCCGCGTTTCCGATCTATGCCCCACAGAACCTGGACTTCACGAAAGCCCTGGTTATCCATAATACTTTTTTACAGGCATTGAGCGAACTCGGCCTGTTCGGCTGCCTTTTCCTGGTGCTGTTTGTGGCCACGGGACTCTTCGACGCCCGTCGGATCGTGCGGGCTGCGGGCTCAGAAGAAGTATGGAACGCGGATTTACGCAGCGATGATCGTAAAAAGGAAGTCCCTTCCGCGTTTCTCCGCGCGAAGCCGCGGTCAATGAGGCAACCTTCGACGGCGGCATTGGTCGATGGGATAGCGATATCGCTCTGGGGATATATCGTCTGCGGGCTCTTTGGCCCTTATCTGATGAGCTGGTTTCCCTTCATCCTGGTAGGCCTCATATCCGCCGCGAAGAAGATGAGACAGCAGGACGCGGCGGTAGTTTCCACAGGGGACTCTTTATGAGTTCTCAGTTCAAGCCGGCACTCCAGCTCATGACCGGGAGAATGGCGGGGTTTGTCCTGACTTTTTTCATCCCCGTGGTGCTCGTCCGGGTATTCGATCAAACGCAGTTCGGGACCTACAAACAAATCTTTCTCATCTACGCGACTTTCTTCGGTGTCGCCCAACTCGGGATGGCCGAGAGCCTGTATTACTTCATCCCCTCCGATCCGAAGCACGCCTCCAAATACATCATGAATGCCGTCCTGGCGCTCCTCGCGGCCGGCCTGGCCTGCCTGGCTATCCTGGCATTGTCGGCACCATGGATTTCCGGCCGGATGAACAATCCCGAACTGGCGCCTTACCTCCTTTTGCTCGGGGTTTATCTTCTTCTGAGCATGGCATCGGCTGTGCTCGAAATAGTGATGATCGCTCACAACCGCTACGTTCTGGCAGCCGCTTCCTACGCGGTCTCCGATGCGCTCCGGGCGTTTCTCTTTATCGTTCCCGCCCTGCTGTTCGGCCGGATGCAGTGGCTGATGACAGGAGCGGTTGCATTTGCCGCCCTCCGCCTGGCAGCGACGGGCATCTACCTCTACCGGAGCTATAGCGGATTCCTCAGACCCGATCGGGTGTTTTTCACCCGGCAGCTCTCCTATGTGGTTCCCTTCGAGCTCGCAATCATCGTGGAGATCGTATACCTGAATCTGCACCAGTACGTCGTGTCCTATCATTTCGATGCCGCGACATTTGCCATTTATTCGGTAGGCATACTCCAGATCCCTCTGGTCGACTTCATCGGCAATCCGGCGTGCAACGTGATGATGGTGAACATGAGCAAACAGATTCGAGAGGGGAGCTCCGCCGCCGTTCTCCCGCTGTGGCGGGACACGACCCGAAAGCTCTCCCTGATATTTTTTCCGCTCGCAGGGCTGCTGATGATCTGCGCCCACGAAGTCATCACATTCCTTTTCACCGAAACCTATGCCGCCAGTGTGCCGGTTTTCATCGTCTGGACGTCGACGATCGTTCTCTCCGCCTTTCAGGTCGACGGCGTATTGCGCGTTTACGCGGCGACGCGTGCACTGCTGATGATGAATCTCGCGCGCCTGGCGGTGATTGTCCTCGTCATCAGCTGGTTTCTGTCCCGTTTTCACCTTATCGGCGCCGTGCTGGCCACGATCTCGGCCCTGCTCGTTGCCAAGGTCATCGGACTGGGAGTCGCCCAAAAGCTCATGCGGGCTCGTTTGACATCGCTGGTGCCCTGGAAAAATCTCGGAACGATCCTGGGTGCGTCCATCGTTGCGGCAGGGGCGGCCTTCGTCGCAAAATCGATGCTGCAGCCTGCGCCGTTCCCGCGGCTCCTGCTGGGCGGGACGGTCTATGTGGGATGCTATCTCGCGCTCCTATTCTGGTTGCGGATCATCACAGACGAGGAGCGGCGCGCCCTCTTGGGCTTGCTCCCGGGCTCGGCGCGCGCGGCGAAGGCTGCCCGCAGAGCGGACCACCCGCTGGGAGTGCAGTAATATGTGCGGAATATCAGGCATCGTGAGTCTTCAGGGAAGGCCCGTTTCGCACGAGGAGATCGAGGCCATGTGCTCCGCGATCGTGCATCGCGGCCCCGACGACTGGGGAGTTTACCTGGGTCCGAACATCGGGCTCGGGATGCGGCGCCTGAGCATCATCGATATCAAGACCGGGCAGCAGCCGGTGCACAATGAAGACAAGACGGTCTGGGTCGTATTCAACGGCGAGATCTACAATTTTCGCGAGCTGCGCCGCGCTTTGGAGCAACAGGGACACCGCTTTTACACGGAAACCGACACCGAGGTCATCGTTCACCTATACGAAGAGTACGGAAGGAAATGTGTCGATCGGCTGCGCGGCATGTTCGCCTTCGCGCTCTGGGACTGCCGCAATGAAACCCTGCTGCTCGCCCGTGACCGCATGGGGAAAAAGCCTCTTCACTATGCAAGGTGCGGGGGGCGGTTTCTCTTCGGCTCGGAGCTGAAATCGTTGCTGCAGCTGCCCGACGTCGATCGTGTCTTGAACTGGAAGGCGGTGAGCCACCTGTTCACCTTCCTGTGCACTCCACCCGGGGAAAGCATTGTGGAAGGCATATACAAGCTCCCGCCCGGCAGCATTCTGACGGTCTCCGCCCGGGGCGATGTTCAAACCGAACGTTATTGGGCTTGCGAATTCAATCCCGATTACAGCCATGGCGAGCACTATTTCGTCGAGAGGCTGCGGGAGATTCTCGAGGAATCGGTGCGGCTCCGCCTGGTGAGCGATGTCCCGCTGGGGGCCTTTTTGAGTGGGGGAATTGATTCCAGCGCGGTTGTGGCCCTGATGTCGCGTCTCTCCCCCGGCCGCGTGAAAACCTTCTCGATCGGCTTTGCGGAGGAGGAGTTCAACGAGCTCGCGTACGCGCGCCTCGTAGCTGACAGATTCGACACCGAGCATCACGAGCTGGTCGTCGAACCCGACATCGTTCCCGTCATCGAGGATCTAGCCTGGTATTTGGATGAGCCCCTCGGCGATTCGTCTGTGATTCCGACTTACCTGGTTTCCAAGCTGGCTTCGGAACACGTGACCGTCCTGCTCTCAGGCGACGGGGGCGACGAGATCTTCGGGGGGTACGACAAATACGTCAAATCCGAAGCGGAGCAGAACCGGTCGATTCCCGCGCCCGTCCGCTTCATGCTTCGCCTGCTGGCCGACGGGCTGCCCGATGGCGCCCGAGGGCGCCATTTCCTGCGGCATGCTTCGCTCAAAGAACCGGAGCGTTACCTGGACGGATTGACGCTGTTCCGCGCCGACGAAAAACAAAAGCTGTTTCGAAAAGAAGTGCTGGAACAATTGTCCGGCTACAACCCCTGGCAGCACGGCCTCGAGCTGCTGGGGAAGCGCAACGGCAGCTGGCTTTCCGCTATGCAGCAATTCGATCTCGACAGTTACCTGCCGCTGGACATCCTGACGAAGGTGGACCGGATGAGCATGGCGCACTCCATCGAGACCAGGGCACCGCTGCTCGATCACAAGCTGGTCGAGTTCGCGGCCACCATCCCGCCCGATCTCAAGGTGCGAGGAACTGCGACCAAGGCGATATTCAAGCGCGCCATGAAGGGGATTCTTCCGGAGGAAATCATCGACCGGCCCAAGCGCGGCTTCGCCATTCCCCTCGGCCACTGGTTCCGCGGCGGGTTGGGCAATTTCGTTCGGGATTTGCTCTTGTCCGACAGATGCCGGAGCCGCGGGATCTTCGACCTGAAATACATCGAAAATCTGCTGGAGTTACAAAATAAGGGGAGGGAGCTCGACCTGCATATCTGGACCCTGATTTCCTTCGAGCTCTGGTGCCGGACCTTTCTCGACCGGCGCCCGGTGCCGCGCCCGCCTCGCGGGTTACATGAAAGCCGCCATCAGGACACCAGGACGCCAGGGCGAACCGTTCTGACGACTCACAATTCGCGCGGAGATTGCAGTGCGCTTTGAGCGCACGGGGAATCAGTGGAGAATCGATAATGAACCGCAATGACCTCAAAAGCCTCGGGGGGTTTCTTCGAGGTCTTTGCGGTTCAGTTTTTTAACAAGTGCCTCCCACCGGGGGGCCGGTTGAGGCCGCCCGCACTGAGGGCGGGGACTCACTCCGGCACTTTTCCCCGGCTTGCAATGGCA